>JAABUH010000279.1_pt1 | contig 78633 bp, 75 predicted proteins | sample 5559121 | NCBI WGS metagenome assembly JAABUH01 (sample SAMN10711871, study PRJNA513364) | rock metagenome | isolation source: Antarctica rocks | place: Antarctica: Victoria Land, Battleship Promontory nord | collected 2015-12-28
GAAGATGAAGGCCAAGTGCCATCATTTCGCGCTCAAGAACAGGCTCTATCAGGCGGCATTGCAAGCCGCTTTCAGTCAACTCCAGAAACTCGGACCAGAAAACCTGCTGGCCCATGCGTAACATCAGCTGGTAAGTCAGGCAAACGTAAAAGCCCCCGGTGACAGCGTGTGCTGTCACCGGGGGCTTTTCTTGTGCAAGGTCAGTCGGCACCCGAGGGTTTCCTCCGTGCGCGCCGACATGAAGGATGGCACGGGCAGGAAATCCACGGACGAAGGGGGAAAGTATTCTCCCCGATAGGGCGCCGCATTTGTAAACAAGGGGAACTACTCAGCAGGCGGCTTTCCCTATCAGACGCTTGAAAGTCTTCTGTGTGGGCGGGGACCGGGGCCAATGGTGTCCGCGAAAGGGAAACCCATGACACGTCCGCTGCGATTGTGCAAAGGTCTGAGAGTGCTGCCGCTCCTCCTGTGTGCAATGTCTGCACATGGGGACAATACGCTGACACAAACAAACGCCATGACAAAAACAAATGCCATCACGGCAAAGAAGGCCGTGACAAAAACGGAAGCCCGCCCCACCGACCCAAAGCAGGCTCTGGAACGGACCAGTTTCCAGACCGGCGCCCCGTGGGACCCGGCGCTGCAATTGGGGTCCGATGTCGCGATGTGCTACGGGGTCGGCCCCGACATCGGCGCGCGCGTCGCGGGGTGGAGGGCGCAGGGGTATCGCGTCCACGTCATGACCGGCGTCTCGTGGGGTGAGTACCAGGACTACCTGTACGGCCGATTTGACGGCGTCAACCATGTGGACGAGGCGCAGACCGAGCGCAATGGGCACAAGATCTCCCACGGCGGTGACGTCTACTATATGTCGCCCGGCGAGAATTATGGCAAGTTCCTCTGCCTGGGGGTCAAGCGCGCGCTCGATGCAGGGGCCGAGGGCATCCACTTGGAAGAGCCGGAGTTTTGGGTGCGCGCCGGCTGGAGTCAGGGCTTCCGGCGTGAGTGGGAGGCTTTTTACCACGAGGATTGGGTTCCCCCGGATTCTTCCCCTGACGCTCAGTACCGGGCATCGGGGCTGAAGTATTATCTCTACCGACGCGCGCTGACCCAGATTTTCGACTTCGTCAAAGCCTACAACAAAGAGCACGGGACGCACGCCCGGTGCTACGTCCCCACGCACAGCCTGATCAACTACGCCCATTGGAACATCGTCAGCCCCGAATCCAGCCTCCTGAAAGTGGGCGCGGACGGTTTCATCGCCCAGGTCTGGACCGGCACGGCCCGCACCGCCAATGTCTACGAGGGGCGTGAGAAGGAGCGTACTTTCGAGACCGCTTTCCTGGAGTACGGCGCAATGATGAACGTCGTGCGGGCGAGCGGGGCGGCCGTCTGGTTCCTGAACGACCCCATCGAGGACAACCCGGACTACTCCTGGCGCAACTACCGGGCGAACTGGGAGAGTACGCTGACGGCCTCGCTGCTGTGGCCGCAGGTCTGGCGCTTCGAGGTCATGCCCTGGCCGGAGCGCATCTTTCATGGCCGCTATCCCACCCATGACCGCGCGGAACGCATTGCCGGCGAGGCGGTCGCAAAGGAGCCGCTCCCGGCGGCCTATGGCACCGAGCTGATGACGGTCATCAATGCTCTCAACGACATGAAGCAGCCCCAAACGCAGTGGGATTGTGGGACACGCGCGGTGGGTGTGGTCGTCGCGGACACCATGATGTTCCAGCGCGGCGGGCCTACCCCGTCCGACCCGCACCTGGGTTCGTTCTACGGCCTGGCGATGCCGCTGCTCAAACGCGGCCTGCCGGTCGAGCCGGTGCAGATGGAGAACGCGGGCCTGCCCGGCGCGCTCAAGCCTTACAAGGTCCTCCTGATGACCTATGAGGGCATGAAGCCACCGATTGCCGAGGACAGCGCCGCGCTGGCGGACTGGGTCAAGGCGGGCGGCGTCCTCGTGTTCGTGGACGACGACAAAGACGCTTTCAACCAGGTCCGCGCCTGGTGGAACACAGCCCCCCATCATTACACGACGCCGCGCGACGCCTTTTTCGCTCAGGTGGGACTTGCCGGAGGAACCGCCACGGGAACGCACCGGGTCGGTAAGGGCACCTTGATTTATGACGACGCCAGCCCCGCCGCTCTGACTTATCGGGCGGACGGCGCAGGTCACATCCGAGACCTGGTCCGAGGCGCCTGCCGGGCCGCGAAGCTACCGTATCGAGAGACCAATTTTCTTGCCCTGCGTCGCGGGCCTTACCTCATCGCCGCCGGCCTGGACGAATCGCTCCCAAACGCACCACGCAAGCTGACCGGCCACTTCATTGACCTCTTCGACGCCGGGCTGCCGGTCTTGAATGCCGTCACCCTGACCCCCGGCAGCCGCTCGCTCCTGCTGGACCTGGACCGGGTCCGGCAGGACACTGTCCTTCTGGCGGCGGCCTGCAAGACGCTCGGTGCCAGGCGTCTCCCCGGCGGCGGCTTCCGGTTTCACAGCGCCGGGCCGGACAACACCGAGGCGGCAGTCCGGCTGCGCCTTCCAGCCCCGCCCCAGTCCGTCACCCTGGACGATCAGGCGCTGCCGCCTGGCGAGCAAAGCTGGGACACGGCCACGCACACGCTCCTGCTGCGCTTCCCCAATGCCGCGTCCGGGCACTGGATCACGATACGCTAGAAGTCAAAACAAAACCTCCGGTTACAGTAAGCACTGCAACCGGAGGTTTCTGCTGTTCAGGACGCGCTCGAACGGGGATGACGGGACTTGAACCCGCGGCCTCTGCCTTGACAGGGCAGCGCTCTAACCAATTGAGCTACACCCCCAGGGAACGCGGCACGAACGAAGAAGAATATACCTCAACGGGCCGGCAGGTGTCAAGGGGCCTGGCAACTTATTTAGGGAGCCGTGAGCAGCGTCATGGCCCGCTGGATGGCTCCTTCGACCGGAGGCTGAAGCGGCGTCGTCAATTCGGCCATGGGGGCGAAGCGGCGGAGGGAGCGGGTGAAGATGTCGGTCAAAAGGCCGCCCGCGCCCCATAGGCCGCCGATAGGGACGACGGGAAACGGCGTCTGGGCGTCGGCGAAAAGACGCTGGGTAACGCCGTGAGTCAGATGGGCCAGAGTGCCGCCCGCCCGCATCAGGATGGCGCGCGCGACGGCGTCCTCATCTTCCTGGGCGGCCTCGGCGACGGTGCGGGATAGGGCCGCGATCTGCACGCGGGTAATCCCACCGCCATAGACGCCGGGGATGAGGTCGGCGGGCGAACTCAGGCCGAGCGCTTCCAAAATGTGGACGCTCAGACGGGTCGGCTCGCCGGTCCCGTCGGCGGCGCGCAGGACGGCGGCAAGGGCGGCGCGGCCCACGCCGTAGCCGCTGCCGCCATCATCTATGAGGTAGCCGTAGGCCCCGGTCTTGTGACGCTCGCCGTCCGCATTCTCGCCATAGGCCGCCGATCCCGTACCGGCGATGACGATCACCCCCGGTGCTCCGCCGGTCGCCCCGGCCAGCGCGACGGCATAGTCCGGCTCGACGGCGACGTGCGCGCGTGGGAAGGCGGACTGAAGGCCCGCCTGGAACTGGTCGCGGCGCTCGATATAAGAGACGCCGGCGACACCGGCGCAGAGGGCGGTGACGGCGGCGCGCTCCTGCCCCGCTTCCGCCAGCGCACGGTCGGCGGCGGCGAGGGCGGCGGCAAGGGCGGCGGGCGTCTGGACGGTGGCAAGGTTGCAGGCGCCTGCCTTGCTCCGACCGATGATCTCGCCCGCCGCCGTCGCCACGGCGACTCGGGTCTGGGTCCCGCCGCCGTCCATCCCCAAGACAATGCCGGTCATAGGGTCAGCCCTTCCAGATGGCTGGTGTCGTTCAGGAAGATGACGCGGCTGTCGCCCTCGCTTCGGAAGTCCAGGTGGCTCAGGGAAGCATTGTCCAGATGCAGGCGCAGCAGGGTGGGGAGGGTAGCCCCCAAGGCTTCCAGAATCACCATGCGGCCTGACCCGCCGTGCCCGACCAGCAGCACGGCCTCGTCAGGGCCAGAATGAGCGGCCAGAATGCGGCCCAGCGCGGCGGACAGCCGTTCCTGCACCTGGGGCCAGGTCTCGCCGCCGGGGACGAGCGCCGTTAAGTCGCGGGCGACATGATACCGATGCCACAGGTGGGGGTAATCACGTTCTAGATCGGCTTGCGTCAGCCCTTCCCATTCCCCAAACCCCTTCTCGCGGAGTTCCGGCGCTGTTTGGACCGTCAGCCCCTGCCGGGCGGCGGCCGGCTCGGCGGTTTGGGCGGCGCGGGACAGGTCGCTGCTATACACGGCGGCGAGGGGAATATGGGACAGGCGGACCGCCAGCGCTTCGGCCTGAGCATGGCCCTTTTCGCTGAGGGGGATGTCGGTCCAGCCCTGGACGCGGCGGACGGCGTTCCACTCCGTTTCGCCGTGGCGGGCCAGTAAAATGCGGGTCACGTTCGCTCCTGCTCGGTTTCTCCTGAAAAGTGTACCCGGCAGCGACTAAATTCCGATGTGCGTTGTTGACAAAGCACCCCACATCTGCTATAATGAGGCTGTCAGCGTTTGAGGCAGGTTCGGGGTGTAGCACAGTTGGTTAGCGCGTGAAGCTGGGGGCTTCAAGGTCGCAGGTTCGAGTCCTGTCACCCCGATCATGTGTTGTCAAAGAAAAGCGGCGGGAGGATAAGTCCTCCCGCTGCTTTTTTGCGTCAGGTAATGAAAATCAACCGCCGCCCTTGATCTGCACATAGGGTGACTGCTGCTCGACCCGGCGCAGGCGCTCGTCCATCCGCTCCAGGGTCTGGTCGAAAGACACGTCGAAGGACGTCGCCGTGTCCCGAAGCTGGGCGATCTGCGCGTTCAGGGCGGCGACTTCCTCGGCCAAAGCCTGGGGGTCGGTGCGCGGCAAGGGCAGGGGACGACCGACGAGCAGGGCAGTGGCATGGCGAAAAAATGCGCGCCCACCTGCAAACAATGCGGTCCATCCCCATCCAAGCGCGGCGACCAGCAGGAGCAGCGCCAGCGGAGGTGTGCCGACATGGCCTGCGCCCAGCCAAAGATGATCAATCAGTGTGCCGAAACTGATCCAGAAAACGATTCCCCAGGCTTTCATGCGTACCTCCGGCTACTTGCGGACTACGGCGGGGCCGCTCGAAGTGCTGGGAGCGGCCGCCGGATGGGCTGCGGTCTCGGTCCAGTTGCCGGTCCATTCCAGACGCCGCGCGGCCAGCCGGGCGGTTTCTTTGCCCTCGAACCGCTCGATGATGGCGAGCGCCAGGTCAAGCCCCGCTGAGATGCCCGCCGAGGACATGATGGCCTTGCCGCTGCTGACCACGCGCGACCCTTTCACGACTTTGATGCTCGGATACGCCTTTGCCAAGGTCTCTAAGTGAGACGCATGGGTCGTGATGCGGTGTCCGTCTGCCAGGCCGGTGCGCGCGAGGATGAATGCGCCCGTACTGACCGAGGCGATCACTTCCGCCGTGTCGCTGGCTTTCCGCAGGAATTCCATGATGTGGAGCGGCAGGTTGTCTTTGCGCGAAGTCGGCCCGCCTGGGACGATGATGATGTCGGCCTCGAACGCCTCCGCCAGAGACTTGTCGGGCAAAATGCAGAGTTTATGCGCGCATTGCACGGTCGAGCGCCGGTCCGCGACCGTCTGGACGTGGAACGCCGGCTTCTCGCTCCAGCGACCGTCTACCAGGCGTCGGCAGGACGCCAGGACCTCGTAAGGGCCGCAAAAGTCGAGTTCATCCACACCTTCATAGAGCAGCACGTCCACAGTTCTCATTGATAAATGCCTCCTGATGTTCCGCCGCGTCCCGCCGGAGTCCGTCAGACCCCGTCGAATGCTGGTGAATACCGGACCTCGCCAGCAAGATCATCTAGCCCTTCAGCCCCAGTGGCGCAGCAGCGACTCGAAGATCGCGCGACCGTCGCCGGAACCCAGGGCGGAGTCGGCAGCCCGCTCCGGGTGGGGCATCAGGCCAAGAACATTGAAGCTTTCACTGGCGATGCCGGCGATGTCGTCCCGTGAGCCGTTCGGGTTCGCGCCGCCCGACGGAGGTCCTGCTGAGAGTTCTTCCGGCACAGAGTAGCGAAAGATTACCCTGTTTTTCGCCTTTAGTTCCTCAAGTGTGGCATCGTCGCAAACGTATTTCCCTTCGCCGTGCGCGACAGGGATTTGCAGGACTTGCCCCGGCCTGAGCGCATTGGTGAACGGCGTGTTTGTGTTTTCGGCGCGCAGATGGACCTGCTTGCAGACGAACTTCTGGTTGTCATTGCGGACCAGGGCGCCCGGCAGCAGGTGCGACTCGCACAGCACCTGAAAGCCGTTGCAAATGCCCAGCACCAGGCCGCCTTTGGCTGCGAACTCCTGCGTCGCCGCCATTGCGGGCGCGAACCGCGCGATGGCCCCGCAGCGCAGATAGTCGCCATACGAGAAGCCGCCGGGGACGACGACGCAGTCCACGCCCTTGAGGTCTGCGTCCTGATGCCACAAGTACTCGGCCGGCTGGCCCAGCACGTCTTTGATCGTGTAATACGCATCCTGATCGCAGTTGGAACCGGGGAACTTGATGACGCCGAATTTCACGCGATTACCTCATAACGGTAATCTTCAATCACCGGGTTCGCCAGCAATTTGTCGCACATCTCCTGGATCTGCGAGTCCATCTCCTCCCCATCCGGCACCGTCATCTCGACATACTTGCCGATTCGCACCTGTTCTACGCCGCCGTATCCGAGCTGCTGCAACGCTCCTTGAACGACTTTGCCCTGCGCGTCCAGCAGAGACGGCTTGAGTGTCACATAAACCTTAACTTGTGCCATCGTTACTTTCCGTGGTGCTGCCACCGCTGCCTTGCATTTTTGATCTGCGCCGCTGTGAGAGGCCCATCATCGGCCTGCAATTCGGTCACAGTGACGGGATGACAATCGGAGAGACCAAACATCCCGGTATAAACCGACTCCATATGACCGTCTAAACGGCTGGTACGGAAGTGGAGTGTACGATGATGAATATGATTGTCGTTGTAGTGCGAAACGTAGGCTTTGCGGAGAGACCAACTGCGCCAGGGCGTGGCCAAACCCAAAAGCCATAGGCCAGAAGCAGGGACCCACAAATCATCGCCGCCGTTCCAAGTTTCTGCGTACCCCGCATGAGGTAAGCCTTCACCCTGCGGCCTGCATCTCTGCCATGACTACCTTGTATTCAGCGATGGCATTCCGGATGTTTTCGATGGCTTCCTCTCTAGTCTCACCTTGCGAGTGACAGCCCGGCAGGGATGGACAGGAAACGCTGTAGTCTTCCTCGGATTTAATCAGCATCAGTTGGTAGAGCATGGAAACGGTCTCTATTCCCTGGTCGGTGTGTTTCTCGTACAAATACTTATGCAGTCATTATACCATTGATTGCAGTTCCGCGCCAGAGGCAGCGAGACTTAAAGGGGTCAGAGGAAAATCTCTTGGAAAAAGTCCTGATCCGCCCCGCCTATCCCCCAGGGACGTCGTATCCTTGCCTGCTACTGCGGCAGCGCCTCCACGGCCTGCGCGATCTCCTCAAACGTATTATAGAAGTGCGGTGAGAACCGCAGCTTGCCGCCCCGGACAGCCGCCGTCACGCCCGCTTCGGTCAGCGCTTGCAGGACGGCCTCATTGGAATGCTTGGAGTGCTGGAACAGGACGAGGCCTGCTCTTTGGTTATCGGCGCGGGGCGACGTGACCTGGTAACCTTTTGCTTCCAGTTTTTCGGCGGCGTGAGCCGCCAGAGCCAGCACCTGGGCGGCGATGGTCGAGGCGCCAACCTCTTCCAAAAGGGACACGGCCGCGTCCAAGCCGGCGAGGCCAAGCCCGTTGGGAGTGCCTTCTTCAAAGCGCTGGGCCGTGGGCTTGACGGAGAAGTCCAGTGGGTCGAACTTGGCGACGTCCACAACCGAAAGCGCCCCCATATTGACCAGGCGCATCCGCTCCAGCGCGTGCGGGGCGATGTACAGGCCGCCCGTCCCGCCCGGCGCCATCAGCCACTTGTGCGCCCCCGTGACGGCAATATCTACACCCCAGTTTTTGGCTTCCAGCGGCAGCGCGCCCAGGCCCTGGATGACGTCGGCGACGAACAGGGCGCCGTGCGCGTGGGCTAGATCGGCGCAGGCGGCCAAGTCGCAGCGGAAGCCGGTCCCGAACTGCACCCAGGAGAGCGTCAGGACGCGCGTTTTCGCGTCCATGACAGCGGCCAGGTCATCGAGCGTGAACGTCCCGTCGGCGCGGGGCGAAACGAGCCGCGTCTCGATGCCCCGGTCCGCCTGCGCGTACCAGGGGTAGACGACGCTGGGGTACTCACAGGCCACGCTGACCACATTATCGCCCGGCTCCAGGCGCAGCCCGTCCGCCACCAGGGACAGACCATGGCCCGTGTTCTTGGTCAAGGCCAGGTGTTCGGCGGGGACGCCCATCAGGCGGGCGAGACGTGTGCGCGCCGACTCGCGCCAGGCCAAGACGCCGTCCATGAAGAAGCCGAGCGGGTCGCGCGCCGAAAGGTCGGCAGCCTCCTGCACGGCGCGGACGACGCGGGCGGGGGCGGGGGAAACCCCCGCGTGGTTGAGGTACGCGCCCCGCGCAACGGCAGCGGAAAACTCGGAGTGACGGTAATCGTGCATGGCAGGTATAATACCTGAAAAGCGACGGCTTGAACCCAGGGTCGCTTGACCACAAGGAGGCACTCTATGACTGCGGAAGACGCCGAAATCGCGCGCACCGTGCGGCGCGAACTCAGCAAGCGACCTATTAATTCGAGCATGGTGGATGTTCAGGTGAAGTCCGGCAATATCACGCTCACGGGCCGCCTCACGCACCTGCGGGATGACAAAACCGCCAATCTCAAGACCGAGATTGACTTTGTGATGAAGAACATGACGCGCGACCGTCTGGTCAAAGGCTTCTTTGATCAGTTGCAGTATGCGCTTGACCACAGCGCCGAGGATGAGAAGGACCGGAACACGCGCGGCCGCATGAGGTCTTAGCCGTGCCGGAGAACGAATCGGGATGAACGAGACGCGGCTGGTCAAGGTCAGCAAGTACCTGAGCAAGCACCTGCGGCACGACCCCGAAGGACTGGGGCTGACGCTGGCCCCCGGCGGCTGGGTGGGGGTGGACGATCTGCTGGCCGCCTGCGCCCGCCGCCGCTTCGGCCTGTCGCGGGCCGAGCTGGAGGAAGTCGTCGCGGGCCACAGCAAGCAGCGGTTCTCCTTCGACCCCGGCGGTACACAGATTCGCGCCAACCAGGGCCATAGCGTCGAAGTAGACCTACAACTCTCGCCTGCCGACCCACCAGGCACTCTCTACCACGGCACCGGCCACCAGAGCGCAGAGGTCATCCGGCGGACGGGACTGAACAAGATGCTCCGGCACCACGTCCACCTGTCCGCCGACATTGAAACCGCCCGCGCCGTCGGCACCCGTCATGGCCGCCCCGTCATCTTTGAGGTAGATGCGGCGACAACGGCGTCTGGCTCACCGACGCCGTCCCGCCGGAGTTTCTGAAAATGCTTGCGTGACTACTCTGTAAGGTGACATCCCTTTTGAAATACCCAACCCTTCCCGGCAGGCTCCTTGCTGCCGCTCTTTGCCTCGGTTCGGGCATTGCCGCCCGCGCCGAGGCGCCCGCCAAAGCACCTGCGGCGGCTGCCCCTTATGCCGCCCCGAACGCCTCGATGGAGGCCCGTATCAATGCTCTGCTCCGGCGGATGACGCAGCCGGAAAAGCTCAGTCTGCTGGCCTTTACCGGCCCCGCCGACGCGCTGCATCTCAATACGCCCCCAATCACGCGGCTGGGCATTCCCGCGCTGCGGACCTGCGACGCGCCCGAAGGGGTGCGCGATGGGACTGCCACGAGCTTTCCGATGGGGATTGTCATGGCCTCGACGTGGAACCCCGCGCTGATCCGGCAGGTGGGCGCGGCCATCGGGCAGGAGGCAAAGGCGAAGAACCGGCAGGTGATCTACGGGCCGTGTGTCAACATCCATCGGACGCCGCAGAGCGGGCGGGACTATGAGAACTACAGCGAGGACCCGTACCTGACCGCGCGGCTGGCTGTCGGCTACATCGAAGGGATGCAGAGCCAGGGGGTTGCCGCCTGTGTCAAGCACTTCGCCTGCAATAACCAGGAGACGCACCGGCATGACATTGACGTGCAGGTGGACGAGCGCGCCCTGCACGAGATTTACCTGCCCGCGTTTGAAGCCGCCGTCAATGAGGCCCACGTCTGGACGCTGATGCCGGCTTTTAACCATGTCAACGGGACATGGATGGCCGAAAACAAGCCGCTGCTGACGGACTTGGTGAAGACGCAGTGGCACTGGGATGGTCTGGTCATCTCAGACTGGGGCGCGGTCCACGACACGGCCCCCGCCGCCAATGCCGGGACCGACATCGAGATGCCCAATCCAGACCATTTCAGGCCCGCTCCGCTCACCGACGCCTTGCAGAAGGGGGAGATCACCCAGGCCGTCATTGACGACAAGGTCCGCCGCATCCTGCGGGCGCTGGCCCGGACGGGCGCGCTGGACCCGCTCAAGCCGCCCGACACAAAGGCCGTCAACAGCCCGTGGCACCAGGCGCTGGCGCGGAAGGTGGCGCAGCAGGGGATCACCTTGCTGAAGAACGCGCGCGGCCTGCTGCCGCTGGACCGGGCGAAGATCAAGTCCCTCGCCGTTATCGGACCGAACGGGGCGGATACCCAGCTCGGGGGCCGTTGGAGCGCCGATGTCGTGCCATTTTACACTGTCACCGTGCTGGACGGGATCAAGAAGAAACTGCCTGCCGGGGTGACAGTCGCTTCGGCCCAGGGATGCCCGCGCACCGGGTCCGGTTCGCCTGACGCCCTGCGCGAAGCCGTCGCGCTGGCCGCCAAGTCCGATGTCGCCGTCGTCGTAGTCGGCATGGACAAAGACTATGAGGGCGAGGAATTGGACCCACCCAGTTTGTATCTGCCGGGCGACCAGGACAAGCTGATCCAGGCCGTCGCCGCCGCGAACAAGAACACGATCGTGGTCCTGAACAACGGCAGCCCGGTCCTGATGGATAAGTGGCTTGGGAAAGTCCCCGGACTTGTCGAGGCATGGTATGCCGGCCAAGAGACCGGTACGGCCCTCGCGGACATCCTGTTCGGCGATGTGAATCCGTCCGGCAAGCTGCCGGACACGCTGGCCGCGCGGCGCGAGGACTATTCAGACTGGGGCAACTACCCCGGCAACGGCACGGTTGTGAGCTACGCCGAAGGCATCTATGTCGGCTACCGGCATTTCGACAAGGCGAAGATCGCGCCCCTGTTCCCGTTCGGCTTTGGCCTGTCCTATACCACGTTTGGCTACAGCGGCTTGAACGTGCCCACGACGCTGGGGCGGGGCCAAACGGTGACAGTGCGTGTGACGGTGCAGAATACGGGCAAGCGCGTCGGCGACGAGGTTGCACAGCTTTATGTGCGTGCGCTGGCCTCCAAAGTGGCCCGGCCTGTCCGTCAACTGAAGGGCTTTAGGCGAGTCTCGCTCCGGCCCGGCGAGAGTGCTGTCGTGACGTTCCCGCTGGACGCCCGCGCGTTCTCCTACTGGGATGTAAAGATGCACACCTGGCGGGCGGACCCCGGCTCCTACGCCATCGAGGTCGGCTCCTCGTCCCGCGACCTCCGCGCCCAGGGCGTGTTGCGGCTGCAATAGGGCTAAAGACACTTACGAGAACATCACCTTGTAAACCATCTGCCTTCGGAAGTTCGGATCGGACAACTTTGTTAAAGTCACGCCGGTGAATAAATTTTTTATCCGTTGATCCGTTTCTCCATATTTTTCTTTGAGAAGTTCCCTCTCATGCAAGTCTGCACCCATTGTGAAGACGCTATTCACGGTCACAAGAATCGCCAACGTCACCAGTACGGCAACCGCTGCGGCTGCGGCGTCCACAATGCCTGTGGGTGGAAGAAATGATTTCGCCCATAGAAAGAGATGCATACCTACATTTTTTGCTGCTAATGATGGCAATGCCGCTAGAGCAGAACTCTTGCTTAAAATCCTGCCTGTATGCAAGTAGTAAAGGGCCGTAATTGTAATCGCCTGCGTCGCAGTGATATAGGCTGCACTTCCAGGTATAAACGCTTCACCTGCAACGCTTGCGAGGGCAGCCGCGATTATGCCGACAGCGTAAGGGCGTTTGTCCCCAAGATGGCGAGCGAACAATAAGTCCTTACGCTCTTTGGCTAAAAAAGAGAGCATATCCTCTCGTAATTGCTCAACTCCTTTTAGTTCCAGAGGAACATCTTTACGCGCTTTGGGATCGTAACCTTTGGTGCAGACGCGATAAATGTGTTTTGTTCCAAGTACGCTCTCCCATTGCTTCACGACTTCATCAACTGCTCCCTGTTCAAGATGATCCCACTCATCGATCTTGTTAAGGACGACAAAGACTTTCTTGGCATGATGACACAGTTGGTCATAATGGCTTTTTTGGGATGCATCGGCTGAACCAGTCACGACTAATATCCCAAGATCGATATGATGAAGGATACGGGCAGTTTCCTGGCTGTTCTCTGCTACCACATCATCAAGACCCGGCGAGTCGATGATTAGCACATGATCATCGCCATCAAGTCGAAAGCATTTTAATTTTGTAGTGACTCCCGATGTGGCTCCTACCTGTGCGGCTGGATTATCCCGCTCACGCATAAGAATCGCGTTTAGGAGTGAACTCTTACCAGAACTAACCTTACCGAGGAGTGCAATGTTGACCGTCTTTGAAAAATCTGGTTTGCGCTCTTCAAAGAGTTCGCCTACTTGGTCAAGGAAGTCTTGTTCCTCTTGAAAACTCTGGGGATTTGTTGATGGGTGAACTGCGTTTGGCTGTTGAAATGTATCTGCGGCTACTTGCCGCTTCCGTTTAGCGCTTCGTGCTGACATATAAACTTACTCTCCTTATTCTGTGGTACACAACTCTTGCGAAAGTCGTAGCTGCTGTAATTGAGCAACGCCGCATTGTACCCCGTTTAGAATATAGTCCGCATCCCCTTGCGTAAACATAAACTTTGTGATAGCTACAGGCTGTTCGGCTGCGCCCAGGGTGCAGTTCGCAGGACGGTCCGCATCTGCTCCGGCGCCAGGCCGAGCTTGGCCGCGCCCTCTACTATGTCGTTCATATCCACCCCGTACCAGTTGCGCTTGCGGGGGTCGGCCAGGCCGGCGACGTTTAGGCAGGCAATAGCGTCCGCCACCTGATCGCTGAAATCGGCCCCCGCCTCGCCCCGGCGGACGCAGGCCGCCGCCCGCCGCAGACTCGGCCCGAACGCGGCGTGGTCGGAGGCGAGGAAGCGGCGGACTAGGTGCGGCCTGTCCAGACGCCGGGCCATCTCGCTGTAACTTGCCGCCGCGAAGTAGAACTGGGACAGGGCGGCGAAGACGGGAAAGCACGGCATGGCGGCGTAGCAGGCCCCAATGAAGTCCGCCGTCGCGTCAGCCTCTTGCAGTGTCAGTTCGCCGTACTCTCCAAGCCTCGGTCCTAGCTCCTCCGTGCCCCAGGTTTTTTCCAAGATGCACCCTAGCCGCTCGATGCCCAGCAGCGTCAGTGGGATGCCCGTGCTGAACAGCGGGTCCACGAAGGCTGCCGCCGAGGGCAGCATCGCCCAGCCCGGCCCCGCAGCGGCGGACGCGCGATAGGCCAGGCGGGGCGCGTAAGTGAAGGGGCGCGTCGTCTTGGCCTGGGCGAACTGCGCGCCGATGGACGGGAACCGTGTCCGAAATCGTTCCCAGGCCGGCTCACCTTCCAAGAGCCTTAGCTCTCCCGCCAGCGCCTCCGTGACGGCGATCCCGGCGCTGGTGACGCCGCTGCCGAAGCGCAGTACCCACATCCACCCACCGTCGAAGACATGATGCACGGCGGCATCGTCCATGGGATATGGAGGCACGTCTGGGGCTTGGAACTCCGGCATTGTGTCGCACCGCTGAACATCCGTAAAGTGCGAATATAGGCTCTGCGTGGAGGGATAGTCGGCGAAGTCGGCTTCCGGCAGTTCCAGCGCCTTGCTCAGAAACCCGTGCGGCCCGGTCGCGTCTACCACGAGCCGCGTCCGCACGGCGAATCCTTGCTCGTGCCGTTCGCCTGCCACCATTGCCGTGCCGTCGCTGTGCCAGTCGGGGGTGGTCAGAGTCACCTCGTCCCGGTACTCGGCTCCCGTGTCAACAGCCTCTCGCACCAGAAACTCGTCCACGTCGGCCCGCAGCCAGTGCGTGTCGGCGACTTCATCCTGCGGGCTGGCCGCGACCAGGAGTTGATTGCTCCGACACGGCATGGCCTGATACGCCTGTCCCTTCTCATGGTGGAAGTAAGTAAAGCCGCGCTTCAGCCCGCAGCCGACGTGGGGATATTCCCGCTGCCACGGCCCGTAGGAGGCCAGCGGCAGGAGGCGGGGCAGGTCATAGCGGACAGCAAGCTGTTCCAGCAGAAGGTTGGCGAGCGGGGAGGTGGACTCGCCGATAGCAAAGCGCGGGTGCCTGCCGCGCTCCAAGAGCAATACGGACAGGCCGAGGCGGCGGGCGACCATCGCCAGCAGGGAGCCGCCGAACCCGGAGCCGATGATGGTCAAGTCATAGTCGGTTTTCATAGTCTTGTGACCCGCCGTAAACGGCAGGTCTGGTGGGCGAAGACGCCGACCGGTCTGCGACCGGGAAACTCGTTTGCCCTATTCTCCGCCCGCAGGGCGGTTGGCCGTAGGCCCTTCAGACCTGCCGTTTACGGCGGGGCCGCTGCTGCCACACCTCGCGCACACGACCGGAAGCACCGTCGTCTGCGTCCAGTTCATCTCGGCCAGGCGGGCCGCGCGGGCAGGGGAGCAGGCGCAGGTGTAGAACCTCTCAATGTCCCATAGGTCGGCGAAGACGCGGCCCTGCTTTAGTCCTAAGCCATACTCTTGAACCGCTTCCAGCGAGGGCAAGGTGGGCGGGGCGTAATCGCCGGACGCGGCCAGAGCCTCCATTGCGCCGTTCCCGGCCCGCGTCGGGATGACGCAGCAGACGCCCGCCCCGCTGTCAAAGGCGACATCGAGGGAGCGTTTGGCCCAGGTGACGCCTTCGGCTTCGGTCAGGAAGGGGGGGCGCAGCAGCAGGAAAACGCGCAGGGCGATGTCGTGCGCGGCGAGAAAGGCCGCCGCCTTTTGGAAATCGGCGACGGTGAAGCGCTTGTTCAAACGGGCCAGAACGTCCGGGTGGACGGTCTCCAATCCGACGGCGACTTCCAGCCGTCCGGCCAGCAAATCTCGGAACCGCAGGCAGCGGTCGCCGAGGAGTGCGGGGTGGCACTCGACGACCACGCGCTCGAAGCCGCGCACGGCATCGGCTATCTCATTGTAATCTTCGGGCGGGATGGCCTGGGGATCGAAGAAACTGCCGGCGTTGTAGAGCTTGATCTGCCGCGCGGGCGGCAGGCGTTCGAGGGCGTGGTGGATTTGGGCGGCAATCGCGCCGGGGGGGACGCGCTCGTCCAGCGTATTCTGCCACAGATCGCACATCAGGCAACGGTATGAGCATTCGCGGTTTGTCAGGAAGACCGTCGCCGTGGAGATGGCTTCGCCCGACGGCCCCGCCTCCTCTTCCCACAAGAAGGCGTAGGGACGCATCGGGTCCAACGTGTTTTTCGGGCCGCGCTGCGCCACGATCCACCGGCTGCGCTCGCCGGGCTGAACAGGATACGGCGTCATCGGGCGACGGGGAACGGCCGGGATAAATCGTTACCGGAGAAACGCTCGCCCGCCGGGTCCCAGGCTTCGCGCAGACGGTCCTGCCACTGGCGCAGGAAGACATGGCGGCACCATGCCTTGCTAACGCGCCACTTGCGATAGGTGTCGCCGCCCGCGCCGTTGACGTCTCCACCCACTCCGTCCTGAAAACGGCGCTTGGGCGGGGTCGGCATGACGATTCCGGTCACGGCGAGGACGCCCGCCCGAACAATGTCCGCCTTCAGCGTGTACAGCCGCTCGACACTGCCGTTCAGAACTTCCTCGAAGGGGATGGCGAGCGCGGCGGCCAGCGCGGCGCGGTCGGTATAGGGCGAGAAGGCATCGAAGCCGAAATGGCGGCCCGGCGCATAGGTGCGGACGTAGGCGCGTGACAGGCCGCCGGAGTAGGTCAGGCTGTGCTTGATGGCGTCCACACCCCAGCCCTCCTGGTACAGCAGCGGGTTCCGCAGGACGCTGGACAGGGTCAGGTCCGAGTCCTCCAGTGGGTAGTCCTTCAGGTTCTCGTCGCCGCCGTCGCCGTCGAGCAGGTACTTGAGGCTGGGGTAGCGCTCCCGGATGCCACGCAGCAGGCACAGGGCAACGGCGGCGCACTTCACGTCTAAGGGGTGATAGTCCTCGATGACCCGGATGGCCTCTTCCATATCTACCGACTCGGCGGACGCATGGATGACCTCCCATTGATCTATCAATCCCAGTTCGCGCACGACGCCATCGGCCTGGGCCGCATCCTGGCCGCCGCCGAGGTCAAGGGTGAAGGCGCGGACCAGATTGGGGTCGCGGCCCATCTGCGTCAGGGCATGACGGGCGAGGAGGAAGACGGAAGTGCTGTCCACACCGCCCGAGAAGGCCAGTGCGATGGGTTCCCCCTCCGGCAGCGTGCCGAGCCAGCGCGTCAAGGCTTCCAGGGCCGCCGCGACATAAGCCGCGCCCAGGGCGTCTATGTCGGCAGGACCCTGGGCGATGGGCGGGTGGAAGAATCGGTGGTAGCGTGGGGCCGGGTCGGGGCAGCCGATCTGGTCAATCTCGATCAGGTAGTGGGCGGGCACCATCCGCGTGTAGAGCGGGTCGAACTGCCAGCCGATCTTTTCTAACCGGCACCACTCGAACAGCGAGTCAATGCGGTCGGACGCGATCAGGAATGGCCCGTGGAACATCTTGGCGACAAAGTAGCGCAGGGGGGCGCCGACCGTGCGCGCCAGCCGCACTGTCTGACCGTCGCGGGCTGATGCCGCGAAGTGGCCCTCGGCGCGGCCCAGGGCCGCCGTGTCCCCGGCCCGAACCGCCTCGGTCAACTCTTGCGCCGTCATGGCCGGCAGCGCGGATTGACGCGGGCCGACCAGATCCACCAGACGCTCAACACCTAATAACATGGCAAAACCTCTGTCTCATTATACCTGTCCGGTGCCGCGATTCGTGTCCGATGGGCCAAACGTGGGAGCTGACGTACCGCACCGCAGGGAGTAGATCGGCAGGCTGCCGAAGTCGCGGGGTTAGGTCGAGTGTACCGAGGAGAAAGCCGCACGGCTGGCTCAATGCCAGGCGAGGGCGGGGGGTGGGGTGGCGGGGCGGGCGAAGAAGTAGCCCTGCACGAAGTCCGCACCGTGCGCCTGCACCCATTCCCATTCTTCACGGCGCTCGATGCCCTCCACAATCGTTTGCAGGCCCAGCCCCTGGACCGTTTCCAGCAGCTTCCGAGCCACCAGGGCCTTGTCCGGCTGCCGGTCCACCCCATCAATCAGGGTACGGTCTATCTTGACGTAATCCGGGCGCAGCTCCAGCAGGGCGGACAAAGAGGAATAGCCGGCCCCCACGTCGTCCAGAGCGACCCCGAAGCCCTGCTCGCGGTAGTAGCCCACGATCCGCTGCATCAGCGCCATCTCGGGCAGGCGCTCGCTTTCGATGATCTCGAACACGACCTGATCACGTCGCAGCCGCAGCTCGTCCACCATGCGAACCGTGCTGTTGAGGCATGAGTGGGGTGAATAGATCGCGTTGGGCGCGAAATTGATAAAGACTTTGGCGGGAAGCGCGTGCGCCGCCGCCGACACGACGGCTGACCGGCGAGCTGCCAGGTCGAGCTGAAAAAGCAGCCCCGCCCCCGCCGCGAGGTCCAGCATCAGGCCGGGCGACACCGCGCTGCCCTCGACCTCGGCCCGCATCAGGCATTCATGCCCGAGCAGATCGGAGGGGTCGGCGCAGGAGACGATCGGCTGGAAGACCGAATACAGACGTTCGCCGCGCAGGATGTCCAGCAGCCACTCGCTGCGCGCCTTGGCGGCGAAGTTGGGCAGGGCCTCGATCTCGAAGCGATCTCCGTTCTGCGGCAGCGTGCCGTCCGGCTGAAAATGGGCGCGCGTATCGCGCTGCTCGGTCGAAGTGAGCCGGTCCAAAATCGGGGCGAGCAGCGGTGCGAGGCTGCCGCCGGGGACGTGGACGTGGACCGTGCCTTCGCTTTCCCGGTGCTGCCAGCGCGACGCGGCCAGGAAGTCGAGTGTTTTGCCGAGCGAGTAGGTGTGGGGCAGGCGCAGTTCCAGCGTTCCCGGCCCCCGAATCGGCACGGGCAGGACTTCGCACCTCTGGCAGCCGGGCGCCCCGGCGGGGACATCCTCCGCGTTGGGCAGGGTCATGCCGTGGTAGACCCCTTCCAGAGCATTAGCCTTTTCCGCCTCCTCGGCGGGCGTGGTCGGTTCATCCGGCGGCACGGCGCCGTGGGTGAAAATTGCCTTGTCGGCATCCATCCGTCGGGGCGTGTCGCCCATAACCTTGTCCCCCTTGCCTGTAGGTTCAGATTGTACCCATTTTCGGATATACTGACGTTTACAACTGAGAGGAAAAGAGTGTATGCCTATCAACTTTGATCTGCTGCGGCGGCTGTGCGAGACGCCCGGCGTTTCGGGCCGCGAGGAGCAGGTGCGCGACCTAGTGATCGAGGAGCTGCGGCCGCTGACGGACGAGATCAGCGTGGATGTGATGGGCAGCGTCGTCGCCGTCAAAAAGGGATCGGGCGGCCCCCGCGTGATGCTGGCGGCGCACACGGACGAGATCGGCTTCCTCGTCAAGTTCGTGGATGACCAGGGTTTCCTGCGCGTGCAACCCGTCGGTGGCTGGGACCCGCGCACGATGGTCGCCCAGCGCGTCCATGTCCACGGCTTCGGCGGGCAGAGGCTTTTGGGGACGCTGATGCCGGCCGCCAAGCCCATTCACCTGCTCACGCCCGAAGAACTGAACAAGCCGCCCAAGATCGAGGAGTTCTTCGTAGACCTGGGACTGCCTGCCGAACAGGTCAAGGCGCAGGTGGAGATCGGCGACATGGTGACGATGGCCCGCACGACCGAGCGGGTGGGGGACATGGTGGTCAGCAAGGCGCTGGATGACCGTCTGAGCGTCTTCGTGATGATTGAGGCGCTGCGAGCAATCGGCCCGCACGCCGCCGAGATCGTTGCGGTCGCCACGGCGCAGGAGGAAGTCGGGCTGCGCGGGGCGATGACGGCGGCCTATGCGCTGCGCCCTGATATCGGGATCGCCCTCGACGTCACCCTCGCCAACGACTTCCCCGGCGTGATGGACTTCGACCAGGTGACTAAACTCGGCGGCGGGTGCGCGCTCAAGATCATGGACTCGTCTTCGCTCAGTCACCCCAAGCTGGTCCGCCACTTCCGCGACCTGGCCGAGAAGAACGGCATCCCATACCAGCTAGAGATTTTGGCGCGCGGCGGGACGGACGCCGGGGCGATCCAGCGGTCACGCGCGGGCGTCCCCTCCTTCACCCTGTCTACGCCGACCCGCTACATCCACTCCGTCAACGAGATGGCCCACACCGCCGACATCGAGGGGGCGATCACGCTGCTGGCCCGCTACCTAGAAGACGCGGGCACGAGGGACTTGGGCTGACCCATGCCGCTGACCTATACCAACCCCGTCTGGCCCGGCTACCTCGCCGACCCGTTCGTCCTGAAGTGGCAAGGCGAGTATTTCGCCTACGGCACCGGCAGCAGCAAAGGCGACCGCTGGTGCTCCGACAGCCGCATGTTCCCCGTCCTGCACTCCCACGACCTCGTGCATTGGGAGCACGTCGGCGGCGCGCTTCAGCCGCTGGCGGGCGCCGAGGCGTATTGGGCGCCCGAAGTCGCCGCGCGGGACGGGCGCTTCTACCTCTACTACTCGGCGGCGGGTGGCAGCACGGACGACACGCATCGCCTGCGCGTCGCCGTCGCCGATCATCCCGCCGGCCCGTTTGTTGACTCCGGTGGCCTGCTCCTGCCGGATGAGGGCTTCACCATTGACGCCCACCCGTTCCGGGACCCCAAAGATGGGCGCTGGTATCTGTTCTTCGCCAAAGACTTCTTCGACGCCCGCGTCGGCACCGCCCTGGCCGCCGTGCCGCTGGCCGACGACATGGTTTCCACGGCGGGGCCGGTGACGACCATCCTGCGCCCCTCCGCCGACTGGCAGATCCACGCCCGGAACCGCGCGATCTATGGGCAAATTTGGGACGCCTGGCACACGGTCGAAGGCGCGTTCGTGGTCGCTCGCGAAGGCCGTTATTACCTCCTCTACAGCGGCGGGGCGTGGCACACGACCGACTACGGCGTCGGTTATGCCGTCGCCGACTCGGTGCTGGGGCCTTACCATGAGCCGGAAGCGGGGCCGGTCGTCCTGCGCGGTGTGCCCGGTCACATCTTCGGCCCCGGCCACAACTCCGTCGTCCGAGGCCCCGACGACCGGACGGAATTCATCGCTTACCACGCCTGGGACGCCGCCCACACCGCCCGCCGCCTGTGCCTCGACCCATTGGTCTGGACCCCGGACGGTCCGCGCTGCACCCCCACCTGGACCGAGCAGGCAGTGATCGCTGACTAAGGTTCAAGGAGAACGCTATGGCCTCACTCGGTAGTCACGCTAATGTGTATAACTCCTGCTTACGCCTCTTGAGGCTGCGAGGCTACGCGCTTAGTCTCGAAGGTGAGCTTGATGAGAATGGCGGCGCTTGTGATCTCTCCTGGTTTGCAGAGAAAAATGGGGAAGCATTCCAAGCTGACAACCCCATCGAACTTCTTGGGCTGACCGCCATCTATGAGTATAAGCAACCTGCCGGTGAACTAGAATCGTACTGGTGGGTGATTGAGGGGGCGAATATCAGGGAGGAACTAATGGATGCGGCTTTCCCTGACACGGAAGAAGACCAAATTGAGGAAACTTGATGCCAACTCTTGAATCGCTGACACGCCGCGAACTTCTTCGCTTGATCGGAGCAATGATGGCCCTCTCACCGGAACTACGTCTGGATGCCGCCGCCTCTGGGGAGCCTTTCCCCGTCACCCTTGGGGTGGACGCGGGCAGGCCGCAGGGGGAGCTGCGCCCGATCTGGCGCTTTTTCGGCGGCGATGAGCCGAACTACTCCTATGCCAAAAACGGCGAAAAGCTGCTGGTGCATCTCGGCCAGCTAGACCCGCACCATGTCTACTTTCGGACACACAACCTGCTCACGACGGGGGACGGGACGCCCGCGCTGAAGTGGGGGTCTACCAACGCCTACACCGAGGACGCGCAGGGCCATCCCGTTTATGACTGGACGATCACCGACCGCATCTTCGAGGCGGGATTGGCGCGAAATGTCAAGCCCTATGTCCAGATCGGGTTCATGCCGGAAGCGCTTTCTACCAAGCCCGTCCCCTACCAGCATCACTGGACGCCGCACGCGAAATACGAGGAGATTTACACCGGCTGGGCCTATCCCCCAAAAAACTACGCGAAGTGGGGCGAACTGGCCTACCAGTGGGCCAAGCACTGCGTCGAGAAGTGGGGCCGGGCCGAAGTGGAGACGTGGTACTGGGAGGTCTGGAACGAGCCGAATATCGGCTACTGGCAGGGAACGCCCGAAGAGTATTTCAAGCTGTACGACTACGCCGTGGATGGGGTGCGCCGCGCCCTGCCCACCGCCCGCGTCGGCGGGCCGGAAGTGGCGGGCGGGCCGGGCGGAGACTTCCTGCGCTTGTTTTTGGAGCACTGCGCGCGCGGCATCAACCATGTCACCGGGTTGGCTGGCTCGCCGCTGGACTTCCTCTCGTTCCACGCCAAAGGCTCGCCTAAGTTCGTGGACGACCACGTCCGCATGGGCATCGCCAACCAGCTCAACGACATTGACCGGGCCTGCGCGGTGGTCGCGGGCTTCCCTGAATTCAAGCACACGCCCATCGTCATCGGCGAGTCGGACCCGGACGGCTGCGCCGCCTGCCAGGGTCCCCAGCTTGGCTACCGCAACGGGACGCTCTATGCCTCCTACACGGCGGCGACCTTTGCGCGAAAGCAGGCAATCGCTGACAAGCACGGCGTCAATCTGGAAGGGGCGGTGACGTGGGCCTTCGAGTTCGAGGACCAGCCTCTGTTTGCCGGCTTCCGCCAGCTTTCGAGCGGCGGTCTGGACCTGCCGGTCCTGAACGTCTTCCGCATGTTGAACAAAATGCACGGGCGGCGGCTGCCTGTCGAAAGCACGGCGGACGCGGGCATCGAAGCCATCCAAAAAAGCGGCGTCCGGGGGGTGCCGGACGTGTCCGCCCTGGCCGCCCTGGATGGCGCTACCAAGAGGCTGACCGCGCTGGTGTGGCACTACCACGACGACGACGTTCCCGGCCCGGACGCCGCCGTGGCGTTGACGCTCAACGGTCTGCCGCATGAGGGCGCGGCGACGCTGACGCAGTTCCGCATTGACGACGGCCATTCCAACGCCTTCACGGCCTGGAAGGGGATGGGGTCGCCCCCCAAGCCGACGGCTAACCAATATAAAGCACTGGCAAAAGCCGGTCTGCTCGCGCGGGTGGGGCCGCCGGAGAAGGTGCGGGTGGCGAACGGGACGCTGGCGACGCGCCTGGTCCTGCCCCGGCAGTCCGTCTCGCTCCTCGTCCTGGAATGGGCCTGAGAGGATGCGACTTCCGTTGCTCACCGTGCCCTGGCTCGCGCTGCTTTTGCTGGCTTGCGTCGGGGCGACAGCACGGGCAAAGGAGGCCGGGATGAGCCTGCGGGCCGGGCCGGCTCGGCTCACTCTGACGCCCGTTTCCCCAGGCCACTTCGGGGTGCGCGTCGCGTCATCCGGCGTTTGGGCGCAGGACGCCCCGCTGGCCGTCGAAGTCGTGGACGCAAAAGGAACAGCAGTAGTCTGGCTGACGGGTGCTTATGAAGGCATCACACCGTCCGGCGGCGAACTTGTCTGCATGGGTACGCTGCAAGCACGGGCCGGGACTCAGTTCCGTTTCACGGATGTCTATGCGCCTCTGCCCGGCACCGCGGCCTTCATGCTGACGCGCCATGTCCAACTCGCCACGCCCAGCCCTGAAGACAAGGGCTTCTCGTCCCGCTTCAGCCTGTCCCCGGTGTCGCCCACGGCGATGACCGACTGCGACTTCTTTGCGCCGGGTGTCTGGTACAAGGACAACGCACACGTCCCGCCCCGCGCGCTTGCCAGCCACCTGACCGACCGCTACTATTTCTTCCGCGAGGACCGCCTCCCGCTGCCCCTCATTATGCAGCGGGATAAGCGCACCTGCGCGACGCTGACGCTGGCCCACCTCGATGGGGACCCGGCGACCTTTGCAGGGGAAGATGGTCTGGCACGCCTGATTGATGCCCGCCTTCAGTTCGGTGCGGTCGGCATCCAGAACACCGACAGTCCCGCGCCCACGTTTCTGTTTCCCGGCACCGAAGGCGGGCGGACCTACACCTACGGCGGCTCGTTCGCGGGGAACCGCTGGGCCTATCGCAGCCATCCCGTGCAGGTGGGCGTGTCCCACCACTACCGGCTGCTCATCCAGATAGGCCGTGCGCCCGACTTCCCCGCCGCCGTCCGCCGCGCCTGGCGGACGGTGTATACGCTGCAAAACCCGCCGGTCGTCTGGGTGGACCTCGCCAAAGTCTACCGGGACGGCGTTGGCCTGCTGAACACCGTCACGCACCCGTACAACGGCATCATCAGCGTCCCATTCGCGGCGACCGTGCCGGACGGTAGGGTCGTGGACACCAGCAGCCAGATGGGTTTCGTGGGCCAAGCGCTTCCTGCTGCCGCCCTGCTCCTTCAAGGGAGCCTGGAGACAGCCGACGCCGGGGGGACGGCGCGGGCGTCCGCCGCCGTGGATTTTTGGGCGCAGCACTCGCTTACTCCATCGGGCCTGCCCCGCACCTGGTACGACATCCACCCGGACGGCACCTGGACCTGGCGGAACTATCATACCTTCCTCCGAGTCGCTTCCGACGGCATGGATGGCGCCTTGCAAGCCTGGAACGTCGAACACCGGCACGGGCAGGACAGGCCAGGCTGGCTCGCCTTCTGCCGCCGATACGGCGACTGGCTGGTCGGGGCGCAGAACAGCGACGGGTCCTGGTTCCGGGAGTACGGCTTCGATGGGCGGCCCGCCCCGCGCCCTACGGACGCCCGCAGCAAAGACCCACGCGCCCAAGACACGACGGACCAACCCATTCCCTTCCTGGTGGACCTGTACAAAGCGACCGGAGACGTGCGTTACCGAGACGCCGCCCTGCGCGCCGGGAAGTTCTGCCTGCGCTCCGTCCATGACCAATACGCCTACGTCGGCGGGACGCCCGACAACCCGAACGTCCTGGATAAAGAGGGCGGCATGATGGCGCTGGACGCCTTTCTGGCCCTGTACGACATCGCCCAGGATCGCCGCTGGCTTACGGCGGCCACTCAGGCGGCGGACTACAGTGAGACGTGGGTGTATTGCTGGAACCTCCCGATGCCCCCTGGCGATCCCCACCTTGTCTTTCCGAAAGGCCGCCGGACGGAGGGCCTGAGCCTCATCGCCACGGGTCATTCCGGGTCGGACAGCTACATGGCCGCTGCTCCGTTCTTCTTTTACCGCCTGTCCCTGCTGACCGGCGACGCGCACTTCCGGGACATGGCGCGGCTGCTGCTCTACGACACCAAGCAGCTTCTGGATTGGGATGGAACATTGGGTTACGCCTCGCCGGGTCTCCAGACCGAGGCCCTTTCGCTGCCGCCCCCGCGCGGGCACGGCACGACTCACTGGCTGCCCTGGCTGACCGTGGCGCAGCTCACGCCCCTCGTCCGCCTGCGCGACACCTTCGGCAGTCTCGACATTGACGGGATCGAGAAGATGCCGAAGGCGGAGCGGCTCCGGCGCGAGGCTGCGTTCTCCAAATGCCGGGGTTTCGACCGTCCGATCACTGCCCGATCAGGACGGGGCCGAAGGCAGGAGGCGCTTGGCTTTTTAAGGCAGGAGGCGCTTGGCTTTTTGCCGTCTTCCGGCGGTTGGCATGATTCTTGCAGGAGAGCAAAGGGAAAGACTGGGCGTACTACTCTTCCATGAACTACCTGTGGCGGATCGAACTGTTCGGCGGCCTGCGTGCCCTCAGCGGTGAGCGCGTTATCATGCGCTTTCGCACACATAAGACGGGGGCGCTGCTGGCGTACCTCGCTTTGTTCCCCGGTCGCCCCCATCCGCGTGAAGAACTGTGTGACCTGCTCTGGCCCGAAGCCCCCCTGGACTCGGGCCGCATGAACCTGCGCGTCGCCCTCAGCTCCCTGCGCCGCCAGATAGAGCCGCCGGGGACGCCCCACGGCGCCGTACTGCTCGCCGACCGCAGCAAGATCCAGCTCAATCCCGTCGCCTGTGCCACGGATGTCGCCGATTTCGAGGCCGCCGTGGAAGCGTCATCCCGGCCGGGTGCGGACGAGGCGGCGGCTTTGACGCGGGCCGCCGGTCTGTACCGGGGGGACCTGCTGCCCGAGATTTACGAGGATTGGGCGCTGGGCGAGCGCGAACGGCTGGCGCAGGCTCATTTGGGCGCTTTGCACCGGCTGACGCGGCTGCTGACCCAGGCGGGTGACTTTAACCGCGCCCTGGGCCATGCCCATCGCGCCCTGCCGCTGGACCCACTGTGCGAAAAGTCACACCGGCTCCTGATGCGCCTGTACGCCGCCCTGGGTCGGCCGGACGCCGCCCGGCAGCAGTACCAGACGCTGACCCAACTCCTGCGCGTCGAGCTGAACGCCGTACCCAGTCCCAAGACGCGCGACCTAGCCGCGCGTCTGGACGCCCCGGTGTCGGAGCGGATGGCATTCCCGCCGGACGCGTTCCCCTCCGTACCCGTGCCGGACAAGCCCCGGCCCTTATCTTTTGAGGATGCCCCCGCCGAACACGCGCCTGCCGACAGCCTCCCCGTCACCTTTACCCGCTTTTTTGGCCGCGCCGAGGAACGGGAGCGGCTGACGGCCCTGCTGACCGACCCGCAGACGCGGCTCGTGACGCTGACCGGGCCGGGCGGCAACGGCAAAACGCGGCTGGCCGTTGAGGCGGCGCGCGGCTTGGGCGGGCCGTTCCCCGGCGGCGTCTGGTTCGTCCCGCTGGCGGACCTGTCCGAGCCGCGCCGTCTGGGGGACGCGATCCTCGCCGCGCTGCGCCTGCCGCGCGCTGCCCCCGCTGACCCGTGGGAGCAGATCGTCGCCGCCCTCACCGGCCCGCCCGTCCTGCTTATTCTGGACAACTTCGAGCAGATTGCGGCGGGCGCGGCCCCCGCCGTGCTGTCCCTGCTCGCAAGGGTGCCCGCGCTGACATGCCTGGTGACGTCCCGGCGGCGGCTGGACGTGCCGGGCGAGCGCGAGGTGCCGGTCGCGCCCCTGCCGGTCCCCGGCGGCACGGAGACGGCAGAGCAGGTAGCCCGCAGCGCCAGCGCGCAAGTGTTCGTGGATCGGGCGCAAGCCGTCCGCCCCGACTTCGCCGTCACCGATCGGAGCGCCCCGGATCTGGCCGCCCTGTGCCGTGCCCTGGAAGGCATTCCCCTGGCTTTGGAACTGGCCGCCGCCCGCATCCGCGCCCTGAGCCTGGCCCAGATGCGGACGCGGCTGGACCAGCGATTCGAGCTGCTGGCGAGCCGGCGCGGCGACAAGGGGACGCGGCATCGCTCGCTTTGGGCAGCCATCGAGTGGAGCTACGACTTGCTGCCCGCCCACTTGCAGCGCTTCTTCACCCTGATTTCCGTCTTTCGCGGCGGCTGGACCCTGGAAGCGGCGGAGGCCGTCTGCGAAGAACCCGCCGCTTTGGAGGCGCTGGCCCAGCTCCGGGCGAACTCGCTGGTGGGTGCGGAAGACAGCCTGCCCGAGCTGCGCTTCCGGCTGCTGGAGTCGCTGCGTGAGTTCGCATGGGAACAGCTTCCGTTTGACGAGCGCGAGGCCGCCGGGGAGCGGCACGCAGCCTTTTTCGCCGCCCAGGCGGCGCGAGCGGACGACGTGCTGCAAGGGCCGGACCAGGCTGACTGGCTGCGCCGCTTCGAGGCCGACGCCGCCAACCTGCTCGTGGCCCTGGACTGGCTGAACGACCGCCCCCACCGTGCCAGTGAGGCGCTTGCCATGACGACTGCACTGTACCACTTCTGGCTCCTGTCCGGGCGGCAGCGCGAAGGCCGCGCGCGTTTGGACGCTCTGCTGGCGCGGTGGACGACGCCGGATGCCGCCCGCGCCGATGCGCTGACTGTTGCCGGCAATCTCGCCGAGGCGGAGGGCGACCTGCCCGGCGCGCGTGCGCTCATGGAAGAGGGGCTTGCCCTCAACCTGCGTCTGGGCCGGGAAGAGCAGGCGGCGCGGCTGCGCGGGGATTTAGGCATCGTCGCGTGCCGGCAGGGCCGCCTGCCCGAAGCGCAGGCGCATTGGGAGAAGACCCTAGCCTTTTGGCAGGGGCGGAACGAGCCGCGCCGGGCGGCGGCCATGCTCAACAACCTGGGCATCCTCGCGCGCCGCCGGGGGGACACCGATACGGCCCAGGCGCGCTTCCTGGAGTGCCTGACACTGTACCGGCAGATCGGCGATACGTTGAGGGCCGCCACGGTTCTGAGCAATCTGGGGCTGACTGCCGACAGCCGAGGCGACCTGGAGGAAGCGGTAGGCTGGTTCGAGGAGAGCCTCGCCCTCCAGCGCGCGCTGGGCAACGCGCGCGGCGTTGCGATCACGCTGAACGGGCTGGGCATGACGACCCGCAAGCGCGGCCTGCTCGCCGAAGCGCAGGCGTACCTCAGTGAAAGCCTGACGATCTTCACCCGGATGGAGGATACCGGCGGCATCCTGCACTGCCTGCAAAGCCTGACCGAAACCTGGATCGCCCTGGGCCTGCCGGAACCGGCGGCGGTCGCCCTGGGCGCCCTGGCGACGATGTACCAGGCGGGCGAGATCACCCAACTCGCGGGCGAGGCGGAAGCCTGGGCGGGCGTGGAGCAGGCGCTCGCCGCCGCCCTCGGCCCGGACCGCTTCGCCGATGCCCGCGCGCGCGGCGCGGCGCTGTCCCCGATGCAGGCCGCCGAACACGCTCTGTCCGTCTGCCGCGCTTCCGCCGTCTGAACGGCCCGCCGCTCCCAATTCTGGAGGGCTTTCCCCAAACTTTTTCGCCCGCTGCCCAAAATCGGGCGGCGGGCACTTTTTGCAATGATGGTGTCACGAGAGGCGTGTATCATGGCTCAGTGAACGGGAAACGACCTGTGAAGCCCGCTGAAGGCATTCGAGCCTCCCCACAAACCCAGCGTGTCTAACGGACGCTTTCTCCGACCCATTTCAGAAAGGACTTGATCCATGCATACCTCAGCCGCGCCCCCTCAGCCGGAGACGATCGTGAAACGAATGATGATTTTGGCTCTCGTCGCCGGGCTGTTCTGCTCCCTGCCCGCACTCGCCCAACTGCCGGAGAAGGCCGCCCCGCAGGGAATGCGGCGGGTTGCGACGGGGGGTACTGGGGTAATCCTAACCTCGCAGATGGGTGGCACGCGCTCCGCGCACAAGATGCTGCTTGCCCTCAAAATGGTATCGGGCGAATACTTCGACAAGCCGCTGACCGTGACGCGCGCCTTCGCCGACCGTGGTGACCGGAACTTACAGGCCGCCTTCACCGCAAAGCTGAAAGGGATTCCCGTGCGCGGCGTCGCCTCGGTGACACTGCGCGGCGAGGGGTGCGAGGGCACCCTGTTGTTCGACCGCGCGACTGTGTTCGGGAAGTCCTTCCGAACCCTCGTCGCGAAGCAGAGCGGCGGTGGCAAGGCCGCGCCGCTCAAACTGACGCGCCGGACCGCCCCGGACGGCAGCGGCGCGATTAGCCTGCCGCCCGGCTTTTGGATCGCCGCATCGTATCAGGGAACGTTCGACATTGACGGCCCGAACGGCGCCTACATGGGCCTGGGCAGTCACTATGTCTGCACCCGCCCGGAAGCCGCCGCCATGTTTCCAGGGATTCCCGCGCTCGATTTCCACGATCCGGTGCGCGCCATGCTGGGCTATCTGGGCTTCATGAGCCGCAAGGCGGGGGTGCAGACCGAGGCGAAGGTTTTGGACGCGCGCCCGGTGCAGGACTGGCCGAACGGACGCGCCGCCTTTGTCCGCTATTCGGTGCAGTCGGGCGGCAAGACGACCGAGGGATTCGGCCTCTTTGCAATCATGCCGACGGACGAGAATCAGGCGCTCTTTTACCAATCGTTCATCAACGCGGCGCCCGAGTCTTATCGCGTGCAGTTCCCCGCCATGCTGGCGGCATGGGGGACGTACAGCATCAACTCCGCCGTCTTCCGGCAGCGGCTGATGGCGGCCGCCGAGTCGATGCGGGGGATGTCGGACATCATGCAGAGCGCCAACGACTACCGTCAAACGACCGAGTCGAAGGTCAGCAAGGCGTGGGACGACTACGTCCGGGACGAGGGCGTGTGGCGTAACCCGGACACCGGCACGCGGTACAGGCTGCCGACCTCCATGACGAATCGAGGCGTTCCCGAGGAGGACGGCAAGCCGCTTGAGCCTGTCCCCATCGCCGATCTGTAGGCTTTCATCATTTCCACCCCTCTTGATGCCGGGTCTCTTGATGCCGGTCGCTGGCTCGCGAGAGGAAAGTGCCTTTAGCGACAACAACACCGTTCGCAGAGAGGCTGGCTGAACGGTTGTCCTGCGCGCTCAATGACCATTCAAGGCTCAAGTTATAAGCAGCCCCGGAAGAGCCAACAGCCATCAGAAAGATGGAGCCGCCATCCATTGCCATAGCACCTTTAGTGATTGTCATTCTTTCCCCCCTGAGAACTTGGCCCCCTCGACGATGTAGCGCTGCATGACCAGGAAGACCAGCACAAGGGGCAGGACGCCGATGGCGGCGGCGGCAAAGAGCTGGGCGAGGTTCTGGGTCTGAGATGTCAGGAAGGTGGACAGCACGACCTGGATGGTCCAGGCGGACGGGTCCTGGCCGATGATCAGGGGCCACAGGAACGAGTTCCAGCTCCCGATGAACGTCAAGACGCCCAGGGCCATCAGGATGGAGGTGGAGTTGGGCAGCAGCAGACGCCAGTAAACGCCGAAGTAGCCCAGGCCGTCCAGGCGGCCCGCTTCCTCGATCTCGGTCGGAAAGCGCAGGTAGAACTGCCGGAACAGGAAGATGGAGAAGGCCGAAAACAGGCCCGGCGCGATGATGCCCCAGCGCGTGTTCACGCCGCCCAGATAGGCCGTCACGGCAAACGTCGGCACGAAGGTCACGGCGCTCGGAATCATCAGTGTCGCCAGGATCAGCGAGAAGACGACATTTCGCCCGCGCGCGGGGATGCGCGCCAGAGCATAACCGGCCATAGACGAAAACAGCATCTGCAGGACGAGCGTGACGACGGCGATAAAGGCCGAGTTGCCCAGCCCCGTCAGCATCGGGGCCGTGGGATCGTCGAACAGCTTGCGGAAATTGTCCCACTGCGGCGCGGTGGGCAGCCAGGCCCAGTGCAGCGATGTGATCTGGTCATCCGTCATCAGCGCGTTGCGGACGATCAGGTAGAACGGGACCAGGAACACAACGGCCAGCAAGAGCAGCAGGGCGTAGCGCGGGGCTTGGGACAGGGAGCGCGCTTTCATAGGATGCCTTTCACTTGTTTGACTCCCCGAACCCGAAGATGCGGCCCTGGACTAGCGTGATGGCGACGATCAGGGCGGTTAGGATGAAGCCGCCGGCCGCACCGCGCCCGAAGTCCTGGCTGCTCAGGGCCAGCGAATACAGGTACACGAGCGGCGGGCGGGCCAGCGAAGCGTTTCCCACGGAAGACCCCGACCCACCCAGGATGTTGTAGAACTCGTCGAACGCCTGGAAGGCGGCAATGAGGTTCAGCAGCAGGACCGAAACCGAAGTGGCGCGCAGTTGGGGCAGGGTGATATAGCGCAAGACCGGCCAGCCGGAACTTGCGCCGTCTACCGAAGCGGCCTCGTAGAGCGACTTGGGGATCTCCTGCAAGCCCGCCAGGAAGATGATCATAAAGAAGCCCACCTGGAGCCACAGCCGCACCGTCACCAGCACGAGCCAGTACCAGGGCGGGTGGGCCGTCCCGATCCAGGCGATGGGTTCATGGATCATCCCCAGGCCCAGGAGCAGGTGGTTGGCGAACCCGAACGGCAGGCCGTTGAAGAGGCTTACCTTCCAGATGAGCGACGCGACGACGTAGGACACGGCGGACGGGATGAAGAACACGGTGCGGAAGAACGACCGGCCCCAGCCCGCCCGGTGGACCAGCAGAGCCAAGCCCAGGGAGACGGCGAACGTCAGCGGCACGATGAAGACGGCGAACCAGAAGGCGGTCGCCAGCGAACTCAGAAAAGCCTCGTCGGTCAGCAGGTCGGCATAGTTACGCAGGCCGATGAAGTGGCCGGGGTGGATCGTGTTTTGGGCGTGCGACAGGCTCAGAAGAAAGCCCCAGAGGATCGGGATGACCGTGAACACGAGGAGGCCGAGGAGGGAGGGTGCCATGAACCCCCAGAAGGCCAGCGTCGCCGAGCGGTCGCCCGCCGAACGACGCTTGGGCGCGGGTTGGCGTCGGATGGCTGTGACTGCGGCGGAAGGCTGTCTCGGATCGTCGTTGGGGGTCATAGTTAATCAGGGGCCATGTCTTAAAGGACACGGCTAATCGGCGCGGACGCCGGGAACCCACGCTTCGCGGGGCTGAGAATTGCTGCCTCGTAGTCCCGCGAAGCGAGAGTTTCTGGCCGCAGGCCGAATCGCTGTGCCCTTCAAAGCATGGTCTTCCCACGTCACGGCGGTTCTGCTACTCCAGCGCGCGCTGGAGTTCCCGCTCGCATTTGGCGGCAGCGGTCTGGATTTCGGGGGCGGCGGGGCGGCCTTGTTTCAGGATGTTCGCCACGGAGTCGCTGAGGGCCGTGCTCATAGCAGCGTTCCAGGTCGGGGGCAGGGCGTACCCATGCGCCGCCAGGTCTTGGACGGCGTGAGCGGGGATGGGCGCGCGCAGGGCGGTCGCCGCCTGGGCAACGCTTTCGCGCGGCGGGACGTGAAAGCCATAGCCCAGGCACCAATCCTGCTGGAGCTGCTTGTTCGTGATCCAGAGCCACTGGACGTATTTCTTGGCCTCTTCCACCTGCGGCCCCTGCGCGTTGACCATCGCCGACCATCCGCCCAGGAACGTCGCGGGCCGACCGGCTGCGTCGAGCGCAGGCCAGGCCATGCCGCCCACATCGCTGCCCAGCGCCTTTTGGATGGCTGGGTATGACCACAGCCCGCCCCACTGCATGGCGGCCAGCCCTTGCGTCAAGGCGGACGGGTCCCACCAATCTGTCGGCGCTCCGATCAGCAGTGCGCCCGAATCATTGAGCGCACGGAGCTTCTCATAGGCGGCGATGGTGCGCGGGTTATTGAAGACGATCTTGTTGTCAACCAAAAAATCGCTCCCCGCCGACCAGGGGGCAATGTTGATAAGCGCGGTCGCGCCGCCATCGTTGCCGACAAATAGGCCCTTGCGGCTGCCCGACGTCAGCTTCTTCGCCGCCCCGATCAGCTCATCCATCGTCTTCGGCGGCCTCAGCCCGGCGGCTTGGAGCAGGCTGGGGCGGTAGTAGAGGATGCCGGTGTCGTCCAGCATCTTGACACCGTACATCTTGCCGCCGACGCTGTTCGCCGCCAGGTCGCGATTTGAAAAATCCCGCCGCACGTCCGGTGGGAACAGGTCATCCAGCGGGGCGACTTGGCCCGCCCCGACCATCGCCACCGTGAGCGAACTGCTCTCGAAGATGTCCGGGCCGCCGCGCGTCAGCAGCGCGGTCGCCAGCTTGGTGCCGTAGTCGCCCGGCACCCAGACGACCTCGACCCCGATGTCCGGGTGCTGCTTCATGTACTCGTCGGCGTAGTGCTCGACCGCCTGCTGCGTCCCCGTCTCGCCGTACTGGTGATACCACTGGGTCAGCGTGATCCGCTTGCCGGGCATCCCCGGTCGGCCGCACCCGGCCAGCAGCGCGGCGGCCCCCGTACCCGCTGCCAGGAGGAAGTCGCGGCGGCTGCCTTGCCAGAGGGGAGGGATGAAATCATCGTCAAGGCGCGTCATCGCGGTGTGCTCCGGTCCATAGGGCTGTTATTCGGCGGGTTAGAAAAGATTTCCTCCCATTTGCGGAGGAAATCATTCTGAGTGTGGTGAATGTCAGACAAGCGAATGCCACCCATGAGACAATCCCCTAGTATTACCTCCTTGCTGCTCCTTGCCGTTCTTTGGCTGGCGCTCGTCTGCGCCGGCTGCGCTCGCCCGCCCGCCTCGCGCGGCGTGGTCCGTGACACGAAGGGCCGCATCATCCTGAGCTTCTGGAACGGCTTCACCGGGCCGGACGGCAAGACGATGGAGGCCATCGTTGACAAGTTCCAGCAGGATAACCCGGACGTCCGGGTCAAGATGCAGATCATCCCCTGGGGCACCTACTACGACAAAGTGACCCTGGCCCTTGCCTATGGCGGGGCACCGGACGTGTTCGTCTGCCACGCTGCGCGCCTCCCCGAGTTTGCTTCTTTTGGTAAGCTGCGTCCCCTGGACGACCTGTACCAAACGGCCCAGCCGCCACTGACCCAAAGCCAGTTCGCCGCCGCGCCCTGGCGAGCGACCTTTTACCAAGGGAAACACATCGCCCTGCCGCTCGATGTCCACCCGATGGGCCTGTACTACAACACCAAGCTGTTCCGCCAGGCGGGCATCGTGGATGCCCAGGGCAAGGCCAAGCCGCCCGTCACCTGGGACGAGTTTTTGGCCGACGCCAAAAAGCTGACCAAGGACACGACGGGGCGAGGCCGGCCCGACCAATGGGGCTTTGTCATCACCAACCAGGAGACCATCTTTCTCGCCATGACCGACCAGTTCGGCGGCAGCATCCTCACGCCGGACGGCAAGCGCAGCAATCTCTCTTCGTCCGCCTGCCTTGCCGCCGTCCAGCGAATGCACGACCTTGTCTACAAGTACCACGTCGCGCCCCGGCCCGAAGGCATAGACTCCTGGCTGGCATTGCGGCAGGGGAAGGTCGCGATGGGTCTGGAAGGGGTTTACATGCTGGACTCGCTGCGCGAACAGAAGGGTCTGGAGTTCGCCGGAGCGCCGACCCCGCAGTTTGGTCCTCATCCGGGGGACTGGGCCGGCTCGCACTGCCTGTGCCAGCCGCGCGACCTGTCGCCGGAGCGGTCGCGGGCGGCCTGGCGGCTGATGCGCTACCTGTCCGACCACAGCCAGGCCTGGGCCGAGGGCGGCCAGGTGCCGGCCCGCGCGGATGTGGAGCGGGCGCCGGCCTTCCAGGCGCTGCCCGTCCAGGCGCAGTTCGCGAAGCAATTGCCGTATGTGCAGTACGCGCCGCTGGTGCCCTCCGACAACTCGCTGTTCCAGTTCGTGGACCCCGCCGTCGAGTCCGTGCTGCTCGACTTGCAGACGCCCGAAGAGGCCATGAAGGACGCCGACCGGCGCATTGACCAGATGTTGAGCCGGACCTGACCAGTTTCCATGACCCCCCGGCCCCCAACTTTGGGGGCCGGGGGGTTCGTGATGCCTTCTGACGCAATCTTTAACCAACGCCTATGAGCATCCCGACCAGTACGCCCATCACCGTCCCCGTTACGCCACGCGCGGGGGCAACCATCAAGATGCGCCCGCGCCGGTCCGAGAACGAAGTCGGGCTGTTGTTCGCCCTGCCGCATCTGATCCTGTTCAGCGTGTTCCTGCTGGCCCCGACGCTGTTCGGCTTCTGGATCTCGCTGCACCGGTGGCATGTCCTGGCGAAGACGCACCCCTTTGTCGGCTTGGGCAATTACGGCCAAGCGTTCGGGGACGACATCTTCTGGATCGCCCTGCGGAACACGGCCTACTTCGTCGTGCTGGTCGTCCCGGCCGGCAACGCCGTTTCTCTGCTGCTGGCACTCGGCCTGTTTTCCCTGCGGCGGTTCCAGACCTTCTACAAGATCGTCTTTTACCTGCCCGTCATCATCTCCATCGCCGTGGTCGCCGTGCTCTGGCGCTGGCTGTACAACACCGATATCGGGCTGCTCAACCTGTACCTCGAAACGGTCGTTGGCGGCCTGCGGCATTTGGGCCTGCCGCTGCCGCCCTGGACCCCCATCCCGTGGCTTTCCGAGCCGGGCCATGTCATGCCGTCCGTCGCCCTTATGTCCGTCTGGTGGGGCGCGGGCGGCAACATGATCCTGTATCTGGCCGGCCTGAACAATATCCCCGACGACTACCATGAGGCGGCGGGGATTGACGGGGCGAACGCCTGGCAGCGCTTCCGGGCCATCACCTGGCCGCTGCTGAAGCCGACGACGCTGTTCTGCCTAGTCTTTTCCATCCTGGGCGCGTTCCAGGTCTTTGGCCAGACCTACGTCCTGTTTGCCCCCGGCTCCGGCCCGGCCCGCGCGGGCCTAACCCTCGTGCTCTACATGTACCAGCAGGGATTCAGTGAGTACCAGATCGGCTACGGGACGGCGGTCGCCTACCTGCTGTTCGCCATCGTGCTGCTGTTCACCGCGATCCAGTTCCGCCTGCTGTCCGGGCAGCGCCAGGGGACCTCCTAAATGAAATCAGTCGGGCAAAATCAATGGTGGCTGCACGCGCTCCTGCTGCTGGCGGCATTTCTGTTCGCCGCGCCGCTGCTGTGGATGCTTTCGACGGCGTTTAAAGCGCCGGAAGACATCATCAACGGGCTGGGCACGGCGCAGTGGTAGCCACATCCGGCGACGCTGGCGAACTTTCGCAGCGTGCTGGGGAAGACCGAGGAGTTCCCGATCTGGCGCTGGACCGGCAACAGCCTGCTGATCTCCCTGACCGTGACGCTTTTGGTGCTGGTCGTGGATTCGCTGGCTGCTTACGCTTACGCCCGCCTGCGCTGGCCGGGCCGCGACAAAGTGTTCGGCGTGCTGGTGGCGACGATGCTGGTGCCCGGCCAGGTGCTGCTGATTCCGAGCTATCTGCTGATCCGGGGGCTGGGGTGGTTCGACACCTACTGGGCGCTGATTGTCCCCGCCGGGGCCAGCGCGTTCGGGGTCTTTCTGCTGCGTCAATTCTTCCTGACGATCCCCGCCGAACTGGAGGAGGCCGCGCGGCTGGACGGCTGCGGGCCGCTGGGCATCTTCTGGCACGTCATCCTGCCGCTGTCCAAGTCCGCGCTGGCGACCCTGGGCATCTTTACGTTCATGGCGACCTGGAACGCCTTCGAAGGCCCGCTCATCTTCACCGACAGCATCGAGATGCGGACCCTGCCCATCGGCATCACCATCTTCCAGGGCCGCTACAACACCGAATACGGCCCGATGATGGCCGCCGCCGCCCTGGCCGCCATCCCCGTCACGATTGCCTTCTTGCTGCTGCAAAAGCAGATCATCAAAGGCATCTCGCTGACGGGTCTGGCCGGGCGGTAAAGCACAAACCCCTACCTTGAAGGGAAGGCAGGTATGGCGCAGATACAGATCAACACGCAGAACTCTCGGTTGACGCTGACTGTCCCCCGCCCGCCTTCACTGCTCGGAAAAGCGCTGGCCCTGTTCTCCCAGAAGGGACAGGCGGGGGATGTCTTTGTCTTCGACCGCAGCGAGGATTTGCTCCAGCGTAGCGGCAAGGCGGTCTGTGCGCTCAGTCAGTTCCAGTCCGCGCGCATTGACAAGTGGCTGGACACGGCGCCCGGTGGCGACCAATCCGGCAGCCGCTATGGACTTTCCCTTCTGCTGGTGGATAGTCGAAAGATCACATTGGTCGAGGCGTTTCAGGGGGAGAGTCTGGAAGAGATGAACCGCGTCGCCGATGCGGTCTCGCGCTATACCAGCGTCCGCATTCACCGGGAAGAATAAAGCAAAAGGCCGCCGGGAGCAATTTGCTCCCGGCGGCCTTTTCTCCCTCGCGATGTCAGAGGGTGAACGTGCCGTAAAAGGCGCTGTTTTCCCCGCCGCGCGTCCAGGCATCGCCGCCGGTGCGGGCGGTGACGCTCGCGGTTTGGGTATAGCCGACTCGGCGGTTGGTGACGGGAGCGAGTGGGCTGTACCAGACCAGGTTGGGCTGCTTGCAGCAGTCTCGGTTGGGCAGGGCGTCCACGGAAAGCGCGGCGATCTGGGGGGCCGAGACGCGGTAGCCGTTGGCGAGATGCCGGAAGGTGATGGCGGCCGTGCCTGCCGGAATGACTGTGCCGAGCGAGGCGGCGTAGCGCGCGGTCAGCGCCTCGGTCAGCGCCTTCTGCTGGGCCGGGGTGGCATGGGCGTCCACATAGAGCATGGTCGCGCGGCGGGCGGTGGGTTCGGCCAGGTTGTTGTCGGCGCGGACGACGGCGACGGCGGAGACGCCGGCCAGTGGGACGCCGTGCCAGTCGCCGGTCTTGAAGTGCCAGGCCAAGACCGCTTCCCGGCCGTCGCTGACGTACTCACCGCTGTAGTGACATGCCCCGGCGAAGACGCTGGCCGTGCGGGCTTCAACGTAGTCGCCCGTCGGGGCAGATGCCGACGCGCCCAGGGCGCTGCCGAGAATGCCTGCGGCCAGGGTAGCGGTGAAAATGCTCTTGTTCATCGGGAACCTCCTCGGAAAAGCCTACGAGAAATGCGACTCGTAACACGCGCGGCCCGCGCCGCAGACTTCGGGGCGTACCTTGCCGCCATCGGGGCCGACCACCTGCTGGGTGTGTCTGCACCAGCAGTGGTTGTCCAGGCCAATCATGTCGCTTGCCGTCATGGGCATGGATTCAAGATAGAAATACTTCTTGCTTCGCAGGTTGCGGCACATCGGGCTTTCAAGGACGGTTGTTTCCGTCGTCGCCGTCGTTTCTTCTGCGTTGGCTGTGCTCATGCGACGCCTCCATTCCCGCCCTCAAATGCCTTGCGCGGGCCGGCAACCAGGGCCGTCGCGGCGCGGCGGACCATCGCCTGGGTCAGCGGCACTTTGTAGCCGTTCTGCGCCAGCGGCTTCGCGCCCTCGGTCGCCGCCAGCGCGGCGGCACGGATCGTTTCGTCGTTTAGCGGCTTGCCGCGCAGGGTGGCCTCGGCGGCTTGGGCGTGCCACGGGATCGGAGCGACCCCGCCCAGCACGACGCGCGCCGACTTCACGACATTGCCCTCGGTTTCCAGGGCCATCGCGACCGAGGAAAGCGCCCAGTCGAGCGAGTTCTTTTCGCGAAACTTCAGGTAGGTGCTCCGTGCCGCCAGCGAGGAGGCCGGCACGAAAACGGTCGTCACCAATTCGCCGGGCTTCAGCACGTTCTCGTGCGTGATGTCCCCTTCACTCGGCAGCGTGAAGAACTCGGCCAGCGGCAACTGCCGCGTTTTGCCGTTCGGCATGGCAATGGTCAGCACGGCGTTCAGGCACAAAAGGGCAGGGGCCAGATCGGACGGATGCACGATATAAGATGGGCCGCCCCCCAGAATGGCGTTGTATTTGTTTTCCGCGCTGTCGGGCGCGGCATAGCACTTGGTCCCGCCTTTTTTGAGGCAGAGGATGCGCTCGTTCCGATAGTACCAACACCGGGGACGCTGGCAAAGGTTCCCACCGACCGTCCCGACGTTGCGGATTTGAATGGTCGCAATGGACTGGGCAGCTTCCGCCAGGACAGGGTAGTGGGCGCGGATGGCCGGATGCTCCTCGACCTCGGTGATCGTGACCAGGGCGCCCAGGTGCAGGCCCTTCACGTCCACGACAATTTTGTCCAGGCTGGGGATGCGCTTCAGGTCCACGACGGTGGCCGGCGTCAGGATGTAGTCCTTCATCGTGCCCAGCAGGTCCTGCCCGCCGCCCATTGGGCGGACGGCGTCCAGACCCCCGCCCTGCGCGAGTAGGCGGGTCGCCTCGGCGATGGTGGCCGGATGGATCAGGTCAAAGGCTTTCATGCGGTCCCTTTCTGCTGCAATGCCATCAGGCCGTTCAGGACCTTGTCCGGGGTGATCGGCAGGGTGCGGATGCGGACGCCGCAGGCGTTGTAGACGGCGTTCGCCAGCGCGCCCGCCGTCGGGATCGTCCCTGGCTCGGCCATGCCGATGACGCCGCGCGGGTCGTCCTCGATGATGGTCGTAAACGCGGGCATTTCCAGTGCGCCCGGCAGCTTGTATTCCTCGAAGTTGGCGTTGAGCATCAGGCCCGTCTCGCGGTCCGTCACCTTGCCCTCGTACAGCCCGTAGCCCATGGCCTGGATCAAACCGCCATTGAGCTGGCTCTCGATAGTCAGGCGGTTCAGCGGCAGGCCGCAGTCCTGGACGCCGATGAGGCGGAGCACCTGCACCTTGCCGGTCTCGGTGTCCACTTCCACTTCGGCGAGGTGAACGCCGTGCGCGCCGCCCGAAGACAGGCCCGGCTTCCATTCGCCCTCCGCCGTGATGCCCTGTGTCCCCAGCGCGGCGCATGCCTGTTTCCAGGTCACGCTCTTGCCGCCGGCTGCCGTGATCTTGCCGTCGTGTGCGGTCAGGTCTTCCGGTTTCGCGCCCAGGCCGGGCGCGATGCGGGCGAACATCGCCAACCGGGCGTTAAACGCGGCGACTTTGACGGCGGGGGCCAGCGAGGGGGCTGTGGTGCTGCCGCCGGACGCATTGGCGCCACCGAGCCGCGAGTCGCCGATGTGGGGCCGGATAGCGGCCATCGGCAGGCCGAACTCCTCGGCGACGATGGCTGCCGTGTAGGTCCGGGTCCCCGTCCCCAAATCCTGCGTCCCGGACAGGACATCCACGCCGCCGTCGGAGGCGATCTTGACTGTCACCTTGCAGGCGGGGCCGCCGCCGCCCCCCCATTCGGCCAGGCCGATGCCCATGCCGCGCTTCTTGATCCCGGTCTGCCCTTGCCCCGGCTGCCGATTGCGCCCGGTCGCCCAGCCGGCCTCCTTCGCGGCCACGTCCATCTGCCGGCCCCAGGCGGGGTCGGGGATGTTGCGCTTGCGAAGCTCGATGGGGTCCATGTCCAGTTTGTAAGCGACGTCGTCCATCAGCGACTCCATCGGGAACGACGCCTGCGGGCTGCCCGGCCCACGGAAGGCGCGGGAACTGTCAATGTTGGTGTGGACCGAGTCCATCGTCCGGTAGACGTGCTCCACATGGTAGATGTAGGGCAGCCCGCGCTGGGAACCGTCCCCCAGGCCGCCCAGCTTGTGCTGCTCGGCGGTGATGGCATGCAGCTTGCCGTCCTTGGTCGCACCCAATTTTGCGCGGATCAGGCTGGCGCTGCGGTTGCCGGCCATCAGGAATTCGTCCTCGCGCGTCAGCAGCAGGTGGACGGGCCGCTTGGCTTTGAGGGCCAGCTTGCAGGCGACCGAGCCGGGCAGGTCCAGGCCGAACTTCGACCCGAAGCCGCCGCCCATGTGATGTACGATGGAAACGACGTTCGCTTCCGGGAGTCCCAGTTCGTGCGCCGCATCGCCGGGGATGGTGTGCGTCCCCTGCGTCGAGGCATAGACCGTCGCGGTGTCGCCGCCGCGATAGTCCACGACGACCCCGTGCGTTTCCAGGCAGCTATGGTGCTGGAACGGGGTGCGGAACTCGCCTTCGGCGACGGCGGCGCACTCGGCGAACAGTGCCTCGACGGCGGCCTTGTCCCCACGCACCTCCCCAGGGTGAATGTTTGAGTCGTTCTGATGGACCTGCGGCGCGTCGGGCTTCATGGCCTCGTCCGCGTCCACGACGTGGGGCTGCGGGTCATAGGTGACTTGGATGGCCCGGATGGCATCCTCGGCCAGTTCCGGCGTCCGCGCCGCCACGGCGGCCACGGGGTCGCCCTGATACCGTAATGTCTTACCAGGGTAGGTGATGACGGCGGCGACGCCCGGCATCTTCTCTGCCGCGCTGGCGTCAAGGCTCGTAATCTTCGCAGCGGCAAAGGGAGAGGCCAGGATGCGCCCATAGACCATGCCGGGCAGGCGGATGTCGTGCGAGTATTTCGCCGCGCCTCTTACCTTATCCGGCCCGTCCACGCGGGGGATGTGGTGGTTCAAAAGCCGCATCTGCGAGCGGTCGCCCCAATCGGGGCCGGCGTTGTCGTCCACCTCGATCTCGACCATTGTTTCCAGGCCGTTGACCACTTTGGGGACTTTGATCTTGCGTTTCGCCATTGGGTTAGGCTTCCTTCCCAGCGCGCATCTTCTGGGCGGCGGCCAGCGCGGCCTCGAAGATCTTGGGGTACGTCCCGCAGCGGCAGACGTTGCCGGCGCAGGCGTGCTGCACCTCGGCCCGTGTCGCGCGGGGGTTCTTGTCCAGGTAGTTTCGGACCGACATGACGAAGCCGGGCGTACAGAAGCCGCACATCAGCGCGTCGTGCTCGACAAACGCGGCCTGCACGGGATGCAGGTGCGCCTCGTCGGGGGAGACGCCCTCAATCGTCGTGATCTTTTTGCCCACGGCGTCGGCGGCCAGCGTCATGCAGGAATAAACGGTCTTGCCGTCCATCTCGACCGTGCAGGCGCCGCAGGCGCCCCGGTCACAGACGATCTTCGGGCCGGTGATGGGCGGCTCCAGGTGGTTCCGCAGGGCGTTCAAGAGTGTCGTGCGCGGCTCCATCAGAGCCGTGCGCTTCCGGCCGTTGACAAGAAGCGTCAGCCGGATCGTCCCACGCTGCACAGGCGAGTGGCTGTCATCGCGCACGGCGTCCGCCGCCTCCCCGCGCTCCATCAAGCCCGGCGCCAGAGCGGTGGCGACGCCGACCGCGCCGGCCCCCCGCAAGAACTGGCGGCGGCTCAGTGGCGGCGTCTCACGCTGCGTTTCTTCTTCGCGTTCCTCTTCCGTTTCCGGCATGGACTGCTTCCCTTCTCTAGTAAACCAGTTATGCTTAAAATGAACCAATTCGGAGATAACAGCTTTAGATGCTCAACAAAAATAGCACCCCTACTATACACGGTCTGCCCTTGTTCTGTCAACAAACGGGCGCAGATTTTCTTCTAACCTGCCGGAGCGATCACGCTGCGTATCCCCTCCCACTCGCGCCAGATGTCCGTCATGCACTCCCAGTGCAGGTCGCCATGATCCCTATGACTGAGCCGGAAGAAGATCATGTAGCGCGTATGCGGCGAGACATTCGGCCCGACCCCATGCGCCACCTGATAATGCACCAAGACGACATCGCCCGCCTTGCCCGTGACCGCCTCGGGTGTGGGCATCTCGACGGGCGGCATTCCCTGGAGCAGAGACTGAGAGCCGTGCTCCCGGAAATACGCCTCGTACAGTTTATGGGTTCCTGGCCAGACCGTGAGGTTGCCCATCAGCGGGGCGGGTACGTCGCTCAGGAGGACGCCCAGCAGCATCGTGAAGTTGCCGATGGTGCCTTCCTGGACGCCGTTGGTCGGCGAATACATCCCGTCCAGGTGCGGCCTCGCCTGCCCCGGCTCGTCCGGGGAAGGGAAGCGCAGCGCGATCTGCCCGCCCCCCGGCGGCTTGATCCGGCCCGCGCCGATAGCCGACTCGGCGAGGTCCCAGGCGGGCGTCTTCTTCAAAAGGTCGGTGATGGTCGCCATGTTCTGGATTTCGGGGCAGTACGACTGCGCCCGGAAGCGGGTCATGTCCGCGACGTTCATGCCCTGCCCGACCGAGTGGTTGATGGCCCGCAGCGCTTCGGCGACCATGAGAGGCGGCACGACGCCCGGCACCTGCACATAGCCTTTGCCCGCGATCTCCTGCTTCTGCCTTAGATTGAGTTCCATGTTATCCCTTGCCTGATTTGAGTTCGATGACGAAGTTGCGGTACGGCGCGTCGCCAATGTTCGTGAGACGGTGATGCAGGGTCTCGCCCTGCGCCTCGATGAAGACAACTTTGTCGTCCTCATAATTGACCTCGTGGGCATCGGCGGGGTTGTCGGGGTCGGCGTGGCGCAGGTGTCCCCCGTCAACGACGATAAAAAGGAAATCGTCTCGGTGGATGTGGCTTTCCAGCCACTCGCCGGGCGCTAACGCCAGGTCCCAGACGCGGACCCGGTCGTTCTCGAACATCAGATGGGTGCCGACCCGATGGGTAGGTTCAGTGCTCATGGTGTTTTTTCCGTTTCCGCTAGTCATCCGCCCTTACCATTCCCAATTTATACCCTGCGTTAATAGCCGCTGCGGAAGATTTGGAACTTTTCGGATGGCCCGATTGTAGAATAAGACATGATGACACACCCAATCCTTAAGAACTTTCCCGCGCGTCTGTGTGCTCCGCTCCTGCTCGTCCTGAGCGTCTGGGCCGTGATGCTCACCGGCTGCGCGTCGCAGCCCGCGTTTTCCGACAGCAACGAAATCAAGCAGGGGCCGATCCAGCCCATGAAGACACCCCCCGGCCGCGAAGTCGCCACCTTCGCCGGCGGCTGCTTTTGGGCCAGGGACGCCATGTTCCGCCATCTGAAGGGCGTGGACGCGGTCACCTCGGGCTTTGCGGGCGGCCACACGGCGCACCCTAGCTATGAGCAAGTCAGCACTGGAACGACTGGGCAAGCCGAGACCGTCCAGATCATTTTCGACCCAAAGGTGATTTCCTATCACGACCTACTGGGCGTTTTTTTCCATACCCATGACCCGACCACGCTGAACGCACAGGCGCCGGATGAGGGGACGCAGTACCGCTCCGCCGTCTTCTATCACAGCGCCCAGCAGAAGGCGACGACGGCGCAGGTCATCCATGAGATCGCGAAGGCCCATCTGTATTCCGATCCCATCGTCACGCAGGTGGTCCCGTACACGGGCTTCTATCCGGCGGAGGATTATCACCAGAACTACTTCGCCCTGAACCCGGACCAGCCGTACTGCGCCAACGTCGTCGCGCCGGAAGTAGCGCACTTTCGGAAGCTGTACCACGCGCGGCTGAAGTGATCGGTGAGGAGTGTGCTGGGGCTGTGGAAAGCCCCGGCAGGGAAGCGCCCTCACGGGCGAAGAAACAGGCCAGCACGGGGGCGGCCTTTTCGTCCTTTCCCCGTCCGAAGGACGCTGCTTTGCCGGGGCTTTCCACAGCCCCGGCGAGGGCGCTTCTGTTTTTAGTGTACCGTGACCGTGAGCGGCCCCGCTGCCGGGGTCAGCGACAGGTCCGCGTTTTGCAGCGCGGCTGTCGCAGTATAGACGCCGGGCTGGAACGTGTAGACCCGCGTCAAGGGAAGCGACTGGCCCGGCTGAAGCGTGAACGTGATGCTTTGCGGCGGCGGCACGGGCGGCGGACCACTAGAAAAGCTGCCATCCTCGTTGATGATCTTGCCGCTGCTGTCCTTCACCGAGAAAAGCCCATAGCTTTGTTCCAGCGCGAAAAGCGTTGTCCCCAGAGTTCCATAGCCGGCGTAAGTGCTGGTGATTGGGGCCGCTGTCGGGTTGGTCAGGGTGATCTGATACCGCACCTTATCGCCCACGGACGCGCTCGTTTTGTCTTCCGACAGCGAGAGCGTTAGATGGTCCGCCAATGTCACGGATGCCTGTGCCCCGTCCTGTGTGCTCGACCCCCCGCCTCCGCCGCAGCCGGACGCTGCCAGCGCCAGGGCGCAGGCGAGGACGCCCGCCCCTCCGTGTGCCGTCCGCCGCTGATGCTTTGTCATGGTCATCCTCCTATCGAACTGTTGGCGGCTCTGCGCCCCTGTGCCCCGCGCCTCTTCGGCCTGCGTAACATCACTGGATGAAGACCGTGAGCGGCCCTGCCGCCGGGGTCAGCGTCCGCCGGTCCTGATTTTGCAGCGCGACCGTCGTGGTATAGACGTCGGCTCGGGTGAACGTGTAAACCTCCATTGCCGAGAGCGACTGCCCCGGCGGGATCGTGACCGTGATCGGCTGCGTCGGCGGTGTGGGCGGGATGGCGGTTATCCGGCTGCCATCGCTGAGGATGAAGGCTCCGGTACTGTCTTCGACCTGAACAGTGCCCGTGTAGGCAGGCAGCAGTTCGTCGAGTGTCACTGGTCCCGTGCTTGGGTAGCCGAGATAGGTGCTGGTGATCGAGGCTGCCGTCGGGTTGGTCAGGGTGATTTGATATGTCACCTTCTCTCCCGTCGCCGCGTTCTGCTTGTCTTCGGACAGCGAGAGCGTCAGGTGATTCGCCAGCGTCACAGACGACTGCGCCCCGATCTGCACGTTCGCCCCCCCACCTCCGCCGCAGCCCGCTACCGCGAGCGCCAGGGCGCAGGCGAAGATGCCCGTCCCGCCGTGTACCGTCCGCCGCTGATGCTTTGTCATCGTGTGCCTCCTTTTTCCATTTCCTCTTTCCATTTCCTCACCGCTATCCGCCTTTCCTGCCTCCCCGCATCACCAATCCACTACTTCCGGTGTAGACACATCGGCCTGCGTCTGGTACAATTGAACGGCACTGCGCCAGTGACGTTTCCCACACCGCGTCCGGCTGGACCGGATCGTCTGAGTTCCCGCTGACTCCGCTTATGAAGAAAATTATCACCCTGCTTGCCCTGCCGCTTGTCTTGTGCTGCGTTTTCGGCGGGCGAGTGGGCGCCGCGCCCTCGGACATCGTGCCGCGCGGCAGCGCGTTGCTGGACGCCTTCGCCAAGCTGGCTCAGACGGACGCCTTTGGGGCTGCCAATACCCCGGAAGACTTCCTGGGCGAGCCGCTGTACACGCGCGGGCAGCTTGCCAAACTTCTGGAAACTCTCCTCCAGGACGAGCCGCGAAGGTTTGCCCGCGTCCAGAAGGATGACGCCGCCAACACTGCGCTTCATGCCGCCCTCCAAACTCTGGGACCGGAACTGGCGGCCGACGGCGCGGACCTGTCCGAAGCAAACACTGTTCCGTCCACTGGTACTTCCGTGAGCGGGTATATACAGCCCGAACTGCGTCTGAGAGCGGGTGGGGACCGCCGGCCCGGCCCTGGGGGCATCGGCGTCTACCGGGTCACGGCATTGGGGAACCTGCGGCCAAACGTGCGCTACACCCTGTCCGCCTCCAACTGGTTTGAAGACAGCCGGCGCGTCTTCAGCAACGACATCGGCCCGCACGACTTTTCCGCCATCAACGAGGCCTATCTGGAACTCGACGGCGGGCGAGGGCTGACGGTGGATCTGGGCCGAATGCACGACCGCTGGGGGCCGGGAGCGCGGGGCGCGGCCCTGCTGTCCGACAATGCGCCGCCGATGGACCAGCTTCAGGTCGCATTCCCCTTCAGCCTCGGCCCGCGCCTGGGACGGGGCTACCACTTCTCGCAGCTTCTAGGCCGCTTTGAGGAGGGCGGCGCGGTCAGGTATTTCGCCGCCCGCCGCATCGAGCTGGCCGTCAGCCCGCGCGTGACAGCCGATCTCCAGGAGGCGTACAAGGCGTCCACCTCGCGTGCCCTGGTCGTGTCCCTCCTTCCCGACTTCTACAGCGGCAAGAACGCCAACCTCTCCCCGATCCTCCCCGGCGTGGTGATTCGTAACCTGGAGGACTACTACAACGCCGTCCTGAACTTCGGCCTGACCTATGATGCGGGCGAGGCGCTGCGTGTCTACGGGCAGTTCGCCGTGGATGATCTGCGGAGTCCCGGCAAGCACAGCGGGGCGACGCCGCGCAAGATCGCCTACCTCGTCGGCTTTGCCGCTCATCCCCTGCCGCATACCGGCGTCACGGCGGAATACCTCTTCGCCGATCCGACAACGTACTCGTTCCATACTACGTCGGACCAGTGGGAGAAAGGCCGGTATGACGAGATCGGCCTGCCGGGCGGTCCCAACAGCCGCGAAATCTATGTCCGGCTCGACCAGAAGCTGACCCCCCAGCTCTCGCTGGCCTTGTCGGCGCGGGATCGCCGCCGCCATGATGACTCGTTCCCGGCTCCCACGGCGCGCGACCTAGCTGCTACTGCTTCCTACGCGCTCAACGCGCGCAGCGGCGTCCGGCTGATCTTCCATGACTACCGACAGGACCCGTTCCCGCTCGACCCATCCGTGCCCGTCGGAAACGGCTTCCAGCCCAGCAACGCCGAGGGCAACTACGGCCAGCGCCTCCGCATCCGTCAATTTGACGTGGCATACCAGTTCTTCTTCTAACCCCTGAAAAACTTCGCAAGTCCCTTGACTTTTCCGTCAAACTTGCCTATAATAGACTCATATCCCCCCTGGGGGGTAGGTGGATAGCCGCGAGGAGCGAATGGCATGTCTGACCACGCCGACCCTGAGCGTGAAGACCCCGCGCGTGAGGACGTGGCGAAGCGCCTGGCCCGAATCGCCGGCCACGCCGCCAGTCTGAAACGGTTCTGGGACGAAGACCGCGAGTGCGTCGAGATGCTGACCCAGATCTCCGCCGTGCGCGCCGCGCTGGACCAGGTCGGGAAGACGATCCTGGAACAGCATGTGGACCACGCCATGCAGGACGCCTTGGCGCGCGGCGACGCGGGCGATGCCGTGCGTGACTTGAAGAAGGCCATTGACCGCCTCCTCTGAAGTATCAAAACAAAGTGTCAATTCTTTGAGTGTTCTCGAAAGGAACAACATGGACGCCGGTAGTAGTCAGGTGCCTCCCAGTACGGGCAGGCACACCCAGACCAACACAGCCATTCTTGACCGAACCGTGGTGATCCGACCGTTCGATAGCGCGACTTTCTAGTCTCCTCCCGCTGTCGCCCCGCTCGCTTCGCTCACGGCCCCGGTCGTGAGGTGAAGTGAGACAGCGGCGACGGTATCCCTCCGGAATCCCCTTCCGGTTTTGCCTTTCTCCAGAACCTGTCTTCCCTCCGTCTCTATTCATCGCAAGCCTCACGGCTTGCCGCCGCGGATGCCCTGCGCCTGCGCCGCTTGTGGGCGCGTTCACGCGGCTCCACCCGCTCTGCCGCGTCTTGACGTGCCTTGACTCTTGATGGAAGGAGGGAAGCCGGCCATGAAAACACTCGAAACGCCGCCGACACTGGGTGGGGTGGTCGCGCCGCCCAAAGGCATCGCCGTCCGAACGCCCTGGCAGCGCAATCTGTTGACCTTCCTCCTAGTGGTGGGGCCGGGCCTGATCGTCATGGCCGCCGACAACGACGCCGGGGCGGTCTCGACCTACACCCAGGCCGGGGCGCAGTATGGGACGCACCTGCTCTGGCTGCTGATCCTGCTGCTGCCGACGTGCTACTTCATCCAGGAGATGGTCGCCCGTCTGGGCATCGCCACGGGGCAGGGCCACGCCGCCATGATCTACCAGCGCTTCGGCAAGTGGTGGGGCGTCTTCTCTCTTGTAGACCTGCTCCTGGTCAACTTCCTGACGCTGGTGACGGAGTTCGCGGGCGTCTCGCTGGCCGCCGGACAGATGGGGCTGCCGCCCATGCTCGTCGTGCCGCTGGCTGCGCTGGCGCTGATGGCGCTGGTGACGACCGGCAGCTACCGGCGCTGGGAGCGCATGACCATCGCGCTGTGCCTGCTGAACCTGACCTGGCTCGTGCTGGCCTGGGCCTGCCGTCCCCACATGGGCGAGGCGGTTCACAACCTCGTCGTGCCCAACATCCCGCGCGGCGGGCTGACGTCCGGCCTGGTCTTCACGGTCATCGCCATCGTCGGCACGACTATTGCACCCTGGCAGCTTTTCTTCCAGCAGAGCACCGTCGCCGACAAGAAGCTGCGCTTCGCGGACCTGAAGTTCGCCCGACTGGACACGTTCCTGGGTGCCTGCCTGACCGTCACCGTCGCGGGCTGCATGATGCTGATTGGGGACGCGGCGTATCGCCGCCACATCCCGTTCCGCGCCGGTGATTTCGACCCCGCCAAGATGGCGGTCTCGCTGGGGTACGTCTTCGGCCCGTGGTTCAAGACCGGCATCCTGATGCTGATGGTGGACGCGGCCGTGCTGGGCGCGACGGCGATCTCGCTGTCGTCCGCCTACGCCTACGGCGAGGTGCGCGGCTGGTCCCACGGGCTGCAAAAGGGGATCAAAGACGCGCCCGGCTTCTACGGCACTTACCTAGGCTGTGTGGCCCTGGCGGCGGGCCTGGTGCTGATCCCACGCGCGCCCTTGCAGCTCATCATCGTGGGCGTGCAGGTGCTGGCCGGCGTCATGCTGCCCTCGGCTATCGTCTTCTTGCAGCTCCTGCTGAACGACCGGGAGCTGCTTGGGAGCCGGTGGGCGAACAAGCCGTGGAACAACGTGGTGAACTGGACGATCATCGCCGTCCTGTTCGCGCTGTCCCTGGTGCTGACGCTGCAAGTGGTCGCGCCCAATCTGTTCCCGGCGTCCTGACACCTTTCAAGCAAAGAAAACAAACGGAGATAAACAATGGCAACCCTGATGACTGAGACGCGCGACTTCCAGGTGGTTCACCCTCTGGACGACATCGCCGAAGAGAAGTGCAGCCCCGTGGGCCTGGGCCAGATGCCCCTGAGCGCGAGCGTCAAGTTCTCCCTGTACGCCTTGCAGGGCTACCTGATCCTGATCGTCCTGGCTGTCGGCTACCGCGTCTTAATTTTGGCCGGCGCGTTCGGCCATCATATGCACTGACCGTGTCGCCACATATAAAAGGCCCTCCGTGTTCCCGCACGGAGGGCTTCGGAGGGGAATCATGCGCCGGAACCTCATAGCCTGCCTGCTGGCAGCTTTCAGCCTGACCGCGCCCGCGCTTGCCACCACCAAGGGCCTGAACCAGATCGTCACGCCCGATGTCCAGCCCTTCGGTATCCTGTCGCTCAGTGCCCAGCAGCAGGACCCCAACATCGCTAACCGCTACGAAGTGCAGCTTGAGCTGGGCCTGACCCGCCGGTTCGAGGTCGCCGTCTTCCAGGGCTACTCGCCGCCGGAGCAGATCGCCAACGCCGAGTACGCCATCCTCCAGAACGGCCCGAACAACCCGTACCTGCTTTCGGTCGGCTTCTTCAATTGGACGACGAAAGGCTCCGCCCCGCAGCCTTACATCGAGGGCGGTTACTACAAGGGCAACACGCAGCTCATGCTCGGCGCGGCCCGCGTCGTCACCCAGCAGCCCGATGTCGCCGGTCTGGTCCAGAACAACCACCAGACCCAGGCTATTTTTGGCCTCGGCTACCGCGTTCATCCGCGCGTCCTGCTCCAGCTCGACTACCAGAGCGGCATCGCCAACTCGGCCACGGCAGGGCTGACCTACAACATCTCGCCCCAGCTTCAGTTCAACCCGGCTGTCTACGTCTCCAACGCACAGGGCCACAAAGTCTGGGGTTACGCCGTGCTGACTTGGAACATCAACGTCTTTGCCCCGCGCCCCGCGCAGCCCCCGGTCCCCGCCACGTTGCCCAAGTCCGAGGGACAGCAGAATATGCCGCCCGCGCAGTAGGATCGCCCCCTAACCCATAATTCTGGGGGGACAAGACGAAGAAGCCTCGTAGGGGCGAACCTTGTGTTCGCCCCGTTCTCCTGCCGCCCTCCTGCTCTTATTCCCCCAGGATTAAGGCTTTATCGGGGTGCGGGCCGGGGGGCCTTCCCTGTTTCCATCACGAAATGGAATCGCGTCTCGTGCTGCTGCGCTTGGAGCAGCGCCCGCTCGATGGCCTCCAGGTCGGCGAGAACGTCTTCGGGCCGCAGACTTGGATCGTAGATCGCGGCGGCGATGCCGCCCGGCTCGTCCCGAACGGCGCCCAGGGCGCGGCGGACGACGGCCAGCCCCAGGACGGCCTCGTACCACTCCGGCGGGCCGAAGTCAATGTCTTGGAGATCCTCCGCCCCGTCCTCTTCATAGGGGTACACCATCCTCACTGCGAGGGCGATCTCGGTGGGGTCCACGCTGACGAAGTCCATCAGCGCCGCCAGGACCGGGTGCGCTTCCACGACCCGCGCCAGGGCGGCTCCGGGACTGTCGAACCCGGCGACCGGCTGCTCCCACACGGGGTAAAACTTTGCTTCCATAGCCGCTATTCTACCCCATGCCTGCTGTCTGCCTGCCATACCCCGCCGCCGTTCCGGGAACAATAACGCGGCTCGCTCCACAACCGGGGCGGCAAACATGTCCTCAAAGGAGAGTTCTCAAAATGACGGTCACACAGATCAAAGCCAGGGCGGTGGGCGCGACAGTCGGGGGCGCCCTGGACGAAACAACGGCGGCGCTGGAACAGAAAGGCGTCCGCGACCCCCCCCGCTGGGCGGCGACATTGGTGGCCGCTGTGCTGTGCGTGCCGCATGTGGAATTGCCCCCGCGCCGGGCGCAGGCGCTGACGGACGCGCAGGCCCATCGCCTGCACGACCTGATGGGACAGGTGACGCCGGACGCCCCCATCGCCTACCTCGTGGGCCGCGCCCCCTTCCTGGACGGCGACTTTGAGGTGACGCGCGACACGCTGATCTGCAAGCCGGATACTGAGTTGTTTGTCGAACTTGTGCTGGCGCAGATCGCCGAGGAGCCATTGTCCCCCAGCCCGCACGTCCTGGAACTGTGCGCGGGCAGTGGGTGCGTCGCTATCACCTTCGCCCGGCGCCTGCCCGGCGCGCGCGTCGCCGCGACGGACATCTTCCCCGAGGCGCTGGCCGTCGCCCGGCGCAACATCGCCCGCTATGGCCTCGAACACCGCGTCGCGCTGGGGCAGGGGGACCTGTGCGCGCCCCTGCCCGCGCTGTCCGAAGGCCGCCCGTTCGATCTGATCGTGTCTAACCCGCCCTACATCCCCACCGACGAAATCCCCGGCATGGGCCGGCACGTCGCCGAGCACGAGCCGCGCCTGGCCCTGGATGGCGGCGCGGACGGTTTGGACCCGCACCGCCGTATCCTCGCCGACGCCTTTCCCTTCCTCGCCCCCGGCGGCCGGATGTTCCTGGAGCACGAGCACTACCACGGCGAAGCCGCCCGCGCCCTGGTCGCCCAGCACCCCGAATACAAGGACATCCGCACCTTCCAAGACGCCAACGGCAAAGACCGCGCCCTGTTCGTCCGCCGCCGCGCCTAAACAGCCTCCGCCTGAAAGAACGGACTCCGCCCGAAAGAACGGCCCCGTCCAATGGACTAAGGCAATCGCGTATGCAGGGCAGGCACGGGAGAAGGAAAGGCAGGCACGGGAGAAGAAAGGGCAGGCACGGGGGCCTGCCCCTACCCATGACGAAAGGCGTAGGGGCCACCCCCCGTGGTTGCCCTCCATATGTGTCTGCCCTCCCATATGCAATCGCCCAGTCCGACGGACGGGACCGCTTGCGTTCTGGTGTATAATGGGGCCAGGAGGAAGACCCATGATCCGCACCGTGGAAGCGACCATTGATGAGCGGGGAACCGTGCTTCTCTGGGAGGCCGTGACGCTGACCGGCCCGTGTCGTGCCCTCGTCACGATTTTAGAGGAAGACCCTTCTCTCATGTAGGAAGGGCGCGGCGTCATTTGAGAACCCGGCACTTCCCGTGCCGGTTCTTCTGCCAGCGCCAGGCACTTGAACAACGGCCGCCTTGCCTGTGGCTACTGCGCCGCCGCTTCGCCCGCCGCCCATCCGGTACTCCACGCCGCCTGCAAGTTGTAGCCGCCGACCGGCCCGGCGATGTCCAGCACCTCGCCGCAAAGGAACAGGCCGTCCACGCGCTGCGACCGCATTGTCCCCGCGTCTACCTCGCCCAGCGCGACGCCCCCGGCGACGACCTCGCCGCGCTCCAGCGGGACATGGCGGACGGTCCCCAGCGGCCAGCCTTTAATCGTCGTGACCAGCTTGTTCAGCGCCTTCGCCGTCAGATACGCCCCGCGTGTGTCCGCCGGCACATTGGCCGCCGCCAGCAGCGGCTCCAGGAGGCGGGCGGGGACGAACGGAGCGGCCAGCGCCCCGACCGTCTTGCGCGGATTGTCCCGCGCCTGTCGCCGCAGCTCGGCCTGCAACTCTTCCCATGTCAGGCCGGGCGCTAGGTCCGCCTCCACCGCGCTGACCGCCTCACGCTCCGCGACCTCGCGCGAGACGCCCAGCGCAGTCGGCCCGGAAACGCCTTTGTGCGTGAACAGCAGGTCGCCCTGCCAGCGCATGAACTCCTTGCCGCCCCCGCCTGCCCGCGCTCGCAGGACGGTGTCTCGCAGGGCGACGCCCGACCATTCCGGGGCAGGGGCGGCCAGATACAGGGGGGCCAGTGCGGCCCGCAGCGGCACGACCGTGTGCCCCAGCGCGGCCAGCCAGGGCCAGCCGTCCCCGGTCGTCCCCGTCGCCGGGTAAGACGAGCCGCCGGTCGAGACGACTACCCGCGCGGCGGGCAGCGTCTCCGCCCCCACCTGCACCGCCCGGATGCCTCCCTCGTCCGCCACCAGCCCCGTCACCGATGCCCCGTAACGAACTGTGACACCTGCTTCCTCGACATAGCGCGTCAGCAGCGCGACGACATCTTTGGCGTTCGCCGGTTCCACGGGGAAGATGCGCCCGTCGGGCCGCGTGTACGTCTCCATGCCCCGGTCATGCAGGATACGCAAAAAGTCCTGGTTCGTGAACCGATAGAACGACGGTTTCAGGAACCGCGCTTCACCAACCCGGAACTTCGCCCGCACGTCCTCCATTGGCCCGTCATGGGTCAGGTTGCACTTGCCGCCGCCGGAGATGAGTATCTTCATCCCCAGCCGGTCGTTCTTCTCCAGCAGCGTCACCCGCGCCCCGCATTCCGCCGCCCGCCGCGCCGCCAGCATCCCCGCCGCCCCGCCGCCGATGACAATTACCTCGGCGCTCATGGCTGCCACTTCTCGTAGGCGTGTTTGTCCAGGCGAATGTTCACAGCATGAAATTCTACGTTGCTGCCCACTTCGGGCATAACTTGAAATCCATTCAGTGGCAGGGTTATTGGAACAACAAAACCAGAAGAGTCTAATGTGCTAATATCCGTGCCGTCTCTTTGCAGCGCCTGCCCCGAAATGCGAGGCATCAAGCCGCGAACATAAACCCGACCACTGTGCTTGATAAGTGTCCAAGAAGCTCCGCTGCCGTCAACAGAAAACGGCTGAAAACTGCCATCGCCATAGTAACATCGCACCGGCTGATTGTCGCCGACCTCCGAGAGCACAACGATCTTGTCAGAAGCATCACCGACCGTCAGGTTGGGGTCGAGAGAGATCGGCTTGGGCGCGGTCTGCGGCGGAGATAAGGTGGCGGAAACAGTGGGTAGGGCCTGGCTCGCGTCTGGGTGAGGAACGCTCCACCACCCGACAAGGACGATTATCCCCAGCCCTATTCCTGACAGCAACGCGAGACGCTGCCGGTGCGTGGGCCGTTTCTTTTGGGTTGTTGCCAGACGCCGACCCACTTGCACCTCCGCCAGAACTTCTTCCGGCGTCGCTTCCAGGCCAAGCTGCTGCATGGCCTCACCGATAGGGATCGTGCCGTCGGCATGACGCTGTCCGGCATCTTTCCGGGCCTCGATGCGCGAAAGGGCCGTTGCCAACTCTTCGGGCGTCACGCGGACTTGGGCGGCTGTCTGTAACGGCGTTTCTTGGCTGTCTTCGTGCTTCAGCATCATGACCGCCACCTCTCGTAAGTATGGGCGGTGAGGCGCGGGTCGTGGAAGGTGAACTCGCCCGTGCCGTCCGGTCTCAGCCTCTGACCGCCCAAGCCCATGAGGGACGTATGCAGGTCCAGTTTGAACGAGACCTGCTGGGGATCAGACCCGAGTTGAGGCAGGTTGGGCCTGTTGAAGACTTCCACATCGGCTAGCTTTGCGGCCTCTCTGGAGAGCGGCATCCGCACCCACCCGCGCACATAGAGGTCCTTGCCGTATTTCACGACGGGCCAGTTGAGTTCCGCCGGCGGCTGGCTGATCTCCCGCTGCGGCCCCATCTGCACGTTCCGGCTCATGGCCGCCGTCTCGATGGCGGCCACGCTGCAATAGACGGTCCTTCCGTCCGGCGCTTCCGCGAGCGTCGAAATGGTATGCCTCGGCGCTGCCGGGTCAAGCGCCAACATGCGCGGCTCCAGGGCGAACGGCGTCGCTGCGGGGATGATCTGGCTGCTGTCAGGGTAATGGTTGCTGACTTCGCCGTAGACAACGAAGCCGGTGAAACAGAAACAAGATGCCGCCAGCGAGATCGCCCATTTGCGTCTTCGGGAGGCGGCGCGCAAGCGCCCACGGTCACTCTCCCGCCGCGCGTGGACTTCTCGGAGTATGGCCTCCGGGCTGCTGTCCAGCGACAGTTCATCCACGGCGTCGCCGATGGCGATGGTCCCCGATGCGCCTTGCTTGCGGGCTTCGAGTGCGGCGACGGCCGCCGCCAATTCTTCCGGCGTGACGCGGACTTTGGCAGCCTGTTCTTCGGGTTGGTCGTGCTTCAGCATGAGGTCAATGCCAGGGGCTGAGGGTCGTCAGCGCGTCAGGCTGGAAATTGGGGACGGTGATTTCAGAAAAATCATGATCGCCGCCGGACTTGTCTAATTGGATACTGTCCACCCGCAGGGTGATATGGGAGGTTTTGATCCCTTCCAGTTCGCCGGAGTTGGCATCGTTGTAAATGTGGAGCGCATTGCCCCGAAGCGGCAGAAGCGAGTCGGTATCAGCGATGTAGCCGCGCAAATAGACATGACCGCCGATCTTCACCAGCGTCCAGCGGTTGCCGGTCGCATTTGTGCTGACGGTGATCTGCGAGGGTGACTTGCCTTTGGAGAGCTGCACCAGCGCTGAATCATCGGCATAGACTTCCTGGCCGTCGGGAACTTGGATGAGAGGACGCACGACGGGAACGGCTGCGTGGGTCATATGGCTCCCGAAGTGGGGGATAAGGCCGTTGTGAGCCAGAACCCACAAGGCCAGCATCGGCACGATGAATCCCGTCCATCCTCGGCGGCGCTTAGTGCGCGGGGCGATGAAGCGCTGCTGTATTTCCTGTTCCCGGTGTGTCTCCTGTTCCCGCCGCATCTGCTCACGCTGCGCGGCAGCCGCTTTGGCCCGCTGCGCCTGCACCTCGGCCAATATCTCTTCCGGCGTGGAGTCGAGATTCAGCTCGGCGACCGCTTGATGGATTAGGATCGTTCCGGCCAGGCGGTTCGCCTCCGCCTGTTTGCGGGTCTCGATGGCGGCGAGCGCCTGGGCCAATTCTTCCGGCGTCACGCGGGTCTGCGAGGCTGTGGAAAGGGCTTCGGGTTCGTCCGTCTGATGGCTCTTCAGCATGACCGTGTCTCCTGGAAAGGGATGTACACGTTACTATACCGCATCCGCCGGCTCAGGTGTTCGCCGCCTCGGGCAAAATCTCCTCGCCGTGGCGGGTGAACAGCAGGCGGCGGATGCGGCGGCCTGTCACTTCGGCGACGGAAACGTCGAAGCCGTCAATGCGGGCGGACGCGCCGTGGCGTGGGGGCAGGCGCAGCTCGTGCAGGGCGTAGCCGCCGATGGTATCATAGTCGGCGGGGTTGGCGATGGGGACGCCCAGCGTTTCGGAGACTTCGTCCAGCGCGACCGTCCCCGCCACCGAGTACGACCGGCCGGTCTCGTCGAGCGGCAGCAGGGGCGGCGGCTGGTCGTGCTCGTCTTGGATCTCGCCGATTAGCTCCTCGATGATGTCTTCCAGCGTTACCAGCCCCGCCGTGCCGCCGTACTCGTCCACGACGACGGCCTGGTGCGTGTGGCTCTTCTGAAGCTCTTTGAGGAGTTCGTCAATCGGCTTGGTCTCGGGGATGCCGATGATGTCGCGCCTGATGGCGCGGATGTCGGCGTCGGGCCTGCCCGCGATCGCCAGCAGGTCCTTGATGTGGATCATGCCGATGACGTGGTCGCGGTCGCCCTCGCAGAGCGGGTAGCGGGTGAAGCCGCTCTCGACCGAAACCTCGACATTGCGGGCCAGGCCCCAGGTCGTGGACAGGTAGACCATGTCCACGCGCGGCACCATGATCTCCTTCGCCTGGGTGTGGGCAAAGTCGAAGACGTTCTCGGCGATCTCGATCTCGGAAGGCCGCAGTTCGCCCTGCTGGTGCGAGTGCGCCATGATGGCGAGAATCTCGTCTTCGGAGTGCGCCTGCTCGTGCCCGTCCCCCGGCTGGATGTGCAGGGGCTTGGCGATGGCTTTGGCCGCGCTTTCCAGAATAATGATGAGGGGGTAGCCGAGCAGGAGGAACAGCCGCATGGGCCGCGAAACGGCAAGGGCAGTCCGTTCGGTGTGGGCGATGACCCACCACTTGGGCAGCAGTTCGCCGAAGATGATGTGAAAAAAGGTGATCAGCACGAAGCCCAGGCCGATCGCGACGATGTGGGCTGAGGCGGAGTTCCGCCCGATGCCGAGCGACTCAAACAGGCCGCGTAAGATGTGGGCGACGGACGGCTCGCCGATCGCGCCTAGGGCGAGTGAGGCCAGCGTGACGCCAAGCTGCGTGGCGGAAAGGTAGGTGTCCAGCCGGGCCAGGAGGTCCTGCACGGCGCGCGCGGGCGCATTGCCCTGCTCGACCAGTTCCGCGATGCGCGTCTGCCGGATGCGGATCATCGCGAACTCGGCGGCGACGAAGAAGGCGTTGAGCGCGACCAGAAGCAGGGTCAGCGCCAGCATCAAGTAAGGTTGTGAATGGGGGTCCATAGGGTTGCCTGCATCCGCGCCGCAGGCCGCGCTCCCATTGGACACTCAGAAGAGGCCAATGGAAAAGAAATGATCCTTTCGTTGTCGCCCATAGTGTACCCCGAATGTGAGGCGATTACGCTCTAATCTTCTACGCTCTAATCTTCAGCGCCTTCCGCACGATTTGCAGGGTCTCCTCGGCTGCCGCGCGTGCCCGCCCTGCCCCCGCGTGCAGGACGCCGTCCACATAGGCGGGATCGGCTTCGAGTTCGGTGCGTCGGGCGCGGACCGGCGCAAGGTTGGCGTTGATGATCTCGGCCAGCTCCTTCTTGGACTGCCCGCAGCCGCGCCGCCCGGCCCGGCACTCGTCCCACTGCACTTGGTAACCCCCGGCGTCGTAGACGCGCCGCAATTGACAGGCGACGCAGCCTTCGGGGACGCCGGGGTCTTCGATGTGAATCTTGGCCGGCGTCGTGAAGGCCGAGTTGATCTTTTTCGCCGTCTGCTTCGGCGTGTCCGCGACGTAGAGGGCGTTGCCATAGGACTTGCTCATCTTGCGCCCGTCCATGCCGGGGATTTCGCCGCTGCCCTCGGCGATGACTGCCTCGGGTTCGGGGAATACGTCCTGGGCTACAATGTGGTTGAACCGGCGGGCGATCTCGCGCGAGATCTCGATGTGCGCGGCCTGGTCTTTGCCGACCGGCACGGCATGGGCGCGGTACAGGACGATGTCCGCCGTTTGGAGCACGGGGTAGCCGAGCAGGCCGTAGCTCACCTGCGTGTCGTTCTCTCGGACCAGCTCGCGCTTCTCCTTGTAGGTCGGGATGCGCTCCAGCCAGCCGACCGGCGTCACCATCGAGAGCAGCAGGTGCAGCTCGGCGTGTTCGGGAACGTCCGACTGCCGGAAGATGGCGCACTTGTCCGGGTCCAGTCCCCCCGCCAGGTAATCGGTCGCCGTCTGCCGCGAGGCTTCCGCGAGGTCGTACTGCCGGTCGGCAACGGTCGTCAGCGCGTGCCAGTCGGCGATCATGCAGAACATCTCGTACTCGTCCTGCCGCTGCACCCAGGGCCGCAAAGCCCCTTCCAGGTTGCCCAGATGCAGTCGCCCGCCGCCGGTCGGCTGCATCCCCGAAAGTAGTCGTTTCTTTGTCATGAGAGATAAGCGTTATGGAGCCGGATCGCGGAAAAGACGGTCACGCCGACCAGGAGGGCCAGCGGCGCGGCCCAGACCCAGCGGCGGCGGGGGACGAAAAACAGGAAGCCGATGCACAGGCCGAACAGGAAGCCGCCGCCGTGCGCGCCGTTGGCGATGTTCAGGAAATGCAGCCACGTCGCCGCGACGCAGAACAGGCCCCACAGGATGAAGTAGCGCAGGTTGTCGCGCGTCGCCACCGCCCCCCAGGCGGGGTGCATTCCGCGCCCGGCCCACATCAGGGCGAACATCGCGTAGACTACGCCGGACATGCCGATGCCGGTCGTCCCGGAGATCAAAACCTCGCACCCAGACCCGACCGCCGCCGCGCCGACGATGAACGCCAGATAGGCGATGGGGCTGAGTGTGCCTTCCAGAACGCGCCCCAATTGAAGCAGCCAGAGCATGTTGAAAACGAGGTGCAGCCAGCTCCCGTGAATAAAGATCGTCGTGATCAGGCCCCAGGGCGCCGCCTCGGGGGTCTCGGCAAAGCCGAAGTGACCGATCCGATACCAGACGCTCGTCCCCGTACCCGGCACTAGATAGGCCACGGTGATCAGAACGGAAATCCCGAGGAGCAGGTAGGTCAGAATCGGGACCTGAAAAGTCGGCCCAGCCCGCTGCGGCTTCTGCGAAAAATCCCATGCGTCCGGCATTTGAGACCCCTAACCTAACCGCTCAGGAAGGACGTCCAAACGAACTACATCGTCCAGCGTCTCGCGGCGCGAAACCAGGTCGGCCTGACCGTCTTGGACGAACACGCCGGCAGGGCGGGCGAAGCGGTTGTAGTTGGAGGCCATCACGGCATTATAGGCCCCCGTGGACTGCACGGCCAGAATGTCGCCTGTCTCGACCGGCTGCGTCCGAGCCTCCTGGATGAGAATGTCGGTCTCGCAGTGCTTGCCCGCCACGCGCACCGCCTGCGTCTTCGGCTCGCCCGCGCGGCCCGCCGCCAGCACTTCGTAGACCGCCTCATAAAGCTGCGGGCGCGGATTGTCCGACAGCCCGCCGTCAATGGTCACATAAGTGCGCTCACCCGGCGCTTCGGGGATAGCGACTTTCTTGATGACGCCCACGGTATACAGCGTCACGCCCGCCTCGCCGACAAGGGCGCGGCCCGGCTCTTGCAGCAGGGTGGGGGCGGGGACGCCGTGTTTGTCCAGTGCGGTCTTTAACGCTGTCGCGATCGTCTCGGCGAATTCCTCATACGTCGGCGGCTGCTGGCTCTCGACATAGCGGATGCCCAGGCCGCCGCCGATGTCCAGGTCTTCGGGCATCCAGCCGGTCGTGTCGGCGACTTTGCGGAAGAAGCCGACCATGATGTCAATCGCCTGCTCGTGCGTGTGGGCATCCAGAAGCTGCGAGCCGATATGGCAATGCAGGCCGGTGATTTTGAGGTGCGGAGCCGCGCCCAGCGCCTCGGTAACGGCTTCCAACGCCGCCCCGCTGGCAAGGCTCAGGCCGAACTTGGTGTCTTCCTGGCCGGTGCGGATGCGCCGGTGCGTGTGCGGGTCAATGCCGGGCGTCACGCGGATCAATATGGCCTGCGTTTTCCCCCGCCGCTTTGCCAGGGCGGCCAATTGGCGCAGTTCCGGCAGGTTGTCCACCACGAGCCGCCCGACTCCGTGCTCTAAGGCCATTTCGAGTTCGTTTTGGCTTTTATTGTTGCCGTGCAGCAGGACGCGCTCCATCGGGAAGCCCGCTTTGACGGCGGTGTAAAGCTCGCCTGCCGAGGCGACATCCAGGCTGTACCCTTCCTGCTCCATCACGCGGCAGATCGCCATGTTCAGGTAGGCTTTGGAGGCGAACGAGATGTCGTTCTTGGGGTAACGGGCCTCGAACGCGGCTTTGTACCGGCGGCAGTTGTCCCGGATCTGTCCTTCATCCATCACATACAGCGGCGTCCCGAACTCCCGTGCCAGGTTCACGCAGTCGCACCCGCCGATCTCCAAATGCCCCTGCGCGTTGACGCGCTGGCTGCCAAGCAGCATGATCTCGTCTCCCCTAATATCACTCGATTAAAAAAGACCCGCGCCACCAGGATACGGGCGGGATTTCGCGGAGATTCTAGCATAAATTGGGTCGGAAGTCAATAAACCCGTGGTTTCCTCAGTATGCGAGGGGGAACATCCGCCCGAAGATGACACCAGGAGACAATCATGTCTATCACAGACACAATCAGCCGGGTGGCGGCGACAAATCCCGTCGTCGGCGTGGCGGTGGCGAATCAGAGCGCGGACAGCGCCATTTTAGCGGGCCTGCAAACGGGGGACACGGCAGCGTCAGCCTTGCTGGGGGCCGTCAGCGGCCAGGCCCTGGAAGCCAATCAACTGCTGGCAAGCCTGACGTCGCTGGGGCACCACGTCAACACGACCGCTTGAAGGGATGTCATGACCAGCACGACACCCATCCTGCCTGGAACCGCCTCCAATCCGGCGGCTCCTTATCCACGCCCGCCCGCGCCTGACCCCCCCGCCTACCAGCAGGAAGGGCATAAACACGCTGCGCCCCACCACACTTTCACCGTACCGCAAATTAAAATCCCGATGCTCAAAGCGACAATGGACACGGCCCCAACGGCCAAAGTGAAAGCGCTCCAGCTTCTGGCCGGCCTCCTCATGCCCGCCAATCTCGGACTCAACATATACACTTCGGCCTGAGCGTCTGCGCGTGGAGCCGTTTTGCAACGGGCGGGGTGCAGACTGCGTAGATGGTGTAAGGCCCTGATGAACAATCATCCCCCCACTTTTTATCCCGGCGTCAATGCTCTGCTGGACGAACTCGTGCCCGCCGTGCAAGCTGTTCTAGGGCATCACTTCGTCGGAATGTACCTGGACGGCTCGCTGGCGACCGGGGATTTCGATCAGGACAGCGACATAGACTTTGTCGTCGTCATGGATGAAGAGATTTCTGGCGCCCTCTTTTGGTCGTTGCAGGCCATGCATGACCGCATCGCGACGACGGACTCTCCGTATGCCGCGAACCTCGAAGGCTCCTACCTATCGCAACGCGCGATTCGGCGCTATGACCCTATTCGTGTCCCGTCCCCAAATATCGAGCGCGGGTCGGGCGAGCGTCTCAAAATGGTATCTCCTGACGAGGAGTGGGTCGTCCACCGCTCGGTCCTGCGGAAACAGGGCATCACGCTGGCCGGACCTCCCCCCCGGACCCTCATTGATCCCGTCTCGCCGGACGATCTGCGGCAGGCGATGGTGGCGACCTTGCACGGGTGGGCGACGGAGATACTCAACGCTCCCGCCCTGATAAACGACTGGGGCTATCAAACGTACACGGTCCTCAGTCTGTGCCGCATTCTCTACACGCTGGAACACGGCACGGTCGTATCAAAGCCAGCCGCCGCGCGATGGGCACAAGAGACATTGGGCGAGCGGTGGATGCCTTTGTTGGGACGGGTCTGGGAGGGCCGGCGCCACCCAGGATTGAAAGCGCCCTCGGACGACGTGAACGGAACAGTGGGCTTAATCCGCTACGCGCTTGATCATAGTCGGAAGATGACACGTCACCAGAAGATGACACGTCACGACCGCAGGCCGTAGCCGACGCCGCGCCGGGTTTCGAGTAGGTCGGCGGACCGAGGCGGCATCTTGGCGCGCAGCCGGCGGATGTGGATGTCCACGGTCCGTTCGCCGCCCTCGAAGTCCACGCCCCAGACCATGTCCAGCAGGCGGTCGCGGGCGAAGAACTTGCCCCGGTGCAGGGACAGGAAGCGCAGCAGGTCGTACTCGCGCGGCGTCAAGGGGAGGATGCGGCCCCCCGCCTCGCGCGCGCAGCCCGCCGCGAGGTCGAGGATGATGTCGGCGAGTGTCAGCGTGTCGCCGGACTGGATGTGGCGCTTGCGGAAGCCGAGCAGGGCGAGCCGCGCCAGCATCTCCCCCGGAGCATAGGGCGGCAGCAGGAAGTCGTCGATGTAGGCGGGCCAGTCCGGCAGGGCGAGGTGGCGGGGCGTGAGCAGGGCCAGCCGCGAGGGCGGGGGCAGGTCGTCCCCCCAGGCATGGTGAAGCAGGCGCCCGGCGTGGCGCAGGGGCAGGCAGTCGGGAGCGGTGGACAGGTCGGCCACCAGTACGTCCGGCGGGCGGCCTGTGAAGGCGCGGCAGAGCGCGTCCATCGCCTCCACCCCACCGTCCAGTGCGGTCCGCTGCACGGCGTAGCCGGCCTGCGTCAGCGCGTGGGCGAGCGCGGCGGCGGGTCCGCCTTTTTCATTGGGGGCCAGGACAAGAACGTTCAGCATGGCGACACGGATCATTCGGATGAAGATCAGCCGCGTCGCTGCGGGTGAGAGGTGACTAAGGGTTCCGCGTCAATGGGGAGGTTGTATTGTGGCACAGAAAGGGGAACGGAGTCAAGTGGTCCCCGGCACTGGAAATGCCGGGCTACTGTTGAGTGAAAACCGCTACGCGGTTGAAGACGTACTGAACGCAGACGCTTCCTCAGTCGCGGAGCGACTTTCACTGGGAGTAGCCCGGCCTGCACTGGCGAACCCGGAGGGCTTCCAGTGCCGGGAATCACACCGTCAGCCACATCTCGCCGCCATCCGTCAGACGGATAGGGTAGGTCTGGATGTCGCAGTCACCCATCAAGCCCACCCCCGTCGTCAGGTCGAACTTGCGCGAGTGGAAGGGGCACATGACGACTGTGCCGCCGATGATGCCGTCGGCCAGCGGCCCCTGCCGGTGGGGGCATTCGGCTTGCACGGCGTAGACGGCCCCGGCGCGGGTGTGGAACACGGCGATCTCCAGGCCGCGCACGGGGAAGACGCGCCCCTCGCCCATCGGAATCTGGTCGGCGTGGCCCAGGCAGACTTCGGTTCGTTCCAGTGTGGTCATGCGCTCACCATGGGGAGGGTCGAGACGAACTGATTGGCCGTGGCGGGCGTGTGGGCTTCGAGCCACGGATCAACGTAAGCCTCTACGGTCGCCTGCATGGCGGCGTCCAGGCGGTCGGCGATGCCTTCACTGTCGTCCACGACCACGGCGCGGATGTGGTCAATGCCGACCCGCTCCAGGAACCCGTAAGTCCGCTCCAGATATTTGGCGTTCTCGATGTAATACTGCATGAAGCGGCCCATGATCGTCAGCACCTCCTCATGGGAGCCGACGCTGCACAGGATGTCCCCCTTGCGGATGTGCGCGCCCGCCGCGCCGCCGATGTATATCTCCCAGCGCCCGCCCTCGACCGCGACCGCGCCCACGTCCTTGACCATCGCCTCGGAGCAGTTGCGCGGGCAGCCCGCCGTCGCCATCTTGATCTTGCCGGGGCTTTCGACCCCCTGGAAGCGGCGCTCGATCTTGATGCCCAGGCCCGTGCTGTCCCCAACCCCATAGCGGCAGAACTCAGTCCCGACGCAGGTCTTGCAGGTGCGGAACGACTTGGCGTAGGCGTGGCCCGAGGGCATGTCCAGGTCCTTCCAGACGTTCGGCAGGTTCTCTTTGGAAATGCCAAGCAGGTCAATGCGCTGGCCGCCGGTGATCTTGACCATCGGGACATCGTACTTGTCGGCGACATCGGCGATGCGCCGCAGCTCCGAGGCAGACGTGACGCCGCCGTAGATGCGCGGGATGACCGAGAACGTCTTGTCCTTTTGAATGTTGGCGTGGACGCGGTCGTTGATGTAGCGCGCGTCCCGCTCGTCCTCGTACTCCGCCCCCCACAGCGACTTCAGGAGCGAGGCCAGGCCCATCTTGCTGCTCAGGTCCTCCGCGCCGCCCGCCAGCGCGCCGAAGACGGACGAGACGGACTTCAACCCCTGCTCCCGGATGGCCTGCACCAGTGCGGGCTTGGGCAACGGGACGCCCGGCACATAGTAGTGGATGCTGGGGTCCTCCTCCACCTGGCCCTCGGCGGCCCACTCGACCACTTCCTGCACCAGCTTCTTGCAGGAGCCGCAGCCCAGGCCCGCCCGCGTCGCCTCCATCACCATCTTCAGCGACCGCTTGCCGCCCTCGACGCATTTGCGAATCTGCCCCTTCGAGACGCCGTTGCAGTTGCAGACCTGCGCCGCGTCCGGCATCTCCAGCATCGTGGTCTCGGTAGACGGGGCGCCGATATCGAACAGGAGGGACAGACGCTCCTCGGGCAGCGGCGTCCCCCGATCAAATGCCTGCATCAGATAGGCGACTTTGTTCAGGTCCCCCAGCATCATTGCGCCGATCAGCATTCCGTCCCGGATGATCAGCTTCTTGTATGTCCCGCGCTTCGGCTCGGCGAACGTGACCACTTCATCGCGCTCGTCGGTCGGCTCCGTGACGCCCATCGAGGCCAGCTCGACGCCCATGACCTTGAGCTTGGTGGCGATTTTAGAGCCGTGGTAGGCGGCATCCAGGTTGCGCCCGGTGACATGATCGGCCAGCACCTGCCCCATCTCCCACAGCGGGGCGACCAGGCCGTAAACGCGGCCCCGGTGCTGGGCGCACTCGCCGACGACATAGATGTCCGGGTCATCTACCGATCGCATCTGGTTGTCCGTGACGATGGCCCGCTCGACAGTCAGGCCGCACTCGCGGCCGATCTCGGCGTTAGGCTTGATGCCCGTGGAAATGACCACCATGTCGCAGTCCAGCGTCGTGCCGTCGGTGAATTCCAGGCCGGTCACGCTGTCTTCGCCGAGGACGCGGGCCGTGTTCTTCATAGTGTGGACGTGGACGCCCATCTTCTCCATGATGGATTTTAGGATCGCGCCCGCCTGCGGGTCGAGCTGCTGGTTCATCAGGTGTCCGCTGATGTGGATGACGTGTACCTCGACGCCGTAGTTGACCAGCCCGCGCGCGGCTTCCAGGCCGAGCAGACCGCCGCCGATGACGGCCGCCCGGCGGCACTTGTTGGCGTAGCCGGCGATCTTGTGGCAGTCGTCCAGGGTGCGGAACACGAAGACGCCATGCTTGTCATCGCCGTCAGGCGTTTGCAGGCCCTCCATAGGCGGCACAAACGGGCGGCTTCCGGTCGCGATGATCGCCTTGTCATAGGGCGTGACCTGCCCGTCGTCGCTATGAATCTCCTTGCGCGCCCGGTCAACGTGCGTGACGCGAGCGGGCGCATGGAGCGTGACGTTGTTCTCCGTGTACCACTCCAGGGGATTGAGAAAAATATCGGAAGGGTCCTGAGTCCCGTTGAGGACGTTGGACAGGAGGATGCGGTTGTAGTTGCCATACGGCTCGTCGCCGAACATGGTGATCTCGAACTGCTCGCCACCGCCACGCGCCAGGATTTCTTCGACGGTGCGCGCGCCGGCCATGCCGTTGCCGATCACGACCAATTTTTGCTTATCTGCCATTTTTGCTGCCTTTCGGAAACACAAGGTTGCCCGATGGGACGGGTAGCATCAAGAAAGGGCAGCGTTGCCGAGGGAAAAGCATCAGTGCGGAGGAAGCCGGGAGACCGCAGCGTTGCGATCGGGCGATAGCAAACAGTATACATCGGAAATGTTTCCGCCGTGTTTCGGAGGTTCCCCACCCCCGGCCCCTCTCCCGCTTGCGAAGGCTTTATTGGGGTAAGGCTTTATTGGGGTGGGGAGGGGCCGGGGGTGGGGGCAAACTCTACACCTCTACCAGCCCGATGTCCAGCACCACCGTCCCCGACACGCCCTCGGGGGCAGCCAGACAAACCTCCAGCTTGGTCCCGGACATCAAATCCTCGACCACGGCCAGGGCGACATGCACGTCGCCGCGCGCACCGATGGGGAACAGCCGCATGGGGGCGCCGTCGCGCATCAGTGTGACGTAAACGAGTTCGGCGGACGAGTTGCCCGCTCGGAAGTAAACGAACTGGCTCCGCTTGCCGACCGGGACCGTGTAGGTCAGCTCGCCCGAAAGCGGGTAGGGGTTATGGAGGCCGCGCCCCTCAAAAGGGAAGACGCCTTGCAGCAGTTGTGGTTTCGAGTACATAAATGTTTGTTTCTCCTGAGAATTATCTTATCCCGGCTCACAAGTTCGCTCGAACTTGTGAGCCGGGATAGGAATGTTTTATGCCGGCTCCATCTCCGCGCCGTCCGTGCCGACCAGGACGCGCTCACGCCTCGGCGCGTGGACCTTCGCCACGCCGCCCTCGCCCAGCCACGTCCGCTGCCAGCCGGGCGCGACGGCCCGCAGGACGACGAAGGCGACGACAGCGATCCCCGCGAAGGCGTAGAAGCCCGAAGCATAGGTGGCGGTGGCGTCCTTGAGATGTCCCAGGGCGAAGTTTAGCTCGTATCCGCCCACCCCGCCCGCCGCGCCGACGATGCCGGTCATCACGCCGATCTCTTTGGTGAAGCGTTGAGGCACCATCTGGAAGACCGAGCCGTTGCCCATGCCCAGGCACGCCATCAGGACGAACAGGCAGGCGTAGGTGGCCCACTGGTTCACCGTCATCAGCAGGCCGACACCGATCGCCATGGCGGCGACCGTGGCGTACAGCACGGTCAACATGCGGATGCCGCCGATTCGGTCGGCCAGCAGGCCGCCAATGGGCCGCACCAGCGACCCGGCGATGATGAAGACCGCCGTCGCCGCGCCGACCGTTGCCTTGGCATAGTCGAACTGGTCCACGAAGAACGTGTTGATGAAGCTCGACAGGCCGACGAAGCCGCCGAAGGTGACAAAATACAGCAGGCAGAACCAGAGCGTGTCCGGCTTGGCCAGTGCGGCGACGTAAGCCCCTGCGCCGGCGGGCCTAACGTGGCCGGGGGCGTCTTTCGCCAGCAGGGTGAAGACGAGGAACGTCAGCGCGACCGGGATCATCAGCAGCCCGAAGACGACGTGCCATCCGAAGGCTTTGGCGAGCAGGGGCGCGAACAGGGTCGCCAGAACCGTACCCGAATTGCCCGCCCCAGCGATCCCCATCGCGACCCCCTGGAGGTGCGGCGGATACCAGCGCGAGGCCAGCGGCAGCGAGACGGCGAACGACGCCCCGGCCAGGCCCAGGAAGAAGCCGACGAAGAGCAGCGAGTTGTATTCGGTCGCATACTGCCAGCCGATGACCAGCGGCAGCAGCGTCACGAACATGGACACCATGCCGACGCGCTTGGAGCCGAAGCGGTCCGCCAAAACCCCCAGCAGTATCCGCCAGAAGCCCGCCGCCAGCAGGGGCAGGCCGACAAGGAAGAGCTTGACGCCGGCGGGGTAGCCGTTGGCGAGCGGCTGGAACGCCTTGCCCGACGCTTGCAAAGCGGCCATTGACTTCAGCGCCAGCACGTTCTCGTTGGGAACGCCGTGCGCCGTTGGGGCCTGCGCCACTTGGATCAGCTTGGACTTTGCGTTGATCGCCGCCAGCCCCGCCGCGATGGTGTCCGGGCTAGTGCTGTCCAGGACGTACTTCTCGGCGGGCTTGACGCTGTTCTTGGTCGCCACGCTTGGGTCGCCCGGCTTGAGGAGCAGGTGGCTGGTCGTCTTCGGCTCGTGCTTGGCCGCATCCGGGCCTTTGACGATCAGGGTGTAGGGCGTGGCCTTGGTGATCATCGCGCTGGGCGTGATCTTCAAATTTGCCCCCGTCAGAGCCGGGTCCGTGGCGATGAACGGCATCAAAGCGCCCAAGATGACCCAGACCATGAACGAGATGTCGAAGTGCAAAAACGCGCTGAAAAGCGAGGGCGCGTGACCGCTGTTTTTCAGGTCACTAAGTTTCATGTGTGTCTCCTCTTGAATCGGTACAGAGTGCTTACTGTTAACATAAAGGGGAGACGCGACACTGCGTTGGGAGAGCCACGGGTTGAAACCCGAGGCTGTCAAAAGCCCGCCGTCCAGGGGACGTAAATAAAAGAAGTCCATGCGCCGCAAGGCGTCCTTTTCTTGCGTCCCCTGGACGGCGGGCACTTCCGAGCCTCGGGTTTCAACCCGTGGCTCATGCTACGCCTTCTCCACCCGCACGGCGCAGACCTTGAATTCGGGCATCTTCGAGGACGGGTCCAGCGCGGGGTTTGTCAGCCGGTTCGCGCAAGCGTCCCCGCCCCAGTGGAACGGGACGAACAGAGTGTCTTGACGGATATTCGGAGTCAGACGCGCCTGCACATGGATCGCGCCGCGCCGCGTGGTCAGGGCGACCCGGTCGCCGTCCTCGATGCCGAAGCGGCGGGCCAATGCGGGGTGAATCTCGACAAAAGCCTCGGGCGAGATACGCCCCAGCGCCTCGACGCGCCGGGTCTGCGTCCCGCTCTGGTACTGGGCCATGACCCGGCCCGTGGTCAGATACAGCGGGTACTCGTCGTCCGGCTCCTCCGCTGAGGGGCGGTGGTGGACCGGGTGGAACTTTGCTCGCCCGTCGGGGTGCGCGAACCGATCCTGGAACATCCGGGGCGTTCCAGGGTGGTCTGGGGAAGGGCAGGGCCAGAAGACGCCGTTTTCCGAATCAATGCGGTCATAGGTGATGCCCGAATAGTCGGCGATGCCGCCTGCGCTGGCCCGGCGCAGTTCGTCGAAGATGACGGCAGGTTCGTCCGTTGGAAAATACCGGCCCGCGCCCAGACGCGCGGCCAGGGCCGAGACGATCTGTGCATCGGTCCAGACACCTTCGGGGCGCGGGGCGGCCTGCTTGCGGTGGATAACCCGGCCCTCCAAGTTGGTCATCGTGCCGCCCTCCTCCGCCCACTGCGCGATGGGCAGCACCACATCGGCCAGCAGCGCGGTCTCGGACAGGAAGATGTCCGAGACGCACAGGAAGTCCAAAGCGCGCAGCCGCTGCTCGACGTGCAGAGCGCGCGGGGCGGAAACGGCGAGATTGGAGGCCATGACCAGCAGGGCGCGGACGCCGCCGTCCTGGCCCAGCGAGTCTAGTAGCTCATAGGCGGAGCGGCCCGGACCGGGCAGGCTGTCCGGGTCCACGCCCCAGACATTAGCGACATGGGCGCGGTGTTCGGGGTTGTCTATCTTGCGGTAGCCCGGCAGTTGGTCGGCCTTCTGCCCGTGCTCGCGCCCGCCCTGCCCGTTGCCCTGGCCGGTGATGCAGCCCCACCCGCAGTGCGGCCGGCCCGCTTTGCCCAGGGCTAAGGCGAGGTTGATGAAGGCCAGCGTGTTGTCCACGCCTTTCGACTGCTGGCCCGCGCCGCGCGCGGTCAGCACCATGCCCGTCGCGGCCTCGCCCAGCAGGTGCGCCGCTTTGACGATCTGGGCGGTCGGGACACCTGTGATGCGCTCGACCCGGTCCGGCCAGAACGACGCGATGATGCGCCGGACATCCTCCCACCCGGTCGTTCGGGACGCGATGAACGCATGGTCCAGCAGCCCATCAGCGGCGGCGACGTGTAATAATCCATTTGCCAGGGCCGTGTCCGTGCCGGGCGTAAGCTGGAGGTGCAGCGTTGCCTGCTCCGCCGTGGCCGTGCGGCGGGGGTCGGCGACGATCAGCGCACCGCCGTTCTCGCGTTGCCGCTCGAAATACTGCATGATCGGCGGCATGGTTTCGGCGGGGTTGCCGCCGATGAGCAGGACGGCGTCCGACTGGGGGATGTCTCCCAGCGGGAACGGCAGGCCCCGGTCAATGCCGAAGGCTTTGATTCCGGCCACGGCCTCCGACGCCATGCAGAACCGCCCGTTGTAGTCAATGTGCGGCGTCCTGAGCGCGACGCGGGCGAACTTGCCGAGCCAGTACGCCTTCTCGTTGGTCAGCCCGCCGCCGCCGAAGACACCGACTGCGTCCCGGCCATAGACGGCCTGAGCGGCCTGGATGCCCGCCGCCACCCGGTCCAGCGCCTCGTCCCATGACGCGGGGCGCAAGGCGCCGTCTTTGGCAGCCCGCACCAGCGGCGTTGTCAAGCGGTCTGGGTGGCCGAGCAGGTCCGTGGCCGTCCAGCCCTTCTGGCACAGGCCGCCCTTGTTGGTCGGGAAGTCCTTGCGGGGCTGGACTTGAAGCAGGCCGCCCACGTCCGGCACGAGGTTCATGCCGCATTGCAGGGCGCAGTAGGGACAGTGGGTGGCGGTAGAAGCGCTCATGCGGCCTCGTGCTCTTCCAGAATGCCGACGTCCACGACTATGGTCCCGGTCAGCCCGCGCGGGGCGGCCAGGCCGATCTCGATGCGAGACCCGGCGGGATGCGTCTCGATGATGGACAGCGGCACATGGAAGTCGGCTTTGGGGCCGACGGGGAAGTAGCGGACGGGCCGGCCGTTGACCGACAAGGCTAGATACAGCAAGTCGTCGGATAGGTTGCCGGCCCGAAAATAGATCACCTCTGCCGTGCGGCCGGGGGGGACCTGGTAGGTGAGAGCATCATTAAGAGGGCCGAGGTCGAAAAAGCCGCGCCCGGCGAATGGGAAGACCCCTTGCAAAAAGCGCGGTGTGGCCTGCCCCGTCCGCGTCAGCCGCTGCTGGCGCGTCTCGGCCGTGATCGTCTCGGAAATCGTCTCTGTTTCAGTAAACAGGCTGGAATAGCTCATCGCCGGGCGTTGCTTTCTTTTCAGAAGTTCAGAAAAGGCGGCGTCGCCGGGAGGAGCCACAGAGCAGTGTGGTGAACCAACGGAAGGAACGTAAGGGGGAGAAGCCGCCGCGTCGGTGCGTTCGGCTTGACGAGTTCCAAGATACCCGCCTAATGTTTCGACAGTGTTTCCAGCGGAGGATCGCGAGGGGAATAATTTGCAGATGACTGTAGCGATCCTGGCCGGGGGCGAAAGCCGGCGCATGGGGACGGACAAGGCCGCGCTCATCTTGGGGGGCGTGACGCTGCTGGAACGCACCGTCCGCACGGCACTGTCCGCCGGCCTGCCGGTCCTGGTCGCTGGCCGCACGCGCCCGGACGGCTGGCCGCTGGCTGAAACAGATTTCGTCTCGGACGCCGCCCACGGTCGCGGCCCGCTAGGCGGGCTGGAAACGGCTTTGCGCCGCATGGGAGGCCCCGTCCTCGCCGTCGCCTGCGATATGCCGCTTCTGACCCCCAATGCCCTGCGCTGGCTCCGGGATCAGGCAGCCTCCAGGATGGGTGAGCACGGCCTGGCCGTGCTTCACGACGGCCAATGGGAGCCGTTGTTCTCGATCTATACCCCGACGTGCCTGCCGCTGATCGAAAGCCGCCTGGCGGCGGGGCGGCTGTCGCTGCACGGGCTGATCGAGGCGGGGGAGTTTGCCCGCACGGACGCGCCGGGTTGGGTTGAGTCACAACTCATCAACGTCAACACCCCGGAAGACTTGGCTCGGCTCGGCGCGGCGGAATCTCAATGACTCGCGGGTACACTGTGCGTAATGCAGGATGTCCTCAGCCAAATCAAGAGCGGCGCGCTGGTATGTCCCCGGTCGGGTCAGATGCTGGCGACCGATGCGGCGCGGACGCGGCTGGTCACGCCGGACGGTCGTTACCAATACCCGCTGCTGGAAGGAAGCGTTCCCATCCTCCTGGTGGACGAGGAGGCGATGCGGGAGTATGTCGGCGGCGGCGCGCAGATGATCCGCGAATACACCGAAGCCAAAACGCCCCCGCGCCGCTCCCTGCCGCTGCGGATTCTGCGCCGGCTGGTCTATCGCGGCGGCGAGCCGCAGGTCAGCGACTACCGGACGCAGGCGTCGGTTGACGCTGCCGACAAGGTCTTGGCTGGACAGCCCGCCGGGGCCGTGTGCCTGTCTATCGGCGGCGGGCCGGGGCGGGGCGGCGAGTTCACCAACGTCAACATCGGCGCGTTTCCAAACGTGGACGTGGTCGCGGATGCACACGCGCTGCCCTACGCCGACGCCAGCGTCCACGCTATCTACTGCGAGGCCGTCATAGAACACCTCTACGCCCCGCATCAGGCTGTCGGCGAGATGTACCGCGTCCTGAAGCCGGGAGGAATGGTCTTCGCCGGGACCCCGTTCATGCAGCCCTACCACGGCTATCCTCATCACTACCAGAACTTCACGCTGCAAGGCCAGGAAAACCTGTTTCGACGCGCCGGCTTCTGCATCGTAGACTCCGGCACCTGTGTCGGCCCCGTCCATGCCATCGTGATGTCGGTCGCCGTGTTCCTCGCGCAGTACTGCACGTCCCGCGCCGAGCGTTTTGTGTCGCGGCTCTGGAACTTCTCCTCACAGTATCTCTATCCGCTCGACAGGCGCATCAACACCAGACCGAACGCCCACATGCTGGCCTCGACGACGTATGTACTGGCAAGAAAAGAGGCGGCTGAAGCGACGCTCTGAAAGCTGCTTTCCGCCCACCTGCGATTTCATCCGGTTTTAATATAGTTTAGGTACAATCACGGCATGAAAACTCAACACCTTGCGTTGCTTGCGGCCCTTGGCCTTTCGGCTCCCAATCCCGCCCCAGCAGCTCCCGCCGCGCCGCCGACCTATCACCTGATCCAAAAGATCACGCTGGGTGGGGAAGGTGGATGGGACTACCTCACGGTGGACGCCGCCGCGCGGCGGCTATATATCAGCCGGGGGACGCACGTCATGGTGGTCAACGCCGACACTTACAAGGTCGTCGGCGACATCCCGAACACCGGCGGCGTTCACGGCATCGCGTTCGCGCCCAATCTGGGGCGCGGCTTCACCTCCAACGGACAATCCAACACGGTCACGATCTTCGACCTCAAGACGCTGAAGCCGGTCGGAACCGCTCCGACCGGGGACCGGCCCGATGCCGTCCTCTACGACCCGGCCACGCAGCGCGTGTTCACCTTCAACGGTGGGGGAAACAGCGCGACGGCGATTGACGCGGTCACGGGAAAGGTCCTCGGAACGATTCCCCTGGGCGGGCGGCCCGAATTCGCGGTGGCGGACGGCAAGGGGATGGTCTACGACAACATCGAGGACAAGGGTGAGATCGTCGCCATTGACGCAAAAACGCTGACTGTCAGGAATCGGTGGCCGCTCGCCCCGCTGGAGTCGCCCTCCGGCCTGGCGATGGACCCGAAGAGCCGCCGCCTGTTCGCCGTCTGCGACGGCCGGAAAATGGCCGTCGTCAACGCCGACACCGGCAAGGTCGTCGCCACGCCGGCCATCGGCGACGGCCCGGACGCCGCCGTCTTCGACCCTGGTGCGGGCCTGGCCTTCAGCTCGAACGGGCAGGACGGAACACTGACCGTTGTCCGTGAGGCCGCGCCCGACTCGTACCGCGTGGCACAGACCGTGCCGACCCAGGCCGGGGCGCGGACGCTGGCGCTGGACACGAAGACGCACCGCGTCTTCCTGGTCACGGCCACGCCTGGCCCGGCGACCCCCGGTGCGCCGCCCTGGCGTCGGTCCTACGTCCCCGGCACGTTCACCCTGCTGGTCGTCGCCCCCTGACGTCTTGGCGCAAGCCTTGACAAATCCGCCCTTTTGTGATACCCTGCATCGGGGCAGGGCCGCCTGCCGGAACGTGCGAGTAAACGCACAGCATAAACGCATCAGCCACACCGTCTCCGCCGACCCAACGGCGGGGTGATCCGGTGGAAGGCGGCTGCTGCGAAGATTAAGGAGCACACGATGCCAGTGGGTAAGATCAAATGGTTCAGCGACGCCAAAGGCTACGGGTTCATTGAGACGGGCCAGGGCAAGGACCTGTTCGTCCACTTCTCCGCCATCCAGCAGGACGGGTACAAGTCTCTGCGCGAGGGGCAGGAAGTCGAATACGAGGTGGGCGACGGTCCCAAAGGACCGCAGGCTGAAAAAGTCGTGCCGCACGTTTAACCGGGTTTTCCCGCCGGGCGGCGTTTTGGCATGGTTCTTGCTTCTGGCTTCTAGTATGGGCATCGCCTTGTCCCCAAGTCGGACACTCCTGCCCTGGAAACGTTTGGGAAAGAAACATCACTACTATGAACCCTGTCATTCGTTCGGCATCCCGCCTGTGGGCAGTTTTGCTGCTCTGCTGGGCCGCCGCTCTTTGTCATCCTGCCGTGGCTCAGTCCACTGCGAGTCCGGGCAATGTCATTGACGCCGGCGCCAAACTCCATGTCACGGTCGCCAACGAGGCCCAGCTTACCGGCGACTACACCGTAGACGCGGACGGCAACATCACACTGCTCTACATCAACCAGGTCCATGTGCAGGGCCGGACCCCGGCCCAGGCGGCAGCGGCCATCCGGGGCGAGGCAGCCTCTGGCGGAAAGCCCGCCACGGGCCTGTCCCAGTTCTACGTCAGCCCCCAGGTCGTGGTCACTATCGCGGATGCGGGCGGCATCGGCGTGGATGTAGCCGGCCTGGTCAGCGCGCCCCGCCATTATACCGTCCGCTCCAACGCGCATCTCGATGACGTGTTGCAGCAGGCCGTCCCCGCGCTTAACGCTGACTTGAGCAAGGTCGAGATCACGCGCGGCGACACCAAGACGAAAGAAACGGTGGATTACCGCTCCTACCTGGACAGCAAGGCTCCCACCGGCAACCCCACCCTCCGCAACGGCGACGTGGTCGTCGTCGGCAACCGCGATCCGCAGCCGATCACTATCAACGTCCAGGGGCAGGTCGTCAAGCCGGGCCGCTTCCAAGTTCCTCCCAGCACCTCCGCCTATGGCGCCCTCCAGGCAGCCGGCGGCCCGACCCTGGCCGCCAACACGGCTGGGATCGTTATCAAGCACTTCGGGACGACCGACACGACTCCCTTTCAGTACGCGCAGGCGGGCCAGAACCCCACCGATGCCGCCCTCAACCCGCCCCTGCTGGACGGCGACACGATCATCGTCCCTGCCGCGCCGATCACGGCCACTTACACCCTGACCGGGCCGGGCATCCGCAACCCCTCCGAATACCCGTTGCCAAACGGTCAGCCGGTCTCGCTGGCCGCCGCGATCGGCAAGGCGGGCGGGCTATCCGACCGCGCCAAGATCAACGAGGTGCAGATCATCCGCCCCAACCTGAAGACGGGGACCTCGCAGACGGTCAAGCTGAACGCTACCGAACCTAGCGTCCAGGGGAACTATCTGGTCCAGGCCGGGGACAACATCAGCATCGGCCAGGGCGGTGTTCCCTCCCGCATTGACCCCTTCCAGATCCTGGGCCTAGCAATCGCCGTCTTCAGTATCCTGCACCACTAACGCGGAAGAACGATCAGCACCACCCGGCCCTAAAACGGGAAGAACGAAAGTCAAGAAAAACTCCGCGCCTTCCCGAAATGGGAGGGCGTGGAGTTAATTGTGGTTCGGGCGACGGAAAGCCCAACATGACATAGCGCAAGTTATCGGAATGAAGTCGGAATGGGTTTATTAGAAGAAGAATAATATGCAACCCCGAATCCCGCGACCATCGCTCTATCAACCCTCTGGTCCGAATTTCGGCTTCATTGGCATTATGTGGACATTGGTTGCCGTTAAAATTCTTGGCATTGGTTTCATGGGCTTTAGCCTGGTGGCGATTGCCCCGTTTGAGTTAGGCTACACTATACTTGGGATCGTTCTTGTCCGTTCGCATAACCGTACCAACAAAATTAACGGGTGGATTGTGGTTTGCTATGAATTGTTCGTATGCTTTGTCGGCATGGGTAAGGGCCTAAGTTCGTGGTAGCAGCGTAGCTACATGACATAAGCTCCCTTTATCGGCCTCAGATAGCTGTTCATAAGCAGTCAGCTAGGGCCGCGCTGTCGGCGTCTCCCGTGGGGAATGCCGACGGCGCGCTGTTTTGGGCCGCTCCCTTCGGGACATCTTCTTCGGGGTTGGTCTCGTGGGGGGGGACGCCGCGACGGCGTGAGGTGTAGGGGGCGTTTAGGCGACGGCAGAGTTTGGCGATCTCCCGCAGGCGGCCGATCTCGCGCGCCATGTCAACATGCGCGATGTCCCGGCGGTCCAAGGAGTTGATCAGGCATTCAGCCAGACGGATCGCGCCCAGCGCGACCACCTCATGCTCGTAGTCCACCGTCACATAGAACCGGCCGCGCGGGTCCACGGCCCAGTTCCAGCGCGTCTCGCCCGACAGCGGGGCGCCGACACCGCGCCGGACCTGGTTCTGGATCTCCATGATCAGGTGCTCGAACAGGTGCGGGATTTCGGTCGCCTGTGCCTCGCGCCCAAAGGAATGGCCCTCGTCATTGACGCAGCGCTGCGCCGCCATCTGCGGCAGCAGCTTGAACAGGATGCGCGGGATGTGCGGGCGGCCTTCCGTAGTGAAGGGAGCCGTGTCCGGCATTTCGACCACCAGCGTCGCGCACCCGCTGTCATGAAAAACGATCTCGGTGACTTTCAAGGCATTTTCCGTGCGATTCGCCCGCCAAAACTCTTGACATTCGCTCCCGATGGGGCTATAATCATTTAGGCTCTTGTTCCCTGATAGCTCAATTGGCAGAGCGTTCGGCTGTTAACTGAAATGTTGTAGGTTCAAGTCCTACTCAGGGAGCCACCCCCCCTTTGACAACGTTGTTCGCCATTCACCGCATTGTATCATAAGATTTGGTGTTTGTCCAGAACCCGTTCTTCCCCGCTCTCGCCTGCGCTGTCTCTCCTTGCCTGTCTCGTCGCCTGCGCTCCCGCTTGCGCCAAGCCCTTCATCACTGAGGTTGGTACGGACCGCGCCCGTTACTCCCCCAAGATGATGGTGCAGGTCTCGGTCCAACTCGTGAACGGAACGGGCCGCGCTCTTGCCAAAAGCATTGTGGGCCTCTCGTGTACGCACCTCGGCATACCCGTCAGGGGTCCCCTGCCTCAGACGTTCCACCTCGCGCCGGGCGCGAAGACGACCCTCGTATTCCGCTGGCGCCCGCCTGCCCTGGACTATCAGGGCTATGCGGTGGAAGTGCGAGCGTGCGACCTGTCCGGCCGCCTCTTTGACAGCGAAAGCACGGCGGTGGATGTATCTTCTTCGTGGACAAAGTTTCCCCGCTACGGGTTCCTGTCCGGCTACCCCCCGCAGGCGACTGAGACCTCCAAAACCATCATCCGGCATCTCCGCCGCTTCCACCTCAACGGCCTCCAGTTCTACGACTGGCAGTTCAATCACCAGCGCCCGCTGGCGGGCAGCGTCTCCGCCCCCGCGCCCTTCTGGAACGACATCGCAGGCCGCCCGACCTCGCGGCGAACCGTCCTGGACCTCATTGCGGCGGCTCACGGCAGCGGCATGGCGGCCATGAACTACAACCTGCTCTATGGCGCATGGGCCGGGTATAAGCGCGACGGCGTGGACGCGCGCTGGGGCCTCGGGAAGAACAAGGACGGGACGAACCAGGACAGCCTCCCCATGCCCGGCGGCTGGGCAACCCCCGCCATTTATCTCCTCAACCCCGCCGACACCGCCTGGCAGCGTTTTCTCATTGCCCAGGAGGCCCAGGTCTTCGCCGCCTATCCCTTTGACGGCTGGCATATTGACCAGGTGGGGGACCGGGGCGACGAATACGACTACGCCGGGCATCCCGTGACCGTGTGGAAGACGTTCCGGCCCTTCCTGAACGCCGCCAAAACAGCCCTGCACAAGACGGTCATCTTCAACAATGTCGGTGCCTACGGCCTGTACGACACGGCGGCCCATTCCACCGAGGACGCCGTCTACGTCGAGTGCTGGGAATGGGCCGGCCAGAAGACTTACGGCGACCTCAAAACCATGATAGACCAGGCATCCGCGTGGAGCGGCGGCAAGGCGGTCATCCTCGCCGCCTACAACGACCGCGCCCATGCCGACAAGTTCTCCGCGTCACGCCCAGGCGGCTTCAACGCACCCGGCGTCCAGCTCGCCGACGCCGCTATCTTCGCGGCGGGCGGGTCGCACCTCGAGATCGGCGATGACGGTCGCCTGCTGGACAACGAATACTTCCCAAACCGGAACCTTGTCCCGAGCCAAGACCTGACGCGCGCCCTGCGCCGCGAGTACGACTTCCTCACCGCCTACGAGAACCTGCTGCGCGGCGGGCTGAGGCCCAGCGCCGATGTTATCACGCTGGACGGTGTTCCCTCCAGCCCGGATGCCGCGCCCAATGCCGTCTGGACTTTTGCGAAGGCTGGAAACGGCTTCCACGTCCTGCACCTGATTAACCTGATGGGCGAGAAAGACATGAACTGGCGCGATGACCACGCCGACCGTCCCGCGCCGACGCCCCAGATGAACCTCTCCGTCCGATACTACGGCGATTTGGGAACAATCGAAGAGATACGCTGGGCCTCGCCGGACCGCGCGGGTGTCGCGTCTACTCCACTGAAGTTCACGCGGGGCAGAGACGGGTGGGGTGGGTACATCCGGTTCACCCTCCCCCGACTGGAGTACTGGGACATGATCTTTATCCGAACCACGCCGACACGGAAGGCGAAGACATGAACGCAGACTGGCTGGTGCGGGTCGGCCCCGTCGTGGGTGCGCTCTTCCT
>JAABUH010000280.1_pt1 | contig 78493 bp, 79 predicted proteins | sample 5559121 | NCBI WGS metagenome assembly JAABUH01 (sample SAMN10711871, study PRJNA513364) | rock metagenome | isolation source: Antarctica rocks | place: Antarctica: Victoria Land, Battleship Promontory nord | collected 2015-12-28
CAACCTTTCTAGCTCGGTCATTTTGTGACAAGACAAGAATAACCGAGTACAATCCTTTCCCTTTGTGCGCATCTCCGGCACTTCCTCAACACACGTCCACAAAGCTTTGACGCCGCCCATGTGTAACACTGCAGGATCTGAGGCCCACGTTCATAACCCTACGGTCCGAAAGGCTACCCAAGCCACCGTAACTACGCACAGCACCTCAAAGAATCCGAACATGTCGGAGAGATTGCTCATCAATAGATGCGACCAAGAGAATGCATGATGCACTTCGACATGCATTGAAAGGAACCGAAGCATGACTGCATGACAGCATGACTGCATGACAGCATGACAGCATACAGCACAACAGCACGACAGCACGACAAGGGCCCCGGTCTACGGAGGATTATTGACAGGCTCGGTTCGGTGGCCGAGCGATGCGTCGTGCATGCAATTCGATATTGGAAATCCCAGGAACCAGATCAACGGGTCGCGAATATCGACCACGAAAAGTTCCATCCACTAGCTCGCCGAAACTGGAGAAGGAAAGACAATTGACTGCCATGCCATGCGTCTGATACCCAACAACGGCACTATCGAGTTTGATCCAGATTATAAATGCTAAGAGCTATCATGGGGCGTGTTAAAGCACGGGCTCCACATTGGCGAGATGGCAAGATAGCAAGATGGGCGTAAAGTATATCACAAGGTATCACGATCCTTCCGAGTCGCACAGTTAGGCGGCCGGTGAACGACACGATGAGTTAGACGACTTGGCTATTGACAAACTGAGAGGATGACAAGATGGCTAAATCCAGCCACAACACCACTGCCTCATTACTCATTCATCACGTTCTTGGCTTGAGGCGTTTGGGCCATCCATATGGAAGCTACAAAAAACCTCCAGGTCGGATCAAAGTCTAGTCACTTTGGGATGTTGGTACTCCCAAGCGTTACTGCCGGGCTTTCCCCAGGTTCCATCTCAGATGTCCGAAGCTTGTTTTTTGCCTCTGTGTGATTGAATGATGAGCTCTTAATCCTAGCAGTCCCTTTGTTTCGATGCGCCTTTGAGCTTTTGATTGTACATTTACTCTCGTTCCTGTATCAAAGTACTTTTCAAAACTCTTTTCGTGCCTTGACTCAAAGATATACTGTCAAGATGCGCTTCTCATCTATCACCTTCGCTGCTGCTCTAGCAGGCGCAGCGCTGGCCCAAGACCAATGCAATCTCCTCCCCGTCGCAATCCAAAGTCTTCCTCTAAAAGCAGAAGTCGGAAATCAAACTCTTTGCGAGAAATACACACCCGCAAACTCGACCCAATACGAGTTCATGACCAAACTTATCAACCTGGCTTTCAGCGGCAAATTCACGCCTTTACCCAATCTATGGCCTGCGGTGCGAAACGGAACCTATCAGTCCTCTGGCATACTCGACCCAAATGCAATCTACAGAGACCCGTGTTTCACAGTCACACCTATCAACCTTGTGCCTTACTTCAACGGCACTTGGAAATCGAATAATCGCGGTGGGGTGCGTCATTTTTTTCCAGCCACACTATTCACTCATCTGACTTCCTCCCCAGAAAGCCGTCTCCTTAAACTTCCTCGACGGCGGCGGCGTCACCGCCCTCGAATCCGGCGTCCCCGCCTGGGACAAATTCTCAAATCAATACAAGTATGTCCATCCCTCAGACAAATGAGCTTCAACCCATCCATCTAACACCGCCCTCCCTAACATAGACTCTTCACATCCCTCTACTCCTATTTCGGCCTCATCCTCGGCTGTACCTCCCCCTCCTTCCCCGCCTACGCCGGTCCAGCCTCGCAGTCAAAAATCCACCGCTTCATGGACATCAAAGCGCCTGAAATGCACTACTTTATCCACAACATCTATGACGCCGCTCTCAGCTTGGGTGTTGCGGGACCAAATCTGATCACGCATGTCGGGGACGCGATATCCATCGGTGTGGGGATTGATAATGTGTTTAACAAGAAGTGCTCGCCGCCGCAGAAAATCGCCCCATACCAACCGGCAGATTTGCAAGGTATTTGCTCTGATAACGCGTAAGCACCCCCTTGAGCTCTCCCCTCTTACATCTCCAGAGATTAATCAACCATACAGCACATGCGCCCAATGGGCCTTCCCAAACGTCACCTGTGCGCCCTACGCCGCGCTCAAAAATTACGGCGTCACGCCTGCGCTTGCGGGTGCGAGCGCGAGTGCTAGTTTGTGTAATCCGCATTACCAGCAGCCGACGGGGGATGCGGGAGATGGGGGTGACGGGGGAAGGAGGAGGTATTAGGTGTGTGGGGGATGTGTTGAGAATAGGGAGAGTGTATAGAGTAACAAGAGTGTGGTTGATGGTTTTGTTTGGTGCGGGGTGCGGAGGGTATTAGGGAACGTATATAGTAAAATAGGAACGGGGAGATAGTTGAGGGGATAATATGAAAGGTCTTGCTTGCTCCGTTCGATACCGTCCCCTCCACCCCGCTCATCCCCTCAATTGTCTCCCCCCCCACAATCCATTCGTCCGCACAATCGTCCCACTCTCTCCCCCCCCTCATATGCAACCCGCCCCTTTTCCCCAACACCCCAGCACTTACCATACCGCCCCTCTCCCCCCCCCATCCTCCATCCTCCCTCCCAATCCTCCCTCATTCTCCCCGATCCTCGCATCATCTATTCCTCCTCCATTTCTCATTTCTCATTCCTCACTCATCTTCTCATCTTCTCATCTTCTCACCTTCTTACCTTCTTACCTCCCCCCCTTCCCCCCCCCTCAAGACCACCCCCCCTTCCACCTCAACTTCTTTCTGCACCCCCACCTCAACTCCTCTGCACGCCTTGCTGCGTTGGTTGGTTAGTTAGTTAGTTGGTTAGATAGTTTCGTGCATAACTTTCCTTTTTTTTCTTCTTCTTCTTCTTCTTTTTCTCCTTCTATTTCTCACAACCAACAACGAAACCCCCCATCCCTTACACTTCCATCACTTTAGTCCACCAGAGATGTCGATTATTTTTTTTTGTTGGGGGGGGGGCCGCTTTTTTCCCCCTGGTACACCCGGAGTTGCATGAGCGTGCCCGGAGGGGTTGAGAATGTCCATGGGCTGGGCCTTGTCTGCGGGTAGGTTTGGGGTTTTGTGCTTTGTTTTTTCTTTCTTTTTTTCTTGGGCGGGATGGGGGCTGGGTGATTTGGTTATTCTGTTGACGGTGGGGTGGGGGGATTGAGAGAGAGGGGGAGAGACACGGTGGTGGGTGGGGTTGCTGTAGAATTGTGTGATTGCGTGGTTGTTAGTACCTCCGTGTTTTTTTTGGTTAATTTAGAAAATCATTTCTAGTTGTTTCGTCTCCGATTGCCTTCTCCTTTCCGTCATTTGGGGGTTTCTCGTTTGCGGGAATAGTGCAAGTGGTTTCTTGTTGGAGGTGCGGGATGTTTGTGAGGGTTTGGGAAGAGTGATCTTTTTTTTTGTGGCCCTGGTGAGGCTTTTTTTCCTGACTCTGTGCCATTGTTCTTGTCCTGCAACATTTTCTTTGCTTTTGCGTCTTTTTCTTTTTCTTTTTTTTTTCTTGGTGATGTGCAATCGCACTCTTTCCCTTTTTCTCGAGCTTTCCACCATCTCATCCATCTCCTCCATCTCCATCTGCACCACCTCCTCCATCTCCTCCACCATCTCCATCTCCACCATCTCCATCTCCATCTCCACCTCTTTCTCCCTTCCCACAACCCACCTCAGCCTTCCATTTGCACAACCCCTCCCTTCCCTCCGCCCCTACAGACAATACCCTACTCTCTACACCACCCTCAAAACCCACCCGCTCCCCACGTACTTCTCCCCGCTACCCCCCGATATTCAGAGCACTCAACCACCCCAAAACCCTTTCCCGGGTCCAGCCGTAATCTCTTTTGGAAAGACCGCATCACTGCCCCCTTTCTCCGCACCCACAACAATCCCTTACTCGTACAGGTCTCTCCCAGAGCCTTCAACGTCCCGAGGAAGACACGTCTTCCTATTTGGTGAAAGCGTGCTCGACACTTCGTCCTGACCGCACGCTAGATGTATTACTCATTCCCGACGGCAGCGAAGATCGTCTGACCCCCTCAAGAACGCCAGTAGTAAGCTTCTATCTTGAACCCTCAGAGTAAAAAGGCAATACATCTGCGCCCATTTTTTCTGCGCGTGCGAGATACCAAGCCAACATATTTCGCGAGCGCGAAGATGTCCCAAAGCCACAGCACCCCGAAATCTTTTTGCGATGGGGAGGGAGGGCTTGTGCGGTTTTTTTTTTTGCTTGGTGTGAATATGAGTGCTGAGGAGGATTGTCTTGTCGAGGTTTGGGGTGGCTGGACCATGGTGCAGAGATGCAATGAAGTTGGGAAAATGCTCAGCGTCGAGCGGTGCAAGACGATGGATGGATTTCTTCCTTAGTCAGACGTGGATGACAAGGTTGGTAAACGGAGGTATTCGCTGGATCGGACGACGCTCGGAGACGTTCGCTGTATCGCATCTTGATGGCCATGGCTCTTGCCTGTTCAAGGCTAGCGGGGCCCTCAGCCTCTTAGTGGATTTTGGTGGAGGATTCCTTGCTTTTTGGACGACGCCTCGGTGTCGGATAGCCAGCCTAGCTCCCTCTTACGAACCTCATGTCGATCTTTCCTGTGGACGATAGGTTCCGTATTTTGTCCTGTTCTTCATGCCATAACTAGACACGAGGACGACGGAGAGGGTGACTCTGATAAGATTAGAAGCGGTTGGTAAATTATCTAGACATAGAGGGGCGTTGGGTATTTAGGGACGCGAGGTACTTTTGATTAGAGAACAATGGTAAGGGCGGGGATGAGGACACACCGAGAAAAACGAAAGTCAAAGTGAAAATGGGCAAGAGGGTGAAGGCGGGAAGGACAAGGGTTGAGGTTAATAAAGCAGATAGACTAAATCAGTACTCCGTCGACTGTTTGTGAAAACCAGAACGAGATCAGCATAGCCGTCCAGCGGGACGACCCAGCAACAAAAGAGTCTCTTGTGCATAGACAATGAACTAAACCAAGGAAATACATGGTGACAGGTCAACACCCAAGCCCCGTCCCTGAAAGCACACGTCCCACTCTAGCAAAGCTTCCCCAAAGCTTTGCGCGGCTTTGTTACCGGTGAACTGTTCCAGTCCGCCAAGGGTTCAGAAGTACCTGCGCGGACGAGGGTCATGCCTAGGGTACGGTTGGTCAATGCGAGTGAAGGTTCAGGTTTCGGATCCTGCAAGCCCTCGTGTGCGTTGGTAGGCAGGCTGTCCGAACGGATTGGTTCAGGGCCTAAGCGCAGACTAGCCCTTGGGGATCTGCGTTGCTGGGGTGAGCTGCCAGCAGGGAGTGGATGAGAGTTAAACTAGACGTCAGGTCATTGGGGTTTGGTGGGGGCTTAGTGGGGCGGTGTATGGCATGGGTGTAGAAACCGCTCATGGGTGAGCGGAGCCATCATTCAGAGCGAGCACTGGAGGTGATGGTGGGTAGAAGTGCCTGAAGAGGAAGAAGATAAAGAGAAGGGTCGATGAGGTCAAAGAACGCAATAGATGGGTCTGCTCGGTACGAGTATTGAGTACGGATAGACTTGGTTGGCCAAACACCAGGTAGACGGGAACTTCCCAGTACTGCCCACACACCCAAGAGCTCCAAATATTCCAAACACACCATGAGGGGCCAGCCAGCCTTTAAGCAAACCCCGCAGATCTGGCGAACGGATGTGATAACCGTTGAACCCATCGCTAATAGGTGCGCAAAGAAAAGCATGACGAAGCACGAGTCTCCACCAAGAAAGCGAACATATCTGCACAACATCTGCATTGCATTGCGCCGACGCGAGTAAGCACAAGCTGCAAAATGTTCTTGGACGCCCATGGCGGCCGATCATGTATTCTCATGTAGGTACATGTGCCATGCTGTAAGGTAGCTTTGTCGGAAAAAGTGGATCGAATAATTAGTACGATTATACCCGTCGCAACGCTAAATGGACGTCTAGCAAAACTGCAGTGACCGACGAAAGCGATTTCGAACATGCGAGAAACCAGACGCCGGACTTATGCTGTATACCGGACGCAGCTGTGTATATCCTCCTGATCCCCGTATGCCGTGTCCCATATCCCATACTTCACGGCCTTTGGCCCATAATCCTTTGCTAGCTCGACGCGAGATCCCAGCTCAGTGAACCGGAGTTGATCCAGGCTTACCGAAGCCGGAGAGCCGTTACTCGTCGAACGTAAAGTGTCAAGAACCTCCATAGCGCCGCGAGCCCAAATACATAGGTCCATGCCTATCTGTAGCTGGGTTAACAATAGCAGTGCGAGATAAAACTCTCGGAATATCCCCAAAGAATCAGAAGCAAGTCACAATGTGAAGCAATCTTTGGCCAACACGAAAAGATGCCTCCAGCAATTTCACCGCCTAGATATCAACAGACGGCTTCCATACACCGCAACAGCACACGTCGCCACGATGCCTACACTCAAAAGTCCAGCCATCTTGTTACTCACCTGCGTCTCCTCGACGACACGATTCCACCTGGTCTGGCCCTTCTTCTCCACGTCTCGTGCAGCGGTGCCCAAGATTTCGAAATCGCTCCAGTTCAGGAAGTTCGTTCGCTTTTGATACGCAATGGCTGATCCGCACCAGTTGGTTGTGATGCGGCCACTTTCGTCTTTGAACCAAGACGTACAATTTGGATCCGCAAAAGTTGAGTTGGCCAACCGAGCCTGTACTTCTTCATTGTACTTCTCAACGACTTCTTGCTTTGGTTCTAGACGTAGGGTTTTGCCGTTGTGTTTCGATTCAAGAACAGACTGAATGAGCGTGTTGATGTACAGACTTTGCGCCTCGATCTGGAGAATGAGACTGTTGTGCGCTAGATTAGTATTGGGACCATAGAGCATGCCAAAATTTGGAAGGTTCTGAACAGTGATTCCGAGGTATGCCGAAGCACCGTTTGCCCAGGCTTCCTCGAGCGAGTAGCCGCCAGCGCCAAAGATCTTGATTGGGTACATGAACTGCGTTGTGCGAAAGCCCGTTGCGAGTATGAGGAGATCAATCTCGTGATGAGTGCCGCCCTCCACGCTGATGCCGGTTGGAGTGATCTCGCTTGTATGCCCGGTTTCAAGAGTGACACGGTCCCGCTTCATTGCTGGATAATAATCGTCACTAACGATGATACGCTTGCAACTAAAAGGGTAATTCGGCGTGAGCTTCTCCCGTACGTTGGCATTTTCGTCACCGGGTAGCTGATTAAGCATGTGATGTTTGGATATGCTCGTGATAAAATTGTGTTTGTCGCTACCTGGATCGAAAGCGGCGTCGAATACATTCTCTCGAAAGTCCATCAAACTCGCGCGGTACCGTTTCCGCACAAGAGGCACGTACTTGTACACCATTTGCATGGTTGAACTAATCGGCGCATCGTGGCGTGGCATCACCCACGCGGGGGTTCTCTGGCAGACAACAAGGCTCTTGCACGACTGCGCAATTTCAGGGATGATCTGAGCGGCTGTTGCTCCGGTGCCGATGATAGCGGTTCGCTTCGCCCTGACGTCGTAGTCCCAATCCCATCGCGCCGAGTGCATGACCTTGCCTGCGAAGGAATCCAATCCCGGAATGTCAGGGAATTTAGGCACGTTGAGCTGGCCCACGGCAGAAACTAGAAAATCCGAAGTGATGGTATATGAACGGCCAATTTCGGCCTCTTTGCCGCCAAGTCGGGTGATGATGGTTCGCCATTTCTGGTTATCGTCGTCCCAACGCGCCTCATCGACCGATGAGTTGAAGCGAATGTGCCGATAAAGTTGGTACTTGTGCGCAACTCCGATGAGATACTCCTGAATCTCCTTTTGCCCTGGATACTCCCGGCTCCAGTTCGCGTTCGGCTCGAACGAGAACGAATACAGATGGCTCAGCACTGGGTCTGCGATTAGCCGAAGTGCAGGATGATTCCATGTGACATGGCATTCTATATATACCGTCACAACAACAGCCGGGATAGATGTTATCGTTCCATGTCCCGCCTACTTGATTGCCCTTTTCGATGATGATAAAGTTCCGACCGCCGCCACGTTTGATCATATCAATGGCTGTGCACATGCCTAGTTTTGTCAAGATTTCAGCGTTAGAGGCCATCTCCACTCCCAACCAAGGCACGTTTTCGCAAGGACACATACCAGAGATGCCGGCGCCGATGATAAGAACATCAGGCGAGTTGATGTTGCGGCCATAATCCGCCTTGGGGTATGAGTTTGGGTCAGACATCGTCGTCAAGTTGTTGGATCGGGTAAAATTGAAGGTATCTGCAGCTTGACATCTTTAAAGACGTAGGTTGCAGCTCGAGACGCAGAGTCAGCGCCACCGTAGGAACCAATCCTTTACTAAACGGTCATCTTCGAACATAGCAAGGGAAGCTTGAACGTAGATTGCCGTATTCAATCGCGTCATGCACGGCACATTGGAAATCGACGCAGGGATGAATGAGTGGGGAGCTTCTCGGAGAATTTTCATTCTGCTGGGAAGAGTGAGTGGAGCACCGCATGGTGCAAGCTTAACTGACGAGATCATGATGGGTGTCGACTGCGCAAGCTGCATTGACCCGTTTCCAGGATGATAAAGGATCATTGACAGGGGAGGAGTGGACGCTCTAGTGCTGCCTGTCCGGTCCAGTCGGTCTGTTGAGGCCATGCAAGGACGAGGTGTTCTCTAGGCTTACCTCCAGACCGCGTAATGCAAACACCGACAGTCGGAAGTGTCGAAAGTTTCGTGAGGGATTGATTGATGGTGATTGAGGCGATAAGGAAATCATGATCTCAGTTGATTTTAACGCTTTTTCGCGCTCTTCTACACTTTTACACTTTTCTCTGTTCGTGGATCGTTGTACGGCGCGTGCAGCGTGGGGCGGGTAGATGAAGAAAGTACCAATTTCATGCATGCTTCGGTGGAATAAATACAGTGGATAGAGGCATAGCTGTCCTTACCTCCGTCACGACGTATTTGATTCGGTATCTTCGAGGTTTAAATAAGGTGTGCGCGATCGACCATTAGTCCCTACCATTTCTGATTACGGAGGGGTGGGTGGCACGATGGCGGCCGTAGATTGCTCGTGTGTAGCGTGTCTCTGATCGACGCCAACAACGCCGATGACAGTCGCTAGTAGGGATTGAACTACGGAGACTGGCGGTTGGAATCCCAATTATAAACAATAAACAACAGGGGGGGGTGGAGTCCCGGGGGGGAGTCCCGGCTACACAGTAGACCGAGCTACAGTATCCGCCGTGCTGTCAGGCTAGCCATATTTGTATACAGTACCGGAAGGTGCCGCTAATGAATACTGTATGATTTCGTTTGGTGCGTTACACACACAGCAAAGCCCCGTATGCAACTAAACGTCGCACAGACGCTTCGTTTAACAGGTACATCTTTCCTGCCCCAATAATCCACTAAACTTGGTCCACCCAGTAGGTACCTATCTATCCCTCTTCCCTCGCATCATTGGGATCGGTAGTGCACACAAAACATCCCGACCGTGCCGAGGTTGGCTGACCACGCTGACTCAGTTACAACGGAGCTGCCAGCAGACTCAATCCTTTCGCATTTGCTTTTCTGTGGGCGATAAGATGATAAGGATTAGAAAGAAGGAAAAAGGGCAGGAATTGGTTCCGCAACTCTGAGGAGGAATTCGAATATCTTGTGGGTAACGTGAAGGTGTGGTGTGGTGATACTCTGGAGATGCAATTGGATGATGACTTGATTATGCAACATCGACGCTTGTGCGCAGCGCTTGAGAACTGCGTCGAGGTCAGACAAAGCTTTTTGATTGTGCAAGAGCCCAAGCACTTAGGCTGTGTGTAAGGTACCGTACTTGGCGAAACCCCTTTTCCTCCCCACGCTTGACAATGATGATGATGATGGTCACCCATGTTCGATGCCCCGGGTATAAGATGCAATAGTAGCGACCCAGGCCCACATGATCTTCCATCTATCAGAAACCTCTGAAAATCTTCTCGAATTCGAATTCGTTCCAACGAACCGTGGGCCTCAGACCTGCTAGTTTCCACTCTCCGTCGATTTTTCGGTAGTAGTGCTTGATCATGGCATGTCCGTGTCCTTTGCTCTCAACTGTCTTGAGATCGAGTGCCGTGTATCGTTGATGGGCCGCTCTTAGTTGATGATGACCGATCGCTTCATCGTCTGACACTTTCTGCCATTTCGAAGCTCCGATGTGGTGCTGTGTATGAACAAGGGGATCTCCAATAAAACCCACATGGCTCATGATACCCACGAACTCGTCGGCAGGCATGGTATCCCACTTGTGACCGTTGACTTCGGAGTAATCCACCTGAATGTGACTATTAACAGAAGTTCTGGAGGAGCATGACGGGTTGTGCTCATGCTTGACGCTGACCATCAAAGTTGGAGCAAGGATCCTTCGCAGTCTAACCCAGTCTTTTTCGTCATAGCTGTCGCCCCATTCGAAAGTTATTTCAGAGAGACGTAGATAATCTTCGTTGCCAGTTCTATCAGCTCAACATCGTTTCGGGGTAAGTGAGCATGGTGTAGTGAAGAGACGCCCTACCATCAAACGATATTTTCTGGGTCGATGTGTTGTTGTATGTGTTGTTTGTTGGGTTGGTCGATACATTTGGCGCCGGCAGCATTGTATTGGAGGCCATGTAGTCCAATGCTGACTGACAACAAGTACTTTTCGATTACCCAGCAGCAAAGGCGATGTTGGTCAATAAGATGCTAAACGCTTCGAAAGTATGTACACTTATGTCATTTTCAATACCGGCGTCCATGTTAAGTAAAGCCTTGGATGGCCAAAGGCAACCATGCAGCGAAAGTAGTTTTTTTCTCCCTATCGTATTCACAACGTTTCCGACAAACTTGAAGCATCAACAATGTATCAGCTTGCCTGGGATGACCGAGTCCATTGTGATCGCCTGGGAAGTTGTAGCCCGTATTACGATTTCGGGATACACCGAATCGGTCAACGAGTCATGCGTCGCTTAAAGTGATTGACACTCCCGAGACTACCGCATTGGGTCTTGCCTATACCAAACTCCCCCGTTCCAAGTCTCCCGACGAGCACATGATGCTCTCGGTCGTGAGTTTCTCGGCCGTTGAGAGTATGGTGCTTCTATAGGAATTTCAGGAATGGCAAAGATGGTTTTCTTGCTTCATTCAACGTGACCGACATGACCGGAAGGCGCTGTGTGTTTACGGTTGTTATGATAGTATAAGATGCTCGTCCAAGATATAGGATTCTCTTGGCTGTAATTCTATCGCTGAAGAAAATGATCCAAAGTCACTATTAGAATATCAGTCAATCTTTGATTCCGTGAACATCGTCCCGGCGATAGCATTTTGTCTCTTTGCCAAAACATCGCAAATCTCCCCAACAACCATGGACAGCAGCACCACAAACGATACTGCCACGAACGGTGGAACCACCCGTGAGACTACCACCAGCGGGATCCCATCGAATGAACACACTCAGTCAGCGCCGAAAACCCTGGCTGGAAAGGTTGCATTGGTGACGGGTGCCAGTCGAGGAATTGGTGCAGGTATTGCGCTGGAACTGGGGTCGCGCGGAGCCTCTGTCGTCGTAAACTATGTCAAGACCAAGTCCTCAGCGGATGAAATCGTCCAGCAAATCGAGAAATTTGGCAGCAAGGCCGTCGCCATCCAAGCCGACGTTTCCAGGGTGTCCGAGATCACTCGGTTGTTCGAAGAGGCCAAGAAGCATTTCGGGAAGATCGACATTGTCATGTCCAATTCCGGAACCGAGAGCTTTGACAAAACCGAGGACATCACCGAAGAGAGATTCGACTATGTGTTCGGTCTCAATATTCGAGCCCAGTTCTTCGTCGGACAACACGCATACAAATATTGTGAGGAAGGCGGACGGTTGATTCTGATGTCTTCCATCGCGGCTGGACTGCTTGGTGTTCGCAACCACGCGCTGTATTCCGGAAGCAAGTCTGCCGTCAACGGTATTACGAAATCTTTTGCCACCGACTTTGGGAATAGGGGTATGACGTGCAACGCGATCGCACCGGGCGGAGTCAAGTCCGACATGTTCACGGAGGTTGCCTGGAGATATATCCCCGGCGCAGATGGGACCTGGACCGCTGATGCAATCGAGACTGCCATGGCCAATCACTGCCCCATGGGTCGATGCGCCTTGCCCCTCGACGTGGCCCGAGTTGTAGCGTTCTTGGCAAGCGAAGACGCTGGATGGGTCAATGGTAAGGAATCCCAGAACCCCCTACTGCCATCGCCACCTCCAAACACTTCAACTAACACGCCTTGTGTCTCCAGGTCAAGTCATTACCATTTCTGGGGGTTCGGGACAGTAAACATGTAGCAGAAGTAGATAGTAGTCTAATTACCATTAATCTATTGAATTTCCGTAGTCTGTCCAAAATATACTCCAAGTCACTTGCATGTTTCTCTTTTGCGAACCTGCAGAAAGTCGACAATATAATGCAGGTTCTTGTCCAAATACGATGTCAACGCTGTATAAACACTACTTTCATCCAGCTCGGCCTGCGCATTGTGGAATCTCCCCTGGTATAGGGTGAGTATAGTTTCCACCTTCCTGAGTTCCAGCAAAAGAATCTCAATCTCGAGCAACTGCCTGTCCTCGCCCGTGACAGTATAGGCGCCAAAAGCCAATTGTGCCGAGGCTTGGACGCCCGTGGAAGACCCGAATCGGAACATGCAGGTAGCTCTGTACAATGACATAACCTTGCCGATGATTGTTGCAAGGAGCATGGTCGTAATGCTGCTGCCAATCTTTGATACACACTTGGTGCAGCCAAGCAAAGCAGAGCAACCGGCAATAGCTTCACGGTTGATTGAAAGAACTATATCGAATGGTGGACCACCCTGCTGTGTCGATGACGACATCCAAGAATGATTGTGTAATGACTGGAGCGCATGAAGGCATGAGGCGAAACAGTCACAATCGGAGCTGGAGCCAGTTTGCGCTAGGTTTTGATTGTTTTCCGGCTGGGTGGGAAGTGCCGGACGTGCAGCTGGATGTGAAGAGTGCACATGCCCTAGGGGCATGATATCGAGCGGACTCTGGAAAGAAGGTAGTAAAGAGTATTGGTTACTATTTATCGTCCACGCCGGGCTCACTGGAGCGTGGTCTGCATTACCGTCCGGGGAGGGCGCTGCTGTAGCAAATTCCGAGAAGCCATTGTGACTCGACAAGGGCATGAAAGAGTCCATAAAATCGCCATTCAGAGGAGGTGTAGGGAGAAAGTCTGAGGTATCAAAAGAATCCCCTTCTTTTGTTGTGACCAAGCCCTTCTCCGCTATTGGTTGTGGCCCTCGTTGGTCTTCTTGACTGACGGGTGAGGAGGAGCCGCCCCACAAACTTGTGTTGTGGTCGACATTATTCTCAAGGATCGGGTACATGAATAGGGGTAGGTATGAGGTCGGAGTAGGAAGAGCGCTTTGAGGGTGCTCTATGGCGTCTTTAGGCGCTGTGGAGTTGGCGGTAGCTTTTCTGATGCCGGCATTGCGGTTTTTCCTGCCAGCGCGCGACGACGGGCTATAACCGCAAGGGGCACCATTCGCTAGGCAACGTGCACACAAGGGCCTCGTCTTGCTGCATTTGACCTTGGCAATCAAGCAGCTATCACACGATTCTCGAAGTTTGGTATGTTTTGGAGGCGATGAGGTTGAATTGGACGACGCTGTGGGAAGATCGGATTGGCTGGGCATGTCGATGAACATTATCGGTGGGTTGCTGACTTGAGGAAATGGAATCAATCAATAGACCATGAGGTACTTAATGTGCGGTGAACGGCGACCTGGATAGATGTAGCTATACCGCGGGGCAAATGAAGCTTTAAAGCGTGTGGATTTCTTTTCGGGTTCGGGCCTAGACGAGCGGACAGAAGAGCGAAAGCGCAAGCAGATACGATCAAGTGTAGATAGGCAAGGCTACATGGAATTTATTGTGACGAAGAGACTTCAACTCGCTGCTGGGGGGTGGGGAAGGAATTGCTGTTGGAGATGCTTATATCTTGAGCTCTCCAATCGCGGTATAGCGCAATGAAGGACAGTTCGAGACAAGATACGTAGTAGGATACGAGTCGTTGGTGATTCGAGACAATGTACAAGGTACTCGAGGTGTAGTGTGCAACTGGTCCCATTTGCGGGCAGTCGCGGGTCAATATCAGCCAGTGGAGCAACGGCTTCGCCAGAAGCGGAAGCCATTTGTTCCAGGGAGCTGCATGAAGGACTGGTAGGTGATGATGTTGATTGTAATCAAGTTTCATCACCATTTTGCATTCTGATTGGAACCCACAGGAGCCAGAGCGCGACTCCAGAACAGGGAGACAGAGCGTGTCTTGACAGCCGCCAATTCCCGTTGCCGGGGGACGCTACGATGAATCATCAAGAGTGCGTGTAGCCGTGACCAAGACCCAGAACAACAAACAATCATACGCATAGCTCAGATGCGTCGAATGATGAGGAATGAGTTAACAGCCCTTTTTTCCACTTCGACAGCTTTGCACTCCTCGAGCAGAAACTTCTAAAGCGTCCGAAAGTCTATCAATACGCTAGATCGGACGCCATGTTCGTGTCAGGCTGTAAGGTGTAAAAATACGGCACGAGTAATTTACACTACCGAGGGATACGGGTCGTATTGCCAGTTCCAAGCCATGTCAAAGCCGGCAGCCAGGGGTGGGCCGGGATGCAACCAGGGGTGATCGACGCTTGCGACTAGCCCGGGGCGGAGTGCCGGGAGATCGGGGCAGGTTTAGCCAGATCGTACAGAATCGACACTGGGATGTTGATTAGTCGTCGACGTCAAGGCGTTGGGTCCTCGACCGTAGTGCCGCAGGTGAAGGAAAAGACTAGAGGCACCTTAGTCTGAAGTCTGTTCTACCTTGGGCTACATAGCTTTACCGCATGGTCTCTAGGTATCGACTACCATACCTACCTTACGTTCTAAGCTGTTGTGAGAGAGCTGAGGTGGGACCTTGTTGTTGGTTGGTGTGGTGTGTGTGGCGTTCAAGGCGTGCGAGGCGTAACAACCTAGGTAAGGGACTTTGGTGGTAACGCATCAATAATAACCGCCGTGTTCCGGGTGGCTCCAGGGTTGGAAGCCTAATCGTCCCACAACAATCAGACAAAGTACTACTGAGGTGCACGACCGGTACTAGTTGACATCGGCAATAGGATGATGAGCCTTCGAAACCTACATCTGGAAGGTTGCCTACGTTCGCTGCTTATGGAGAGACTTTGATTAGGATTGCTCCTACGAAACGTCACCGCCACCACCGCGCTCAACCAAACCCATTGAGAATGTTGGGAATGCGTACGGCGACACGCTTCCGCAGTGGTACAGTACCGTGCTTCGGAAACCTCGCGAGTGATGGTGTCCTTGCGGAGCTACACGAGTCTCGTGATGAGGCTCGTAAAGAAGTTCGCTGTGTAATGCTCCCAAGGATGTTCGGAAAGCTTGGGGTCCATGCATGGCATCCAATGTAGGGCTTTTCGTTCTCGGAGAATTTTAGATGCAAGATGCTGTCTCATTTCACACTGCGAAATGCATTTCGCGTATGTCTCCATGTCATTGGGACGCAATATGTACCTTGTCAGGTAGGGTCCTACCCGATCCTCGAGGCAGCTACCGGCGGATTGAAACGGTAATCTCTGCCATTCCGCCAGGGCTGAGACCTCTTCGAAGCCGTCTAGGGAAAAGCGTGGCCCGGAGTCCAGGTTGTTGACTTGACGGAGTCAACACCGCTACATCACCGAATGTCTCTTTCACTACTTTTCAATGGCCAGTGCTTCAACGTCAGCAACTGTTTTGGGTTGGTGGACCGGTTGCCTATGCATAATGGATCGAAACGGGTGAAAAAACCTGTCCGGCAGGTCGGGTTTAGCTGAGTATCTGGTTTGATTCATGGTCTGCGAACTCAGTCTGGGCCAGGGCACGACTTGGTGATGTCTAATTCGGGACATTTCCCAAGTGGTCATCATCGATGGCACACCGCAAAATGTAGCCGCCCCGTATCAGTGGAGCAATCATTGCCATCATTGTTTTGCCCTTGGATTAGGTTTTCACATTTCGCGAGCGGGTTGGTCGGTAATACTGCGTTCGACCGGCAAGTAGATATATACCGCTCGTGGCCCGAAGCGGGTAAATTTCGAAGTTATATTGCCAACAGTCAACCAGCTCTTTCACCACAGCACCAAAGATATGGCTGGCGAGATGAGGATACTCCTCTTTGGAGACCAAGCCCTCGACCCTCACGCCTATGTCCGGAGCCAGCTCCTAGCCGGCAGGACAAACCCTCTCTTGTGTCTTTTTCTTCAGAGGGTGAGTGTAGCCCTCAGCCGTGAGATAGCTCAGCTCTCCCCGTTAGAGCGGAAGAATATCCCAAGTTTCTCAACCGTTGAGGAGCTTGTCGACCGCACTCAATCATCCCAAATTTTCCATACTGGAATTGAGAGTGCTTTACTGTGTATATCCCAGTTGGCTCATTATATCGAGTAAGTCAAAAGGCTCAAATACTGCAACGAGCACGTCTCACGTTTCTAGACATGCCGGCGAGCTTTATGGCCAACCTGGTCAGTCCACCGATACCTACAGCGTGGGTTTATGCACGGGTCTTCTAGCTGCTGCCGCCGTAGCCTCTTCACCTGCGCTTCCTGCACTTGTTCCTTTAGGGGTTGAGGTAGCTTTGATCGCCTTCCGGGTAGGACTTCATGTTGGAACCACTGCTAAAAATTTGGACTTGGCACGCGATGGCACAGCAAGCTGGTCCACCATTGTCACCGGAACGACCGAGTCCGTAGCACTGAATGCCCTTTCGGCATTCCACCAAGATAAGGTAATAATCCTAAGCGTTTGTCTATCTTGATTAAAGATTGACTTGCCCTGCAGATTATACCCAGATCTCAGCGCGCCTATGTCAGTGCAACGAGCCACTCCTCTGTCACCATCAGTGGCCCTCCTTCAACACTGAAGCAGCTATTCAGTTCCACTTTCACATTCGGTACCAATCGATCGGAAGTTCCGATACATGGTCCCTATCATGCATCGCACCTGCACAGTGGTCTTATTGCACAAAAAATCTTGCGGTACTCAGATCAGTCTATCTCGCAGGTCTTGGACCAGTACCAATCAAGATTATCGATCATGTCGACAAGTACAGGTAGATGGTTTGATAAGGCCACGAGTGTCAAGCAACTCCTGACCGCTATAATCAACGACATTTTGAGCGAGCCTCTGCGGCTAAATGAAGTTTTCAACGGCTGTGTCACAACCGTGGTGGCTTCTAAATTTTCCAAGTGCGAGATAATTCCGTGCGGTCCTACCAATGCGGCAAGCAGCTTCGTAACCGCACTGAAGTCTGCAACTGCGGCCGAGGTGATTTTGCAGAATGAATCCTTGCAGCCACCGTCCACCCTCCGACTAAATCAAAATCCGAGAACTTCGAGAAAACCAAAACTTGCCATCGTTGGCATGGCTGGCAGGTTCCCTGATGCTGCTGACGCCGAGAAATTCTGGGACTTACTCAACGCTGGCTTAGATGTCCATAGAGAGGTGCGCAATCATCGGAATGTTAATCCTTGACTCAAACGCTAAACTGAGCGTAGATCCCCCCCGACCGATTTGACGTTAAGAAACATTACGACCCCACTGGCAAAATCCGAAACACGAGCCATACTCCCTATGGTTGCTTTATCAAGGAGCCTGGACTCTTTGACCCACGATTCTTTAACATGTCCCCCCGAGAGGCGACGCAAACCGACCCGATGCACAGATTGGGCTTGACAAGTGCATACGAGGCACTTGAAATGGCAGGTTATGTACCTAATAGGACTCCTTCCACTAAACTAGATCGGATCGGTACATTCTACGGCCAAACGAGTGATGACTGGCGAGAAATCAATGCCGCTCAGGATATTGATACTTATTTTATCACCGCAGGTGTGAGAGCTTTCGCACCGGTAAGTCAATTCCCGATGTATTGAAGATTCTGAACTAACAATGGCAACCAGGGCAGGATTAATTACCATTTCAAGTTCAGTGGTCCAAGTTTCAGTGTAGATACTGCTTGTTCTTCAAGCATGGCTGCAATCCAGCTTGCATGCACGTCTCTTTGGGCTGGAGATTGCGACACCGCCGTTGCGGGTGGTCTCAATGTTATGACAAACTCAGACATTTTCTCTGGACTAAGTCGTGGTCAATTTCTGTCGAAGACAGCAAATTGTCAAACCTTTGACAACGATGCTGACGGTTATTGTCGTGGTGACGGTATCGGGACTCTGGTCATTAAAAGACTCGAAGATGCTGAGGCTGACAACGATCGTATTTTGGGAGTCATCCTGGAGACTGCGACCAACCACTCTGCAAATGCCGTATCAATCACACATCCACATGCGCCTACGCAAGAAGATCTCTTCAAGAAGGTGATGGACAGTTCTGGAGTCGATCCACACGATGTTAGTTATGTGGAGATGCACGGTACCGGGACTCAAGCTGGAGACGGCACCGAGATGACCTCTGTCACCAACGTTTTTGCCCCATCTTCTCGCAAAGGCCAAAGAACTAAGCCACTCCATCTTGGCTCAGTCAAATCAAACGTGGGCCACGGAGAAGCCGTTTCTGGAGTGACCGCTATGATTAAATGCCTTCTAATGATGCAGAAGAACGTCATTCCTCCTCACTGCGGTATCAAGAAGACGATTAATCAGAGCTTTCCAACCGACCTGAATGCACGTAACGTTCACATTGCCTTCAAGTCGACACCATTGAAGACCCCCGATAATTCTTCGAGGAAGATCTTCGTGAACAACTTCAGTGCTGCTGGTGGTAATACGGCAATGCTATTAGAGGACGCTCCAACAAAATCATACACAAGAGACGATCCTCGGTCAGATTTCGTTGTTACGGTATCGGCGAAGTCAAAGACCGCCCTCCGAGCTAATACGAGGAACCTTATCCAATTCATCGACAACAACAGCAATGTTCCTTTGGCTGATCTTTCATATACGACCACTGCTCGCCGCATACAGCACAACTATCGTATAGCATTTGGTTGCAATAGTATCGCCAAAGTCAAGGAAGTGCTCGCCTCGAAACTCGATGATGCCATCGATCCTGTACCAAACGTGCAGCCAAGTATCGCTTTTACATTCACAGGTCAGGGCTCCCATTACGCAGCATTAGGCAAACAGCTTTTCGAAAATTCGAGTCAATTCCAATCGGACCTCCTTGGCTTTGACAGCATCGGCTTCAGCCAGGGTTTTCCATCCTTCATGCCTCTATTGGAAGGTGAGGTCGAAGTCAAGACCTTATCGCCAGTTGTTGTGCAACTTGGTTTATGTTGTATACAGATGGCATTAACCCGGCTATGGGCATCTTGGGGCGTAAAACCAAGTGTTGTGCTAGGTCACAGCCTTGGTGAGTATGCTGCACTGAATGCTGCTGGTGTCATCTCTCCGTCAGATGCAATTTACCTCGTTGGCGAGCGGGCAAGACTTCTGCAAGACAAGTGCAGTGCTAGTTCTCACGCCATGCTTGCAACAAACACATCTGCTCAGACCGCAAAGGGTTATGTTGTTGGCATTGCCGGAATCGAAGTCGCTTGTATGAACGCACGGCAGGAAACAGTCCTTAGCGGCGCCTTTTCCGACATCGACAAGGCTGCTGAGCTGTTAACTGCCGAAGGAATTAAATCAACAAAGCTGAACGTGCAGTACGCTTTCCACTCATCCCAGGTCGACCCTATCTTAGACGAATTTACGAGGTTGGCATCCTCCGTTGTGTTCCATAAGCCAACTGTTCCGATTATATCACCTCTTCTGTCAACAGTCTTATGCGAGGTTGACAATATTGACGCAAATTATTTGGCTAGACACGCACGAGAAGCCGTCAATTTTGTCGGTGGGATCGCTTCGGCTCAGCAGCTGGGACTCATCAACGACATGACTGTTTGGGTTGAAATTGGTCCTCATCCAGTCTGCCTAGGATTCGTCAAATCCGAGCTTGGCCAAAGCACCGTAACTGCTCCCTCACTCCGAAGGAACGAGGCCCCTTATAAGATTCTGTCAAACAGTTTGTCTGTCCTTCACACTGCTGGCATTTCCATTGATTGGAATGAGTACCATCGGGACTTCCTTGACTGTGTTCAGATGTTGGACCTGCCTGCCTATGCTTTTGATAATAAGAACTACTGGATCCAATACACTGGTGACTGGAACTTGAGCAAAGGCCAGACCGGAGGACTAGCAATTATGCCAGAAGTTGTCAAATCAACTCTATCGACTACAACAGTACACAAAGTTATCTCTGAATCAGTTGAGAATGACACAGGGACAGTAGTGGTCGAGTCAGATATTGGTCGTCCAGACCTGTGTACTGCAGTCAGCGGTCATCTCGTCAATGGGACTGCCTTATGCCCATCATCAATCTATGGAGATATGGCTCTTACAGTTTGCGACTATTTGCACAAGCTTCTGCGACCCGAATCTACTTCCGTTGGTATGAACGTTCGCCACATGGAAGTCTTCAAACCTTTGATTGGAAAAGGAATAGGCGAAGAACAGATGGTGCGGCTATCGGCGAAGGCAGACCTTTCCAAGAGCAAGGCAGACCTCGTCTTTAGCAGCGGTACCGGAAAGTCTGAGATTGAGCACGCCAGATGTCATGTCGAATATGGCTCCAATTCTGTCTGGCTCGCAGAGTGGCAACGGACGGCCTATCTGATCAAGGGACGTATCGACGGCTTGCAGAAAGCTGCATCGACTGGAGCTGCTCACAGGATGCTCCGAGGTATGGCCTACAAGCTTTTCGGTGCTTTGGTCGACTATGATTCGAGGTACAGAGGCATGGAGGAAGTTATTCTCGACAGTCCACAGCTGGAGGCCACCTCTCACGTTGTTTTCCAAACTACCGAGGCCGATGGCTCATTCTTCTGTAGTCCTTATTGGATCGATAGCGTTGCACATTTGGCCGGCTTCACTGTCAATGCCAATGATGCTCTGGATTCTACCAAACAAGTCTACATCTCACACGGTTGGGAGTCGATGCGTTTCGCAGAACCTCTATCCGCGAGCAAGACCTACCGCTCATACGTCAAGATGCAGCCCGCCGAAGATAGCAGTGTCGTATCAGGTGACGTTTACATCTTTGATGGGGATAGAATTATCGCCATGGTTGGCGCTCTAAAGTTCCAGTGTATTCCGCGCCAGCTCTTGAACACGTTTCTTCCGCCGAAAGGACCTGCGGTTCAGAAGGCTCCAACGGCATTTAACCCTCGTCCGGCCTTGAAGACAGCAGCACCTAAAGTTGTGCAGCCAGTTGCCACGAGAATGAACGCAGCTCCACGAGCGGGACCCCCAGTCACAACCAAGGCTCTTGACATTATCGCGGATGAGCTTGGTGTTCCTTCAACCGAACTGGCCAACGCGATCGAGTTTGCTGCTATGGGTGTTGACTCTCTTATGTCGTTGTCGATAACCGGCAGGATGCGAGAAGAATTAGAGATCGAAGTTAGTTCCTCTTTGTTCATTGACCATCCAACAGTGGGTAGTATGAAGGGCTTCTTAAGTCAATACGGCTCTACGGACATGGCTGTTGCAGACCTTGACGATAGCGAAGATAGTAGTGCAGCATTTGGAGACTCGGATTCGGCGTCATCTGAAGGCGATTCATACTCGACACCGACGTCGCCGGGGTCTCCAGCATCCCCATCTGAGGCGGACCCTTTGTCACAAATTATCAGACAGACAATCTCAACAGAGATGGGAGTAGAGGTTGAGGAACTGCTCGCAGCACGCGATCTGAGCGAACTCGGTATGGATTCGTTGATGGCTCTGTCTATCCTCGGAGTATTACGCGAGACTACTGGCATGTCATTGCCTGCGACTTTCCTGGTTGACAACTCCTCGATCAAAGCCATCGAGAAGACCCTCAATATCGATCAAGTCCAGGAAGTGAAGAAAACTCAGCCCATTCCCAAAGTTGTCGAATTCAAAATCCCCCCAAAGAAGGCGGCATCAAGATCAGAAAAGGTCGCACCAGCGCCAAAGGAGGCGGCAACGCCAGAACGCTTTGCAAGCTCGGTCCTCCTTCAGGGAAGCCCAAGGACCGCGGAGAAGACATTTTGGCTTGTCCCCGATGGCAGTGGCTCTGCTACTTCCTACATTTTCATGCCCGACATCTCCCGCAAGGTCGCCGTTTGGGGGCTTAACTCCCCATACATGAAGACGCCCGAGGAGTACCATTGCGGTGTCAAGGGTATGGCTACCAAGTTCATCCAAGAGATCAAGCGCCGCCAGCCTCAAGGACCCTACAATATTGGAGGTTGGTCTGCTGGTGGAGTTATCTCTTTTGAGACATCCCGCCAACTCATCGAAGCTGGCGACACTGTTGATGTCCTTGCTCTCATTGACACGCCTTGCCCTTTGATTATTGAGCCACTTCCCAGCTCGCTCCATCGCTTCTTCGGCTCCATCGGCCTTCTTGGTGAGGGTGATGGTGCAATTGATAGACTTCCCCCATGGCTACTCCCTCACTTCGCCGCCTCGGTCCAGGCGCTTTCCACCTACGACGCGAAAAGGATCAACCCCGCAAAATGTCCAAAGGTGTACGCGATCTGGTGCGAAGACGGTGTGTGCAAGTTTCCCGGAGACCCCCGCCCGGATCCTTACCCGTATGGTCATGCACAATGGCTACTCGAGAACAGAACAGACTTTGGTCCCAATCTTTGGGATGAGTATCTGGACAAGGACAAGATCATCTGCAGACAGATGGAAGGGAATCATTTCAATATGATGAGGGATCCCTATGTGACGAAGTTGTCGGATTTCCTACGGGAGGCTTTGTTGTAAGGAGGATGTTGGAGACGGGTTGAAAAGATGTAGGTGGAAGATTGCATTTCGGCGCTCTTTCCTTTGAGTTGTTTTTACTCTGTTTGTTGTCTGCCGGTGTTGGATGGTACATCGGAGGATGTTTACTGTATTATTCCTTTTCGATTAGCCAGCGTTAGATACCTCGTTGGGCAGATAATTTATTAGATAATACTTGTATAAAGCATAGAAATCTTGCCCAAATACTTGACGTCTCACCGCTGCAATGATGTTTTGTTATGTACGCGAGACACAAATTTCCTTTTGTACCTGCTGCTAAGATTTCAAAGAATCCAAACGCGAAACAATTGCAAAATGCCATAGCTTGATTGTAAGAACCGGAACCGAATACATCAGTCGCTGATATCACGAGACGTTGATTGGTAAGCGGCTACCTTAGGCGCGAGCCTCGGTCATCCTGTTCTAGCCTCTATCGTTGCTGGACGCCAGCAAGAGCTTGCGCCAAGGATCATAGGGATTGCGTACAGTTGACCCGGACACAAAAAACCTCCCAGTATGCCATGATGCTATCACAGTATCTCAGGAGATTGTACTCTTTAGACACCCTCGACACGCGCTTCACCAACTCCTCACCGAGGCAAAGACGTATTGATCCCATAAAGCCTTCAGCGAGTGAAGTGGGCTGCAAGAGTGCTGGAGGCAATGGCGTTGGGCAAAATGAAACACCCCCGGTGCCCTGGTTTTCGAAATGGTGGACACCCGAGTTCTTGGTGTATGGGGTTATGATACTGTCGGCTGTATTCCTGATGGTCAAAAATGCGTACGATATCTCTCTACGTAGGTACTCCCTCCAGTCCATAGATTAGCTTGTAAAAAGCAACGGCTGATAGTAAACCTAGCCTCGCATCCGAATTACACCAAGTATGCTCATCTCCTCTCCCCTGGCTGGATCCCGGGGCGACAGGTAGATAACTCAGATGATCAATACTCGGGTTTTCGAGATAATTTGAAATATTCATCCCTCCTCCTTATGCTCCACCCTCTTTTGAGAAAGCTATTCGACTGCGTATACTCCGTACCAGGCCGCTTACATGGCACACCTCCGAAGGACAAGCCGAACGGCTACAGTCAATTTGGCCTGCACCTTGAGGCGGATACCCGACTTTATCAGAGGGTTACATTTGATGTGTTGTTTTCTGTCTTGTTCATCTCGGCGCTGCATGGCATTTCGGCGCTAAAGATACTTTTGATACTTTACATTAATTTTTCTCTTGCAACGAAATTGCCAAAAAGCTATGTGCCTGCTGCCACATGGATTTTCAATGTGGGTATTTTGTTTGCCAATGAAATCTTTCACGGATACCCATTAGCGAGCGTTGCAAATCTGATCCTCCCATGGTCTGCCACACCAGGAGTGTCTCTGGGGGGCAAACCTGACGCGAATTGGGGTGCTGTCTTAGATAGCTATGGTGGGTTACTCCCACGATGGGGGGTTCTATTCAAGATAACAGTCTTACGCCTTATAAGCTTTAATCTCGATTATTGTTGGAGCTTGGACCGACTGCAGGGTAGCCCCGTCGAGGTCTGTCGCCCACTCTAAACGCAGTCAGGTCAGGCCATCGACTAACAACCCCAAGAAGAAACAACTCGACCCCACCATCCTCTCCGAACACGATCGTGTCTCCGTCCCCGCAAGACCCAGCGACTACTCTTTCCTGAACTACGTTGCCTACACCCTCTACGCCCCCCTCTACATTGCCGGCCCAATCCTAACTTTCAACGACTACATCTCCCAACAGCGCAACCAACTCGCTAGCATAACTACAACCCGCACTATCCTTTACGGCATCCGCTTCCTCATCGCCCTCCTCACCATGGAAGTGATGCTACACTTTCTCTACGTCGTCGCCATCTCCAAAGCCCAGCCGGCCTGGGACCTCTACACCCCCTTCCAGCTCAGCATGATTGGCTACTTCAACCTACACATAATTTGGCTCAAGCTCCTCCTCCCCTGGCGCTTCTTCCGCCTCTGGGCCCTCCTCGATGGCATCGATCCGCCCGAGAACATGGTCCGCTGCATGTCGGACAACTACTCCGCCCTAGCCTTCTGGCGCGGCTGGCACCGTAGCTTCAACCGCTGGACCGTCCGCTACGTCTACGTGCCTCTGGGCGGCAGCGGCCGTGCGACGGGCTACTGGGCCACCGCGAGAACTGTAGGGAATATGCTGGTCGTCTTCACATTCGTGGCGCTCTGGCACGACATCCAGCTCCGCCTCCTTATCTGGGGCTGGCTCGTCACCCTCTTCATCCTCCCCGAAGTCGCCGCCGGCTATATCTTCCCACCCCAAAACTGGAGATCCCACCCCACCGCCTACCGCGTCATCTGCGGCATCGGCGCCGTGGCCAATGTGCTCATGATGATGGCGGCGAATCTGGTCGGGTTTGCTGTCGGCTGGGATGGCTTGAAAGGGCTCGTGAGCGGGATTGTGGGGAGTTTTTCTGGGATGATATTTTTGGCGGCGGCGTGTTGTGCGCTTTTTATGGCGGCACAGGTAATGTTTGAGGTTAGGGAGGGCGAGGCGAGGCAAGGCGTTAGGCTGAAGTGTTAGGGTTGGTTCGTGTATAGTAAGTGGGGAGTGTTTGTTATAGGGGAGGGGTCTCGTCACTTAAGATGTCTCAGGTCGTCTGCGTGGGAGACCTAGGAATAGTGGCGGTGAACGTATTGAAAGGTTTCTGGTGTTGATTAGTCGATGTTGAAGGATAAGCAAGGCGTTGATCTCGATGTAGACAAGGCAGATTTTTTAATTAGAAAAAAGGTCTTGGGGTTATAGTCAGAGTTTTAAAAATTGTGTTTCGTTGAAGGATATACTACCGAAGGCAATAAGATGAGAAGGATGCACCTGTTATTATGAGACGAAGAAGCGATCTTTAGATTCATTTTATACGCCGATGTCAGCAAGCGCGTGTACCAAGCATAGCACAAGATACCGATTAGGCAGCACCATGACATGGGGGTGTAGCCTCCACAGGCAGCCTTTCACCCAGTTCATGAAGATAAAGATCGAAATCTCTGCTTTACCACCATCTCCCCTTCGCGCATGGCCACTCCTGCATCATTCGGCCTTCTCATTCGGGCGACTTCGTTACAACATTAAATCAGCCTGATCAAACGACGTCCGCAAAGCTCTGCAACAAAGCCGGTTGGCGCGAAAGAAGACGAGAGATCCAGGCCGTTCTGACCGACCTCTTTTGCAAACTGGAGAGCGTGGCTGACACACTTTGAGCGACGACGCCTTGGGGGACATGGTGCGGATGTGACGCACGGTTAACGCCGTGAGGGGGCGCTGGCTTTGACGAGCTAGGTACCTTTCAGGGAGTTTTTTGACCAAGGTTAGGAAGGATACGGAAGCTGGATCAGGGGGGTTGTGCGTGGTTTGAAGCGAACAGTAAATGGACTGAGAAAGGTGCAGTGGGCTGCGGGCATGAAAAAGGAGGGTTCGAAGTTTAGGGTTGTTGTTGTATTCAAGGTGGTTATGATTGACACACTGCTCGTGGTGTATGTGTTCATATCAACCGAACGTGTTGCTCTGATTTATGACGAGGCTTTGCAGATCATGCTTCTCTAAATTCGAACGAGTAAACGCACAACTAGGAGCCAGTGTCGATGATAAACAAACAGAGCTGCTCTCCAAAATAATTGAAACCCATTTTGCCGCTGAAAGGGCCGCCGAGAATCTAAATAGAGTGAAAGTCTAACATGTGTCTTCGGCGCAAAATGTGAACTATTTGGTTGAGCCGGATCAAGATCTGGTTAAAGAAACGGTCGAAAATCCGAATGGGACCAAAACAACCCACGAAGGCGCGATTTATAACACTACCCGGCTCACTGAAATCTGCAGTGATCTAAGACAGAGTCTAGAGAAAGATCGGCGTGCCTCAACCGAGCATCATTGTAGCCTGCTGGAGAACTTGGTCAACTTAAATGACGACAATGGCGTATCTTCGAAAAGCTACCTCTATCGGTTCGAGAAATAGCCGTGTATATATCAACCGAGTCAAGCTTGTTGTTGAGCAGCTTTTAAAAATGGTTGGAAAATTCTCAGTTGAAGCACTAAAGCTCCTCAAGCGGATACTTGAGACTGATCTTGAGATTTACGCTTTGCTTCGTCAGGTTCAGGAGCGGCTGCCACGCGGACCGCCTGGGGCTATACAAGATTGTATTCATTTTCAAGATGCATTGGGTCGAACTCAAGAGCTACCATACCGATATTTCCGCTATTGGGAAGTATTCGAATCGATTTTGAAGTGCGAATTTAGACACCTTCCCGGTGAACGACATATCTTACAGGGACAATACCACCTCTTGTATGCGAAGAGAAGACGACTGGCCATTGCAAGGAAAGAATGGGAAGTATGTGTTTTCCCCGACTCAAGTATAGACCAGTCGATGGAAGAAGCCTGATAAGTGAATCTCTGAGCGCTTTCCTATTTCTCGAGCCTATAAGTTATACTAATTGCTGTTTAGGAGTACTTTTGACTTACAAGCCCTCTTGATGGATGTGGGACGCTTAAAATACCCGATGAGATTGTCCGGATACGAGAGGAAATATAAGGGAGTACATTGCAGAAACCGGTCAAGGTTAGGAAACATATCGTTATGCCATGACGGGGGCTGGTTTAGCCAGTATACTTACACAGCAACCCCTTTTGAAGTAAAAATGATGCAGCAATCGAAACGAGCGGGTCCGACGAGAGCATGTAGATGATGGATAGTTTGCTTCTTCCGAGCAGTTGTTTCCCTCCCTCCTTTGGGTCTCTTATAAACCCCCTCCAGAGAATTGCAGTGACATTCATGGCTCAGCCAAACCCTGGATTCGCAAGTGACAAGAGAGGAGCTGGCGTGGCTGAACAACGACCGACTTTTTGCAGTCTTCTGGAGATTTCGCTGTTCAACCAAAGTCGTGAACTGACAGCTGAACTCGCGAGCATTTCCAATGCGTCATTTATACGTGGGCCCTGGTTATCGAACAGCCATTGGCTGGAGAAAACCAAATCTGAGCATGAGCAATTTCAAAACAGCAACCTTCTGTCCACAGGACTGTTGGACAGTCATAGAGCGCGGGGAAGATTCAAGGATTATCATCCTACTATTCCCCCAGAGACTCCTTTAGACCGGTCAACAGAGATGCTGCCCAGAAGCGGAAACTTTGCCCTTCCACTCTCTAAAGATTGAAGACCAGCCAACATCAACTCCGATAACAAGCGAACATGAAGGAAAGTGTGCTAGACTTTCGCGGAAGCGGGGAGGTGACCTTGAGAGAACTTCCTCTGAAATTTTGATACAGCCAAGAAGATGGAACTCTGCCCCGACCTCACCCTCGCTCCGGCGCAGGGTGAGCGCAGCCCTATTATTTTCTATCCATTCCTAAGGCATAAACGATTCGTGCACACTATTTCGATCGCGAATCCATTGTAACTTATGCTGTGGCGTATTCCTGACTGAATGACATGCCAGCTAAGCAAACAATCATCTATTGCCCCGTGCTACCTGGTCCTGAATAGCAATCATATTGGATTTGTTCTCTACCTTACACAACGAGATGTAAACAATCGGTACAATGCTTTTGGGGGTCGTCGGAGACGAGCCACCAGAAATGTGTATTCACAACTGACCCCGACATTCTTCATGACATTACCAATTCGTGCTGTGCTTCTTTAGTATGGGAAATCAGAGAGGGCTAAGAAGCGTGCTGCAAAGGTAGGAACACTCTTACCTCCGTCCACTTCACGCATCTCCCCCATATGAGATCTCATCATTGTCAACGACCAGGGTCCCTTCCACCTTGCCATCCTCTCCAACATGCAACGAGCACAGCTTGCCAACCCCGTGGACGTCTCCCACGGCAGCCAATCGGAACATCTTTGGCTCTGACACTGTACTTTTGCTTACGGGGCGTATGTAAGTCGGTGCTATCCTCCTAGGACGAAGTCGCGAGGAGGGGACCGAAGAAGAAATGGGTCTTTGGTTGGTCGGAGGTGGGGTCTCATTTAATGGTTGTGAAGATGTTAGAAGTTGAAAATCTTCTGAGGACGAAGGCGAACATTTTGAGATATCTTCAGGAGGCGGTTGGGACTTGATCGTGAGGTCTTGCGATCGAAGCGGTCCAGTTTCGAGCGGTGCATCGGCATGACTGTGATCATGTGACTTCGAGAAGTCAATTTTAGGGTGTATTTTCGGTGGAAGCGATCTCTTGATCTTCTTAGTAATACGCTTCACTGGTGGACGCTTTTCCGCTTTGAAGGTAGCAAAACGAAGCCGGATGATGTCATGTATTTCGATCTGTGAGAAGAAGAGACGTTAGTATGAAGAAATCCCATTCATGTCAGGACGCAAAATTGGTATGTACCAGGTGTGTAGCTACGTCGAGTTTCGTCTGCTTCTTTATATAATTGCAGATACTTTGCAGACGTTTGTCACTGAGCTTCGTAAAGCTGTTTTCGTGAAAGTTGTAGGTACTCAATTTCTCATCGACGGCTTTACAGACGGCTTTGTAGATTTCTTGGGGTAGGATACCGGTCAAGAGAGCTAGAGGGTTTGAGCAAGTCTCTTTAATACGTGATGGAGGATAATGTACCGTGCACTTCTTGAGGAACACTGTACTCATCGCAACCTTGGCTTCCGATCTCACATTCTCCCGATTCCGTCTCAAGCCCCGTATCGACGTCTCCATTTGTTGGAGAACACTCTGTTATTTCTTGCGCTGGGATTGCTTGTTTTTGTGCATATAGTAAGCATGATTTATCGTTCCCTGGCTGCAGATTAGGGCCGTCCTTCGACTCATAGGCATTCCCTTGACATTCATCAAATGATGCATTTGGCTCTGCTGGAGGTTGAAGGCGTTGTGCGGCGATAGCAAGCGGTTGATGGCCTTGATTTGACCTATTCTTCTTAGTTTTAGTATCATGGTCGGTAACGGAACTCGGCTCGGTAGGGTGGTTTAGCTCTAACTGGTGACCTGAATGATATTTCGAGGCGCTCTCTTGCTCCTCTTCCCCTTCGATCTCATGATCCGAGTTTTGCTCCGCTTCTGTGACTTCTGCACCTTTATTCTTGCTTTCGTCAAATATGTGATTGACAGAATCCGAAAGAAGAATACCTATCAACGAGCCGTGGTCCTCATCTTCTCTCAACATCACAGCTATGGCCTCTTTCTCCTTTTTGTCAAGTTCTCTCCGCTGCTTTGCAATATCCTGCAATTCTTGCTCAAGGTTCGTTTCTAAGAAGTTTTTATTAAGTGCCAAAGCCCTAATTTTCCCCTCCAGCTCACGGTGCAGCTCGTTAAACTGTTGTTCGCGAGTTTTGTCACGTAGAACCCTAGCAAACCTGGTCGCTGAATGGACCATCTCCAAAATGCCCTTCGCCGTCGTAGGGAGACGGTGTACAGCCGAGTGCCGTAACTTGTTGGCAGAGACAAGGACATTAGCCAAAGATAGCGCAGAGTCGTTGGCGAAGGCCGTAAAGCAGCTTGAGGGGAGCTTGTCCAGGCGTTTCGTGGCGGCGTGCGTCCATTTGTTTAACTCAATAGCTTCCTTGCAGTCCCACCTGCGTTGTTCAAGCAATTCAGGCAACCACTGGGTAGAAAAATTATAACAACACTCCTCGAGTAATTGTTGCGCTCTAGTAAGAACGAGATGCTGAATCTTGTATGGAATGTACACAGGATACAACGATGGTGATTTAATTCTGTTCGTGATCGGTTGCGTAGGGACAGCTATTGACATTTTATTAGGATGTTGGAAATGCATATATGTTAACCTACCGGCGGCACCATTCAATACCGAGGGCACTTCGTCAGTCGCCTCCAATGCCTCATCTTTTTCATCCTCTTGGGAGACCATGTCCTTGAGCGCCTCCGCTTGAGATCTTGCAGCATCGGCCTCTGAAGCATTATGCAGGACGTCCTGAGCCAACGACGTCGTAAAAAGATTAGGAAATGCTAGTTTGGCTTCAAGCTCGGATTGGAAGACCTTCCGCTCCAAGAGCGATTTCAGAGTGTCAAGGACCTGCTTCTCCCCAAGGCTTTGGAGGAGAGTCTGAGCAGACTTGCGGTGTTTGGAAACGACTTTTAAGATCGCTTTAGGCTGACGGATCTGGGCGTTGTTGCCCTCGAAAACGGCTCGATATGCGAGGAAGACTCGCTGCTCGATCTCCATTCTGACGAATGCGAGGCGAGAAAAATTCAGACCTTTGGAGTGGTAATATTGTCTTTACGTTCTGGCAGAGCAGAAAACGTTGCTATTTCGCTAAACTGCGTAAACCTCGATTGTGTTCACACATATCCAGCAACCGCGCTGCTGGTGGGTTTCAATAGCCAATTTATTCGGATAGCAATTCTCTTTGGTTCTACAGTCCCGTAAAGTATCAAGCATTGAATTACACTCATCTCCCGAACGAGGTACTGCAACACCTGGATGGGGGTACCGCATCCTCCGATATTCAGTTCACTCGCTAAAGCGGCAACCGCCGGGTGAGTTCCGATTAGGTTAGAGGCAGATTTCTGTTTTCTTTACTTGCCAAGACTAAGTTTTTGAAGCTTGGGTAAGGTAGATTGTCGGCGAAAGCGAGGTGCTCGACGAAGGATAGAGAGTTTACATTCCTTCGTACGTATAGGTTCAGGGAATGGAAAGGAGGTCACAGAGCTCATCGCGGCCAAGCGAAAGAGCCACTAGGTGGTGATCTGAAGGATTTCGATTTCACGCAAAGCCTCGCCCACTGTCATCCGATCCTGTAATAACTATTGCTTGAACCTGATGACTGAGTTTCTCGTGTTCTGGAAGTTCTTTGAGATCTTCGAGACTCTTGCGGAAAGGTCTGTCTGGAGTTTGGTGAAACAGGTATCGCTGAAGTAGTGGGAAGGTCTTTCGGATTCAGATCCCTGCAGATGAGACGTAAGGCGAAGAGATCTAAACGTTCGAATTGTTGGGATAACGACACCTCACTCTTAGGACACGTGGAAGGGTCACACATAATCCCTATCAAAATGTCAAACATCGCGAAACAAAGGTCAAACAGGCCTCTAAGCTGTGCTGGGACTGTAGCCTGAAGGATTATGCAACATCTTATACTACTACCTAGAGTCGAAGCCAATAGATGATCAACAAGTTGGCTTCCCAAGTTGAAAATTATCGTTGGGCCGGCGGAGATGCCCTTCGCTCAGGCGCAAGCGCAGCCGCACTGCCCCCCCGTCTCAAGCACACCGTACCCTCTGTGTTTCTACCCATACAACATTCGGATGCTTTGCCTCAGTACCTCAGACGTACTGAGGCAACGGATGCTGCTTGATCCTCTTTTTATTAGTCATGGTCGTCGGGCATTGGGGTCGACTGAACTGACTTAGACAACCATCGGCCAAAGGAGTACCAGCTATGTAGAAGTGTCTTGATCTCAACGCATTCTACCCGGAAGGATTCAAGAAACAATAGTGGCGGCATCTGTGTTTTGCGATGGAACTACTTCAACATCTTACAAAATCCGTTTCCATCGATGATGGTGGATGAGCCGCAAAAAGTTGATACCTGTACGAATTTTCGGGGCAGTACTCCATCCCATATTCTCAAAATCAAACTCTGATCTCTGTTGGTTCAGGGTCAAGAGGCTATCATAGCCTTGCGGTACGCATCAGATGCATTTGAAGCCTGGTTTGTCTCATCCTATGGTGTACTACTTTAGGCGAGCAACTACAATACTTACTACGAAATCCTCCATTGATTCTTCGAACGGATTGAATATTGCAGCCATAATGGTATTCTACTAGCTAGATCATTAAAATCCCTGACCCAAAAATAAATGGATATGCCCAATCTGTCTGCTCGTCGTAAGACTGGAAATACTATTGGCAGGCTTAACCATCGCTTTGGAGACCGCTGACTTCTAGAGTCTTTCGCACGGCTTTTACGAAAAACCCAGCTTCCTCCAAAGAGGCGGAGTGCTGCCTTGCTGTTATCTGTAAGCGAGCAGCATTTCTGCCTTCGTTCGAAGATCATTCAGGGCATGCATCCTTCGCGATGATCTAATGCGATCCTCCCAGTTCAAACCATCTGATTGTTTGACGCCAAAATACTGTTTCAAGTATGACTTAACAGTAGATCTGTAGGGCCTTGTTTGCTACCACCAGCAATGTGCTTGCGCGGAGGCTCAAGGTTTATGTAAACTGGAATCACCAACATGAACTTCTCTGATTTGCACTCGATGTCAAGCTCAAACGTCTAGGAACGATGTTGTTGTCGGTGCCACTTGTCTGCTGCAATCCTTTGTTCCATCACTTAGATACCTTCCATCTCTACCTCAAGCATACATTACGACTGATATCGTAATGTCTAAGCTTTCCAACAGAACGTATAAGTATGAGGTCCTCCACCGTAGCCAATGTATTCCATCGCACAACTCTCTATCGCTGTCATCAGGAAGTTTTCTTTTCTCTCTTATTCAATCACCAATTTATATCTAATCTTGCATCTACCTATTACTCATCCGTCCGGCACGACTGATAGTCGTCGATAATGCGGTCTTTTCTAATCTTCATATTGCGGGCCTCGATGGCCAGCGCTTTCCAAACGCTAATACTCCCTAGAGGTTCCGATGGGGTCTTCGCTCCTCAGCCTGGTGGGGCCGGAACGACTGTTTCTGAGCAGCTCTATCCCTCTGCTCCACTGTCAGACACTGCGAGGGGGACTGGCGCTTCCTTGGCGGTGTCTGGAGGTGGAACTGCAGTTTCGTCTGGAATATCACCATCTCAATACAGTCTTAATGGAACTTACAATAATCATATTCGGGTCTCACAAACTAGACCAAGCGCTAACGTACAAACTTCACCACCAGCAAAACAGCCAAACCCAACGTCGATAGGGTCATATAGTCTAGTAACTCAAGAACCTAAGCCAACGTCAGCCTTGTCGTACCATACAATTGCTTCGATACCCACCCCAACGCCGGTACAACTTAGGCCGACCGTGGCACCAGAAAGAAACCCTTCCGATCCTAAAAACATCGTACCTCAAGTGCAGATAAGCTTGGATTACGCCGAAACCGGCGATACTGGTATGCGGTCTTTACAACTGTTGGAAAAGCTAAATCACCGCATCAATGCTAACGCTTCCGTATAGATCCTAACAAGGCAACTCGAGCAGCAAGTGTGAACATAGCTTTCAATTTGCCTACCGTAGCTCTTGAACATGTCGACTCAGTCAGCAGCGTAACTTGTCCATCGAATGACAAACTGGTGGTTACTTTCACCAATCGCGATTTGTTTCACAAGGCTATCAACTCTTGGCCCCACAGCGACTTTAATCTCGTAAATAATGCCGATGGATGCGGCGATAAACCCAATCAGCGAACTGCCTTTCAGGTACTTAGCTTCAAAGTGGACGAGAAAGGCCTTACCATCGAAGCAACTGGTCAAATGTTGGCTTTGAACGACCCAAATCTTTTCGGGGATTTCTCTGTGAGCTTCGGCCATCACGCTTCTGCTCAGGCAGCTCCCAGCCCAGCGACAACTCAGGCACCACATAAAAGCCATGGAATTAGAGGTTTTGCCGACATAGGAGGTGCTTTCACCAGTGGAGTAGGCTCTGTAGGTGACGCCTTTACCAGTGCTGTGACCAGCATAGTTTCGACTGCCGCGAGCGAAGCAAGCAGTGCAACGTCCCATATCGCTAGCGACGTGAGCAGTGCAACATCTAAAGTCGCTTCTCAAGCGTCTTCTGTCGCAACTGACGTGAAAACGGCTGCTGCAGATCTTTCGTCCGAAGCCGTCAACGGGTTCTCTAGAGGTGGGACATGGACCACCAGCTTGAGCGCTGGGCCACAACCTACTCAACTGAACCAGTCGCCATTTGGCCAAGCTGAAAAACTTGGGAGTTCCGATGGTATGACGATTTGGTGCGTTGAGTGCGGTGCCAAAGGTACCATCGAGCTGTCGGGAGAAATATCTGCGGGGATAGAATCAATTTCTGCCGGCTCTCTCAACTTCCAAGCCCTTGATTTCTCGATCCCGCTCACATTCGGTTTTGAAGCCAAGGACACGACAGTAAAGCACACACTTGGACCCTATTCGTTGTTCGAGATACCTCTAACTCCATTTGAGGTCGAACCTTTCTTCTCTGTCGGTCCCAAATTCACCTTTGCTGTCGATTTCGAGGTGGCTGTAGGCGCAACTGGGAATCTAAAAGCGGGGGTCAATATGCATTGGGGAAATGCCTCTGCTGCGATGGATCTTGTCAAAAACGACCCAAACACGCTTCAAATGGCCGGATGGAATCCAGATGTCGACAAAGTCTTTGAGTTCTCTGGAGGAGAAATGGCCATCAATGCTAGTCTGGGCGTTCCCATATCATTTGACATCGGACTCAGTCTCCTTCAGCACAATTTTGGCAAAAACGTGAGCATCACAGATACACCATCTGTAGAGCTGGATAGCATCTTCCATGTCTCAGGCAACACCCGCCGAGACCACGCTCGCGATTTGATAGTTCGCGATAATCAATGTCCCAATGGTGTGGACGAGACAATCGGTTTCCAGAACATTGTGGGCGTCAACGTTGTCGGTCTTTGGAAAACACAACTCGCATCGTTCTCCACGCCGCTTTATAGCACATGCATTACAACTTCCACGCCCTCGCCTTCGGCTTCTTCGCCTTCAGGCTCCTCATCTCCATCATCAGCGCCCACCACAACCACTACCCAAAGTCCCAACCAGTCAAATAACGCAGCAACGGTTTCTAAGTTCGCGGCTATTGTAGCCAGTGCAGCGATTTTGAAACCGACAGGCGGCACAGCCAGCGCTGGCCGGCTTCCCAGCAACTTCAACTCCACGGCTTTAGGTTCAGGCTCACAGCCCTCGGGTGCACCGCCAACCAAAATTCCAACAGGAGCTTGCACAGCCCCCTCAGGCCAGAGTGCGGGATCGCTCCCTGTAGCAACGCGCGTCTCTGCATCTACGGGGGTACAAGGAGCTGCTTGGCCTACAAACCAGGTCCTGCAACGACGTCATTTCAGCGGGCTGGAACATGTTGTCCGTGAGAACAAGGTGCGGGATATTGCTGAGAGGGGGGTCTAAGACCACCTCTGCAATAATCGACTGGAAGGTTTTTCCATAGCCCGGAGAGGAACAAACGAATTACTAGAATGGTAGAGGTAGTATTCACGATCAGAATGAAATCTTTCCTTTCCGCTTTAGCAACCGCACCTATCTTCACCGCGGTAAAATAATATAAATCCATAATTTCCCACGAGCAAACCACTTGTCCACCACCAAAAAAAAAAAAAAAAACAATCCGCCAACTACCAGCATTAACCAAAAAAAAACCATCTCCTCTCAATTCATTCATGCTATCACACCGCTCCTTTTCCTTTCCCCCCTTCCGCTAGCGACAGAGTCGTTGGTCGAGTAACAAACAGGGGGCAAAAGCGCAGCAGCAAAGGAAAGAAGAAGGGAAAAAAACGCTTCACTCACCCTCCTCAACCCCAGAGCAGAACAATCGTCCCAACCTCCCTCCCTCTGTACCTCCTCTTCCACCAAACCACCAAACCACCACCACCACCACCACCCCCCAAATCTTCCCCTTCCATCTCACACCCTTCTTTCCTGCTTCCTTACCAGTAATCGAAAGCACTATTCGAAACACGGAAAACGGAGGGCTGAAAGTTTTTTGGGGGGGTAAACGCGCGCTACTGTCGTTGTCAGGGTAGGTTTCAAGGCTTGGAGATTGATTTCCACAAGAGGAGGATACATACATACATAGGTGGGATGGGGCAAAACTGGGTGGCGGGAGTTTTTGTCAAGAATAATCAAAATAAAAAATAAAAATAAATGATAAATGATCGGGGGGAAAAAACGAGATTTCCACGTTCTGCGTCCATGCGGATTTGATTGTGCAACAGCCCGGGAACGGGGATCTGGCGGTTACGCTAGCTATCTGCTCCGTCCAAAAGGATTACATGCCGCAGAAAGGTTTTATTCAGGGCAGGAAAGATATGCATATGAGGGTGATGTGCGCTTTTTCCAAGGTTATCGGTACACGGTGTTGTAATATAAATACAGGGGAGGAAGTGGTATGTATGTAAATAAGCCATTACCAAAGACACCCATATCGCCCAACTCCCAAACTCCACCACCCGTAGCCCCAGACGCCTTGCCGAAAAACCAGTCAGAAGTTTGTTCATTACCACCCACATCCACACTACGTCTTCAAAAAATTCTTCCTGGAAATCCACACGCCATCCCTTCCCACCCCCATAAAACCCCCGCCACTCCCACTCCCATTCCTCACCGCCTCCGCACTCCCTCCCTCCCCGCAACCGCTACTACTCCCATCCTTCTTCCGCTTCCCCTTACTCTTCTCTACCCTCTCGCCTCCATTTAACATCGCCTCCGTCATCACCTTCCCACCTTTCTTCCTACTGCCGCCACCGCCGAAGACCTTTTTCCAGCCTCTCTTCTCCCCGCCTCCGAGTGTGGTTTTCGAGCGTTGCGGGAAGTCGGTAGAGATGGGGCTGAATTCGCTGCGTCCGTCAAAGGAGCCGGAAGCGTCGCGGTTGGTGGGGTGGCCGGGGTGGGAGATTTCGGAGCCGGGGTGGTGGCGGAAGGGGTCGTTGGCGTAGTTGGGGGAAAGGGAGCGGTTGGTGGTGTGGGACCTGTGAGTAGCAGCTGAGGACGCGTTGGCGTAGGGGGAAGAGGGTGGGGGGCTGGAGGCGAGAAAGTCGACGAGGGCGGTGGAGGAGGCGGGGGCGAGGTAGTGGGGGATTGAGTTAGTGTGTGTTTTGATGGGCTTTTGGTGATTTGTTGGTGGAGACGGGTGGGCGGTTGGCGGAGAATAGCGGGTGGGTTTTGCGGCGCTGAGAGAGGAGGAGCGGACGCGGGTTATAGGGGGCGGAGTCGCAGCTCCTGAAGCACTTTCGGAGGGGGTTGGCGAATTGGGAGATTTCGATGATGGCAGGGGATTGCTGGCCCCACGGGTAGCGGGTTGGTCCCCGCGGAGGTTGAGGGGAGCTGGGGCCGCCGATGATTGGGTCATGGAGCGGTGCAAGGAGTCTGTGGGTGGGGAGAATTGGTTGATAGGCCTTTCAAGTAGAGAGCTGGTCCGCTGAGGCAAAACGAAGACTTCTTTTTCATGCGCTGACATGCGGTTTGAGGAAGCAAGGGTGTCTTGACTGTGGTAGTGGCGCAGAGGGAGATCTCTGCCAGGAATCCTCGCCGGTGTGCCTGCAGCGGTTTTTGCGGCCGCAAACCTAGTATGTCGGGCTTCAAGTAGCAGAGGATGAGAGATGTTGACGCTACCTTCAGTGTCCTCTTCCACGACGGCTGGCGCCGGGGTTGGGGGCTTTTGTGGGGGCTCTGTTGAGTCTGTCCGCATGTGAGGTTTCCATCGAACCTCTCTTGTTGTTTCAGCACTCTGTGACCTCTGGTGCATACTCTTTCGTGTTCTCTCATCAATGACATCTGACGGGTCCTGTAAGGATGCTAGTAAAGGATGCATCGGCAAGAAAGAGATCGATCCATATGAGTTGTGCGAGGGTAGTGGTCCTCCTGTTGGAAAGCGCAGCTGTGGGCTGTTCTCTCGCGTAAGGGGTGAGCCTGGGCTTTGGGAATATGTCGACATGCTCATAGTCATTGCTTTTCTGGACGAGAGACGTCTGTGTAAAGGCGTGAAAGGCCGGCTCTGAGTAGGATTGGCTGAACGGTCTTGTGGTGACTCCCAGGTGGAAGAGCCTTGTATTGGGAGGTCATCTTTCGACGGGTTTTTTCCGTCGTGGTCCTTGAACAACGATAATCTGCGTGTAAGTGAACGGGTACGCTCGGTGAAGGAAATTCGACGCGAAAGCGACCTCGCTGGAATGAGTGGTTTATTGTCCGCCGCTTCTTCTGACCTGGTTGTTTCAGGGCTCCTAGTTCCGTCCAGCTCTGGGACTGGCTCTGGGTCTTGCTTCCGGGACAAGAGAGGCTCAGGACCGCGAACTCGTGCGACTACTGGTTCTGGACTTCGAGTTCGCGCGATTACTGGCTCGGGACTTCGATCGCGTATGGTTGATGGCTCTGAACTCTGAGCTTGTACCTTCGGCTCTAGGCTTTGGGCTCGTATGGCCGGTTGGGGGCTTTTAACCCGCCTCACCTCTTCTTTCTTGTTTGAAGGCATGGCTCGTTCCAGGTAATGTAAGGGTGGTTCTCCTCGTCTTGGGTTGTTGGGGGACCCTGCTGGTCTTGTTCTTGTGTGCTGCTGAGGTGCCGCGGGGCGGACGTTCCTTTCCGGGGCGTATGGCAAAGGTTTGTTCGGAGATCTAGGCGGAGTAACCTGAGGGTTGGGGCTTGTAGGCTGGGAGCTTACAAAGTATCTACTCTGAACCGACCTTTGAGGGGCCTACTCATTCGTTAGCCAACGTCCAATGTGATATGCATAGAGCACTTGACTTACAAGATTCTTTCGGCTTGCGGCGCCAGCCCTCCTTTGCATTTCCGCAACGATGGTCCCAAGCTGAACTAGTGCCTTGCGCAGGGTATTCCCTTTAGACTGTAGGGTCAGAAATGCCCGTGTCCACCCCTCAGTATTCCCGATCATAGCTAGGTACACCGACTCGTGCTCTTCTGTTCGATCATCCCACTTCTTATCCACTCTCGTCAGGTACTTGGCCAGCTCTCTTGTGGCATCTAAGCCTTTTTGTACATCCTTCAAGGCGTCATTCATGGCGGCTGCAGTCCGATCAATGATGTGCTCGATCTTCTCATTCCCTTCCACGATTGCGACTCGGAAATTCCGATCGTTCAGCATCTGGTCAAAGACATGACCGTGCTCGAGAGGCAGCCGCAAATATCGTATACGTTCATTGATGTCGCCTTGACCAAGATCGAAATCTTCCGTTGTCCTTTCCAGGAAGCCGTCAACCTCGTCGACATGCGTCTGGAGGATTTTGATAACCTCTTCGTCTGATTTGGCGAGTTGCTGTTGTAGCAGATGCATCCCAAACGAGATCTGAGCCACCAGTTTCCACAGCGGATGGAATTTCTCCCCAGGTTTCTGCTTCCACCGGCCTGCAACGGTTCGTTCATACTCGGCTTGCTCCAGCAGCATCTTCCGCCTGCTAACCGAGTCTGCCTTGGAAAAACGATCCTGAGGATCAGGCTCATCGGTCTCGTTCATTGTCTCCAACATTGACTCTTCGAAGGCACCCTGCATGGTGGGTACCGGATGTACGGGTGGCTTGTCCATTTCGCAATCTGCTTCGCTGTCCGCGTCCGACACTCTGCTGGAGGAGTGCCACTCGCTTTCTAAAGGACCAGATATGGCCATCTCGATGTATTCCCCTTCTTAGCTTCCGCGGCACGGTTTCTTTGTTTCAGATGCCGGCTGCAGTGCTGTTGAGACAATCCCGCTTTCGAGTCCACGGGATTGTGGGGTTGTAGAAAACAATTGCTTGGTTCTGGTTGTGGACCATCAAAAGTCAATCGAGCTTCGTTCCCTAGATGATAGTGGTGAGGAAATCAAGCGAGCAAGCGGACCAGTACAGAAGTCATCGCGTTTGTTTGAAGCTTGAGATGCGTCCGCAGATGCGACAGCGAAGCGTGTTCATACGAGTGCGCTGTCGGATCTTCTACTCGTAGCCAATGGCGCACAACTTAAATGCATGATTGAACCGCAGGATAGAAACACAAGAAGGTAACGTTTAAGTTGAAGAAGCGAATGCAGGTACCGGAAGGTAAGGTATTTACAGCCCCCAACTACAGGGCGCCATTTAGTTGTTAGTTGGGGAGGTGAGGCACACAGCCTGATTGATTAGATCAAACAACCTTACGAACGGCACGGTCCAGGGGAGTAGAACGAAGAGACACTCCGTACGTTAACGCCATCTCTCGGTGTTTCAAAAAACGTGATACTCGCTTGGATCCAGTCACGTGCCAGTATAGTGTCCACGGAATAATGAGATCTAAGATCTACCTACCTAAACCATTTTCGATCCAAAACTCCAACATGTGTACTTCCGTACTCTACTGTGGACAACATTTAGGTGTCGGCCTTTGATACGGAACTCAGCCTTTAGCGCTTAAAAGGCCCTGGAGAGATGTCAGCTTGGAGCATCGGAATATGGCCTTTAACATGAACGATTTCTTTCCCTGTCCGTCCAAAGCGTTGTTGCGGGGTGCTTTTGTTGGAAAGCACTTGCGTGATGTGCCAGCGCCGGCTGCAATTCTTGATCGAGCCATCGTCAAGGACAATTGTGACCGAATGCTCAAAGCTTGTCAGTCTCTCGGAGTAGCCTTTCGGCCTCATGTCAAGACGCATAAGGTACTTCTCCGTGCCATTCAGCAAGCTTTCCGGTGTTTTTTAATATCCATTTCCATCTTTCAACGAAAGTCCGACTTATCCTATCAAGCATCAATATTTCATCCCCCCCCCTGTTTGACTGACGTATTGAATCTAAGACGGCCGAGATTACTCAATTACAAGTGGGCGAAAATACTCACGAGGTTAACATTATTGTCTCAACCGTCGCTGAAGCTGAAAATTTGAGTGGTTACCTGTCTCAATGCAAGGGAAGAGGAGATACTGTGAATGTAAGGGTCTAGCATACCGTCCTTGAAAGGCAGCCCCAAGTGTAAGTGATGGGTGGCTCATGAAAATGCTAGATACTCTACGGCATCCCTCTGCCTCCATCACAGGTTGAGCGATTAGGTCAATTGGGAAAACGTTTGGGGAAAGGTAGTATCAGCGCTCTCATTGACAATATCTCCCAACTACAGTCACTTCGAGACCTCAAGGATATTTCAGGCTTTGGCTGCGAACTTTATATCAAGATCGACACAGGATATGGCCGGGCTGGGCTAACCACAGATTCTCCTAATTTCAAGAAATTGGTGAAAAGTATCCTAAAAGAAATCGAACCCTCCGGCTATGGTAAATTGAGTGGATTTTACAGCCACGCTGGTCACAGCTATGGTGGTAATTCAGCAGCTGCCGCTACGTCGCTTTTAGTGCAGGAACTTGAAGGACTCAGAATTGCCGCTGACATAGCAACAAGCATGGGTCAAGTGAAGACAAGGGATACACGGTACATACTTTCCGTCGGTGCAACGCCTACTGCGACCTCAATCCAGAATTTACTCATCAAACGCGGGAAAGGGGAGGGAAACATCATAGATGAGCAACTGACGAAGCTTCAACATTGTATTGAAGATACAAAGCGCACGCACACGATCGAGATTCACGCAGGAGTCTATCCTATTCTAGATATGCAGCAGGTGTCAACATACGCTAGTCCTCCAATAAAGGTAAACAGTCACATGGAGACGCCAACGAAGCTGTCCACCGCTGACATAGCATTAACCATGCTCGCTGAGGTCGCAAGCGTTTATGAGGATCGAGAGAGCCCAGAAGCACTGATTGCGGCAGGTTCTCTGGCTTTAGGTCGCGAGCCTTGCAAGTCCTACAACGGCTGGGGTATTGTCAGCGACTGGGGCATGGCTTTTCCGAGCGGTACTGGGCGATCCGGTTGGCAGGTGGGACGTATAAGCCAGGAGCATGGCATTTTGACGAAAGACTCGAGTGCCGACCATGATCCAGATGTTGTATCAGTGACGCGTATTCCACGCACCGAAGACTTGCGTCCTGGACAGAAGATCAGAATATTCCCAAACCATGCATGTATAGCCGGTGCAGGCTTCGGATGGTATCTTGTAGTGGATTCGAGCCTGCCAGAGGATCGTCAGGACGAAGTTGTAGACGTGTGGGTGAGATGGCGTGGCTGGTAGGACATTGGGCGAGATTCTCGTAAAGTGGTACTGTGCCGTGTGTGCGTAGAAGAACATCGTTTTGCCTCCAAGACCTGGACGAAAGAACCATTGCTCCAAGAGGCTTGAAACCATTGGAAAAACCGTGGTTGTCAATCTGCACAGTGAGTTCCAACGCTACTCTCAAATGGCTGGTAGAGAAGAATATTTGGATGATGGGATACCTGCTCGACTATAATCAGGTAAGGTAGTGTCGTGGATTACAATATCCTATACTCTGCCCATACGCCATACTCGTAGCACGTCGAAGTAACAATCCGGCGGACTCAACCATATGGAGAAGCCGATTAGTAGAGATATTGGATTGGTAACGTGAATTGATGGAAGGGAATGTCCATGTCGAAGACTACCGTAAGGCGGTGATGGATTAAGAACAAGACCTTAGACAAGTCGACTACGCGAACCGTGATGTGCTCCTATTGGCGCATTTGGCGAGAGATAAGAAGGTGGGCCGAGCCATTTCCGACGACGACTCGCCGACTCCCTTATCATCCACCACACACCACCAGATGGATCGAGAGTACCGGCAGCATGAAGGCTCCTCCACATCATCGAAGAGCCGGATGGGTGGAGGACCTCTATCGTCGTCAAATGATCTACCGTACTACAGGTTCATCGCGAACACGGGGGCGGTACCTTACACCGGTACTGCGGGTCGCTTCCAGGATGAACAATGCGCAAGAAAAGAATGTAGACGCGGGCGCCACATAAAAAGGGTCGTGCATTCAACAGCTCCCAGTGTGTGAGAGTATGAAAACTTCCATTGTATTCCGTATTTGCCATCAATTATTGTCCGCGGGACACCGGAGATCGAAAAGTCGAAGGTGAGATTGGAAATTGGGGCAGGGCTGACGTGAAACTGTCGACTGGGTTGCTGATAACAGATACAGGCTTGATATCCGTTTTGGGACGACGCTTCAGATAAGGCCCCGACATGCAACGAATCTTGGCGCGAATCTCAACCCAATGGGCTGGAAACGAGGAATTGTGCTGATAAGGCCCGAAGTAATTGGCCATACACGGAAGTATCCGCCATGGCCTTGCTTGGACTGCGGTCTTGAGGCTTTTGCATGTCGTGTGGATGCCACACGACACACCCAACACAACACAACACAACCCACACTCCAAAGGACAAGACCTTCAGGTTACACATATGCAGGTCAGGAGCTTCTCCGCGCATACCGTCATCATTATACATGTTTGCCATCTGTTGCAGGTCGAGGCCCTTGGTCGAAGCTGAAAAGCTCACATCTCCAATATACTTCTCCGTTTAGGGCATCAGGGTAGCGAGATCGGTCTTGGCGGTCTGTGGGGACCCTTGTCGGATCCAGCGACTACATACCTTATTTGTCCGCTCTCAACATACAGAAAGCCTATCTTGGCGTGTAAAGACCAAAGATCGACCCAAGGAATCGTCCGCGGATAAACTTGCTTTGCATCTTGAAGTCTGTGGTGGCATCTGAAGGATCGTTCGGAGAAGCAAGCAATTCACGGCTTCGTGGCCCTGCTGTTCAACATATATTATCTGTATAAGTGGTATAAGGATATCCTCTTGTCCAACAAATTTTTCCTTCTCAGTCGCCGGAATTTACGCTCCTTCCGTTGTTGGAGAATACTCGATACGGTCATCAAAGATCGTTATCCAAGCTCATAGCTGAACCACTATGTATGATATAACAACGTTATGGAAGGCCCCTGAGGTCAATCCTGTCAACCGCAAAGCGAGGTCAATCCCTGGATTCAATCCATTCAACGTCTATGGACGTGTGTTCACATTTTCTTGGTTTGGATTCTTCGTTGCGTTTTGGTCTTGGTATGCGTTTCCACCATTGGTAAGTCTCTTATTACTGCCTCTACGCGAGAAACGAGTCCCTGTCTGACCCAGTCGACAGTTGAGCATTACAATCGCCAAGGATTTGAAGCTCCGCCAGAATGACATTGCCAACTCCAACATCATCTCCCTCGTCGCTACACTTCTTGTTCGACTTGTAGCTGGGCCAGCATGCGATCGCTTTGGACCTCGATATACCTTTGCCGGATGTCTCCTTGTGGGCGCGATTCCGACAGCTCTCGCTGGTACAGTCCACAATGCCAAGGAATTAATGGCTCTCCGTTTCTTCGTGGGTATTCTTGGCGGTAGCTTCGTGCCATGCCAAGTCTGGTCGACAGGATTCTTTGACAAAAACATCGTGGGGACAGCCAATTCTTTTACCGGGGGCTTTGGCAATGCCGGAGGTGGTATTACCTACTTCCTGATGCCTGCCATATTCGATTCCCTCGTACAGAATCAACATCTAAAACCCCATGTCGCATGGCGCGTTGCATTCATCGTGCCCTTCATCATCATCACGTTCACGGCTATCGGTATGCTCATCTGCTGCCCCGACACTCCGACCGGCAAGTGGAGCGAGCGCCATCTGGCTGCTCAGCAGAATCTTCAGTCCCATGGCATTACCGGAGACGTCGTTGACATCCCAGGCGAGTTCACCGATAAGAAAAGTCATTCGCCAGGTTCTGAAAGCCCGTCGCATGAAAGCATCCAAGGCAAGATGGTGTTTGATGCTGCTGGTAAGACCCCCGGCAAATTGGACCACGAAGCACAAATCGGCGAGCAGGCAATGCTCGAGACTGCTCGCGGCGAAATCGTCGTGAAACCATCCTTTAAAGAAGCATTGCCAGCCGTTCTCTCCTTGCAGACCCTAGTCACGGCTGGCTGCTACTTCTGCTCATTCGGCGCGGAACTAGCCATCAACTCCATCCTCGGCGCCTACTACATCAAGAATTTCCCCAAGCTCGGCCAGACCGGCACTGGCAACTGGGCCGCCATGTTCGGGCTGCTCAACATCGCGTTCAGACCTATGGGCGGCATCATCTCCGACTTCATCTATAGAAAAAGTAACGTGTGGGGCAAGAAATACCTCATCCACTTCTTCGCCATCATCACCGGCGCATTCCTCATCGCCATTGGCCTTACCGACTCCCACAAGAAGAGCACCATGTTTGGTCTGATTGCCGGTATGGCCTTCTTCCTCGAAGCCGGCAACGGCGCCAACTACTCCCTCGTCCCCCACGTGCACCCACACGCCAACGGTAAGCCCACTCCTTTTTTTTTCATCCTCATTCCTCACCCTTGGACAAGAACATCCAACTAACACCCCACCAAGGCATCATCTCCGGCTGCACCGGTGCCGCGGGAAACCTCGGCGGTATTGTCTTCGCCATCATCTTCCGCTACAACGGCAAGAACTACGGCAAGGTGTTTTGGATCATTGGCGTCATTACCATCGCGATCAACCTGGGGCTCAGCTGGATCCGGCCCATCCCGAAGGGGCAGATTGGGGGCCATTAGGATGGGAGTGCTTGGGCAGGTGTTGGCGGAGGGTCATGTGTTTATAGGCGTGCGGTGGTACCAAAAATTCCAGCTGCAATTCTCGTCAATACACTACTATTCTATGCTCAACAGTCGTGATGGTGATGGTGCCGGTGCCGGGCTATTGTCGCTCCCCCACCACAGCAATCTTTCTTCCTACAGTACGGTTCCCCCCCCCCTTTTTTTCCCGCGGAGAACACCACACCACACCCAAGGATACGAAAAAAAGCGCTAACGAAGCAAGCAAAAAAGGTTTCAATGGTGTAGAATTCGCGTGCTTTGCGAAAAAGAAAGCTTTGCATGTCTTCTTGAAACCTCCCTCCCGGGTGCCTATATGTATTTTTAAGTTTTGCATTCTAGGCCCTTTCTCTCTCTCTCATATCCGTGGGGGGGGGAAGAAAGAAAAAGAGAGAGAGAATGGGGAGTGAGTAAGTGAGTGAGTGAGTCTTATGCCTCTTTTTTTTTGTGAATTGGGGATTTTTGGTTGCAAATACATACAACCCCGCCCCCCAACCAACCCTTCCTACAATACAATAATACAGCAATACAGCAATTAATTCCCCTCCCTCCCTCCTACATACATACCTTACATACTCAAAACATCGCCCGCCTGCCCGCCCTAACAATCAACCAATCCAAAAACGACACTTTTTGCCCTCTGCAGAAGAATTGCATGTAAGTTTTACACTGTTACGTTTTTTGCGGGTTTGGGATTGGGGGTGGTAGTGGAGTGAGGGGGTTGAGGAGGTTGAGGGGGTGGGGTTTGGTTGTGGAAGGGGGGGTTGGTGATAGGAGGGTGGGGTGGGTTGAGAGGGGGTGGGGGGAGTGAGAGGGGCGGAGTGGAATGGAGTGGAGTGGGGTGGGGGGGGTTTGGTGGTAGAGGGGGAGTTTGGTGGTAGGAGGGGGGGTTTGGTGATAGGAGGGGTGGGGGGAGTGAGAGGGGTGGGGGGAGTGGGGTGGAGGGTGATTGGGTGTGATGAGTTCGGGAAGGAAGAAAGGGGCCATGGGGGGGGGTTAATGGTGAAGGGGTAATAGTTGGATCTAAGGTAGAGGAAGAGATGGGGGGGCAGAGATGGGAAAGTGCGAAGGGGGTTTATTTAAAAGATGGGTATGATAGGCCCGTAGTGAAACTAAACAAGACGGCAGTAAGGTAGGTAGTTTTTGCTTTTCGCGTACTCTTCCAATTTCCCCCCCGACTCTTGTTTTGGGTAGCTGGTTTGTTGTTCTACAACCATTTCGTGCAGTTCGGTAATCAACTTGCCGTGTTTCGCTAAATTGCGGACACGCTCGACGTTGGTTTAGTCGGGGTGTGTATGAGATGTTTTAATATTCGGGATATATGTCGTGTTGGATTGGTAGAGGCGAAGATGGATGGGGGTAAGAGGGATGGGATTTTGCTGTTGGTTAGGATAGCTATGATGGAGGTCAGCGCAAATGGAATTCACTTCGTCTCATTTAATTTTCACCCCATTTTCATTAGTACACGAGTATAGATAGACTTTGTAACTGCATTAAGAAAATACATGTCAGAAGCCATACTGTACGCACTTTCAATTCCCGCCAATTGCGGCTTCAGCTCCATAGAGCAGAGGATGCAATTCATCGAATCCATACTCTTCCCAAACTTCCAGTCCTAACCGAGATCCCGGCCCTACAATCTCAGGAGTCACCTGGCCCAGACCACCAAGACCGCCGCTTCCATTTCGTATCCGGATTCATGCACATAGCACTCCCACACGGATCCTTGCAGAGGCAAATCGAACTGATGCCCGAGATGCCCACTGACTTGCCGTCGCCGCAGCGGTCGTAGCCGTTGGGGCAGACCTTGTCGCTGGGGAGATTGCCGAGTTTGGCGCTGGAATCCTTTTGGGGGTATCAATAGGGGTCTGTATTCATTCTGAGGATGTGGGGAGGATTTCAGGGGGCCGTAGAGGGAGGCAGTGGAGAGGGGGGGGTTCGGGGGAGAGGAACAGCTTATAGGACACGGCTTCGTGGGTGCTGGCGGCGGTGGATCGGTCGTCGTCGGCGCTGACGTACTAGAAGTGAGCGCTACAGATTCCACGATCCTCGGCGTCGTCTTCCCAAAAATCATGCACCCGTCCGTGACCGTTCCGTCATGCTTGGCGTTGTAATTGTCCGGCGCTGGGGGTTCGCAGACGTCGATGGTCATGTTCATGTACAAGCCACATTTCTGTTCGTCGATGGTGTAGCTGATGGACTTGTGCTTGCAATTGTCCGTGTTGGCCTAGCGTTCGTAGTAGGTGAGGCTGCCATAGTCCTCGTCTGTGCCATTGTAGTCCTGGCTAAGACCGTATGTGCTGTTATCGGTATCGCGGCAGAATTGCGCGCTGTGGGAGATTGCAGATGCGCGGTCGCCGATGATAGTTGAGGGTGGGTTGGCGGTTTGAGCCAAATAGCGAAGGGCTGGTGTCCGCGGCTGGTTTGGGGCTGTCCGCCGTGATGGACAGGGCAAGGATGGTGTCAATGTCTTGGTATTGGATATCAGTTCAGGCGGTGATGGCTAGTCCAGTCGAAGAGGATCTGGTGGTAGTTTTTACGGGTAGAATATTCAAGGCCGAGGTAAACAGTGGCCGTACGTATTGGGCATCTCCCTTCCCATTGGACTGGGTCTTGGTCAATACATCAAGCGACTGGATACCAACCAGTGCCGTGACCACCTTCGTGCCCAAAATGACACCCTCTGTTGACGCCCAATTTCTTTACCAGATGTTCTAGTGTAACCTGCCCAATGGTCTTCAGGTCACAAGCTTGCAGTTTGACTTTCTTATGGCAGGACAACAGCGCCTCAGCTCTGAAGCTGTCAAGGATTGAGAGGATTTGTAGAGTCACCACGAGATTCGTGGCTACTGCAGGCTTCCCGTCCTTTGTCACGGTAGTCTCAACGAATTGCGCGTACCGTGTAATGGGAGTGGTCACAGAGTTGCCGTCCGAGGTGATTGTGGTCTTCTGTAGAGCCAAATCATCCTCTTAGGACTGACCCATTCTTGGGACATAGCAGTCACAGTCTGACCATCCGCTAGGATGAAAATTGAGTTGCCGAAATTGACATACTTGGGTTGTGGAAGTCGAGGGTTGGCGTGAATTATGGGTTGGCATCAATAGGAGCTAGCCCGTACCATCCGTCATTCCTAGACTTTTGAATTGACCAGCTGCGGGAAAAGAGATGGTCTGATAAGAGAGCCAAAACATCAGGGCTAGGAGATGCTGCAAGGCGAATTGAAAAGTCAAGTTACAGCAGTGGTAGGGTATGCAACTGCCGTTTTGTCTTGTACACGATGCTTAGGAAGCGTTTGAATGCTCTGGATTGGTGACGAGGAACCTGATTAAGAAAGCATCGGAAGAGGAAGAAGAAGATGATATCGATAAGATTTACATATACAACATAGCTTTGGAAGGTTGGAGAAATCTTGCTGTGACGAGCGTAGGATGACCCAGCTCAGTTGACGCCTCTTTGGGCCGATCCGTAACACAATAGCAGCACAGCAAAATCGGCCCCCATAGACAGCGAATTCCTTGTGAGTACCTACTTGGTTGTAGCCTGTGCCGTGCGATTTACATGTCAGACTTAGCTTGGTTTGACGCAAGCTTCCGTTGACAATTTATTTCAATTATCAGTGAGCCAAGGACCCAACATCTTTGCACGTAGCAGAAGCTAGCCGTGACACACAAGGTCCTTGGTCTCGAAACAGCCGGTATTGTATAGCTTATGACCGGTAGGAAGTTGTGGCAGGCGCGTCACGACGTTAATGGAATGCTCGAAACGCATGACTATACGACTTTAGTGAGTATGGCCCTCCAACCATAGACAGTGGAATCCATCGTGGTTGCTTCTGTTAGTTTCAGAGGAGCAAAATTCGGAGAAGATATGACAAATGCAGCGTGCTAAAGGAATATTCGAAAAGCTTGGCTATGTAAATCTTGCGAGTACTAACTTTCGACTATGGTGACTTCGAACCCCTTTGTAACTAGACGGCGCAGTAAATACCGTGGGTGTTTCAATTTTCATGCGCCTCAACTAATTGTTAGCGTTATCCTCGGGTTACAGAATCGACGATAGCTGCGATGCCAATAAAATCAACGCAATCAAGATCGCCGCAGCAGAAGCGGTAAACATCGCTCAGAATGCCATCGAGCGAGTAGGTTTTGATAAGAATCCGGGCACAATGATGATGGATCTCTTTGGGGATGACTCGCCCCAGGCTTATCAAAATACCAAGAGTAAGTCCATCCAACCATTGCAATAAGATACCCTGCAAGAAGGACACAAAGCTCCGCACTTCTTACGGATATCAAAATCGCGCCATACACAAACCGTGGACTGATCCGCTACTCCAGAATGCTATCAGAACGCTATCGACAAGACCGGATCCTACTCCGAAGACGTAAACGAGAACCTAGCGATATTCTGCGGGTCAGACCATCTGAATTTAATAGACTCAGCGAAAGGTTACTTTCGCGATCCACTTCGTAGTAACAAAGATATTTGAGGAATCAAACCGGCGCCTGGTTCGGAGCAAGCCTGCTCAGGGAATTACCAAGCATTTGGTTATCCATTAGAGGTAACAGCAGTCGTCCAACCGGTGGCTTCGTTATCGTCATATGCCAATTGGCCTTCGACAAAAGTATCACGACAAAGGGCACCAAAATCCGGTATTGCTGGCGCAATGGCGAAAAGTAGGCAGTCTCATCGAAATCACCCAGAAAATACCTCCGCCAATGGTTCCAGTAGATATGCTGGGGCAATACATGAGCATCAAAGTCCTAAATGAAATGATGCACGTTGGGGATTGTATTGCATGTAAGTACCTGGCGAGTAGTTGATTCACTCACTGACTATTAAAGTTCCCAATCAACTGCCCGAAAGTAAGAAGAGCGAACAGTATGAATATCATACAATCGCAGAGAAGAATGGGAATGACTACGTCATATCACCCAAAGACAAGCAGAGTAATGCCGATAGTTATGCATTGGCAGCAGGCGGTATGTTTTGTAAAGCCACTCGCAGGTGACACCGCGACATGATTTGTGCAACTGATCTAATAATATCTGTGGCAGTGTGATATTTACCCAGGTATTATTCGGACTCTGGCCATTTTCAAAGCGTGCCAGTAGCTGATAGGTTCGTACCAATCGCGTTACCTCCAGCGTGATGGGGAAGGCCTCTGAGGAGTTTTGAGTTCGAAGTACTGCACAAGCCAGGAGGTTCCGGGTTAGTGTTGCAGCAGCAACTTGTCATATCATTATCAATGGCTGACTGTTATTGTCTCCCGTGCTTTCGAGTTATGGCGGTGACCCATGCGACATAGGCCACAGGCAAGTCCAACTCTTCTAGCGTAGAGATCATCAATGATACACTAAGTCTGTATTTCTGATAGTAATGATCATAATCAAGTCCACACAAACATCCGCCTAAGTTGGCTTATTCTGAAGGTATGACGTTATAGGCGATTACCTATTTGTAGGTCTTTTTACAGTGACGTCAAGGAGCTTTTTGGATATTATCAGTCGAACGGTTCCAGCTGGCTGAGTGTGGAATTAGCGATCATCGACAGATTCTGACGGAAGTCGTTATTATTCGATCGTTCTTCCTCGTTTTAGTACCCAAGACCGCTGCAACGAAAACGCTTACCAATCAGCCATGGCGCGAGATCTAGTCGCCAGGAAAGGGCAAGGAAGTCGCTCGATCAAAAGACAGGGAGTAATAGTCCGGTTTTGGCTCATTGCTTGGTCCACGCCTGGCTTTCAGGATGGCAGTCGTGATGCTCTTCCCACCTCGAGAGCTATTTAAAAGGTCTTTCACTTCCAAACAAACGATCTTAGCAAGTCCGTGTTCGGCTTCGTCGTCACGCTCTGATAATCGTGCTTAAAACCTTTGTTGCTGCGTCTCCTCCCACGTATAGTAGCCTGAGGGCTGAAGTGGCCGAAAAGACCCTGCATTGACATCCAATTGTCGAAGTCGGGGCTTCAAACAGACATAAGGTCGGTCCTGTCTGGACTTCTTTGTTTTGCACCAAATGTAATTCCACAAGTGAGTAACGCTGGTCATGGTTGCAGCGGGTTGGAGAGGACGATCAGGCACGGCAATGTTGATCTCAAGGTTAAGCTCAAGCTTGATGAGAAACCACAACGACTGCGCCAAGCATTCCAAAACATGATAAGGCTACATTGGAAGGTATCAGTAGGAGGTCTCGGAGAGTAGACTAGCCTTTCAACTTACCCATTGTCGTTGATAAGCAATATCAAGCCCCAGGATGTCGAGGTAGGGGCATTTAACCCCGAGTACCAAAATCATCTCTGGCGATAACACTGACCGTCGTTGCAAACCTGTTTGGCACTCGTACTCATGCAATCGCAAAACTTTGAGCGATTTGCCAAGATGCTCGAGAAGTGGAGGGCTAACACAAGCCGTGAATCCGGTCAGATCCAATTCTTTCAGTGTCCTGCATAGGTATAGAAACGCAGTCATCCTGTGAAACTCTGCCGAATCATGATGCCGATTACCGTTCAGTGCGACTCGCAATGAGCTCAGGTTTCCGCAGTCCAAATCTGGAACGGAGGGGACATTCACGACAGACAATCGTTTCAACATCGACACATTTGTCATCACAGCTAGAGCTGATCCACTTACAAGTGCAGGACAAAAGCCATCGAGCTCCAACGTATGCAGTGCCAAAGATCTGTCGGTATGGTCATGCCACTGAAGAGGGCCTGCTTCTTTCCTGTAAGTACCGTCCACAATGGTTATTGATAATTTTCCCAAGTTCGGACACGAATAAGCCGTCACTTGCAACTCCGCAAATGCTTCAAAGTGAAGGTGGGAAAGCCTCACTGCCAAGGACGTGAGACAATGGTTATGTCTCATTTGAGAAAGCGTGACAGAAGTGTCCCACACTCCGCAGATCTGGATGTCCAGATGGCACCGAGGGTGAAATGTAACAATGTTCTCGAGCATGCCCTTGGTAATTGCAGTACCTGGACCCCAACTGTTGAACAAAACGACATGAGAATGCGGATCAAGAGATTGCAAAGTGGGCGGACGTACGTCAATCGTTTCAAACAACGAGCTTTTGCAACGAGGACAAACAGAAGGCCAATAATCTCGTCGTAAGCATGCTGATCATATGAGCACAAGAAAGGGGGGAGAAATTCGATGTCTTGAATATGTGTGTAGATATTCTGATTTTCCAAAAGACGTTGGAAGAGTTTTCCGTAATAAGGAAGATTGGAACAGTAAAGGCTGAACTTGATCGTACGGTGGAGGAGGTTTGCTGCTAGAGAAAAGAGACACTTTGACGTAAGCGCTACGTTCAATAGCGATTTCGGGGAGGTCCTTGCGAGCTACAAACCGCTCAGTGTCCTCTTCTGGATTGGATGGGAAAGCTCGTCTCACCAGATCCAGGATTCGGACGACGACGTCGGAATTCAATGCGTCAACCAGCCCTCCTTTTGCTTCAGACATTTTCAATATTTTCCAATAGTCTTAAAGGGTGTTCTTGAGTCAGGCTTAAAACAACGATCTGTGAGCTGGGAGCTGCACGGAATGCTTGAGTGGCGGGCCTCATAGTAGAAACTTAAAACATTGATGGTGTAATCGAGGTCAGATTTACATCAGTACCACTGTTGCCTGAAATCCTTCGAAGAGGATCGCACGGGCGGTGGTGTGCGGCGCAAACAACCACATATGTTGTGGTACGCGGCCATGTCTGGCATAGGACTGCTACTGTTTAGCTATACAAAGCTCGGATATAGAGTTCAAAGGAACTCCCCACGTCTCAACTAGCCTAACCTTTGGGTACTTTACATGAAGGAAGCGGACATTCAATTATGCTGCATGAACACCACAGAAACGTCTGTCGCGCGATAATACGACTAGGCGCTTACACTAATCCTCATCGGGATCTTGGCAACTCAGGTACAGGTCTCGTGACTTTCTCGTGGTTCTCTCCAAGCTCCGTTGGACTAAAATTTCAATTGATTTGACCCCATTCTTTGGCCAATATGTATATAGGAGGCGTAGGCTCACGGCGATCAACACATGCATAATGCGCGCAACAGGCGAGCCATATGTCTTGGAAAAGGCATGTCCGCCCTTTCGTACCCCGATCGCTCGCATCACCCACAGACCACATCTGGATCAGCGATGGCATCCTCAATCGCACCTTGCACAGCTTTTCGCTCTGCAGGATTCAATATCGACACGGTAGCTCTACTCCGGGACCATTGGAAGCGAGAAAAAGAGCGACCAAACGGCGCATCATGAACCTCGCACAAGCAGGAGAAGGAAGAGGCATTGACCCTGGCTTTCTGGCAGGACTTAAGGGACTTGAGCAGAAAGGCTGTCAATGGCAGGCCCCTAACTTGCCAGCTTCTCAGATCCCGTCTCCCAAGAAGTATTATGGTAAGGAATTACTCTCCAAATTCGATAATTTTAGGCGCTGACGTGGTTGTAGAGCCTCCTCTTCTGCCATCCTGGCTTACTGTTCCCGATCCTGTTGAACACGCTCTCCCCCCGCCAGTCCCTCATGAGCCGTCTGTTGACTTGAAGTCCTCAGCGGCGGTGGTACCCGAGCCACGTCCCGCAGAGCGTACGGAGAAGCAGCTCGTCATGGCAGCACATGCTCGAGCCATTTCGTCGGATTTACAAGCCCAAGATCTCAGGAAAGAGCGCCCCAGTTTTTACCCGATCCGTCCGCCCAAATCATTTGTTCAAAATCTCATGAGCCAAGAAAGAAACCCAGCTATTGATAGACACGATGCAATTTTCGGCAGATTAAGACAGTGCCGAACTACTGAGCGTATCCGGGACTTGACTCATGAACTCGAGATCGATCTACGAGCAACTCCAGAATTCAGTAAACGGGCTTTCCGGCAGCTGTTTGAAAGGAATTTCGAGCTGGGCACACTTATAGAATTTCTTGAAGATTCTTCTCTCAATGCGCCTGAAGCAAGGAATCTCCAATTTCTTGTTACATGGCTTATCCAAAATAACGCAGAGCTGAACGTCAAGCGGCCCTTTCTGAAATGGATCAAGAAATCTACATCACTGGGAATGTTCTCCGAGGAAGAAATCCTACAAGTAGCAATGATTACATCGCGATTACGCCTCTACAACGCAGCTGGTAGGGAAAATGTGAGTCGGAGCATACTGATAACAATATTCGAAGGCCTCCTCGAATCTTCAATCCATAAGATACACGATCTGGATGCTCATACACTTGACACACTCTTGCGATGTATATCAGACAGGCCTTCGGATGTTGCGCTGCAAGACTTAGGTGCTACCATCATTACATCTGCGCACGAGTCACAATTGCGTGCGATGCGCCATGGTATTTCCTCATTCTTGCAAAGTTGGATCCTGTCGCGTCCAACATCGACTGTAGAACAGCCTAAGACCTTCCTGCCGTACCGCATCACGGAACTTTTTAAGTTACTGGAACGGCTTCCAGACGGAATAGCGAAGTCAAGCATTGCAAACGCCAGCGTGAGAATTCTCTATCCCGCTCATTGCAAAATTGGCCAGTCAAGTCTTGTAGAGAATCTCACAGTGTGGTGGTCTGCGCTCTTCAAGTCTAAATGGTTCCACCTTCTCGACGGAAGTGCGGAATGGGAGTCAGTAAAGCGAGACTTGGCAGGCGGCAACGTTGATATCCTTGCATCGTATCTCCAAGCAATAGATGATCGGGGAAAGTGCCTTTTCATTGTGGATCAATGGTTTCTAATACAAAGGATTGAACAGCCTTCCCGCAAAATCGAAAAGCTTGAAGCTCTCCATCGAGCCAATTCATCAACTTCTCCGTTCGTCAATATGCTCCAAATGCTACGCTACTATGATATACAGGTGGTAGAGGAAACAACGGCCCGTTTATTGACATTACTCCGAGAATTGGGGAAAACAGACACCATCGTTGAAGTCATCAAATACAAAGAGATGGTCCGCCAACGCATGAAAGCCGAAACCATTGCGTCAGCAGTGAACGACGACCTCTATATAAACCCACGCCAAGCATACCATATGTTCGACTCCTATCCCAGCTTATCGCTAGAAAAGGTCCCTGCCCTCGCTGAGTCCATGATCTTGAACCCCTACCTCCATCCCAACACGGCCTTATACTTTCGTCGCCGACGCCAAAGAGTAGCTGCCAAATCCTCGCCCATAGGCGCCCATCTTCCAGACCAACCAGATTCCCGCCTCCACCTCCTTCAACGCATGTGCCTCGCCTATGCCCTAGCCCCGCATCTTCCCCCCCGCCTTGCCCTACGCAAAATCCACGAATGCTATATCACCATCAAACGCGAGCGTCTCGGCCCCATCTCGTCCGATATCACTCAAGCCCTCGTGCAGGTTGGCATCATACGCCCGCTTCTGGACGTCACATGGGTCAGCACCATCAAGCTACGTTGGATACTGGGCCTTGTGAGAGAGGTGGAGGGAGAGAAGATAGCTGATGAAATTGATCAGGTAGTCTATGAGTGGCGTGGCATTGTGGTGCAAACAATCCGGGAGAGGCAACAAAGGGTGTCTTTGGGAGCGGAGATGCGGCTGCAAAGGGTGCAAGAGAAGTATGAAAGGCTGTGGTTAGAGGCTGGGCGAAAGGTCTACAGGCCTGTCCATCGCAAAGGAGATATGGGTTAACGTTGAAATCAAACATTTGAAGACGTTTTCACAAGGTCACATCGACTTCGTGACGGAGTAAATTGTTCTCAATCCTCTCCCACTGAAGGAAAACTTGGAGCAATTGCAGCCCGAAAATGCAACACTCCAACATAACCCTCGCAGTTGCAGGGATTTTCATCTCTTCACTTGCAGTAGGATATTTCCTTAGGTATATCCACACAATACCAACCATATCCTACAACAGCGGACTGCTCCCTTTCCGCTGCCACCTGCAGCGCCCCTTTTCCCCAGCACTGCCTCTCTCCCTACGATAGTACTCGCAGCATCGAGTTATGTAGATTGACAAGCAGCCCAAAGGCGTAACAGCCATGGAAAACGAGGGTTGTCCAGCACAAAGCAGCCGAAAGGACGCCATTGCAAATGCCAGTTGAAAGATTCGCACATCTCGAGAGCTGTGCTTCATGCAAAAGTCAATGTATCTAGCTGCATGACCATATATATGTCAAAAGAGGGACCAGCAAAGTTGTTCTGCTTTAAAAGGAATTCAAATATCAAACTTCACACTGCGCAAATACGAAGATCTACGGTATTGTATCAGTTTTCCTGTTCAGATCTATATCTACCAATGTTACAAGAAAAGCATCAAGCTGCCCAAAACCATGGAACTAAATCGTCGTCCTCAGCATCGCATGGCACTCAATCTCAACCCTCAAAACCCCCCAAGCCATTCCATTCTCACCAATATCCGCGCTAAAACCCATCAATAACAAAGCAACAATAAGAAAGCTCGTTTCACCCCGACCCCTTCTGCTGGTTGTGTTAAGCCTTATCAATAGCCAAAAATCATATCGTCAATAACAAGCGCAAGAACAACAATAATAAACATCTATTGTCGCTTTTTCTCGTGGTGCAGTTTCCCAGTTAGTGTGGTCTATAAATTCCGCAGATATGTCTTCTTTTACTTTCCTCTTCTTCCTTTACTTTTCTTCAAGCTACTCTTTCTTGCAAGCATAGCATTGTTCAGCGACAGCGGTAGCGATAGCTACAGCAACAGCAGCAGTCTTCTCTTACCTTTCGACTCATACCACCTCCACCTTACAGCTGCTGGCCAGCTTCTTTTCATCCTGTTACTATCGTCTTTTCGTCCACCTCACCAGCTTCTCCACCGTCACTTTTCTTGCTACCAGGTTACTCTACCAACTCGACAAACCCACATCCACTTCCACTTCCAGCTGCTGGTCAGCTCCTCCTCTTCCATACAATCACTTCGCCGACTCGCCATCTTCTCTTCGCTCGCCTCTTCCTGCCCATTCGACTATTCCAGCAATGGCACCCCAAACCCGCTCCATCACCCGCCGTACCAACCGCCCCCTCAATCCAGGCCTCGCCATCTCCAAATCCACTCGCCCCTACAAGTGCTGTGTATGCCGCCACAGCTTCGGCCGCACCGAGACCCTGAACTACCACTGGCTGTACTCTCACCCGGGGCGGCCCCTGGGCATGCCAGCGTTCGTGGATCCGAGCTGCTGGGGTGCAGGAAATGTGATTGAGAATAAAAAGTGGCGCATTTGGTGGAAGTGGTGGATGGCGGACGAAGAGGTTTTGACTCGACTGGTTGAGGAGGGTGAAGATGTGCTTAAGGTGATGGGTGAGTCTCTCTTTTTTCTGCGCTGTAACTACACTTTTGGTGCTTTTTCGGCTTGATGGGTTAGGGCTAACGTTAAGGAACAATGGTAGGCGACGCCGGCAGCGAGAACAAGGCGCAAGGCCTAATGCTCTCTAGGCCGCCGTTGCGGAGAGCGACGATCCCTCTATCGAACGTCCGGGGTGATATTCTGTCTTGGCCTATGCCGCCATCAACATCGTCCTCCTGAGTGTACCAAGGCTCTTCGCCCAGAAATGGACTCTCTGTCTTCGGCGCAAGGAGGGTTATGGATCTGATAATGTTGCGATGGTAAGGGCGGAGGAGTGTATAAGTGAGCTGCAGGTCCGGCGTGGCGGGTTGCAGACGCCGAGGCCAAGGAGGATATAAGGGATCGAGACTGAGCAGAGCAAGACAGATAAAGTCCGGACAAAACATGCAGATATATTACTAGCTCTCGGAATAGCAGATTATGTGACGGAAAATTTATATTGAATCAAGTCATAGCAGAGCAAGTTAATAGATGAGTGACAGCAACGCACAGACTCTAAAATCATGCTGCACCTCCCCGCTCTTTCTGGCTGTGCTTTTCGCTCCCGCCGTAGTTGTCGGAGTCGCGATCGATGCAGTTGAGGCCGCTCACCCTCATCAAACCTGTTGATTGCGGACTTGCGCCCGTTACAATAGAAACCGGCGCTCCACCAACTGTCTGCGCCGCAGCCCGCACATTCCAAACTGACCCACAGAATCCTAAAAAGCTGCTCAACACGAGCAAATCGCTCGTTGCAGTTGCGTAGACAGAGGTTTCGTACGCAAAGCAGCTACTGAAAGGCACGTCAATCTAGTTCGGCGCCCACGCGGTGCTTGAATAGCAGAGGCAAGACGCCTGCGAAGAACCGGGCAGTGAGGCGAAGTTCGGCATTTGGGAGGCGCAGGCGGAGCAGAGAGCTGGGAACGTGGTACAGGCGGAAGGGGGCGGCGGCGGCGGCGGCGTCGTGGCGATGGTAGGGTTGGTAACGGAACTACCGCCGCTGCCGCTAAGGCTCGTACCAAATTATGAGTCTGAAGCTACTCAGCTAGTATCACAGTACTGTTTCGTGCAGGCTGTATGTGGCGACCAGTATTAGAGGGTCTGAACGAGGGAAAGCTTCATGGCCGACTGCAATGTTGAGAGGGTCTCTCCACAACCAACCTCAGACGTGCCAAAATTGCACGACATGTCTTGGGGAACCTGTTGGAGCGCCAGAACAGTGTATTGAAACCAAGATAAACAAGAGAAAACCCAAGGATGAAGTGGTGTCATATTGATGGAATAAAAGCAACGCTGTAGTCATATGAAAGAACAAGACGCTCAAGTACTATTTAACTTCCTTGACGATGGTGAAATGATAGAAAACAGAGACGTCTAGTAATCTCAAAATACATGTTTTGACCTTCCTCATCTTATTGAAATGCTTGTCCCATTGCGGCTACAAGCTCGTCCTCAAATCCGGAATCTATCAGCAATGACGTGAGATAACTGAACGACGGCTCGCTAGGAAAAAGGTCATGTAGCCTCATGTCAGCATTCAACTGTCCCATCCTCAGCTGAATGCAAAAAGCACAGCTGATGTGGACATAAATTGTACTGATTGGTCGGGACCAGGACGAATATGCGACGCATGGAATAGAGGCTACCACAGTCAAGGCAGCAAGCTCGGCGGATGAAACGATGATGTCTGTAGCTGAGCTGATTTGAACCCAACAGGCTCCACTTCTTCTGCCAGGTCGTGCCGCTTTTCGCTCGACTCATGGATAGTAGTGACAATGTAGAGAGTAGAGCTTTCAATGAGCCTTGGGTCCTCAACGACATCTACATTCTGACTCTTCGAGCCAACAATGAGGGACGGATGGTACTGAAAAAGATCTGTATGCCTAGCTTCTGGTATCGGACAAGATAAGTTGCCAGCGTCGGTCTTATACTGAAAACGCATTGCAAAAAGCTCGAACGATCTTCTTAGTTAAAGAACATATTACATAGAGAACGTTTTCAAGATCTCAGCTAGCTGTTGCTAGATTCTATAGCTTGTGGTCGATCACGAAAGTGCGGAAGATAAGGTTCGACAGAGAAGGGGACCGAGGAGCATAAGCAACATGTGTGCCTTTTGCTAAATATAGCATCCGTCAGGGTTTCGAATCATATATCACGTTACATTAGATTTATGATCAGCACAAGAACATTTCCGTGGCGTAATCGACGACATTACTTCGCGATATTCCTCTCATCCCATGACGGTTTGAGACAAACGGTAAGACGCCTCGACGGTCTGATGATAATGTAGTAGTACGTGTCGGTCTTTAGGAATGCCCATGCGGTGCACGTAGCTATACCCTGCGCATTATAAGCATGATAGATCCAGCCATCACCGAAGGCTACAACACATGAGCAACGAGTAACGGATAGCACAAGGAAAAGACCATCTGGTTTGATTTCCGGCTGGGCCAAGACGTAAAAGGAGCTGGTAAAGTAGGTGATGAGGTTGTTGAAATTAAGTATGGGGAGGTGGAGCAGAGTGATATCCACCCAGCGGTGTTTTGGACGGGCTGGTTGCGTTGGTGCCGGACGAAACGGTATCGTTCGGGAAGAGGGTTGTCGGTGTAGAAGAACTCGATAACGGAAGCGGGCACGGCGGGGTGAGACTATGATTTGCCGATGGCGGCGGGGCAGAAGCGAGTGCAGTCGTAGGATGCGACAGTGTAACGAGCAATTTGCGAAGGATACTTCTGGGCGAGAGACATAATGCTGCTGACGTGAGCTTTACTGGCAAATTTGCCTGTTGGGGATTAACACCAACGAAAAAACCTGTGATGCTGATGGGAGATGAGCTGGCCAGGTACTCACAGATGTATGTTGGGTACCATGGCCATGTACAAACATTCCCAATCGAGAAGGGGGAGATCATGAACGTGGGGGCGTTTCGAACGAGACGGGAAATGGAAAGACGAGAATTGGGTATTGCCGATACAGAGAAGGACATGAAATGGGCTTTTGTGGAGTGGGGAGATAGCGTCAAGGAAATCCTAAGCTTGACGGAGAAGCCCAATATCTGGGCCCTGTTCGACCACCCGCCTGCAGATACTTATTACAAAGGCGACCTTTGTCTTCTGGGAGAATCAGCACATGGGAGTGCACAGGATAACAGCGCTGGTGTTGGCATGGCGCTGGAGGATGCCTACAAGTTGTCAAATCTGCTGGGATCAGCGCAAAAGATGCCGGAGGTTGAGGAGGCGTTCAAGGCTTATGATGCTCGGAAGCGGCACCGCACGCAGAAGCTTGTGACCGAGAGCAGAGACGCTGGGAAGGTGTATGATCTTGAAGGAGACGGGGTTGGTATTTATTTGTAGGCAATAAGGAATATTTTGAGAACGACTCGGTATTATAACTGGATATGGGAGAGGAATCTCGAGAAAGATCTGGCTGAAGTAATGAGTAAAACGGGTATGAGATCGAGGCTGGCATAAGAATGTATATGAAACTAAAATATAATCCATGCTTGCGAACATTGTAGGAATTATGAAGGAAACAGGGCAAACCTCAGTTAGAATGAATTTTTCAGTTATGGCCGGGCCTTCGCCAAAAGAAGCTTATCGCTCGTGAAATTACACAGGACATCGACCACCCGTGAATGAATTTCCTTTTAAGTGCTGGTTGTGCTAGTTTCGCCTTGATCGCTCTGGGATATCCCACCTGTTGATACAGACTTGGTTATACAGCTGATGCTCACCCTCGCAACCGAAGATCCCTAAATCGCCTCTATTATGCCAGTCTCTATTGATCAATATCCATCTTCTCCACCACTACCACGTCATCGTCTGAGGAGAGCTCCTGAACCGTGACATATTTGCTGATTTGATCCCTGGTTATAATCTTCTCGTTCAATACTGCCGTTGTTCCGCGCTTGAACTTATAGCTTCGCTGCTTTTGCTCCCGCTGGTTGGGTGTGATATAATTTCTCATCAGCGTCGTCTTCTCTCCGGTAATGACGCAGACATCAACGTTCGACCCTGAGCCCAAATCGTTGAAAATACCAGCCTGAATGGCGTCTGACGTTAATTTGATAGCCTCCTCCCTGGTCATGTTTTGCTTCCACTGTGTTTCGAACACTGACATGGCTGCTAAGGATCCACTGCCCATGGTGACATATGGAAGTTTGTCGGTACTGCCATGAGCATGAACTGTGAAGAGGCCTACTCCTGTAGGGTCTACGCCAGCAACAACTAGATATGCACCGATATGGCCCTGGTATCGAAAGAGATGTTGTTTAAGCATGGTCATGCACGTTACGACTCGGGGTTTGCGGCCAGTCGAGAGAGCGTGGAGTTCGAGGTTGGAGGAAATGAGGGCGGTGGTGAACTCGGTATCTGCGGCTGTTCCGGCGCCAGCACACCATATCTGAGGTGCAATGTAATGTAGTTTTTCGCAGTTCTGTGGATGTGTCAGCTCAAGTCCATCAAAGGGTTTTTATAAATAAAGACCTTGTCTGCTACTATCGGGCCACTGGTAGCTCTGGTGTCTGCGGCAATCACGACTCCTCCATCAAAGATACACCCAACTATTGTTGTACCAGTACTTGTAGCTTTAGGTAGTGGTACGCCTTGAGCATGTAAGGACGCATTGCGGTTGTAGTTGGAGAAGTCAAATCCAGGCATGGCTGAGACAGCTCAGCTTGCACTGAACCCGGCTGATCTGCAAGATTGCGAATGAGGTCTGTGTAATTGTAGATTGAAAACGGTTTTAGTGTAGGGTTCAAGAGCGAGTAAACAGTGCTGTTGATGAAGTGACGACGGACACAGATGCCTCAAGACGGCGGCCGGAAACGCGACCCCCTTAGCTTCGTAGCGGAGTTTGCCGTCATCATCCACTACACACGCGCAGCAGCAGGATATCTCAGATATTTCGCACCGGCTTTGGTATCTTAATAGCTTCTCACTCCTTCAAGCTTTCATATCCTTTGCGCTGGAACTCACCCTTCAGCTTCTAAGGAGACCCTCACCGGTTCTTCAACGACACTCATTTGAAGCTCCATCAACACCAAATGTCAAAAACAAATACCCTTTCTTAGGACGTGAGCAGCGCACTGTATCACCAGACTTTGAAAGAGCAAGGATGGCTTTCAGGAATGGAAGTATGGGGCCGTCGGCTTTCGGGAGCAATGATGGAGGAACAAGCAATGCTCAAACTCAGACTGGTCCTGACTTGGAGGAGATTGGGACAGAAGTGGGTATCGACATTCTCGTAGGACTACAGGACTGACTTCTTACCTTAACTCACAAGGCTCTTGGATTTCAAACCATCGCAGGAGAGGCAAAGCTTCGACTACTACCATCGCCGTGGCCAAATGATGCCCCCCCTCCTCCCACCGCTTCCTTGCTCAGCATCGCCTCGAAAAGGGGTCTACTGGCCGCTGCTGGCCCGGACTCTGTAATCGGTGCCAGCATCGACTCTGTACGGGAAGCGTTTGCTGCGAGCAGCGCTCCGGGAAACAATGTCAAGCCTTTCACGCCGCAGTTAACAATCAACGTTGGCACAAGGATATCTCAAGTGGCATTCTCTGCGGACGAGAATTACCTGGTCATATCCGCAGAGTCTGGGGGTGGTTTGGGGGTCTATGATGTTCAAAGCCTCCTGCAAGGTAACAAAACTCCAACTTTCGAGCTTTCTACCAACAGTACCTCATTACGCGCGCTCGTTCCAAATCCAAACGTTGAAAAGGCGGAGTTATTCGCTGTGGTCACTACAAACGGGGAGCTTATGATGGCAAACCTAAAGACTCGACAATTTTTGAACGGTGCTCAGGGACAGATTATGATGAATGGAGTGAGTTGTGTTTCCTGGAGCACTCGTGGAAAGCAGCTAGTGGCTGGACTCGGGAACGGAACGTGTTCTCAAATCACGCCTGAAGGGGATAGGAAAGGAGAGCTTCCTCGACCACCAGATCTTCAAGGCGATGAATACGGTATGTCCATCAAATCAGCGACACTAGTCTTCAATCTTTAACGGCTTTAGTTTCTTCGATCTCGTGGCTGGAGAACGACCTCTTCCTTGTTGCTCATACTCCTATGTCTTCCAACGCGGATACCATACCGCCGACTGTGTTCCACCTCGTCAGTCGCCAACAGTCTCAACCTCCATCATGTGTGTTCCAAAAACTCCCTAAACCATGTCTGCCATCATATGAGCCGAAGCGCTCGCCTCCGTATCATTTCATACAACGACTCAAGGACTTTCCACCAAATCTACAGGACCTCATTATAGTTGCGTCTACCATCTCTGCAGACGTGGGTATGTTTACGAGGTCACAGGTAGCTTTGACGCATGGGTTTCCTACAGAAAAGGTCACTGGTGTATTCACAACCACTACCATGGCTGTTGACTCGCGCCGCGCTCAGCTACCAATGACCGAAGACCTCTCTGACACTTCTCCGATTGGCGTTGCACTTGATCTCTCCAGCAAAGAGAACGTCTCTCGGCCGCTTCCGGGAGAGGAGATGGAGGCATCTTCTACCCCTCTACCAGCAGTTCTAATTTTGAACAACGAAGGTGTTTTGTCGTCGTGGTGGATAGTGTACGTAGAGTCGATAAGGCAGGGTACCACTTACCCAGGCCTTGTTGTCGCTAGCGGCGATCAACCCCAGGCGCAAAGCCTGGCGGGTCGACAAGCGTCGCCATTTGGAGGTATGATATCGCAAACGGCGCCTACATCAAGCCCAAACCCGTTCGGCGTACCAAACGCGTTTGGGAAACCGTCAACACCCTCCTCAGGTACAGTAGATACACCAGGGCCGGCTCCTGGCCCTTTTGGCGCTTCTTCAGCACTTGGAAAGCCGCAATCACCATGGACAACTAGCGGCCCAGCAAGTGCTGCTTCTGGAAGTGGGACTTCGGCTGTCGGTAAGCCTGCCTTTGGGACTCAAAGTTCACTGGGAGGGACTGGAGGGCCAGCATTTGGTGCAACTGGTGCAATTGGTAATCGAGCCTCGCCGTGGGGTGCTCCACCGTCTGGATCATCTGCAGCCTCGGGAAGTGTGTTTGGCAAACCCGGGGGCTTGGTTATGGCCACATCTGGTGCTAATCCCTTTGGGCCAAAGGTTCAATCAGGAACCTCAGCGCCAACTTCGACTGGAGGATTCGCGTCATTTGCAAACGCTCCTGGCTTCATGGGAGCGCAAGCTCAAAGTAGTGGCGAATCCCCATTTGCAAAGGCTTCCACTGGCACATCCTTTGGCTCTAATATGGAGACAGACTCAAGTTTCGGAGGAACCCCGAAAAAGACAGACGAGGCTCCTGGCAGTCTCTTTCCTAGCACCGGCTTCGCTTTGGGTTCAACTTTTGAGGGTGATGGCACAGCCAGAGATGATGAACCAAAACCTGCCAACGACGCATCCAATTCGTTCTTTGGCAACAACTTCAGCAACACCCTTGGGGAAGCACAGGAAGCAGTTTCTACTCCAGTTACTCGGGAGGCCGACATGGAAGATAGCGCGGATGAGAACGACAAGACCAGCCGAGCATCAACCGCTGAACAAGAGTCGTCCACACCTGCCGCGCAACCCAAATCTCGGATCCCAAACACTACTCCGCCATTATCTGGAGGCTTTTTCGGAACCCAATCCCAAAGTAAGACTACGCCTGCTGCTGTACAAAGCAGTAATCCCGCAACTACCTCTTGGGGAAACCCTACGCCGACTATGATCACGCCAAAAGACACACCTCCTTCAGCCTTATTATGGGACAAACCTACACCAATTTCAACTACACCCAAAGAAACACCGAGAAAGCCAGTTGAAATCCCTTCATCATCCATAAAACCTTCTTCGTCACGCGCGATCAAGCCGGAACCGGAAGAAGAAGGATCTTCCGGAATCGACAGAAACATTCCAGAACCACCTCTTCCCCCAGAGTCCACGAGTAAAGTAAGCTTCGCGGCGGGTGAATCCTCTAACTCCTCGGCTTCTACATCAAAAGCTGGAGCTGATGATGCCCCTTTGCCGCCTGATTTCATGCTGTCAAAGGGCAAAGCACAAGCCCCGGGAATACCACCCCTAGAACAGCCATCTCTTCCATCAGATACTAAAGATGGCAGTCTGGATGAAGGTCTAGATGACGAAGGTAGCGGCGTAGATGTTGCACTAGAGTTAAGTCCTACCACCGCTGGAAGTTCGTTTGGTGGATCATTTGACAAGTCGTCTTTTGATAAAAGCCCCCTCGGGGGTGTCTTTACCAAAGTGAAACCGCATCAGCCTCGCCCAGATTCCAAGTCTCTTTTTGGAGAAATTGGACAAACATCTGTACCACATTTCCCGCCACCATCCAAGGTCCAAGAAAGTCCAAGATCGCCAAGTCCGGTGCGACAATTCCTACAAGGTGATTCGCTCCGTGCACCAAATGCGAGATCCGTTAGTGCCCCAGGACATCCAGCCGAAGGGGCCAGCCAGAAGAAAAGTGTGCCAAGGAAGACTGTTCCTGTGTCAGGGTTGCGAGTCTCCGCAGAGGATGATTACAGAGAAAGTTTAAACCGCGCCAGTGCCGAACGAGCTAAAAGAGTTGCCGAGGAAGAACAAAGCCTTAGCGATAGAGAAGACGAAAAGGTTCGTGAAGAGCTGGAAACTGAAGTGCAAGGAACAAAGATTTTAGACGAGTTCCTTGCTCATCAAGACTACGTCGGCAACATCGACAAGCCCGGCGTTCCTGGCCAGATTGAAAAGGTGTACCGAGATATAAATTCCATGATTGATACCTTGGGTCTCAATGCACGCTCACTCAATGCCTTCGTGAAAGGCCATACGGAGATGTACAAGCAAGGCGGCCATTCAATAGAAGACCTAGAGGATGAAGATGATTGGTGTCTGATTGAACTTGGCGACTTAGAAAGCATAGAGGGCTCTCTCTTAGACCGCTTAGGACAATGTCGAATTGGCGATTTCCAAGAACGCGTCGGTACCTGTCGCGAACTCCGTAAAGAGCTCAAAAAGGTAGAAACCAAAGGTAAAGAGATTAGCAAACTCATCGAAGCAAAATCAGACCCTGAACATACCGCAGCCGTGCGCCTCGGATCCCTTAGCCTTGAGCAAGTGACCGTGCAACATGATCTCCGCAAAGAGTTCACACGCATCCAGAAATTGCTTGCTGAGGTGGAGGGAGGCATTACTATGTTGAAGACCACGCTTGCAGCCCAAGACAGTCGCAATGGAAAGAGTGGTGCGGTGAAGAAACCCACAGTCGAAGCGGTTACGAATACAATATTGAAAATGACGAGGATGGCCGAGAAGAAAAGTGGAGACATTGACGTTCTAGAAACGCAGATGAGGAAATTCCATATGTCGACCGCCAACGATATCGATCTCGCGGAGAGCCTATCTTCCATGAGGATTTCCCAAGGCCCAGAAAAGAAAAAAGCTGCTGCGAGAAGCCTGCAGAGGAGTCTTATCCGTACTCCAGATAGATCCAATGCTTTGCTAAGAGAGTCTGTCAATGGAGATGGCACGCCCAAGAGAGGTCTGAGCGGCGTCACCGCTGAAGAGGTGCGGCGCTATAGAAATAAAGTCCAGCAGAGACAAGCGGTGAATAGGATTCTGAAAGAGGCGTTTTTGGAAAAGGGGCCGCTGGTTAGGGAGTTGGAGTCGTGCTTAAAGAGCAATGTAGGATAGCTTTTAGTGCGAGTAAATCGATACCCATGCCCTCCACATGCCGTTGTGCAGCGTGGCTTGAAATTATCACAGCATTCATTGTCGGAGCATCCACATAGACGTTTGGAAGGACGGAAAAGATTGTCGAACAACGTTATCGTGATTTGATTTTTGACTGGACGACAGAGATTTAAAACGATTGAGCAGAGGAAAGTCCCAGCTACCAAATTTCGGAAACCAGGGTGACGATGTGGGAGAGTGGAAAACGCGTGCCTTCGCTGGGCTTTGTGACAAGTAGCTATGAAACAAGACAGCTGTACTATATCGGCCTGGTTCCACAAAAGCTACCCCATCCTGTTACCTCTGAACCCCCATCACATCACAGCATCCTTCCTTGGTAGAATTCTCATTCCATACCCAAGCGCCACCAAACGCCCCCAATCAAAAAAAAACCCAGACCGAACGGTCTACGAACCTAAACCATAGTGGTCGTAGGGATGAAATTGAGCTCCCCGGTGTTGATATCTGGCGGGAACAGCTTATCCCACTCGTACTATGCCAAGGTCAGCATTTGCCCATTGCACCAAACCGCAACTAAACTTTAGATCGAAATCAAACATACCCAATCGATATCAACCATTTTATCATCAACCATCGGTGCAACCGGTACGGCATTGCTTTTCTCGTACGGCTGCGCGACAGCACCACCTGCGGTCTGCCTCACCGCCGTGGGTGCCATAGGTGGCGCATAGAAAGTGGCCGCCCCCAGGGACGATTGAGCAAGCTCGGCCCCACCCTTCATCTTTCCCACGCCAAGTGCCGGTCCCTGCCTAAACCTCAACATCATCTCCTTGGGCGCGCGCACCTTTCTTGCGTCCACGTAGATCCCCATTTTGTTCCGCACCTCCGTGACCACCCACCTGGCTTTGTCCGTCTGGGACATGCCCGGGTTGGGGGTTTCGAAGACGTAGTCGAGGCACGCCCAGATGCGGCTCGCCTCACGGCGTTGGGGAAAGGCAAAGACTTCCACGAGGAGTAAGAGGGCGTAGTGGTATTGGTTGAGGGCGCCGGCGTACCAGGCGTAGGGGGCTAGCGCGGGAGAGGTTTCGAGCTCGATGGCAGATTCCATGGTGGAGATGCCGGAGGTGATAATGATTTGGCGGAGGCGGTCAGGAAAGTTGTGGGATACGCTGTTGTGGTAGCGGTGCAAGACCATGGCGTGCATGCGCAAGGTGAGAATCTCAAGGACGACGCGGCCGCAGTGCTGGAGGGGAATGGAGTCGTCGATCAAGGACACGTAATTTTCTTTCATGATGCGCCGGAAATTCTCGACTTTGCCGAGGACGGCGGTCAAGCTAATCTTTTTCTTTTCGAGCCGAGGGCGGTCGACCCAGATGATGCGATGTATCTCGTTGCATTCAAAGCGGATCAGGGATAAAGTCATGTCTGTCCATCTGCGGGCAGACTCTTCCGGAGGATCAGGGCCTTCGAGAGCAACGTCGTCCACGTTGAGGGGCAACTGTGTGTCAAAGTCTTCGACCCGAATTCCTGGTCTGGGGCCTTGGGCTTCGCAGGTTCGGATGTCTAAGAAGCAGATTTGGTACCAGATCAGGCGTCGAACGTGGGTCTCCACTGGACCCATTCCGTACTCTGTGCCGTCGCGATGGAGTCCCATACATTCTGCAATTCGAATGGCTGTACCAACAAGAGCTGAATGCGAACGTGAAACTTCACCGCGGCAAAGCGGTATCTACTTCGAGTTAGCATGGTCTGGTCATTGTGAAACGAAAAGTAACGGCGGATGGATCAATTGCCATAAGGTATATCAAGATCCGTAGCGGCGCTAACAGCATTGGTTTGTATATAACACTGACGAGTCTACTGCTTCACTCGGGATTTAGAAGGAAGAGGGATTTTCTTGATCGACGTAGAAATAACCCACCATATACATAATGAAAGCCTGCAGGGTCTCAATCTTAGTCGTACGGATAATGTTAGCACGGCCAAGGGCAGTTTCTGTGCCCATTTGGAAGTTGTCCACCAAGTCCTTTTTCGGTACTCCAAACTCCGAGAGAATGGCCTCCTCAGGCATGCTGACCACACCAGAGAACATGGCAGCAAACACTACAGCCTGCAGAGAATTGGCGGGTTCAATGCCTATCTGAACATCGTCCCAGAAGATGCGATATCTCCTTTCAAATGAAGGCTTATGGACCAAACGACACATTGGATGGACGCATACCCAATACTGATCTAACAATGTATCCGCAACCGTCCTTGAAGGGAGAAAATCAATTAAAGAAGCAGATGCGTTACCACTCGAGAAGAAAAAGCTCGACGAGGGGGCTATGTAAGTTGGCCCAGGGGAAAGGAATGTGTGATCTACATACGTAGTCGTAGGCATCGAAGGCTCTGGATGCTCAGGAGATGCCTCCTTCTCTATAGGTGATCTATGATCGTTTCGTTCGTCATTCAAAGTCACCGTGAGCTAGTTCTGACAGTTAGTGAAGCCGACATGCGGATAGCAATTCAAGACCACATGGGAATCCCCACCTCTTCGGCCATCTTTGGACGAAAGAAGCCCCCAATCCTATCAGTGAGTCTTAGCTTGCCCATCTGGAAGCCCAAATCCGCAAGGTCATCATCACCATCATCGCCATATACTGCGTCACTTATAGCGAGAGGTGTGGGCTCAAGGTCTCTCTCATCTTCTGGCTCAGGGGCAAAGTCTACATCATCCTCGACATCTCGTAAAAATACGGGCCGGTCTCTGCTAGCTCCATTGCTGGCTCCTTTTTTGGCAACATCCTGTTCAAGTACTCTTTCCAGAGATCCCATCTTTTCTTTGATTTCAGTCAACTTCAACTGGGTTGCCGAATCCAATGCTGGTGCCAGGAAGAGGCAATCCCGCGAGTTCTTGGTACAATTGGCACACGGATGCTGCTTATCGCATTTTAACTTTCTTCTCCGACACTCTAGACAGGACGTAATCATCCGATTTCTGCGGCGTATTCGCGGTGCAGGCCCAGGAGAGGGCGACGCAGCGGCGCCATTTGACCCATTCGATCCATTCAAGAGACCCTGACCCTCGCGAGATGACGAGCTCTCAGTATCCACCGCATCGGACTTGAACCCGAGAGACTTCCCGGCAAAGTCTGCGAGGTGCATCATCTTGGCTCCAGCCTATCCTGGGTCTGTCTGACCTTACGGCCGTTGAGCTGTGTTGGAACCAGACTCAGCGTTACGGACGTAGTGGGCATACGAAGTGCATGCTTACCGCTTACACACATCTCAGATGCTCGCTGACACGTGTTCGATAGCATCGAAGTATGCGCAAGGCAAACGAACGATCAGGCTGATGGGGAGGAGGGGAGTTCTCCTATCCTTCATCCAACACCCATTGGTTTAGTTCCGCGCCTACCCCGCCTCCGCCATTTCGACCGCTCGTGCCGCTGTCAAAGAGATACAGTACAGTACCTTAGCGGAAATATATGGTTTCCTTTAATTGTATCTAGAATATTCAGTAATGGTTCAAATTACCGTCTAAAGGCGGTATTATAGTGTATAATCGTGCACAAAAAACTCCTTCTCCTTCGCATCCGGTTAGTCAGCTCCCGCCGCCCTGCTCTGGCGCTACTCACTCTCGGCTCACCCTTTGCTCACGCTCTACCCTCCAGCTCACCCACTACTCAGGCGATATTCATTCTTAATGCTGCCAAAGGATCATGAACAGCCTTGCCACATTAATTTCTTCAACTATACGCGACGATGTCAGAGAAAGTCATTTCCGGCTTTAAAGAAATCATAAATTAAAGCTTCACTAAGATCGACCTAGCTGTGCGTTCACGTATTTGCGTGCTGCTATCTTCTTGCTACATACATGTCTTGCTGTCATACTTCTTGCTCTTTAATTCAAATAATTCGATCTTTCTTTATCTCATTAGTTCATTGATCATCTTATAATATATAATAAAGAGCGGCCGCTTATATTAATCGTTTCTCTCGTTCTTACTCTTCTCTTATACTATTAAGCGATCTCCGCGCACGAAGATCTTTAGGTATAAGGCAATATAGATTCAGTAGGAGAGCAATAATCAGATCCATTCTATAATAAGACAAATCACTAAGGAGTCAAGTCCTCGGGCGCGACGCGAAGCCTTTTCGTAGGCGTGACGCTTATGTTTTTGAATGAATGATACAGAAAAATCCCGACGGCAATCTGCTTTCGAGGAGTCGGAAGCACTCGTCGAAGCAAAATTTCCGGACTGCTGCCGAAGTGAGGATCCGGCCGACCATAATCTTCTGGTCAGAATGCTCAATGTGACGAAGAAGCTCCGGCCCAAAGAGCGCCTGGTTCTTATCGAAGTCGCCGCCAAAAAAAATTCCCCTCCCGACATGGAGATAACCCTCGAAGAGGGAGTACCAGAAGCTTAATCTATTTCTTCTAGCTTTCCTCTCGCTTCGCCTTGAATCCAGAACATAGTATAGAGAGTCTGAATTCTATACCTAATCTAAATACACAAATTCACCACGATTGCTTGATAGCTGGTATGGCGAGGTGCTTGTCAGCAGTAGTAGGTAACCTTTGGCTACGGAGTAGTAAAGTCGCATAGTGTCTCTCCTGTCTCTTGTTCCAGAAAAATTAAATCTTAAAATTAAAAATTTAAGAAAAAAGAATGAACGTGCACGGGATCGAACCGTGAATCTCTTGATTCGTACTGTGGCATAGATTAGTAATGATCATCTCTTCGGGCAAGGGGAGACGAACGTCAAGCGCCTTGCCTGGTAAGGATATTAGCGTCGATTTCATTTAATCAGACAATTGGGTGCGCCTACCATTGGGCCACACGTCCCTATGACTTGCGTTACGATCTCCATAATAATAGATATACATTATTTAGAAAGACCTCTAAGAAAGGACTTTACATTCTCATGCAGGATTCTGAATCTATTAGATGCTACTTTTCGTATAATATAGAGATATCGCACTTCCCCACCACCTTTTTTTGTTATGTACTGTGGGCCGCCTGAGATGTATCTACCCTCTAAGGGGCAGAAGTCTGCCTCAATGAGCTAGCGGCCATCCCAGCCATCATATCAGTCCTAAGAAAGGTATGTTCTACGAAGAGCTATGCCTATTGCGCATATGGTTTCCGGCGTCACATATTGGTGTCACGATATTGAAGGACATGTGCGTGAAGCCCTTAACATAGAAGCCTTGTATCGATTTCTTAGCGTCTCTCACTGTATTTGGTCCATCTTCCCCCTCCGAGAACAGAGGGCAATCAACTTGACAATCCATCCTTTGCTTAATATATACCAAATTCCACCTCCACGACAGATTTCAAACGCCGTATCCTCCAACCCTATTACTGATTCCGAGTTCGGTTTGAGCTAGCCGAAGATCTCGATATTGTTAGAGGGGGCTGTCGAGGAGACACATGTGTAGACCTGTCAAGCCTAAACGGCGTATGCCTCACCACGTTTCACGCCAACCACCACACACCTGTTCTCAATGCCTCGTTTAGACTCGTTTACCATAGTATATAGCCACCACGGGAATCTACCTCTGCTCCTCAGCGAGCTCCCTCATAATCGCTCCTCAAGGCTTGACAAGACCAAGGGCTGCCTGCTATCGTAGAAGTAATAGTCCTCAGAGGAGAGAATTCAAGGCCTTATCTTTAGCTCCGGTTCGTAGAGCTCAACTTGTGTATGATGTCTTGAACCTCTTGCGGCTGTAATCTCTATCAAGAAATCGCCGTGGTTGCTTAGCTGTCCAATCTCCATCCTTATCCTCCAAGAAGTCAACTAAGGAGTTGAGCTTCTTAATGTTGCCTTGCGCCGAAGTTCTGTACCAGACTTCCTCCTGTGCATTTTCATGCATGGTTCTGTATCTGATTTGGATGCTAAGACGATGTGCTGGATCGCCTGCCTCGCCACCGTTGATACATTCATGCGGATGGACTGTCCCCTCTGGAACAAGGTCGACCCGAACACAAACTATTTGAGTGTTCGCTTTCAAGGGGACCGTCAATTGCACGCCTCGAAAGAACACCCTATTTTCAGTATGAGCTCCGCGACTTTTCAACTGAGCGCAGTGGAAATTAGCACCCTGCAGAAGCTTCCTCTTCAGTTCTCCGTTTTTATAAGTGCCACCATGGCGCTCATGAGATATGAGATCAAGGCCGCTATGAGGTTCTGCTTCCGCATGTTCATCTTCGTGCGGTGTTCCCCGGAACGCTTGTTTTTCAAGAATCAACTGAGACAGCCACTCAGCTCCTTCAAGAGACCCCAGAAGACGTTCAATTGGCTTTGTATAGACGACCTCCTTGTTAACCCGAATTTCGATATCTGTAGGCGAGAAGTAAATTCTCGGCGTGCTCCCGAAGCTGCAGATCTTCTGAGCTTGTGTTTTGCTAGTACGGAATTCTAAAGGAAACTCCGCACTAGAAATCATGACCCTTCCATTCTTGTATACTTTAACAGCAGTTCCGTGACAAGTCGTTGGCTTACCAGCCTCGTCGGAACCAGCCTCGCTTTCTATTGGAAGACCTTGGTCTTCATCGTTATCCTCATACGACTCGTCGAGTGGCATAGGGATGTCTATTTCGTCCACCAGTGGACGATGGAGAATGGAGGGCGATCTAGGTACGTGAAGAAGGGCTATAGGGGCTTCTCTATTGCTGTCGGTTTCCTGATCTTGCTGGGGATGCTTTTCGCATTCCGGATTGTCTGAGCCGCTCGGTTCAGCGACTTGAAATGGCGTGGAGGACGAAGTCGTGGTGGAGCGTTTGTGTATCCTTGAAACGATCTTCTTTGCTGCCGTCCCAGCAAGGCTGGCTCCAGTAGCGAGAACGAGCGCCGGGTCGTGACCTATGTACCTGCATACCCAGCTGAGAAAGCTTGGCGAATAGTCTTCGAGCCGCAACTTTTTTCCTTCTACAGCCTCTTTTCGAACATAGCCCCACATCTCTGGAAGAGGCGCGGTGTGGACAAAGCGTAGGCGGCTGCCTGAATACCGATTAACGAAGCTAGTGGGATTGTAGTCTTTACCTATCAGCCATAGAATAAAGTTCATGCCAGCGTCAATTTGGATAGCCATTGATCCTCTGTTCTTTCGGCTTGTCAAGAACCCAGCGGTTGGGTGAGGGACATGGAGAATGATACGGCGTAAGGTACCATCAATTCTGATGTCCAGATCGAATCTCAAAACACTGGTAGGGGCGGCGAGTTCGATCTCCAAAGACATCGCAGTCTTTGGCAGGTATTTCCGGAGATTATCCCGGGTACAGCTGGATGTTGTGATGACGAAAGGTAGCGGTAAGATCTCCAGAAGGTCGCTGGAGAATTGGTTGTGGAATTCTCTCAACTGTTGGTTTCATGCCGATGCAGGGCAACGAGCGTTGCGATGAAAGCGCCCTTGTGCGCGCCAATGCCAGTCATAGCCGAATGCGAAGGTCTCATGGATTCCTTTCTCATGGAGAAGACTTATAGTTGCGCTACGAGAATCCCAGAACCCACCTAGGACATCATCCTCACTTTGGACGTGTAGAATCAGTCCTAGGTTGGCATCCGCTGGACCACCGGGGCGGGCAAGTCTATCGCGACCTTCACCGGAAATTTCAACTTCTGTAGAATGGAAAATGTTCAAGTTTGCGTGCCAGAAATTGTTCCAATAACTCCATGTTCTGAACCTTGCCGTGCGCTGGACCTCGAAGAAATTGCAGTAGCTGGTGAAACTGTTGTTGTGAGAGACGGTTTGCGGCTTTTGCTGCGAATTGTTGCGCAATCTGAAGGGCACAGACGGCGCTGGGTACCTGGCTAACATTCATAGCGTCGGAACTACCATCGTTAGAGCGGCATTGATATAATGCATCGAGGCAGTCGCTCATTTGGTTGGGGAGATTCTTCATATTGATCTGAAGCTTTGGCTGTGTGTATTCCATGATCGTGGCGGACTTTTGTGAGGGAGTTAAAACGCAAGATTCATCTGGAATTTGGAATTCATACGCAATGACAAATGAACGAAACGCGGCTCCAATCGACAATTCCACAGATTGTGTTACCTCAGGCTGTGATTCGCGGCCGATATTAAAGTCCTGATGCTCTCACAATTCTCGATATGGCTTGTTCGTGTTTGATACCGCCGGTTTTGACATTTGGGGAGACTCATGCGTACCTGGTGCGCAAAATAGGTTCTAGCTAGGGTTCAAGCTATCGGTAACTATGCAGTGAACAGAGGAAGAGAAGTAGCGGAGAAGTGGGGGGTTGTTTTTTGTATCAACCCTATTGAGTCAGCAATGTGTTGTAGGTGTTAGGTGCACTACAGCTGATTCCGAAAGGTGTTGCGAGTGGGGAGGGCGCTGCCACAACACTTTCTTGAATGTCGTAACCGTCTGATGCCCTTTGGTCGAACCGCAGAGACAGAACTCGGTCTTCACGGCGCCGGTTTGAGCTTTGCTAGTATCATCGGGTCCATCGTTTTGTTTTGTGCAATGTCTTTCGCCGTCCTTACGTGCCCGTGGGGTTTTCGAATTGTCGTTTGGTATAGTCCACCAACGGGTTTGGCTCGCAAAAGCTAACAGTGGCCTAGACCCTGCCGCCGCAGCTGTTGAACGAGCTTAGCCTTCGACAGGTTCGTCTGATCGCTGACTATATGTTAGTTATTATTCTATAAATATCGAGAAACTAGAGCTGAACGGAGACAGTGAGAACTTCTACCGGCGCAGTCCGTCTCTTCGAAAACCAGAGAGCGATATTCGAATGCTCCTCGCTTGGAGCCTTATGCCACATGGTCCCTCGATGGGCTCAGACACTGGATAGGATCGGAAGAGGGTTTAAGCCGATACCAGCAACTAATTGATAACCTTCCACTCCTTCCACTCCGAAAACCCCTTCCGGACGCTGCGCTCACCTCAGCTGCGTTGTTGAGTCGGGAGCGGCTCCTTTTGCAGAGCGGGGATGATACCATGGATCGTGGGAAGTGGGACTCGGTATACTTCGATGACGTATTGCATAATGAAGATTTAAGCAACAAACAATTAATCTACGAGTCAACGGTTATATCACTTATACGTACGCTATATACTCTGGAGGGGGACAACGATGACTTGATCCAACTCCTCATAAATTTGCTTGGGAAGAGAGCTCTGATATTGGAACCGTTGGATAGCGTTGCTCAACATGGTTGCGCTAAAAACGTTACTCGACACGAATACAGCGAAGCTTTCAAAGACCCTTGAGATGGGCTTGTAGAATCACTAGTTGCAATTGAGAGCGCTGATGGAAAATAGATCATCATTTTCAAGTCGTCTCCTGGCTCGGTCCTGAGATCGAACAGGCTAAATGTTTAGATAACATCCTTTATTAAGATTGACAAAAAGCTATTCTGATTGACATATTTTATTGGGATATGGTGGGTGAGGTCCAATCTGCCGCAGGCTCGTGGAAGTATTCCCTCGAGGGCGTGGTGCCGATCTTGTTCCTCTAAGGCTCTCGTTGCTGGCCTGGACTTATATCGCATATGCCAAGTTTCAGGCTGTCATCCCACGCCGCTTCGTTTAAAAGGGTATATCTGGTCGCAGGCAGTGCGCACAAATCCAGCTGGAAGGAAATTGATGTTTTCTGACTTCGTAATCGTGCAGAGTGGATGTCCAGCCGATAGAGGGCCGTGAGAGGCCGACAAAGATGAGGAGCGATCAATGAGGGCGGCGCCGAGTTTCATTTCCTAGACGCGGACGCTGTGATAGGACGTCGATCGTTGGCAAGGAAACTGGTCACGCACGCAGGTCGATTCGGTGGACCTTTTTCGCATGAATCATGAAAACTTTCTTGCTCGATAGAACCACCCCTGCAGCCTGACAGCTAGGGTGCGGACAGGCGACTTCGTCGGTAGGCTGGAAACATTTCAAGTGTCGATCCATCTCGTCCAAGGCCTTGTTAACCCTAGAGTATTCGAACGTACGCCCATATCGCTCAGAGTGCGCTCAGGGCATACTCAGGCCAACTCAGTCGATGTTCAGCCCTGCTCAGGGACGCTCAGGCTCGGCTCAGGTTAGAGCGGCGCCCGCTCAGCTTGGCAGCTAGAAGCGGAAGAGGGAAAACTGTTTTGTCGTCCTCTATATAGGTGTATATACTGACTTACAGTAGCTCCTTGTATATGTGACAAAATGATAACCGAGTATTAAAAAGAATGATACTCTTACCGTCTAGTTGAATATTCGTTTAAAGATAATACACTGATATCAAATAGAACAATGTTGCTACGGTAGAACCTGAAGCTCTGTGTAGTTTCAAGATAACTGCTACAATACTGCCAAGCCTTATCTTCGGATAGACTGTACGCGGGAGCGCATCGCGTAAAGGTGGGTGAATACAGAGAAGAGAAGCATTGCAGAAGGATGATGCAGATATTGCTCATGATACCTGATACTGTATTTTACATACGCTTATTTCCATAACTGTTCCTTAGAATAACGTGTCATT
>JAABUH010000281.1_pt1 | contig 78246 bp, 109 predicted proteins | sample 5559121 | NCBI WGS metagenome assembly JAABUH01 (sample SAMN10711871, study PRJNA513364) | rock metagenome | isolation source: Antarctica rocks | place: Antarctica: Victoria Land, Battleship Promontory nord | collected 2015-12-28
TCTCTGAAAATGCGGCCTGCATTGTATATGTAGAAGTATGAGAAAAATTCAAATCAAGCTCAATATAGTAAAAGAAGTAACTGTCCGAACTTCTGGTGATGTCCGAACATCACGTGGGTACGAGTACTGTTCTGAGGCTTAGTACGAGGACGGAGAGGGAGCATATCGGATGACGTGAAAGCGACGAGGGGATTTCAATTGGGCGGCTCATCACAAAATGATATAGCGAGCAGCCAAGACGAAGAAGAGAAAGAAGAGAGAAAGAAGATGAACTGGACGGGTCTCCTGATCGTAGCTTCATCCACGCGCCTTACCTTTCCAATCTCCTCCACACGTGTCAGCGCTTCTGAACAGGCATCCCTGCCTCGACCTCCTTTTAATGTCAATAGATCAAAACTAATTCATACCCTGCGTCGTCCCTTCCGAAGCAGATCCATGCCTGGGGAACACACTATCATCGAGATGCCGCCCATCAACGCGACTGCTTCCGGTGAGCCCCACTGTTCTTTCACATTTGCCTTCGAATGGGTCCCTCAGCTACGTGCTAGCATGCACCTGAAGGTCAACCCCGTGTAGAAGCACGATTGCACGTACTGATATGTGCGTTGCCCCAGGTTCAGACAAGTACTCGGTCATCCTTCCCACCTATAACGAGCGAAAAAATCTCCCCGTCATCGTTTGGCTGCTAGCGAAGACGTTCGAGACAAAGTGGGTCCGAAACCGCCTTCTGCTCGCCCGGCTTGAATGTACGATCTCGAGCGAGATGCATGTTGTACTTACAGGGCAGGGCTGACTAGATTCTGTGAACAGTGATATAGAATGGGAGATCATCATTGTGGACGACGCTAGTCCAGACGGGACGCAGGAGATTGCGAAGCAGCTCGAGGGGATATATGGGGAAGACAGATTGGTCCGTCCGCTCGTGTTTCCCCCGTTCTGAGGCTGAGGATTCGGTATAGGTACTGAAACCCCGAGCTGGCAAGCTAGGCCTAGGGTAAGCTAACCTTCTCATAATACGTCCTTTCGGTGACTAATTCTGGTAGGACCGCATACGTCCATGGCCTCAACTTCTGCACCGGAAACTATGTCATCATCATGGACGCTGACTTCTCACATCATGTCGGTCGTTCTCCTCTCACTTCTCCCGATGGAGCTGATAAGACCACAGCCCAAATTCATCCCAGAGCTCATAAAGTGAGCTTCTTCCTGCAACTCCGAATTCAAGCTGATACGAGTAGACAACAAAAACTGCATGACCTCGACATAGTCACCGGAACACGATACTCCTCAGCCCCCTTCCCACCTCCTCCAAGAGGATCTCCATCCATCGGTTCTGGTCCAGGCGGGGTGTATGGATGGGACCTGAAACGGAAATTGGTTTCAAGAGGGGCGAACTATCTGGCGGATACGGTTCTGAGACCCGGAGTTAGCGATTTGACAGGAAGTTTCAGGTGAGATCTCGCACCTGTACGAGGATCGCTGCTGATCATGTTGTCATTCTCGCTGCTTTCGATCACCTCATTGTCATCAATGGTCAACCCGCTGGCCGCGCTCGCTCCTTCGACAGACTATACCGCCTACCCGTCATCCGGGACATAATCTCCCGCTGTACCTCAAAAGGCTACGTCTTCCAAATGGAGATCATCGTCCGAGCCAGATCACTAGGCTACACAGTTGGCGAAGTACCCATCACGTTCGTGGACCGGATCTTCGGGGAGAGCAAGTTGAGCGGGAACGAGATTGTAGGTTATGCGAAAGGAGTAGGACAGCTTTGGTGGGGTGTGTAGCTCTCTAGGGTACATGCATGATATACTCTATTTACAACAGGACTTCTTACGCGGTGAGGAGAACTCCTGGACCGAGTTCGAACCTTTTCTCCTCCATTCCTGGTGATTCACCCGGCTCGCTCAATCTCGTATGAGCAGTGACGAAGCTGTCCCTCGTATACATTGTCCCAGGTCCAACACCCAATCCATCTCCTTCCTCCACTCCTCCAAGCATCATATCCGCTCCACCAACCATCGGGGTAGTTGTCCCGACAGGAGCCGGACTCTGTACACCGTTCCTCCCAACACCATAACCCGCTTCACCAGCTTGTGCGGCTCTCCAACTCCATCCACTCTCATAACTCTCCCAACTCCCTTTCCGCCTTATAGCTCGAACACTCGCATCACGATCTGCCATCCTACCCCAACCGCCAGCTCTCAAACTCGGATGACCATGTGCACTTGGCGGGTACTCATAAACCGATACAGGACGATCACGATCTGCAGCGAAAGTCACGCTCGGAGAAGTGGAGAGACTAGTTGGGCGATTGACGACAGCTGGAAGAGGTAGACGGTGGATGGAAGTCGGACCTTGATTCCAGCTGGATCCAGGTGCGGGGATGAGGCCGAATGTGCTTGATGCCAAGGTAAGGGTTGAAGCGTTCGGTTCTGGCTCGGATGAAGGATGTGGGTTATCCCGAGGATGGGGATGAGAATGTTTCGGAGCTTGAACAAGAGTGAGAGTTTGGGGGAAGGAAGTACGATTGAGTGTGGTTGGTGAGGTCGGCGGGGGCATCTCCGGTGAAGCAGCAGGAGTTGGAAGTAATGACACTGCGGGTGCGGCGGGAGTGGTATTGGGTAAGTCCGTGGCGCCTACTGCTGAAACTGCAGGTGGTAAGGACGGTGCGGTGGCTATATGTGCGATATGTGGACCCGAGTCGAAGCTCAGGACTGTGGTAGGCTTCGTACTCGTCGAGTCCCGCCTACTCTGCCTTTCCGCATTCTCACCATCTCCATCAGGGTCGGATGAGGTAAACGACGCATCCGGTCCAGTCGAGGAAGGAGTGGAATGAGCTTTCCCTGCCCTGTCGTAGAATGGAGGACTGGGCGGGCGATACGAGGAAGGATGCAGCGGGGAGAGGAGCGAAGCCGAGGCCGAGCGGGAGTTCATCGAAGTCGAAGGTGTTAACGAAGCTGTATGAGAGGGTGGTAACGGTCTGACCGAAGCATCCTCATCCGCCCCTCTTCCAGGTCGATAAGAGCTCGCATCATCCATCATCGATCTCCGTCGGATACTCCCATCAGAACGGAATGAAGGTGTTCGAGAACGGGTTAAGAAGCTGACTGATACCGATTCGACCGTTGATGCGCGATGAGGAGGCATGGGTATCGACGGGTACGGGTTATTCAATTCTCTCCGGCGTTCTCTCTCACTCGTAGTGACATAAGAGAGGGAGTAAGACCGAAGGGAGTGTGATTCGGCTCGGGTGATGAATGATGAATTGTCTCTTGTCGGCGAGGCTGAAGCGAATATCTGCGTGGGAGAGAGTTGATGCGGAGGCGAAAGGTGAGAGGCGGTTACTGGTTTGAGTAGCGCTGGAACTCGTCCACGAGGAGCTGTATTATTCCGAGGAGGTATCTGGATTCGAGCAGCATGTGTTATTTCCTCATTCATAGCTGGACCCCGCCTTCCAACTGTGAGTTTCCGGGTGATCCATTCGAAAATAGGTTTACTAGCGCGCCTCGAATGAGCATGTGCGTAAGCTTCAGCGGATGAGAGGGGTTCATTGCGCTTGGAAGAGGAAGCAACAGGTGGGGGAGGCGGTGCGGAGCGATGAGGTGTGTTGAATGGTGGTGGTCGGGAGGTAGTTCCGGAAGCGAGAGTAGGGGAAGGCGCGAGAGTGGGTTGAGGTTGAGCTAGGGTGTGAGGGGAGCGAGGCGAGCTGGGAGCCATCTGAGGAGCTGAAAGAGGTTTCAAGGCTTGACGATTCTTCCTGACGTTCAAAAGGTGGTTCCGTTGATGAGTGAGACTCCCCGTTCAATACTCGAGTACAGTTGGCCGTCCCCGGAGGCCGACCTCCGTTGGAATTCGGTGGCAACGCTCGCGATATCAAATTGGAGGGAAGCCGAGCTTCCAAAGCCTTATCTACTCGAACCGACTGCAATTCGCTTTGATCATCAAATGTCATGCGAGTCTCCATGCGATTATGGACTAGTATACAACACAATGAAAGGACCCATGCTCAGAAATCGTAGACGTCCCCTCCCTCCCTAGCACCAGCCGCGCCCAACCCACCCTCCCGTCCCAACCCGTCGGCATACGGGTCATACCCAACTCCAGGCTGGACCGCCCCTAATCCAGCTTCCGGTCCCATCCCCATCTCGATGTTTTTCGCCTGATCCATGAACTGTTGTTTGATAGATACTGTTTGCCGAATGAGCAGATGACATGCTCGTTTCAGTGCGTCGGCAGGGTTGGAATGTTCGTCTGTCTGGATTTTGATGATAATGTCATTTTCGAGGGGATGAGGGACTTTGTAGCCGGCGAAGAGGACTGTGGGGTCGAGGAGCAGCTGGCTGCATGGATGACAAAGTCAGCGCTTCGCGAAATTCGCAGCCAGTGAAGGCTGATGAGCGAGAACAGCCGCCCACTCACGCTCGGATCATGTTGCCCATAGTATGGTCCTGCTTTCGCAGGAGAATCGTCGCTGCATTTGGGATCTTTGGATCTTCGGTAATGGTAAGTCTGCGGATGCTTGTCAGGACATCCCGTTGGATCTATCACCGTCCTATCGATGTTTGTCGATGTTCGGTCGAGTAGTCCTGACTCACGGTTTCTCGTCATCTTCGAGTAACCACGAATCGATCCGGTTCGGCTGATTCATCGCGTATCTATGTGCCCCGGTCGACAGCTCAGCGCCCCGCGAATCGGGTATGCTGGACTGTTATAGTCAGATCAGCTCGATTGCATTTACATCATTATCAGCTCGGGAGCCGCTGACAGCAGTCTGGCGGAGAACGCAATTGCGGAAGGAGAAGGAGATCATAAACTGCTCATAACTTGGGTCGGCAAAGGCTTTTGGCCTGTTACGGGGATTGACAGATTGTAGGAATGGTTCTAATCATTTCGACTTTGAGGTTGGGATGAAGAGAAGCAGACTGAACAGGCCCTACTTACCTTGAAGCCCTGAGTCACGCACGATCCCGAACCCCGTCCAGATTCTGGGTGCCCGATATAGCCCTCGTATGCGTATTCCAGGGAGGGTTTTGAGGATGAGATTCAGAAGGAAGATTTCTTGATGAGCTTGCTGACTGCTGAGTGGGCCAACCGGAAATTACGTGGAATAACACGGTCTACTTTTGATACCGCTGAATCCGAACGGATCGAGTTCCCGGAAACACCGCGCAGTCTCGTTCTTCCCTGCTTGCCATCTCCACTTGCCCCACCAACGTTGTAGAAGGTATAGGATGAACAACATCCCCTCGCATCTCTGACCAGGAAAAGACATAGAAAGGTTCACGTAGTTTCAGCAGATTTGACCCATTCATTGCCCAGTCACGACTCGCTATGACTAAACCCACTACCTACGACGCCACGGAGATAGTTCACCAGATGCAGATTCTCACCGATATCGAGGGCGATCTTGCAGACACAGCGATGGCTGTCGCAGCTGCAGATGTTTCGAAAGACCCAGGCTCCGATGGAACAATGATGCAGGATGCGGAAGCGATGGAGAGCACTCTTGAGCAGTCCATTCCCGCACATCCACCTTCAGATACAGCAACAAAGGAAACATCGACTGATCCGCAAGCCAATGGCGAGTTCAATACTGCTTCCTCCGAAGTAGCTGCAGCAGTACCACATGATACAATAATCAACGGCGACGTGATTCCTGCACCTCCCGAGCCGTCTGCAGCTGCACATGATGTATCGACCGCTCTCACGGCAGTCGAAGCGGACCTAAACAACCCTGTCATGCCGGAGAGTGTCGTTTCACCAGCACATGATGTCGAGACCGAGACAGCTGTCGAGGAAAGTGCAGGCAATATCATCGTCGAAGTGGAACAGCCCAATGTCGAGAATATCGCGCAAGCCGCTGCAAACGGCGAGATTGTACCACAAGCCTTACCTGCGAATCCCGAAACGCCACCCGAAGGTGCGGCTCCAGTCTCGTTAAATGGCGTAGAAGTATCAGTGCCCCCATCTCAACAGCCTACCCCGCCGAAGATGCCAGCGCAAACACCTTATGCATCTATACAGAGCCCGAAAGGGGAATTTACCCTCCCTGAGGGATTGACAGAAGCTTCGCCCAGTGTGAGGGCTTTACCCGACTTGATCAGATCGTCGAGAAGTGGTGGGCTCCTTCCTCTAGGCTGTGACGATACCTTATGAAGTGTCCAGACCCCAAGAACCCGAATGTGCTGCTTGCACTTTTCGATTGGTCCGTCCAGAAGACCGAGATTGCCGATGCGAGAGCATGGTATTATTCATTGGCGATAGGCAACCCAACTGCTGTGCGTTCCATTCTGCCTGTCAGTACAGAACGCTGCGCTAAAACTCGTGCAGGTCCAGCCGCTCTTATCGCTCATCAACCTCGAACTCGCTCTTTCCAATTTCCCGCAAGTCGAAGCGCTGTTCGCTCGCGCTCTCAAGGGTCCTTCAGGCGGTATCACCGCAGCAGCCGATGTCAGTGTATGGAGTGAGTCCGATCTGGCGTGAGACCCATTCGCGCTAATAGGTCTTCAGAGGCATATCTTCACTACATCCGACGGCAAAATCCGATTACCGAAGGCGCTTCGAATGTCGACCAAGTTCGAGGAACGGTGACCAAAGCATACGAGTTTGCGCTGAAAGAATGCGGGAACGACCGGGAGAGTGGTGAACTATGGCAGGAGTACATCGCCTTCCTCGCCGATAACAGTGTAAATATCCATCCTTGCGCGATGAATTGTATGGCTGAAGCCGGTCTCTAGCCCAAGAATACCTGGGAGACACAACAACAGATGGACAACCTTCGCAAAGTCTACCAACGAGCGGTCTGCATTCCCCTGAACAATGTCGAAGCTTTATGGAAAGCATATGACGCCTTCGAGAGCGGGCTCAACAAGCTCACCGTGAGTAACGATTCTTGGCTTTGGGTACCGACTGACGTAGGTCGCAGGCGAAGAAGTTCTTGGCCGAACGATCGCCAGCTTATATGACCGCCCGCACGGCTCTTCGAGAGCTACGTCTCCTAACTGACGCCCTTCCGCGGCCGGCACTACCTCCCCATCCGACCTTCTCTGACCAGGATAGGGCCACAGTTGCCGCTTGGAAGGCTTATCTCAAGTGGGAAGAGGCGAACCCTTTGGTCATCGAGGACGGAGAGATGCTGGCGGGCAGAATCGGGTATGCATTGAGGAAATGTTTGGGAGAGATGAGGCATTTTCCGGAGCTCTGGTGAAGGATATGCTTTCTATTTGAGCTTCTGCTTACAGCGGTTAGGCACTACGCGGCAAATTACTACGTCAAGTCCATGGGGAGTGATGATGCTGCTGGTGTTCTCAAGGCTGGCGTGCAGGCATGTCCCAAGAGGTGATTGTCTTTCGTCAGCTCGATAAAGGCATCTGATCGGTTTCAGTGTCCTCCTCACATTCGCTCTCGCCGATCTCGAAGAAGACCGCAAGAACAGCTCTGACTGCCACACTCTCTATGATAAGCTCGTCACCCTCCTGACACCCGATATCGACGAGCTCAAGACTATCATCGCAGCCGAAGTAGACATAGCTCGCGGACCCGAGACTATCGGTCCGCCTACAAACAACGGGGACGTGGAGATGAATGGCGTATCCGATATAGTCCGGCTTGTCGAAGAGAGAGAAGCGAGGGGACGGATGGTCGCGGAAAGAAGGGGGAAGGATGTCGAGGAGCTCGCAACGGCGATGAGCATCGTTTGGATCATGTATATGCGGTTTGTACGGAGAGCCGAGGTGGGCACCAACTGATGGCTAATGAGGTTGCTCATCGTATAATCAGGGGATTAAAGCTGCTCGAGGTGTCTTCGGAAAGGCAAGGAAGTCGCCTCACCTCACATGGCACGTCTTCGAAGCATCAGGTGAGGGCCTCCTCCGGGCAACGGCCTGTCTAACGCGGAATCAGCTATGATGGAGTATCACACCAATAAGGACTCATCCGTAGCGATTCGGATTTTCGAGCTCGGTTTCAAGCTGTTCTCCGAGGAGGTTGATTACGTCGTCCGATATCTCCAATTCCTTCTCTCTATCAATGATGACACCAGTGAGTCGACTCCCTAGCACGTTTGACGAAAGCTGATCTCGGTAGATGCTCGAGCATTGTTTGAACGTTCGGCACTGAAGATACCCGCTGACAAGGCGCGACCCCTCTGGGACGCTTGGGCGAGATACGAATATCTTTACGGCGATCTTGCAGCTGTACTCAAGCTCCAGTCCCGCTTCGCCGAGATCTTCCCCAATGGTCAGGATTATTCAGCTTCGCCCGCTCTTGGTCTGATGTTTCGTAGATTCACCGCTTAAGCGATTCGCCCAGCGTTTCACATACAGCGGTATCGATGAGATCGCCCTCCGCGATCTCGGCTTTGGTCTTCGTTCTCGTCCACAGCCTCTTCCGCCCGCCATTCTATCGGCTCTTCCAGCAGCTCCGCCCATCATTCATTCACCAATCCATAAACGACCCGCAACCGAATCTCCGCGCTCACCACCACGACGACGAGATTCATTCGATCGATCACGTTCACCAACTCGGTCAGACCAAGGCGGAGCGCCGCACAAGCGGTATCGACCTGCTTCACCTCCTTCACGTCGATTTCCCCTACCAGAGCGGGAAAGAGTACCAAGATATGGTGGACCTCCACCGCGAGAACGGGTGAGATCACCTTTGCCATTACCTCCACCGCCTGTACAACGTCGAGAAGAGAGGGTCCCATTACCGCCTCCTCCGGTACCACTACCACCTGGGAGGGATCAAGTTGATCGATCGGGAGTGACGAAGCCTTTAGCGTGGTTCATCGGGAGTCTCCCGCCGACTAGGGCTTTCGATGGTGAGTAAGCTCGATCGGGTTGAGCTGATTAGTCAGGTCCTACATTCCGACCTGAAGATATCATGCACCTGTTTGGATCGATCTCGAGAGAAGGAGTGGGGATGCCACCACCGCTTCCTCCAGCTCGAGCGCCTTATCCAGAACGTGCGGCCCCGTATCCGGAACGTGCAGCGCCTTATTCAGAACGTATGTCAATTCACTACATGCGGCGCGTTGACTACATGCGGCGCGTTGACTGATGCACTTCAGCCGATCGACGGTATGGCGGTCCGCCACCGATGAGAGGGTGGAGATACTAGCAATCATCAAAGAGAGTAGGCTTTCGAGAGGCGAATCCGATCATAGTTTATGTCATTGTCATCATCATCACGAATGTCATCTCCAGCATTCCACTCGTCTCTTCAGAACCCCTTGCAGCTCACTCCTCCCCAGAACGACCAAACCAATCATCTCGCTGAAATTATGCAAACTCTCTTCGCCATCTGACCAAGCCGCCGCCATAGCCTGAAAGAAGGTGCCTCCGTCTTTCGCTTCGGTCGGTAGACTGAGCACTTTGCCGATATCTGCCAGTCTCGTCCATGGTGCGTCGACGGCTAAGTCGGGTAACGACGAGGACGAAGATTGTCGCCAATCTGTGAACTCGAGAGCAAAGTCCCGCCCACCTATAGGAGTAAACTTTGACCATCCCGCATAGACCGCCCTTTGTTCTATATGATTCGAGATGTGTAAGACGATCCGGCGGTACAGGCGAGATGTAGCAAGACTGGGTAGAGTACGGTTGAGCTCGGTAAGATGCGTAGAATACGTTGTGATGGCGCGGAGAAGGCTCGCATCGGGTTCTCGGTAGTCGGTGACGGTCTGATCCCATCGGCTACAAATAACTTCTCAGCAGATTGAAAGGGAACCCAGTGGACGAGCCAACCGGGTGAGATGATGCTTCAGGTCATTCTCCACTTCCACTGTGATATGTCGCACGATCATATTTTCGGCCCGAGCACATAACGACGCGAACCTATCGATGATGACGTCGAAGACTGATACAGAAGAATCCGTTGGGTCGCCCGACCGCATTATCAATGGGAGGAGTTGATCAGACTGGATACGCCATCGAAATCCAGGTGCATTCCGAAGATCCGTTGACATCTCGACAAAGAACTAGTAAACTCAGCTCAGTCTTTCCCTGACGACGCCGAGCTGTACTTACAACATCGTCTGCCCAAGCCCTCAGTGAGGCATATATCCAGCTCGCACTGATGTAGGCCATGGTCAACCTCTCCAAACCCGATATACCTCCGGTCATTTTGGTTTGGTCAATGTGGACGCCACCCCTGGTATTGCCGGACAAAGCGCCTGGTACTACACGCACGAAAGCCGATGAAAGAGTCTCGAAGGCATCGAGCGAGCCGGATATGCGAGAATGATACGCGTGGAGGAGGGGAAGCTGAATCGTTGTGAGAAAGGGGAGCTTGTATTCGAGCGAAGGCAGGGGAGAATACCGGTCTGAGCTGAATGAGATTTCACACGGTGCAGAACATCGTTAACGAACCGGTAATCTGCTCGAAAAGGGCTTTCACTTGTCGCGAACTGACAGTCGGCTTCAAGCCAACCTCGGATGGCCCGTCCTCTCCTTCTGGTATCTCGTCGGTGATCGTCCAGGCTTCGGATGAAGAGATAATATCGTTGAGCTGGCTGTCGGCGACTAAAGCTGGTCAGCTATAGTTCCGCGCCCAAAATGCTTCGCCACACATTTCTTCTCCCCCGCTAGCCATTGGTCGAACCACCCTTGGTCCCGTAGTAGAATGCCAGCTAGTCCCTCCCAAGGCGGGTTTTCGATCCCCTCATACATAGACACCGTATCAATTTCGAAACCTCCTTCTCGGATCGCATCATCAAATACGACGGTCTGGTAGATTGTATGCGCAAGTAGTGCGGGATGATCGAGTAGCCGAGGTATCCGTGCTCGAAGAAGGTTGAGAAGGATAGGGAAGAGAAGCATGATGAATTCAGGCTGCTCGTGTGTCAGCCGAACCGATTGAGCATCCCGGATGCAGAATAAACCTTGACATTCACGGCGCTGCATCCTGCTCGATCGGCTAGCGACTGGAGATATTCTACGACGAAGCTCTGGTGCTCGTAGACCTGATCGAGGATATTCGCGAATGCCCACTCTGGCTTCGACACGGTTCAGTATTAGATTGGACGAGATGAAAAAGCAGCTCTACCTTGTCAACGCGATTGGTGCTCCGAGAACCTTGAAAATGGTATTTGAACCGTAGGGCGATTGGCTGAACCATCGCTTGAAGTGGGTAAAGTCCTTCTCCCGAGGACCACGAGGGTCTCTGACTGCTCTGCCCACGTAGACCTTCGCCTCTGCGAAGGTATCAGTAAAACGCTGCCAACTGTAGGTAATCCCGAACACACTCGGTCTGAAGAAATAGTAAATCCTGGAAGGCCCGCTCGAATGCTCGACGCTGAGTTGGAGGGACAGTATGATAGTGGACTTTCAAAGGCCACTTCAGCGCTTCACATGCATGCAATAGGTTTCTGCCGTTTTCTCAGTGCTGTCGTAGGAAGTCCCAACGAGCTCACTGAGACATGATTTCCTTCAATCCTGCCCAGGTCTTATCCCTTATCTCGACAATGACCAACAGTAATGTCATCTCGCTAGGGAGTGTTGCCTCCGTACTCGCGACTAGCTCATGAAGTGCCTTGTAGTGCGGCGTAGCGGCGAGCGGTGAGGGCTTGTGCGAGTCTGGTGACAACGCCTTCTCGCTGCATATCGTCAGTCGTGGTGAGACCACCATCGAGACTGACCTAAGTAGGATGACCTGCTCGAGTACCGTTGCCCATGCCAGCCCCGCTTCTAGTCGTGACAGCTCATCTTGCAGTCTTTCGATTTGCTCGAGCACCGTCCTGCCTTGCTTCGTCTGTCCGTCCGATCCATCCTCCTCGTCTGGCCTGGAGAGGTCCGAGACTAGACTCGCCAGCTTATCGGCGAGTGCATATCGTTGAAGCGAGAGCGATTGGGCATCCACGAGGAAGGTTTGTAGTCGTTCCTGCGTCTCGTCAAGGAGGTGAGGCAGTAATGTACTCGTCTCTTCCAACTAAGTCCCGTTTCGATCGATCAGCTAGAGAGGAGGTTTGTAGCTCTTCTCACCTCTCGTCCCGCAGCCGCCTCCTTCTGCTCCCAGTACCCTATTTCCTCTTTCAACGTCCTCTTACGCTTCTGATGTCCTCGGCCGGACGAAGGTCGTGAGCTCGAGCTCGTGCTTGGTCCCGCATGACCGAGGAGGACATCGAGGTCGTTGTACTCCGAGTCGAGGAGATGCCGAACCTCGGCTTGTAGGGCTGTGGAAGTGATAGGTCGAGTGAATGAGTGGATGTGCTCAATAAGTGCTGAGCTGGAGCTCATCTTGAGCCGAACCTTGTTTGCCCAATCACCTCGTAAAGGTGGACTGTCATGTGAAACGTACACGATTTTGTCTCATCATCTCGTGCCTGACGCTTCGAAGATTTCCTACGGGTAGCTAAACACTCATGAGAACTTCTCTAGCGTGACACTGTCTCATTTCACTCCGTCCTCATTCCCACGCTTCTCACCGGCTCCAGAACCAACACTTCATTCGACTTTATATCCCTATTCAATTCAGATACGAAATCTACCCGCTACCGCCGCTCAAGATGGTGCAGCCCTCGGCATCCAAGAACCTCTGGCTAGCAGCTTCCGACGGTGATCTCGACCGAGTTCGAGTGAGTTGGCACTTCACTATAGCAAGCTCTCTCTTATGACACTACCCGTATCGTCGTAGTACCTAATCGAGACCGAACATTTCAGCCCCAACGAGAAAGATACCAACTCCTACACACCCATGTCCGTCTCTCCAAACCCAATACCCCTACCGCTTTCCTCTCCCTCCCCCCGCTCCCATTGCTTCCCCTCCTAAAGTAGCGTTTCGTCTTTTCCAAAACTGACCAAGTCCAACCGGATCGTCTAGGCACGCAGCAGCATCTTACGGCCACATCCACCTCCTCGAATACCTAATCACCGTAGGCGGCAACGTCAACATCAAAGACGACGACGGCGAGACACCACTCTTCGTCATCGAAGACGTGGAGACATGTGGTTGGTTGGTGGCACATGGTGCCAATATACATGTGGAGAATAACGACGGCGAAGATGTATGTGTTTCCTGTCTATCATTGGGTTATGGTATTGGAGGGACAGGAGCGCTGACGATTTCGGCTGTACTTCGGTAGGCTTATACACATCTTGGGGAAGAACATCTGGATATCGCTACTCGATTGAGTTATTACCTCGAACAGTCTTACGAAAACAAAGACCACAACAACGGCGAGGACGATGATGGAGATGCTGTTCCACGACGACCGTACCGCTCCCGGATTCCACCTTCCCACGCACCGGGACCGGCAGTATCTGTACTCGCAGTCGACAATTACGCGAGCCAGCAGACTTTGACTTTACTCAGCGAGACTCAGAGGATCATGGAAGAATCGCAACGAGATGGTACGAATCCCGATGAGAGGTTGAGGGAAGTCGTGGAGCGATCAGTGAGGGATGGGATCGAGTTTGGTGGACAGGTTGGAGATGCTGTGAGGCCGCATGAACATGTGAACGGAGAGGCAGATGGCGATGGGGACGATAGGAAGAGGCCCCGTGCAAATGGTCACTGAGCAACAACAATGGGAGAAGTCCTTAACGACCTAGAATATAGAACCTGTATGATTTTCCATGCCATTTTATGTACATGTATGAAACACCCAGCCCATACACCATCTATTGTGAATCTCCCAAATGACCAACCCACGTCTTCGCTATGCCTGCAGGAGGTGTTCCATTGCATCGACCACTTCTTCCGGACATGTCACATGCCATCCTGCAAGCGTCTTCTTCGCCGGTGGTCCAACGGTAGTCGAGAAAATATGATCAGGTGTGATTGACAATACAACATCGGGGAGTTCCTCGGCGTCTTCAGGATCCATCGAAGAAGTCAGGGCAACAGGCGGTTTTAAGATGAGCGGTTCGTCATTGTGTATACCTCCTGGCGGGAAGATGGTTCGTAGAGACCGGAACATGTCCTCGTCGGTCTAAGCAAATGGGTCAGCTCAGCCATACGGAAAACCAATCGCTTCTCCTACCTTGTCGTCTCCAGCGCAGAAGATGAAGTCCGCTTCGGGGTTCTCATAGATCAGCCGTCGGACGATCTCGCCTTTGTTCACAGCAAGTGGCCGGACTTCGAGGTTCTTTTTCCCGACAAGCACTGTTTCGCGTCAGCGAGACGCTTATAGCATTACAATGAACTCACCTTCGATAGGTCTCCGAGGGGCCAAGCTGCTCTCCAGCAAATCGAGCGCCTGCTTGCATTGAAACTCGCTGCGACCATCAGCGCAGCACAAATATTCTCCGCAATGCGACTCACCCAAAGTCCGGGTCCGAATTTCGGTAATGCCAAGTGATCGAAGCCTTCTTCACCTCGATCGTACTCCCCGTCGTCCGTTCCATATAATACCGGAAGATCTCCTCAACCTCAGTCATCCAACTCATATCCAGCGTCTCAGTCATATTGGAGAATTCGTCATCATGAGGTGTCCGAACGAAACTTCCATGTTCCGCTGATAGGCCGAGGTTGGGAACCGCTCCCCAATGCTCGTCCAGGAAATCGCCATCTCGACCGGAGATGAGGTAGACGACATTCTTCGGGTCGGCGGCTAGAGCGGAGATAGCGGCTCGAGTCCGGGCGGTAGGGATGGCTTGCGAGGGGGTTTTCACGATCGGTGTGAGGGTACCCTACAGGATGTCAGCTGTAGGCCTTGTCACGATCTTTTGAGACACTCACGTCATAATCGAAAAGCATGAGCCTCTTCTTTGCCTTCCGGTACTGCGTCGTCAATCTCGACAGGTCGAGTTCAGGCGTCTGATGGGCAGTATGCTCCCCTCCAACATTCTCGAGAAGCTGTTTCAGAATAGTCGCCGCCCAGGTATGGCTCGTATGTCCCACAATACTAGCGTAAAGCTGAGCATGTCTCTCCTCCTTTTCTTCTTCCGGCATTCGCAAACCCTTATCGATCGCCTCGGCGACTCCGAGCAAGTCGTGCGGATTGATCCGTAGAGCATTCTGGAAGGAAGCGGAAGTACCCATAAATTCGGAGAGTACTAAAGGCGACTTGAAGGTTTTGTCCTGACAGAGAATGAACTCCATCGATGTGGTATTCATGCCGTCTCGTAGCGAGGTGATGAGAGCGAGATCAGCAACCGAGAGAAGTCCGAAATATTCGTCTCGCTCGATCGCTTGATGGCTGAATGACGAGTCAGTACAGCCGAGAATGGGTGAAACTCACTAGTGGTGCACCGGAGTGAAGTCCAGTCCGCCATACATCCCGTTGATATGGCTGACCAGCTCCGCCGTCATCCGCTCGAGCTTCGGCGATTCCGACAAAGCTGGGGTAGTGACCTGGATGAGGACGACCTTCCCTCTCCATTCCGGGTACACTTCGAGGAATTTCTCAAACGCCTGGAGCTTGTTATATACTCCCTTCGCGACGTCAAGCTTCTCCCGCCCGACCACGATCTTCTTGTCCTTGTACAGCATACGCAGGGCTTCCATCTTCGGTTCGACACCCGGTGCATCTCGATCATGTGAGACGCGCTTAATGTCAATTCCAATTGGGCAGTAGCCGACAGCGGTGACTGATCCGTTCGCGTCAACCCCGCCTGGTGCCGATTCAAAGCCGCAAACTCGGATGCAAGTGGAGACGAAATGTCGAGAGTAGGAGTAGGTTTGGAAGGAGACCATGTTGGCGCCTAGCATGCCTTCCAAGATCTCGCGCCGTTCTGCACCAGTCAGTATCAGTCAATCGAGCTTGCCGCGAAGATGCTCACTAGGCAGGCACCTGAAGATCTCCGAAGATGGCCACGGTGTATGCATGAACATTCCGATCATGATCTCGCCCTGCTCCTTGTGGTCGTGCAGTCCCAGGTGGTGACCCAAAGCCGAGCCGACGTTGCCAAGCATTCCCCCGAGCTTGTCCATTCTTGACTTTTCCTGCGTCGCACCTGGTATCCTATCCCAGTCCATTCCTTTCCGCTTCTCCTCGTTTGCGGCGGGGGAAGGAGTGACACTTCCCCATCCACCAGACGGGAACGACATCTTACCAAGAGCTTCTCGGATCATCTTCGGGGCCAGCAGGAGGTGGTAGTCGTGTACGATTATTAGGTCACCGGGGCGGTAGACCTCGGCAACTTTCGCTGCGAAAAGAGTATTGGCTTTGTGGTAGGCGATCCAGAGGGGGTCGGGGGTAGGAACTGTTGCTGTTGAGTCAAGCCATAGGAGGTAGTGAAACAGTGGCCAGAGCGCTACATGTAAGCTGGGTCGGAAAACTTCGCTCACTCTTTTTGCAGAACCCCTCATAGTGCCCCTTGCTCACGTCCGGTGGGATGAATACCGGAATGTACTTCAGCCTTCCCCCACTCTCCGCCTCCGTCTCCACCTCGGTGAATCGATCCAGCTCAGTACCCAACTCCTGCTGCTCAGTCTCGGTGAACTCCCCGCCAAATACCATCAAAGGCTTCTCGTCCTTTCCAGGTGGTGTAAGTCCTCCTGCAGTCGGAGTAGCATCACCGTTTGTTGCGCCAAGGAGATTGCCAAACGTCGCTGTCGACCTCGGTGGAGATGGAGTCGCCTGCGTTTGGACCAATACCTCTCCTGTCCAGGCCACGACCAACTGCTCATGACTCTCCGACAAGCTCTTTATCCCCGACACCATAGCAGTATGTGCTGTCCTCGCATGGATCCGCCATTTCGCATCAACGCTCTCCACCGAGGCATCCGCATCTTCAGGCTTGAAGTCGGGTGTCATAGGTGGGGACAGCATGCCAGCGGCGTCGGGAGAGGAGGCGGATGAGATTCGAATGATCTCGACGGGAAGGTGGTGGCAGACATGGATGATTCGACCCGATAGGGGGAGTCCTTTTGAGCGGTGGGCGGCTTCGAGGCGAGATACTTGGGAGCGGATCTCGGAAAGAGAGGGAGGAGGAGCGGGTTCGGGATCAGGATGCATGGAATCCATGTTGGCGAGCAGAGCAGGGATGAAAGACTGCCGTAACTAGGAATGAGGCGAATAGGGTTTTCTGGCGAGGACTGCTGAAGGATGAATGGGAATGACCGGTCACTTTTGGGGACGAAGGGCGATTGTTTTCGTTGTTGATGCTTCAAAAGGGACCATAAGTCATGAAGTATTCTCATGAAATCCAATCGTAGTCGTTGGCTGATGAGAACGTCTCCTGCTGTTAGGGATACCCTGCAAGGATAGAAGGGCGACTCTCCGACTCACCGCTGTGACCGGCACTTCACGACTCAAATCGCGAAAAGGTCCGACAGCTGCAAGAAGCTGCTTCTTGGATTGTCAGCCGTCTCACCACAGCAGTCGGGGTCACCAAGCTGAAAGAGAACGTTGTAAATGCGCGTCAATGGGGGCGTCTCTAACGGAAGGCACCATTCTGGATATGACGTGGGAAACTGAATCATTATCATGAAAAATGCTCTCCCCTTTGGCAAGCCGAACGCAATGCTGTTTTTTTGTGGATATCCGCTACGACAGCCCTTACTCGTCTGCAACATGCCGCCCAAGGGGCTCATGAACTCATACACACCTTCTCCAATTCATAACCAGTCCTTAAGAACACCAGTTTGCCCTATTTCCAAATCGGCCACCATTTACGAGGCCAAAGGACCCTCTGATGCACTCACTCCTTTGTTCCGATGCCTTTGTTCCCCGACTTCGGTCAAAAGGCCATGAGTGAAGAATGTAATGATGGGGGAAAAGCTCGGTCCGATGATGATCACGCGCCTCCGAACTCCCATCAAAAGCGGCCACTGGGAATGATCTGACCCTTCTTTGGTGTGTCATCTTTGGCTTATTCTTCGATAACAAGGTGGTAGCGAAATAACAATGCGACCAATGCACCGTCCGTCAACCGGCTTCGTTCCTCAAATGATGCCTTATCACCCCTTCAACATCCCAACAAAAGGAGTTCATCCTCAAATGATGAACGCCGATCCCACAAACGAGTTCATGTATCAGATCCCGATGGGAATGCAGGGAATGACAATGGGGATGCAGGACAGTAAAGGACAAAACCTTGGTCAAGATCAGCCTATTGAGTGAGAGCTCTCCCGTTGTCTTATCCCACATCAATTATGAGGACAAAGAGATCTGCGGTCGGCCGATGGCGGGCCGCGAATCGGCTTCGCCATGTCCTCGCTTTCTCAGTCCATCATTTACCTCATCCACCTCAACCCTTGCTTCTTGTTTCTATCGCGAGCTGACGAGGTTAAAGCCTGAAAGCCCTCAATGAGCGACTCCAAACTCTAGGTCTCCAAAATCCATCCAACGAGGACCTCTCCCGAGTCCTCGCTGGCGATCCCTTATCACCTCCCATCAAAACCCCCACCTCTACTCGGGGTCAACAGCTCGGCTCAAGCTTTCACACTCCTGGACGGGACCACTCATCCGGGCAGCGTTTTGTCGGCAACGAGCTAGGTCCACAGGACTCGATCAGTATGTATCGGTCATTACACCCATCAAGGCCCGGCTCATCGGTACGATCCAGTCGAAGGGGCGGGACCAACGTCGATGCGGATGAAGGAGATGAGGTCGAGCACCCTCCCGGGGAGAAGTGGGAGGACGACTGGGAGTCTCAGCCGGGTATAAGCGTTACATCGCGGCGAAGCGGTGTGGACAGCTTGGAGCGCATGACACTCGCTCCGACGAGTGCGTGGACTACCGGTACTCTGTGAGTGGCTTCTTTCAGACCTTATCCTATCCTATCCTTTCCTACGCCAAATGTTCCCGCCCCGATACAACGGCTGACTCGTCTTGTGCATATAGTGCCGGCGATATGTATACCATGCGCGAAAGGCTACTCAATGACGCGGCCGCCCGTGACCGCGGCAACGCCGAGGAGCTGACCCGTCAGATCCACGAGACCTCCGATCTGACTTCAACGCTAGCCAAGCTCGAGACAGCCGAGGACCAGCTTCGTACTCTTCAAGCTAACCTTATCGCAGAACGGGTCGCTCGCACCCAGATTGAGCGGGAGAACGATACTACATCGGAAGATATGCGGGACTGTCGGAACGAGCTGGCTAGTGCCGTGAGAGCGCTGCGAAGGGCAAGGGAGGAGGGTAAGCGGACAGATGAGGAGAGGAGGAGGTTAGCGAGATGCTTTGAAGAGACCAAGACACAGTAAGTAGTAAAGGTCCCTTCAGGGGTCAAGCTGATATTGGACAGGCTGTTCAGATACCACGAGGAGCTGAAGGTCCGAGATGCGAGGGCTCGTGGAAGGGAAGAGGGTAGAGCTGAGGTAAGTCTCATCTCTATGGTCGACTTCTAGCTCACCGTCTCGGAGGCTTGGCAAGAAGCGGAACGCTGGATGGGCGGGTCCCCACCCATCCCTGTCAATCCCGTCCAGCAATTACCCGAAGCGGTCCTCCGCCAGACTCCTATGATGCAGCCCATCCAGTCTCCTCCTCAGTCTCGACCACACGAGCAACAGCAACAACAGCCGACACTGCAGCACAGCCAGTATCCATCCCAGCAGATGCCACCGCAGGGCCCTACGTCAAGATCGATGCCGCAAGGCCAAACCCCGCCAATGCCATTTCAGCCCCCCCCCCAGGATGGTAACGGCCGGCAGAATCAGCAGCCAATGTTCCCGCAACCCCAACCGAGTTCACAATCTCCATCACAGCGGTATCAGCCGCAAGCGCAGCAACAGCCTTTACCATCGATTCAGCAGATGATGTCGCAACCCCCTCAGCAAACGATCTCCCCTCAACCACCAGCCTGTATACCGCAAATACAGATGCAAGGCCAATACCCGAGCCAACAGGTACCATTTGCGCCAATCCAGCAGCTGCAGCAGATCCCTCAGGCCAGCTTCATGCCGATTCAGCAACCCATGCAACCCATCATGGTCCCAATGATGCCAGGTCTGCAGCATGGCACGATGCCGCCGCCTCGCACTCGTCAACCTGAAAATGAGCAACTCAGTCGATCAGCTCCTCACAAGACAAACGAGCTATCATCTCAACGCCCCAATCGAGCGGCCACCGTAGCTCATCAGACACCTCGCCGGCCGCCAATGTCCACACAGCAGACGCCACAGCGGCAACAAAGTGCCCGCGCACCTCGTACCGCCCCTTCTGTGCAGCCGCCACGTCTTGAGCCTGTGAAGAAGCCGAATGCTGCGGACTCATATCTCGATCGCTTTGATCGCGATCCGAATCTCCGACAGATGTTATCCGGTGCACCCAGCAAGACCATCCATACCAGCGCTATCCCGACATCGGAGAGCCGGACTCAACGTTCACCCTCGCTTGTTGACAAGCCACTACCCAATCCGTTCACTCAGCAGAACGGGAGTCTCGGCCGTCAAGCGAGTCAAGGTCCATCTCGAGCCGCTCCAAATGGTACCGAAGTTGTGGGATCTCGACGAGGACAGCGCTTGAGTCTGTCGGAGGGTTTACATGCACATTCGCACCACCAGAGTGACGTCCCCGATGGAGACCGCTATCCCACCTTCCCCGGGCCGAACCATCATCGACGAGAGCATTCCAGGCAGTCGTCATACGGTTCCCTTGATCCGGCGGCTTTCGCACTACCAACGTAAGCTTATTGATGCGTTGTGAATACTTCGCTGATAACGATGCCAGGTCCACCGATGCTTCTGCTCAGCATACTCCTCGATCAGATCATCGCAATGGCGGCCGCCTTCCTCGACCAGCTCCACCGTCACAGTCCGCTCGTTCGCGATCACGCGTAGCCGACGCACTTCGAAGTGACACCGAGATCAACGGTGCGGAGTTGTCCAACATCGACGAGACGGAAGAGGAACAGGCAAGAGAGCAGCTGCAGAAGGATCAGGCCGCACAGAGACCAGGCCCAGCCCCTATCCAGTCGACTGTTATGGTAAGCCTTGAATGCGACGTTTGTCCGTCGTTGACCCGTCCCAGAGAATGCTCTCGCCTCAGCCGCCTCAGCCGCGCCAGCAAGTCCCGCGGAGAGCTCCGTCGATGCCGCCATTACGATGGCAACCAAGGATGGTGAGCTTGTGAGAGCGATGCCGATGCGGATGCTTCTAACACAACGTAGCCGGTCATGCCGCAGCCATTGGTGGGGGGAAGACCTGGATCTGAGCCTGGCCGTCCTAGCGGTCGGAACAATCGGGACCCGTCCGCGGCGATGTATGGTCGAGATCTGGCCGCTAATCTCATGGACCGCCTTCCTGAGCCAATAATTGCGTACGAGACCCCAAACACCCATCATAATCCTTTCCTTCCGCCAGGGCAGATGCCACGAGTAGTCAGCGGTGGTATCGAAGGCGTACAAGGTCCCCGTCGGTCTGCGCTGGGCTTGGAAGGTGTGGAACGAGATGATTTAAGGGGAGCACCTACTGTATGTCCAGGAGCATCTCTGGATGCGCGCCCATCTGATTATCGTTCTCCTTTTAGATCACCATTCAACCACCCGTGGGTCGAAGGCTCCCGATACGTCAGGTCTAATCCCGCTCACGCATCCCGGAATTAGTCCTCGATTAATCCCTCTGCTCTGCATAGCCAGGCGGCTTCCTCTCGATCCGTTCCTCCTTCACTCCCCGAAAAGTCCACGAGCTGGTCTCGGCCAAAGAAACCCGCTGTCTCAGCACAGTCAAACGCAATTCATACCCATGTAAACTACTATCCGGATTATCAACCACACGATATACCCCTTCCCGCGTCGCATCCCAATGCTCCCACCGCTTATAGGCCTGAACCTCACGAACCTCACGACGTACCTCTTCCAGCATCCCACTCTCTCGCACCTACCGTATACTCCGCTCAGTCCCCTCGAGCCAATTTCTCGCCAACATCGCATGCTTCCGTCAACGCTATCATCAACCTTGCCAAGCAGAGCCCGCTTCCTCCGTCTCGCACAGCCACAATCCTTGGCACTCCGGCCGGTCATCGCGCTTCGTCTGTTGTAGTGAGCCGCGTCGTATCATGTCGTCATGAACGCTGACGTCAGCAGACAGTGACAGACTGTGAAGAACCTGATTGTGGCCGATCTCGCACAGTAGCCAATCCCCTCGTTCCACGTCATTCCGTCAGGAGGAAGCCTATTCCAGATCCTGCCCAAGTTCCACTGCCTGCTTCTCGAGCAGGAGCAAATCGTGCTCGGGCGTCAAGTAAGCCGCCAGAGAATTCTAATCCCTATTAGCGCTCATGCAGATCTCAGCCTATGCGAGAACGGAGGGAACAATCGAAGAGGTCACCGAAGAGGAAAGTGGGCGGGAGAATCGAGGGAGGAAGCGGCATAACGGGACAAACCACTGAAACAACAATACACATGAGTAGCACACCCCATTAGCTGGACTTCTTGCGTGTAGACATACATTGATGACTTCATGTCCGTGTCCGTGCAGCCAGCCGCCGAAAAGATCGTGATCCGGAACTCCAAGTGAATGTCTCTCGCGTCTTTCGCTTTCTTCATCCTTGTCTCTTGTACGTATCTGTATCTCTTGGGTGACTTGGGTGGTCTCGATATCCACTTGTCTTGTAGTGATATGATTCATTCCATCACCCACTACTCCTGACCCTGGACAGAGCGACAAGCGCCTGCCCAGGTCGACCTTGTCCCCTTCCATTCCCTCCCTCACCACCAACGTCAAGATCCAGCTCTTCCTCACTCCTCCTCCCACCACTTCATCCAAGTCTTCCTCAGCATCCTCGAGTGCCTCATCTTCCTCAAAGACCGCCCTTACGCCTTCAAGACGACCCCCCGACGCGCTTAATACCTCCCTCTTTGAGTCCCGGCAACAGCGCTTGGACTCTTCCAGCCATTCCAGCCATCCCCGTACGGCTCATATGTTCGGACTGATCAAGACCCTCTTGATACAGTGTTCCACCAAGCTCGAGGCGCAAGTGAAGAAGGCCGAGAGTTACGCTGTGGATACAGTGAAGAGGCTGGACGATCTGCTCGAAGCCGTCGGGGAGGTCCGTGCGGAGAATCAAGAGGGAAGGGACGATTAAGCGGAACCACGAAAGTCGCAGCGACGGTTCTCAACGTTTGAAGCGGAACTACAAAAAGCCGAAGTCACAAGGTACTCATGGACCTCCTTACCGTTGTCAAGGGACTGGTCGAATATGTCTGCTTTGACCTGGAATTCGGGGTATACTGGATATGTCACGGCTAGGCCGAACAACGCCGACGCTCTCCTAAGGGATTCAGGTTGATCAGATGCTCAATGATTTCGGAGCGAAACATTGGAGCGGACTGAATACCGCCTGTCCGGGCTTGTTCTCAGGTCCGCAGTCAATCATATCCGGGACCCTTGAGTTCGTGGGAGATGTACACCAAGTATCCAAATCTTGGGTCAGAGGAAGTTGACTCCCTACCCACCGATAGCGTCATTCGGACACGCGAGTCAATCATGATACCTCACGGACAAAAACTGCACATTGCCTCCGTTGAAGGCTCGAGTGCTCAACCCGTTTCGGGACCCCATCGCTCCCTGCGCCCCCGGTCTCGAGCTGTTGACTATGCCGGTCATCCCGATGGACGACATCCAAGCCTCCTACTTCGAAGTCCAATACCAGGTCTACTAAATCAGCTTCCATTGTTCCCCGAGGGCGATCGATGATACCCGTGGCTATGGTTCTGCCAGTCAGTACCGGAAGAAGAGCGCGGTCAACGCGAAATGGCCGCCTAGAGGAGCGAATACCGTCAAAGGTAGGATGGTAGGCGTTGTAAACTCAAACTAGCTTGTTAGCTGATCGATCTCAAAGCAGGAGATCGATTGCGAGAACGTCAGTATGGTTCCGCTTGCGTTCTCAGAGACTGACAATGTGCTCGCGTTTCTCCTGATGTTCAGTGTCACGGCCGGTAAGGCTAGAAACTTGTTAACTGAGAGTCAGAGCTGACTTTACAGGACGCACTGGGCTCGCGCAGGTTTGGAAGATAATGATCAACTGAAGAGTGAGCCTTGGAGTTGTGCGGACTGTCAGAAGATCATGGCCTTTGACGGTGAGTTAGATACACTGTACACCTAAGCCCATCACTGATACAGGGGTTCCAGGTAGTCCAGTACCCGAGGTCAAGCCCGCTCAGACTGAACGATGTCTTCGACCAAATTGTATTCTTCGGTACTTCAACTCTCCGATTCTTCCCTCGAAGGCGTCGCTGAGACTCTCAGCTCTCATCAGAAACTGGTCTCGAAGAAGGATGACCAGGATGAGTTCATCGTGCAAGAGATCATTGGGCGAGTTCTCTTACTCCCGTGCGCGATCCCGCTGACGGATACAGGCGGAAAGCGGTTGGTCGCTATGTAAACCAAAAACGACCTGGTTTGTAGCTTTTCTTCTCAAATGCCGCTAACAATGGACTGAGAAATCTCTAGGGAACCACCGAAGAACATCAAGGAGCTGGATCACTGGGAGGGGCATTTCCTCGCCAAGTACGAAAAAAGCAGGTGTCGAGCCTAGGTACCGAGTTGCTCTTCTACCCGAGGCAACGGAGTGGTGGGATGATAAAGGGGATCAGGTGAAAAAGAAGCTGAAGGCGATGGGGATCCAACCGTGGGAATGGTGGGGATTGCGACGTATGCATAGGCACAAACCCCCTCGTCTATGTCTCTCGGCCCCCAGGGAGGCCCAGCGAAGTGTCCGTCACGTGACAACTGGTCGCCGGGGTCCCCGCATCACTGCTCCATTCAACCCTTTCCTCTCAACTCTCTCTTTCCATGATGCAACAGACAAACAGACGGACAACTCCATCCGCCTCCTTCAGCAAATCCTAAAGCTTCGAGTTGAACCATGAGCCACATCTTCTCTCGGCTCTCGAGTCTGATCTCGAAAGAATCATCAAGTCAATCAACCTTCGTATTGTCCGACGAAACACTCGCTTCTCCTATTCCTTCTGATCCGACTGCGGACATGCTCCACCACTCTGCACCTCTCGGTGCACCTCATCTGTCACCCGCTTCCTCTCAAGCGCCCAAGCTAGGTCGCCGAAAGCCAGTCCTCCAGACGATATCGAGCATCCCCTTTAACTCCTCCATACACCTCTTCGTTGGTATCCTCCTCTTCCTCTCTCCCAGACTCGCGACCGCCGTCATCCTCATCCCCAATGGATACAGCAATTTCTAACCGATCTCGAGCCGAAACTCATCGCTACGACCAGCTCATTCCAAGTGGCCTCCGAACATCACACCTCATACATCCGGGAAAAGTTGGATGATCTCACTCGGGAAGCTGTAGAGCTTCGAGGGGAATTACGAAGCGGACGATCGGAGGTGTTGGAGGAACTGGGACGCTTGGGCAAGGAGCAGAAGGATATGGTTGCCGGACAGGAGGATATCATCGATCGACAAGAAGCGTTGGAACGGACTGTTCTCGCTCGGACCGTAGCAGGACATGGAGGATGACGACGAAGGATGAGCGCCCTCCCACCGAGGTTGGCTCTGCACAGCGGGAAACCTGTAGCTCGACTTCAACCCGTCCAGGCCATTGTGGCTTCAAGCACGAGACAACAAACTGAGCCGCAATCAAGTCCCGACGAGGACGTATCGGACCTCCTCGACGAGCCAGATGACGAAATCGAGGAGAACCATCCCGGCGCAGCCGAGTTCAACCTCGCTCATTTTGGCGGTGACGAAAGCGCTTGCGCTGGTTCCCGAGGAGAAGTCGACTCGAATGATGGCAATAGTGATTATGAAGGGTACGATGGCTTCGATGGCGTCGACGGTCTCGAAGACTTCCAGCAGGACGACTTGCCTCCACCTTTCGATCCAAGCCACGGTGTGAACCCGCGGGACGTGATGGCCGACGCCTCGCCTGACGCTACTGCGCTTTCACGGGATGCTCAGCATGTCAACGAGGGAGGTAGCCGGCAACTATCGGGTCTGGAACAGCACTGGCCCGAGGGGGGAGCTGAAGCGCCATTGATGGGCGAGAGTGAGGATGAAGGCCGAGAGACGTGAGTCTGGCTTCACTTCCACTCACTTCCCTGGCAAACATGGGCTCTTCCCTTCGTCCTACGTCCTTGCTGATTCTTCCTTGTAGCACGTCATCCTCGTTAGAGCAACAGATCAGGACGCCCCGCCTGCCTATCCCTCCCCGACAAGCTAGTGCATCTCTGTCCCCTTCACAGCACGCCCTCGATGAGCCTGGCGCAAAAGAGAAGACACCGATACGAGTTCGGTCATCTTCCCGCGTGACTGGAGGAATCAAGGTCGACTATCGCTCGCATCCCCTTGATGGTTTCAAGATCAATGGAGCAGGGTCCACTCCTAAGAAGGCGAAATCTTCGCAGAAAAGTCGAAACTATAACGGTCGAGTCTTGTTTTTAACGAAGCATCTGAGAGCGAGTGAGGTACCTGGAGGGGACGTGGGAAGTGGCCAACAAAGGAAGATAACACGCTTAAAGGCAGGATGGTGAGTCTTTTGAGCTCGCTGCGGACTTCCAGGCGCTCAATCTTGATCCAGCAGGAGATATCGTGTGAAGTGTTGAGTGTCTGCAGTATACCTTTCCACTCGGTTCGCTCTTACCCCATTTTCTTAGTGCAAAGGCCGATGTGCCAAGTGATTGGGGATCATCGTACAATGCATATTACTATTGCTATGCGAGGTTGCTGATGCGGCAAGATACATGGCTACAAGCCCTCTAAGTTTCTATATGATCTCCTCCGCCTGCGGGTTTGAGAGGTGTGGTATTTGAGGCTTGTCGGAGGAGGGATTTGCCGCCGATCTCCCTCGTTCCCCGTTCCCTGGGCTGCTAAACCTCTTCTTCTCGACGAGCTGTCCAAGAGGAGGCAGGTCACCTTGAGCTGAAGCTTCCGCATTCTCCGTCGTCATCGGCGCAGGCGATATCCCACTCGCCACAGCCGCTTCTCGATCCCTCTCCGTCTCCGTCTCCCTCCGCCGCTTCGCCATCGGATTCAAAATGAAAGCAAGAATGACCACAATCCCGTCAAGTATGACAACGAGAAGGTATGAGACCTATCCGGTGATCAACCAAAATGAAGCTATCGCGAAAAGGGAAAAGAGAGTAACGTACCAGACCTGCGATATTCAATGAATCTCGGAAGAAGAGACTCATAAACGAGAATACCCCGCCGAGGATATCAATCGCCATGAAGACCAACGAGATGCCGATGACTTCGTGGAGCCTATAGATCTCGATATATTGCGGTCTAGACGTGAGCTCGTCAGCTCGGAACGTCACAGTCAAAATGTGCAGATGAGATAGACTCACATGAGTGCGATAGCTAGGAGGACGGCGGAGAGGTAACCGTAGAATTCGAGTGGTGCTGTCGTGCCGTTCCTCTCTCCAGCCTTGGCAGAACAAAAACCATCAGCTCCGACTCTGGGGATCACCACTCAAGCTTAGATGACAAATTAAGCCTGAGAAGGCGCGAAGCAGCTCAGCTCAGCTCGCTCACTCACCTGTAGAGCATAGATCGAACCCGTCTCGAACCCCGCCCAGATCACCAGGAACGCCACCATACAGGCTGTAGCTCTCAGCCTGCTATACCCTCTTGAGTAGTACAGGCACTGAGCCCAAGATACAGCCGAGAGGAAACCGAACACGTGAGGTTGGATCTGGAGCGGGACGGAGAGGTGGGAGGTGACGATGTAACTAGCGAATGGGAGGCAAGCGATTGCCCAGACACTGCATCACAAAGAATCAGCTAATTCCTTCAAAGAGGTCAAGGAAGGTTAGTTATTGACGCACGCCATGAGAGAAGCGGAGAGACCGAGAGTCGATTTGGACCGATACGATTTAAAGATCTGAGGGATGATTTGGACGGTCCACATGACCGCGCCGATCGTCGCGAGAGCATTCTCGACAGGCTTATTCTCCTTCATCGCGGAAGGATACCTGATGCTATCGGTCGCGGTCGAGTGAGAGGGTTGAGTAACGTCTGACGAACCATGTTCGATGGGGTATTGGTGAAATCGGAGCGGCCGAAAAGAGATTGCCAAAGCAAAATTCAAATTCTTCATGGAATCCCCGACAAGGCACCCCAATAGAAAGCTTCTCGCCGTGATGGCTGAGACGGTACTTTTATTAGCCCGCAGATGTTTTCGAGAGATGATTCGAAACGAACGGATAGTAGGTCGGTCCCCGTGCACCTCCAGGGCGATAGACCCAAACAGATCTTTGTTCACATTCGCGATGACCGAAAAGATCACAGTCACCCGGATCGTTGTTTCCGTCTCGCAAATTCGTCACACCCCAACGTTGAGCTCGAAAGCTGGACATGACCATTATTTGAGGAGAAAGATGCGATCCCCTCGACCTCATCTCCGAGACGATGCACAATGGTGATCCCTTCACGAGGCGTTTATGTGCAGGGAATATTCCCCTTCCTCGCTGTCACAACGTAAAATACCCTCTTACACGAACGGCCACGATCTCTCGCAAAGAAGCGCAACCTGGGGGGACATTCATCCTCCTTCATGCCATCAAATGTATGTCATTTCTATGCGTAGATATGTCCGGGGTGATGCTACGCCATCCCTTAGTGTCCGTGTGAGATGACGCCATCAAGACGAATAGAACTCTAAGCGCGACATTAGCTTCTGCTCTGCCAAAATCCAAAATGACCTACTTTTGTTGATCTGGTGAATGAGCATGTTTATGCTGAACGTCGCCATCCCGTCAAATAGCAAAAGGTTCAGCTCATTCTCGAATTGCGCTTGCAGCAAGTCTTCCATGCGGACCTGCTCCCGACCCATCACCGCGTTCGTTGGCAGAGGAATAGTTGAGGAAGTCATTTCGAGGGAGAAGACCCCGACCTCATTCGAAGCGATGACGATGTGGACGTCATGGAAGACTGTTGGCGATACCTGACTGATGCCCAGGAGAATCCCTAATGGCCATGAGCAATGCGCTGAAAAAACTTGACGTTGGCGCACCCCTTGTATACAGATCCTGCGCGGTATACTTGAAAGAGCCGAACTGCGATTTCTTCCCAGACTTGGCTTCCGACCGTTGATGGAAGTACTGCTTGGACAAGAACGTCGTCTTCTTCTTGCTACAGGCGGAATACGTATTAGCCCTTCATGGCAAAAGCATGGATGCTGTACTTTCCCTTTCTGTAAACTCGTCATTGAGGAATCGATAAACTGGTGGTAGCTTGTAATCTGCTCCTCAAACCCTCGATGCTTCCTAGCCATGTCCTCATGTGCCCTCTCCATCGCCACAGCCGCTTGCCGCTGCATGTTTCGAAGATGATGCTTCTGCCGGATATCGCCAGCGATCGAGACAAGGAGAGCCTGGAAGTCGTCCTTCCGCGAGAGCTTACCGACGCCTTCCAGCCTCAAGCAGAACTCGATCGCTCGCGACTGGACCTCTCGCAATGGCAATCTGAAAGATCTCAGCAAAAGCTTGTACTGCGTGATGGACTCACGATCGGATGCTCTCTATCTGGTATTCCACTTCTGCGGGTGTTGGAGGCAAATCATGCTTCGCCCGCTTAGCCTGCTCCATATGCATGTCTCTCTCAACCATCTCCGCCCATAGCATCTCATGCTCCGGCTCGGGTTGGGTGATCAGGATGTCGAATAGAGTACGACCCGTCTTGACGCGCAAGACTGCAAGGACGTGCCGCTTAGCTAGCACCCAGTTGGCCCTTTGCATTGCCTCCGGACCGCTCGGTGCTGTGCACGGACGATAAGCTCGAAAGCCAATAGTATCAGGAGAACGTGCCTTGTAGCTCGGCCAGACGGTTCGTCAGACGGAGGTTGAAAGTCGCCTTGCTCCGGTCATAGTCGATCGGCGGACCCTCCAGCTCCGCCAGAACACGAGCCATCGGATCTTTCGGTTTCCCAGCGGTCTACATGGTAATATCAGCGGATCTCAGCCGGATCAGCGGTCTTGCTCACCAAGATCGGTATTTGCTTCATCAATATGCTTAGCATCCCGTAGATCTCCGTTCGAGTGATAGATATCGGGGTCGCTTCGAGGGTCGACTCGAAGAGCTCATGAGCCTGGAAGTAGGTTTCAAGAGGATCGACCGATGCAACTACGCACTCATCAGCATTTATTCAAGACTCTGACAATCACTGACCGTCCAGGATGAAGTCTTTGAAGAGAACACCATCGGAGCGAATATACTCTTGTAAGGGCTTCTGGACGAAGAAGTTCGTGACGACCTCGAAGCTCGGTGCTGCGAGGTGAGTGATGAGGTTGGCGATCGTCGCGAGGTTACGCCGTTCGACCGGCCCCACGGACTGGGCTATACCATACGATTCCGGAGCGCTAGTAACCTTCAGCCTAATGAGGAGTAATTACGTACATTATGGCCGGCAAGATGAAGGGCAGTAAGATAGTCCGAGCGACAATGGGAGTGAGATCCTGATCCTCCGCTTCTGGGTACTTGACCTGATAATGGACCACGTTAGCATTCTCAGGCAGGATCGGATCAAGACATACTCGGAGAGCGAGCAGCGCTTCTCGGGCCAGTAATCGTGCTGTATACGGTAGATACTGCGTCGATCTGCACAGCGCCTCTAGGAGCTGCTTCGTAAGATGGCGAAGCTCCTGTAGATCTGAATCGTTTGATCAGCTCACATCTCTCCAGTCGGAAAGCGCAGACTCACGCTGTATATAAAGAGCTCGGGAGTGCTCGTCGGTCTGCAGCACTTGATTGCCCTCGAGATCACGCGGTTTGGACGTGGCCATACCGGTCCGGCTTTCCTCTTCATTGATGAGGCGTCGATAGATCTAGAAACCCGGCTCAGCATTTTTCTCGTTGACACGTGCTAGGAACGTTCTGACTTCTCCAGGATCTGTGGTTAGGTCCAGCTCAGCCGCCTCGATCACGCGCAGAACGTGCGGTGTCAACACCTCCTGCAGATACGGTGTGATATTTGGCCGGATGTACTGGGTTGCGACGGAAATGATGGCGAAGCGCGATTCTTCCAAGTCCGCCAGCGACCGCGAGCGAAGTATCTCTTCGTGGACAGCAAGCTAACGATATTAGGTGCCTTTCGCTTGCAAAGGAACGCGACGTAAGACACACCTGGAGCAACCTGTGGAAGAGATATTCTTCTCGTCGTTCGTGCCCAAAGCCAAAGAGGAGTAAAGTAACGCTTTCAACCAAGCGGCGATTTTTTTCGTCTTCCTCGTGCTCTGATAGAGCGTAAAGCAAGCGCGAGAGATACTCTCCCTTCGTCTGAAGCGTGAAGAAGAGGTGCTCGAAGAGCTCCAGCTTCCTCTGCGAAGTCCGATCCAGATGAGCTCCGGTGATGAATGGATCACGGTTGCCGTTATGCGAGAATCCGCCATCCTCCTTATTGGCATGCCCAACGCCGTGGATTAGCGAGTGCTTGGCTCGAGCTAGCTCCTCGAAAGTCATCTTGTTCTTGAGGATCAAGGCGATCTTCGTGTCGAGCTCCTTGACTTCCGTTTCGAGGCCTTGATTCTCCCTGATCAGCTTGACGACCTCCTTGCGCAGATTCTCCGTATGGATCTGCCTCCGGAAGTCCGCCTCGGTATCGTCGAGAAGGTGCATATAGTTCTGGATGGTCGATACATCGGCGTCAACCCCGGTAAGGAGGCGATCATACATCTGTCGCTGGACACGGCCTCTCCACAAGGACTGAATCGTGGTGATCTTATCAACATTGCGGTGGATGTAGCTAGTTCGGATGTACAGCCGGCGCCGTGCAAGGAAGCCACGAATGATCGACTGGAAGAAGACCAAAGCGCCCTGAGTGCGCGGGTCTTGCAGGTAGTCCCGCCAATCCCGATACTCCTGCCGGGCGAGACATCCTCGCGCAACCGCTTGGAAGCCAATGACATCGGGTTGAACGAATTCAAGCTTCTTCTTCTGCTCGGTTGTTTGCTTCTTGGCCAGTCTCGTTCGGAGAAATGCCTGCAGACCGCCAACTGAACCGGCAACTTCGACCTTGGCTAAGGCCTTCTGCATGCTGTGATGAGTTTGTTTTGCCAAACGAGCGCGAGCAACAGCCTGTAGCGAAGTGACTGCAGGCATTGTCTGCTGAAGATTGCGCTTGAAGCTGTGCTTCTTGCGTCGGGCGAGGATGCCACGAGCTGAAGCTTGTAGTGTAACGATGTAGTCTATCGCGTCATCGACTTTTTGTTCGTGTGCTCGTTGACCGCGTCGCACTAGACCGCCACGGAGATGGCTTTGAAGCGACGTGAAAGTGGCAAGTTGAGCCTCGACAACACGATGTTGCTTCGCAATGGCTTGACGCTGTAGACGTCCCCGGAGAACCGCTTGTACATTCATGATCGACTCCGCGATTTGGGGCGCAACGAGCGATTCTCGACCCTGCTTGTGAGTACGACGTGCTAGACAGCCTTGACATGCTGCCTGAATACCGATGACGCTTCGAACCGATTTATCGAGAGCATTTTGAGCCATCGATCGTCGTACCCTGGACAGCATACCTCGCGCTTGCGCCTGAATACCAATTGCCGACTGATCGAAAGCGTGGACAGCCTTGACCTGCTTGGTGTAGCGGCGATGGACCGCATGACCCCTCGCAGACGATTGTAAGGATGTGGCCCAGTCGAGAAGGCTCGATCGCTCATCTCGTTCGGCCAGAAGAGCGCGCCTGTTCAAGGCACCTCTACTTCGGGCTTGGAATCGTGCAATGATGGCCTCCGTGAGCTCGAGTTGGGCATGAACTCTAGATGACCGCATCTGAGCCAAACGGCTGCGGAGGTGGCACTGTAGATCGATGATCGCAGGTTCGCACTCGAGCAGTTCTCGGTCCCGTCCTGGAGCCTATAAGCGGTATGTCCAGAACATGAAGAGTGGCTTACTCTCGTCTTCCGTTTCCTCGGGCTCTTCTGGCTCCCAACTCGCTTCTTTGGCGAGCTCTTTGCGAACATCGCCGAAGTTGGGCATAGGGACTCCCTGCAATCCTTTTTGAGTCTTAGCGAGCTGTTCATCTATACGGGCATTAGCCTATATTTCGATTTATATTATAAGCTTACCGGTGAATTCGAATTGGCCAACGAGGTCTCCGATCCGCTCGGCCAAGCCTTCCTTGGCGAGCAAATGACTGAGAGTGTCAAGTCAGGTGAATAAAGCCGAATTGAACGCGCACACACACCTAAGGATATGGATGCAAAATATGACCTTCGGGACGTTTTTCTTGTCATACAGATCAATGGGGTCGAACATGAAAGTCTGGTAAGGAGAATGTCATCGGCAAAGCTAAACACAGCTTGCCCGGACTCACATGTGGCATCCCGACAGTCCTAAGGAATTTGAGGAAAATATCAATGTTATCCGTTTGCTTGTACCGATGCTTGCTTTCCTATTGCCATGCTTCAGCTTGACTACCTTTGAGAGTGCCACTAACCGTCCAGATCCGCTTGACCACACCATCTCCCTGGAACCGTCTCGCTAGCTTGGCCAATACCACACCATCCCTCAATCCCTCCTCCATTTCGGTAACTCCGAATCCAGTCTCTTCCTCCAGACAACCCTCGACCCACTGTTGTGCCTCACCAACATGGCATAGGTATTCGTACGCAGCTAGATCGTGTCTTCTCCGGTCCATCCAGTTTGTCTGCAGCAATCGACGGGAAGGCAGAGGAGCAGGTGCGACGGCTGCGGACGAGGCCGAAGGCGGGAGGACCGATCTTGAAAGGCGAAGACGATTTGACATACCTGAGTAATCAGCTTAGACAGTAAGGGATATCATTAAGCCCGATCTACCTGTCACACCCTCTCCGTCATCCTTCGAGGCACCTCGGACTGGCATCGACCCAACAGCATTCATCAATCCCTTCATCTCATTGCCAGCTACTTCGGGACGAGGTGAGACGAGACCGATGCCGGAAGCAGTCGAGAAATTGCTTTTTGGTGTTTGAGGCAGATAGGCAGAACGCCGCTTCAAGCCCGGTGTTGACGGTATAGTTGGCGTGGTTTGGCGATTATCCGATGTCGAAGGTGACAAAACCTCCGAAGCTCTTGGTCTGCTAGCGGGAGTTGTCACGAGCGAAGCCGGGTCGTTTCTAGCCGAGACTGGAGTCTCGTCTGTCGTGATTAGCGCTGCTGTGGTCGATCCGCTCCTCAACGCTGAAGGGATCCTCGCAGTGCCCGCACTCGCCCTTGTGTGACCATTCTCCTCCTTATCATTGCATCCGCCTTCACCAGAAGCGATACGGGGCAGGTGTCGACCTAACCGCCTTCGATCGGTTCGACTGATCGAGCCATATTTTTCGTGACCGTCGCTACTGCCTACGCCATGAGCCGTACTAGATCCCCCAGATGAGCTGAACGCGGGTATACCAAATGAGGGCAAGCCAGATGGTATATGGCGAGACGAAGCCATGGACGAAGCGGACAATGGCGTAGCAGTGGTGGAAGTCGGTTTCGAGGTCTTCTTCGGTGAGATGCGCGCAGAAGAAGTGAGTTTTGTGGGTGTAAGCTCTGCCGCAGTCGGGGGCACGAAGGGGTTTCCGAATGGAGACGACTTCTTCGGACTCGCCTGGACCGCCTTGGCAGGAGTCACCGTGACAGCTTCGACTAACGGTGCGGTCTTGGCCTCCTCGGACACTGACCCCGCTTTCGCTTTCTTTCTAGCTTCCAACCTCTTCAATGCATTCGCCCTTGCTACAGCGAGCGTGTCTTCAACCGCCTGGGTACGCCCGGATGCGATCCCGCTGCTACCGGTGGAGTGCGGCGACAAGATGGAAGAAAACGACGATGAGGAGGGCGGTCTCTGGCGGATGGTGTCGGTGTTGCTGATGTCGGAAATGCTCGTAGTACCGACAGTTCCGAACGGGGTGGATTGGGGCAGACGAACTCCGGAATCGTAACTGGCTGCAGAAGCCGTCGCTCGCTTCGCTGCCCGGGAAGCCATATAAGTGCTCTTGTACCTCCCTTCCGTACCCGTATCGGTAACCATCGATTCATTACTAGGCGATGATGCAGCCGAAGTTCCCGTCTGATCAGGCCGAATCGCGGCGGCTACAGGGGTGCTCGAGGGACTGCGGATAGAAGGGGATGAGGGGACCGTGGACACGGTAGTTGAAGGCTGACGAGGAGGAGAGAAGACACTTGTACGTTTTCTAGGGCTGACTGGAGTCGATTCAATGCTGTTGGCATTGTTGATTTTGGCTTCCCACTGTCCCCTGACCAGGTCGACAGACTTCGCCCCTTTGCCATGTCCAGACTCGGAGCGCCCACTCATCCATAGTCCTAGTCCCACTACTCTCCCTGAATCCGATCTACTCATCCCTCCGTTCTCCATCGATACCATCTTCGCAACGCTCTGCCGAATAGGTGTTGAAGGGGGAGACGAATTAGCCAGAGCGACTAATGAGGTCAGACCGGTAGAAGATGAAGAATGGGAATTTGGTGTGTTCCGGTGACCATTGGTCGTCGATGAAGTCCGTTGAAGGATACGGGTCTGATATGCGAAGATTGATGGCGAAGCTGAGATCCCCTTCGGTGGCGAGGGAGCGGCATGTGCTGATGGTTCGGGCATTATGTGATTGATTACTGGTCTATGTGATGGTGTATTCTGTTGCCCGAGCTTCTACGATCTCTGTGGATTCGAGCGCCAACACTCAAAGCGTATGGTGAAGTAAGTCATGGAAAGATTGAGAGCTGACGGCAAATGTAGCGTCCATGCTCATGCTCACGTACACGGCGGTCCAAGCTTGGCTTTTCGCTCACCGTTGAGTTTCTCGACGCGTCTCCGCTTCTTACCCATTCGAAACGGAGATATCTCGTATGTCCGCTCTCTGCTTTGATTTTTTGGCCACCAGCAAGCAGTGCAATTCCATTCTGAGCAAACTTTTGCTTGAGACCATTTTACTCGACACCGGCGTTTGGCTCTGCTCGGTCGTCGGATCGTGATCTGTGCTTGCTGCAGGAGGTGGCCATGGGCAAACACGACAAGAAGACCGGGAAGGGGCGTCTTGACAAGTTTTACAAGCTTGCGAAGGAGCAAGGTTATAGAGCTCGTTCAGCTTTGTGAGTTGCAACATCTCTTTTCAGCTATTTTCAAATTAATTGACATGTAGAGTACTTGTAGCTGATAACTTGTGCATCCTTCTTTAGCAAGCTCATCCATCTCAACCGGAAATATGACCTTCTATCCCGAAGCAAATGCGTTATCGACCTCTGTGCAGCTCCAGGAGGTTGGCTTCAAGTAGCCCAGAAGTACATGCCAAAGGGCAGCCTCATCGTCGGTGTCGACCTCAATCCTATCAAACCCCTTCCACACGTCATTACCTTCGTATCGGATATCACCACTCCTCAATGTCGGACCCAACTCCGAGGACATCTGCACGATTGGAAGGCGGATCTGGTCTTGCATGATGGAGCACCGAACGTTGGTTCGGCTTGGGTACAGGATGCTTTCACGCAAAATGAACTGGTCTTGCAGAGTCTGAGACTGGCCACGGACTTCTTGGTGAAGGGAGGGAGCTTCGTTACCAAAGTGTTCAGAAGTCAGGATTATAACAGCTTGATGTGGGTGTTTGGGCAATTGTTCAAGAGCGTCGAAGCGACGAAGCCGCCATCTTCGAGGTGAGTCCACCCATACGCTACGGCAACTGCTGACACTGAACCAGGAATGTGTCCGCTGAGATCTTCGTCGTCTGTCGGGAGTTTATCGCACCGAAGCATATCGATCCGAAATTCCTGGACCCTAAACATGTCTTCAAGGACATTGCGCCCCTACCCGCATCCATCACAGCTCCACCCACCGACCCATCCTCATCTACCTCCGCCACACAGGCTTCTACTTCTGCTTCCGCTACCGCTGCATCTCGGCTAGCATCGAACACACATGTACACTCCAACGTGTTCATGCCGGAGAAGAAGCGGCGGAATAGGGAAGGGTACGCGGAGGGAGATTATACTCTTTTCCACACAGGTTCAGCCGAGGACTTTGTTCGAGGAACGGATCCAGTGTCCTTGTTGGGCTCAGCGAATAAGATCACCTTTACGACAGAGCAGGAGAAACCGTGAGTTTCCTCTGTGCCTGAGCTCCAGGCATACTCATTTCTGATTGGCAGATGGCTCAAGTCACGGCATACCACCCGCGACGTAATAGCCAACTTCGAAGATCTCAAAGTGCTTGGCAAAGGCGACTTCAAGTCGTTGATGAAATGGCGACTGGCTATCCGGCTCGAGACGGGTCTTGACGTCAGGGCGGAGCCAACGGAGGATGTGGACGAAGAGGTTACGATTCAGCCAATGGATGAGGATGAGCAAATATCGGACGAGGTTGGTCCTCTCGTCGCATGCATGAGACATCTGACGAAAGTTGCCATAGCTCAAGAAGCTTCATGAGGAGAGGCAGGCGAAGCAACGGAAAGAGAAGCGACGAAATAACGAGAAGAAAGCTCGGGAGCTGCTGAAGATGCAGCTCAACATGACTGTCCCTGCCGACTTGGACAATGAGGATCGTGCTCTCGGAGGAGAGGAAGAAGTTTTCGACCTCGGCGAGGGGGAGAAGGAGGCAGCTCGCGGTGGGATCAAGAAGGCTTTGCAGGACGTTGTACGAGATCAGGATGGCTTGAGTGAGGATGGAGACGAGGAAGACGCAGCATCCGAGACGGAAGCAGAGGAGATCTTCGATTCGGAGGAAGAACGTGAACTCAAGCTGCAAGGTCTTGAGGGCGAACTCGACGAGCTCTACGACCAATATCGAGATCGTATGTCCGAGCGAGACGCGAAGTGGCGGGTCAAGCAGGCGCGATTAAAAGATCGGAATCAGGATGAATGGCACGGAATAAAGGAGGGGAGTGATGGGGAAGACGGAGTCGACAAAGGATATCGGGACGGGATGATTAAGGCACCCAGGCGAGATGGAGGCCATGAGGATGACGGAGAGGAGAGCGAAGAAGGCGGATGGGATGTGGTTGCTGCTGGGAAGGCTAAGCTTGGCGAGGATTTCGATACGAGCGACGATGATGAGGCAGACGATGAGGAAGGGGACGATGACGAGGCACCTACACGGACCGCACGATTCTGGGAAAGGCCAATCGCAAAATCGTTGAATCCGGCCAAGAACCTTGTTACTTCGTTACAGGATGGCAAGAAACGAGCGCAGATCAGCCGACGAGCCCAGCTATGGTTCGCTCAGCCTGTTTTCAAAGGAATCGATGATCTAGCTGCGTTAGACGGGTATGATGAGGAGGAGGTCGATGTTGATGGAGGACTCGGTGGAGAGGAAGAAAGCGAGGATAGCGAGGATGAGGTGGATGAAGATGGAGATGTGGAGATGGAGGAAGCTTCGGTTGCTAGCAGTACTCCTGAGGATGACCGAGAAGACGTCGAGGACTTCGAGATCGTACCGCAAGAGGCGGAGGAGGATGGGCCAAGCTGGGACGTCGATGATGAGGATCAAGACGAAATCAAGCGGAAGACCATACAGGGTATGCTGTTTCGCACCGTCTCATGAGACCACGGCTAATCCTCCTTAGAAAAAGGCCTCCTCACCGCTGAAGCTGTCACTCTCGCCACCGCCCTCGTCAATCGCCAGACTACCGCTTCGAAGCTCATCGACGAAGGGTTTAACCGTCTCTCCACCTTCCACAAGGATGGCCTCCCGACCTGGTTCCTGGACGACGAGTCAAAATACTACAAACCCAACATCCCCATCACTAAGGAAGCCGTCACCGCTCTGCGTGAAAAGCAGCGAGCACTCGACGCACGGCCAGTCAAGAAGATCGCTGAAGCGAAGGCTAGGAAGAAGTTCAAGGCTGCTCAGAGGATGGAGAAGGCCAAGAAGAAGGCCGATGGGGTTATGGAGGCGGATGACCTGAATATGCAGGCGAAGGTCAGGCAAGTTGGGAAGGTCATGGGGAGGGCTCATGGGAGGGAGAAGAAGGTGGAGAAGAAGGTTGTGGTTGCGAAGGGTGCGAATCGGGGAGTCAAGGGGCGGCCAAAGGGGGTCAAAGGGAGGTACAAGATTGTCGATGCGAGGATGCGGAAGGAGGTGAGTAGAACGAGGGCATTATCTATGATCTATGCTGACGACCTGTAGGTCCGGGCGCAGAAGCGGATCAAGAAGGCGACGAAGAAGCGATGAGTCACATTGCGGCCAATAGTTGCGTGCATTGCAAGCATTCTTCAAGCATTATCATCGAATGCAACCAATGCTCCCCGGTGACCGGGCAGATTTGATGCCGGTATTCAATGCTCACTAAGCCCAACTCCGGAATTTTAACGTGATCTCCCGTTCTCCTTTCCTCTCCTCTTCAGAGGGTAGAACCACCTCATCCACTGTCCCTCCACCTGTAGTCTTCCCTCACTCATCTCCTCTATCCTGAGATCCACCAAAGCCGGACCTTTCCCTTTTGCCCACTCTTCTCCATCTTTGCATGGCCGTCCTATCAACCTCTGTTCCGGGATGGTCTCGGTCACCTGTGATGTTTCAAGGTAATGTACGTATGGAACGTAAACCAACGCGCTTGTCTCGGACCCATCGAACGCCGCTTCCTGATTATGCCCCTCTTGCCGATCCGCTTGCCACAACCTTGATCCATCAAGACTGATCACATCTATCCGAAGACTGAAGACGGTTGACGACATATCGAAAGTGAAATGGTTGAGTCGAGCAGAGACTTCCACCGGGTAAGGTCGACACCATCCGTCAATCCCGCTCGCCCCCAAGGGTGATGAGCGTTCTCATATCAGGCGGGTTATCGGCTTCAAGATCGAGATCGCCATCCATGTCATCGTATGAGAACAGAGAGATCCTCGCCGTTCTACCCGTCACCGTTGGCATGGGTATTGGCGGGCTCGTACGCCGATATAGTATATGACAGAGCATTCTCGACATCTGCAAATCAGTCACTACATTGCACCAGAACAAGGACCTTACTCATCGCAACCATTCAGGACCTCGTCCATTGCCTACAGGCATTAGCTGATCAGAGCTTACACATGTATCGCTGCTCACCTTGGTGGGCTCTCATTAGTCTTCGAAGCTCTCCTTGCCCTTCGCAAGCCCGAAGTATTTCTTCTTCTTCATGTCGAGCGGTACTCCAATCTCGCCAATAATGGCTATCTCAGGGTATCAGCGAGAGACCGAACCAAGCTAAAGCGAGGACGACGTGCTTGGATACTCCTTCTTTCCAGACTCATCCGCAGCCATCCCATCCTGATCTCTCGAGTCACGATTTAACTTGGCCAGCTCATCGCGTAGACCAGATTTAATCGCTCCTGATCCGATCTTCAATGCGGATAAGATCAACTTCAAGCCCCTTTGCACGCCGACGGCGTCCTGCGAGTCAAGAACCAATCGACGGGTTTTGGGAAGGACACTGATGAGCTCACAGCATTGAACATGTGCCGTCGCTTTCCGAGCATGGTAAGACCATCGTAGAAGTGCGCTGATAAAGCCAAACGACCTTGCTTAACGTGTTCGGAGAGGTCTGAAGGGGATCCGAAGACTGGTGGAGTGATGAATGAGATGGCCTCGGGATGTGCTTCTCGTATTCGACCGATGTATGCTCCGTAGTGAGCTGGATGATAGCGTCAACGCAGATCAGATGAAGGGAAATATATCCCTCACGACGCCAGAAGTCGGCGAGAAAGTCGTACTTCGCTCCCACCGGATAGTCTCTCGAAGTAGTCCGCTATGGGGACTTTGCCCGTTATTGTGTCCCATCTACAAGGACATCAGCCGGGAAGACGGCTTATTTACGAGACACGTACACTCCGTGCCCAGCCCACGGACATCCCCCTTCACCTTTCTCGTCCCAGAAGTCCCATTCAGGTGCCCATCTAAATCCCCAACTTCCCAGAGCTTCTCTCGCTTCGTCACGCGTCAACCAGACTCCTCGTCCAGTGGGCGGAGTCATGGTGATTTCCCCCTTTTTCTTCTCGCCCAATGAGGTGAATTCGAAGATTTGGATATCTGAAACGGGTCGACCCATGGCTAGTTGGAATCCTTGTATGGGTGTGGGACAGGGACCTTTCCTGTGACCTGTCAGGGGTAATAAGGACCAAGCTCCAGATAATCCTGCTTGAAATCCTGAGCCGGAGGAAACTCATTCAGATCAGGGATCCCGATGAACCCCTCATGAGGCTCCTTCGTCGAATCCCAGCCAATCACAAAATCATTTAGCAACCCACCAGCTGTCTCAACCTCTCAACCGATCTGCGAGGCTAAGCACATATGTCAGCTCAAATCTGATAGCTCAAGGTCTAACTCACTGGCCATATGCTGCTACCCATCTCATTCTCAGCCACTCGTTAGCATGCACCCCATCGATCTTGCATTTCGGTGCAAACACATCAGATGCCCATGTCATGGTGAAGCAATGTCGTGCAGCGAGTCGATGTAGATTAGTATTCCACTTCACTTAGTCTTCCTGTCAGATCAGTCTCCAAACAAGGACGGTACAACTCACTGTCCGGGAACTCCTTCATCTTGCCATTCGCAGCTTCTTCTCTCCCTTCCATACCTCCCTTCCCCTCGGTTGCCCAGCAAGCATGCACTAAAGCTGCTCCGGTCTGATGGATCCTCCTCGGATTCAGGCCGAGCGCGTCGAGTACCCAGTATGGAGCTCCAGTACCGGAGATGAAGCGAGAGAAGACGTCTTGATGAGCAGAGATGACTGCACGAGAAAGCTATCAGGCGTGTCCACCACCTTGAACGTGAAGAACCCACAACCTCGCATACCGTGCGCTTTACATCGTCGCAGGATGTTGATCATGTAGTCGATGTATGCTTCGTCGTACTTCCCTCTAAGTAACGGACTATCAGTAACGCGTCAATCGAACGAGTGCATGCCTCACGGTCCAGCATGCTCAAGCGCTTCCCATGTAATGATGTACCGAATGGTGGTGAAGCCCCATGCTTTAGGTCTTCACAGATGGACCCTTTGATGTCATTCAGAACGGCACCGACATGGTCGTTTCGCCAAGTTGTTGGATTTAGCTTATTGGAACGGTAGGACTGTGAGACAACCTTAGGCGTTGCGAAAGGAATCGAACGAAACACTTCCACCCATGGGGCTCCGGAAAAGCTTGATTCCAGAGTGAAGAAGTGATGATGACCGGTCATGACCTCTCGATCTCCTTCCCAACTCACCTCACCTTCAAGCATCGCGGCGGATTGCGGAACCCGCTGGTTAGCCAACTGATGAACCTCCGAGCTCTCCTCTCGATCCCACTCAGCCTGACCGCGCTGTTCACCAACCGCTTCCCGCAACTCGCTTCCTTCTTACCATCGATCGCAAACACCAACGTCAGAGGATTTAGCACGATGTCAGACCTCGAACCTGGAAAGATGAACGGTAAGTCAACCCTTCCATTCACCAGGTATTTGAAAGGTCGTCTTAGCTGATCTGTATACCATTCAGTTCTGGAGAAACCACTTCAATGCCATACCAACCCAGGCGATTCTACCCACCCGACCGGGTATGCGAGGGACGGGTATTGCTGGGGGAGTAACATGGATGCAGGGAAGCACTATGTTGGCGGGATAGTTACCACCGAGTTCCTCGATTTCAGCAAGGAGCGAGGTAACCTGCCAACATCTTGGAGGTGATGCCGTATCTGATGACGGGCTCCTTTGTAGGGAATGACCTGATGACGAAGCGAGGCGGTTTTCCGGGGCTGAAGGATGGATGCCGGTGGTGTCTCTGCGTTGACCGGTGTGTCCCACCCCGATCAAATGTATCGGCAACGATCAGCTGAAATGTTTGAAACAGTTGGAACGAAGCATTCAAGGCATCCTCTCAGCTGGGCGAAAAGGTCGTACCGAAGTGTGTCCATCCCCTTTCTCACTCGAACTTTCTTTGACGATCTCCTCCTTAGAGTCGACTTCTCCTCCACCGCTTATGACACCCTCAAAACCGTCAAATTGGAAGATCTCAAGCGATTCCAATGGACCGGTCCTCGGGACAGCTCGTAGTAGACGACATTTTGGCATATCTCCCAAGGATCAACACCTCTTCTTCGCTGACATTAGCAATTACAGAAGCCGTAGGAGACGATGCATGTTGTAACAAGTCGAATAGCCGTCCAATGTGAACCCAACATGAAACCCCAACACCCCTGAAGCGAGACGGATGAGGGGCGATTAACAGGTCCTATATCTGACATTCCCTCTGCAAGTCGCCATAAGAGCCAGTGTCAAAATCCGGCGTTCCACAGGATGTGGGTCTTCGTGCTTCCTCGGCCTGTTGAGGAAGTCGAGGAGAAAACTTGAGCGCTTGTTGAAAGAGAAAGATGGGCTGGAGATTTCTGGTCTATATATGTACACAGATTGGTTGTTCGGCGATTTGACCGGGTTTATCTAGTGGCGTACGAGCCTGTTCCTGACACGTAGAAACGAGTCCTGCGCAAAGATTTAGATTTCGTATCTTGTCTCGCCGAGCTCTGTAGGCTGTCTTCAACGATTTCCGCTGCAAGGTACCACCAGCATTCGGATGCGACATCACTGAAGGAAGCTTGTGAGTCACATCAGCTCCACTTATCAATCTCATTCTTGCCCTTTCCCTTGATTCTTCCGGAACCCGCCCAACTCCACGTATGACGAACCCATCCTCAGCAAAATAGGAAGTGCCATCTGTATACGCATCCATCGCAGTCCGCTGCGTCGGAAGCTATGTTTTCACCAGGACCTCTGATCCTCCGCTTTCTCCTTCTTTTGTTTACAAGAACTTACGCGAGATATAGAGCGCCGGCGCTGACTTCCTATAGATTGTCTTGGTTCTGGCAACTCAAATCGTCCGGTGTACTATGCTATGCTGCTATGCATGTAACTGTAATCGAAGATCTTATTTCCTGCTCCTTCCCCTCCTTAACCCTCCACCACGGTTCAAATCTGTGACCTTCCACCACGACTCACACCACATAAAGGCTCGGCCTGACCACAAACGCCGTATTCCCCGCCAAAACCCTCACAGGCACCTCACATTCCACCGTCTCATTCCTCATCTCCTGCCAAATCCTCTCTCTACCACTCGTCGGGAGCAAAGGACTCAACCCCGTCGAAGCGGCGTAGAATTGATTATCATTATCCTCGGTGCTCCCCTGGAGGGGAATCAAGTGGACGGAATGATGTCGCTCTTCCCCTTCCGCTCGGTGTCGATCCATACTCGCTCGTTGTCTCCGCTTGCGATATCCGGGCGGAGGAGTTGCCACAAGGAACGCTAGCCGCACTCTCCACTCCAGTCCACCATTGAACCCTCCTTTCCCCGCTGCAAGGGAGAAAGCCGGCGTTGCGTCAGAAGGGATATCGAGCGAAAAAGCCATACGAGAGGTATTAATGACGTAGGCGGATCGATGCTCTGCGTGTAAGCGGGCAAGAGGAGGTTGTTTCGTATGGCCGGCAGAATTGGCGGACAGGGGAAGTAAATTCTCCGGAATGATCTCGTGAGACTCGAGAAAGGCAGAGAACTGGTCTGGTCAGCTGGAAACTCGCGAAGCTGGATGATTCACCTTGAGCACACGGCGTTCGGTTTGGGGCTCGTTGAGGTTCACCACGCAGAGGACTGTCTCACCGAGACGGAAGGTCGTCTTGATGAGCGTGAGAACCGCAACGATTTCCCCGTCTTTGGCGATGTCATACGATGCTAATAGGGTATGTTGACCTGAAGTATGTGCGGGAGGGAGCAGGGCTCACTCTTGGCCGAATGCCTACTCAAAACCTGCACGGCTTCTCCGCACCCACCCTCGTCCCCGCCTTCCTCCACTAGCTCATCATCTCCATTCACGAAGCTGCCTTTCCGTCCTCGAAAGCCCTTTCCCAGTTTACCGGGCATAGGTATGTCGAGCCGATCGGTCGATCTAGAAGCCGGGCTGATAGGCGGAGAAGGCTCTGGAACATTGAGGGATGGGGGAAGGGCTCGAGAGCGCGAGCCTACCCTGCTAGGCGAGAGAGGGGCTTGTCGAGGGGAAGGTATTTGCCCATTTACCGATGACGACGTGATGCTGTCAAGGGTGTCGAGTAGATGCTTCGCGTAGGCCTGAAGTGAACTCTCGCTGTCTCCGCCTTTCGGTCGACCTCGGTCCACATTCGTGGCGTACCGCCGCTTGGTCTCCGCGGAAGGGTTGCAGTCCTGCTCCGCGACCTTGCCCTCGTCTTTCGTCTGGATGATCGGCTTGAGAACATCATAGGTTCGAACGGGGTGAGACACTGCGAGCAAATCAATGACGTACCTCACGAAAGCTTCTCCGACTTACAGGAGACATTCGCCCAGATCCGGATCGGAACGGAGATATCCCTCGACTTCTGGCGTTTGACCTGTCCCGGAAGTGCGACGTTGACGGAGACGACCAGGTCGTAGGAGAAACGAAATGCTCGTCCTCGATGCGCAGGTGGCAGGTTATGGGGTAGTTGGAGGGTGTAAACGACTATGCATGCAAAATGAGCTATAATGACGATTTGGTTTCCGGACAGACCTACACTCTCTCGCTTCTCCTTCCTTCAGCCTGACATCGACGCCCAGAAGACTCCGAGACGTCTCTAACACAGGTAGATCCTTCATATTCCAGACCCTCTTCCGCTCTTTCTCCAGGCTACCACCAGCTCCACCATTGACCAGAGAGCTTGCCAAGCCAAACAGGCTACCGGTCAGACTCGGTTGAGTGGAATTGCCGATAGTCCCCGTACCGAAGCTAAGCTGCCAGCGGGAAGAGCTGGATTTCATGCCAGATTCGACGGAAGACATAGAGGATGAAGGCACCAGAGCACCTGAACCGACGGGTTGATAGAGTAGCATCGAGCGGAGAGGGAGTAAGGGATCTGGAGGGATGTAGGTGTTTGAAGGGTGGAAGTGGGCGACAAGGTGAGTGTAAGCCCAAAGGATGGTGGCCATTCCCCTTGGCTCCTGTTGGCGGATGGACGGGTGCAATGGAGGTGGTGGATTCGAAGGTGGACCGCGTATGCCGAGAAAGGAAGCGCCGTAGGCATTGTGATAGGATGGTGTGCGGGACTGGGATAGTGGTGATGATGGAGAGGGACTGAGATGTGGACGAGATCGAAGAGCTGTAATCTCGCTACTGGTCCAAGATTCATCGTCATCATTGAGATCCACGACTGATCGTGAGGCCGAAGATATTGTTGAGCTTGACGGCGTCGTGCGATTAGATGGCCGGCTAGGACCAGCTTCGGGCAGTGTGGAAGTAGGTGATTCTCGTATCGGACGTAGCTCTCCAGGAGAGAGGGAAAGAGGAGTGGCCGGAGGGGAAGAAGCGATGGAGGTTGCGACAGAGATCTTCCTAGAATGTGGATGAGTGGAGGGTATATGAGCGCTGGGAGGACGTCGAGTGGGTAAGGGTGGTGCGGTATCTAGGTAATTCAGTAATTCCTTTGCATGGATAGTAACCATTGCATACTAGGCTGTCCGCCTAAGGCCCATACCATCTCCTGCGGACTCAGCCCACCCTTTCCCAGCGCTAAACTCCTCGTTCTCCGGGTATGTGCACCTCCTTCCCTCCCCAGCCCTCCAAACTCCTTCCGCTTCCAAGCATCTGGACTTCGGAAGTTCGGGATCTCGTCACGTTCGGGCGAGGTCGGCCAACCTCGAGCACGATAAGTCGGGTTGGCGGCTGGACTATACGGGAAGCCAGGCTCGGGTGCAGTCGGAGTTGAGGTGTTGAGAGATCTAGGAGTATGAGATGGGCCGGCTTCTGCATTGGGCGGTCGTGATGGGATATTCAGGCCAATCTGGTTCCTTGGACGAGATGTATCTGGTTTCCCGTGAGAATCAAATGCATGATTTGTTGCTCCAGGCGCCAGTGACACTGCTGAGCTGCTCACTTGAGGTCGAGTATTCCGGAAAGTGATGATCACCGAGAACGTCTCGCCTGCATAGAAAGCCGAAGCCGAAGGGGTGACGGTGATCTCGAGGTGAGGATCGTCGCTGGGGGCGGGCGTGGGAGCGGTCGAAGAGGAGAAGGGGAAGTACGAAGACATGGCTCGTCCTTGACTCTCATCGTCGCATCGCTGTGTACTGTTGGTACTGCTATGTGTTTCGGCAAGAAATGTTAAGCAAACCACGCGTTCCTGGTTGAAGATTCCTGGTTGAAGATGCCTGCCACACCGGGATCAACCGGACAAAGGAGGAAGCCCGGATTGCTTTTATCAGCGTCCCAGAATGGTGTAGACATCTCAGCAGTTATTTCAGCCTTTACCTTGTCATCAAATACGCACTGCATGCAAGGAAGAGCAGTCGATCGTCGAGTCATCTTCCCACTCGAGCTTGTTCGAGCTCTCTACCTGTTTTACAACGCGAGATAAGCCGGTGGCAAGTGGTCAGGGTATGTTTTTACCCTTCAGCTTTGATCGTCTGGTAACAGACCGTTCTCAGCTAGGCTTCTGTCCCGCTTTGGGACCGACTAGCAGAAAGAGGGCATGACACCCGAATCGTAGTCTCAATCTCACCGATGGCACCTTTGACGCCGTCCACACCGCTTGTTGTTGGTAGCGGAAGGACAAACGGGAGTAATGGGAGTGACTCAGGTTCACCAGCACCGACCGAGGCAATGCCAGGAACATATACCATAGATGTGAGTGTAGAATAAGTATGGGTGAAAGGTAGCTGAAACAAGACAGGATGTTGTACCCGGTGTCAAGATATTCGTCCTCAAACCCCTTCCAAATGGTACCGCCGAGCACCGCAAGGCCGAGATCCTCTCAACACGACCGGAACCACCCCCATCCGCCTTCGCCCCTAAAGCATCAGTCGATGTACTCCCCGACCCTCGAGATGACACCGAATACTATGTGCATTACGTCGAGTTCAACAAAAGGTTGGACGAGTGGGTCGGCGGAAGCCGGTTGATCATGGATAAGGAGATGGAGTGGCCCAAATCGAAGGATGAGGCGAAGAAGAAGGATAAGGCGGGGAGGACGCCGGCGAGAGTGACGGACTCGCCTAGACCGCCAGCAACGGGAAGTCTGCTGAGAAAGGCTGCGACTAAGGCCGCTGCTGCTGCGATGAATGGGACGCCCTCTGGGAAGGATTTACCCCTCGGTCCAACTTCGTCGTTGAAGCGTAAAGCAAAGTACGACCCTGGTGCGGATGAGGATGATGAAGATGCAGAAGGTGAGGAGGAGGACGCGGATGGGGATGTTAGCATGTCGGTTTCGGAAGCGGACGCGGAAGGCGAGGTTGACCTTACGGTGCCGTCAAACCCTCAAGCTGCCCCTCCTGTGTTCTCGAAGAAGCAGGAGATTGAGAAGCTACGGACGTCTGGATCGATGACTCAGTCTCACTCTGAGATCTCAAGAGTCAAGAACCTCAACAAGCTTCAAATCGGTAAATCCGAGGTCGAAGCATGGTACTTCTCCCCTTATCCCGCCGACTACGCCCACCTCTCGATGCTCTTTATCTGCGAGTTCTGCTTCCTGTACTACCCATCCCTCACCCAGCTCAAGCGACATCGGACGAAATGTACCCTCCTCCATCCTCCTGGCAACGAGATCTACCGACATCAGAATATCTCGTTCTTCGAGATTGACGGGCGTAGGCAGAGAACATGGTGTCGGAACCTGTGTCTGCTATCGAAATGCTTCCTCGATCACAAGACGCTCTACTACGACGTTGATCCGTTCCTCTACTACTGTATGACAGTCAAAGACGAGTATGGCTGTCATCTTATTGGATACTTCTCGAAGGAGAAGGAGTCGGCCGAGGGGTACAATGTCGCATGTATCCTCACACTCCCACAACACCAACGCAAGGGATACGGAAAACTTCTCATCGAGTTCTCGTACGAGCTGTCGAAGCGGGAAGGGAAGCTTGGAAGTCCGGAGAAACCTCTTTCCGATTTGGGATTGTTAGGGTATAGGGCATACTGGCAGGAGAAGATTGTGGAGTTGTTACTGGACAGTGAGGATGAGATCAGCTTGGACGAGATCGCTCAGCGGACATCGATAACTCATGGGGACATCATGCATACGTAAGTGGACTCTTCCGACGATTGCCTCATGCTGACGTGGTCCGTAGCTGTCAGGCCTTACAGATGATCAAATACTACAAGGGTCAACATATTATACATCTCACCGATGCGGTTATCGAGCAATATCAGAAGACGACGAGCAAGCAAAGACAATCCATCGAACCGTCTGCATTGCGGTGGAAGCCGTGAGTAACTCATCATTCTCCTCGAGCAACCTTGCTGATTCTTTTTACAGGCCGGTCTTTAGCAGGGCTCAGCTCGCGTTCGGATTCTAGAGGACGATAATATCGATAGGATGACGGGAGATCTTGGGTTTACGAGGTTGGAGACGATGAAGCGCTTGGAATACCCAGCATAACACTATACCCTTCTAGTAGTCAAGTTTTACCTGCTCTTGTAAGATGACCATAGCATTCTGATGGATATAACTTCAAAGGAGTCTTTTGTGTCCGGACAATTGCGACCATATAGAAGCTTGATTGTCTGCACATGGACTGAAGGACATCTCTGCACACGTCCCGCTAGACGTCCTTTAGTCCGTATACAACGGTTATTTTCGTTCCAAAGGCCACACACACACACAACCAAAGCGGCACACACCAAAGTTTACTGATCCATCTACTATAATAAAAACAATGCAATACCCCAACGTCGGTTTCGTCGGATGACGTCTCAAAGAGTTTTGTTCATTCTAACGAGTTGACTCGTAATTGACGGATCGAGCTGGTCTCGTCCTCATTTCACGACCGATACGACCCATTCAACGACTTCGAATCCATCAACTACCCAAAGTGACGTACTTGCCGCTCAATCAACGTTATGAACGCCTTGACCAGTCGTATCCCATATGGAGCTCACGTCATTTTCATCTTCACCCTCGAATTCGCTGCTCTCGTCCTTGTGTATGCCGATACTCTCCAAGCTCTTCTTTTTAATCGCTGATCAGATCACAGGGTCTTGATCACATTCTCGACCCCCTTCATCCAGTCCATCAACTTCATTCGACTGCCTTCGTCGACTGGCCAGACCACCTTCGGGAGCTTCGGATGGTGTACGCCTGGGTTTTGTTTGCCTAATGGAGTTGGATACGAGTGAGTCTCACTCTGTCTTCGGAGTTTGGAGACCGCTGACGTCACCTAGGTATGGCACTGAAGTCAATCGATCTTTGACGGGAGCGATGTTGATCTGGGCCATCTGTCCGTTCCTTCCCACCTAGATGACAAAGCAAGCTGATCCCAACCCAGCCATCATCTTCGTCTTCTTCACTGTCGTCGCTATCCTCCCCTTACTATTCATACACGAGTCTCGCGCACTCCGCTACGTCGGCAATCGCACTTTTTTCCGCTTCGCTTCGGTGAGTGACATCGATCGGTGATCATTCCGCCGTTGATGGGCTTGTATAGAACCTCGCAACACTCACCGTTACCATCGGGTTCATAATCTCGATCTTCGGGTGGAGTATCGCCCGTCGAGCATTGCAATTGACCGGTACATCAGCAAAGTACGGTCCCGCTGTAGGTCTACGCTTCTACCTTTTTGCTTTGCTTTCCTGACGCTAACGGTGATGTAGATCTGGATGGGACTCGCCGCTTGGCTTTGCGTTACCATGTTCGTCCACCAGTACTGATCTGGATTCGCAGTGAGCGAAGGCTGACGGCTTGAGGATAGCGTCAACTTTTTGAATTGGCCTGCTGAAGCTTGGGATGGGATTGGCACTCGTGCTGGAGGTGCTGGTCGAGGGATCCCAACGAATGGGTATTACCATTACAAGAGGTCGACGAGGCAGGTGGTACCGCGTTGAGGTGGACAGCAGGTAGGGATCTATCGATATCTAGAGAATGTTGGTTTGGAAGCAACATAAAGCCGCGGTGGATGATGATAAGTAGGTCAATATACGATGCATGTACACGATGCCCAAAGCCGAGATGAGAGGGCAAAGAAAGCATGGGCTGGCAGGTATGGTGGGGATCAACATCGAGGGCGCCACACCCGGAGAAAAGGCAGATACTCCGCTTGATCAAGCGTCTACTGGGTGTCTCTGCATTGTCCTAGCTGATTGTCAAGCCATGCATGCTTTCTCGATTCTTTTCAAAGCATAGAGTCCCATACTTCATAGCTAGCTAGGCAGACAGGCCAAGATCTCGGGTGATTCAACAGCCTTCCCCACCCTCGCAACATTCACTCGAAATACACCTTCAAGCGAAAGATCCGACATACCCCCCTGAGGGAGCTACAAATTATTATTCACGCGCCGCGTCTTGCATCCGGACAGACCTGAAACCGTCCATCCAACCGCTTCCGCGCAATCTTTCGAACATTCGGTACTCCACCGTTGACTGCGCTGTCGGTGGTGGACTCCTTTGAGATTGCCCCACCGCCGTGTAGGGACGGAGGCGGCGCGTCCTAGAGCGGGACTATCGCTCTTGCGGATACATACATACTGCCCATTCTTCACGAACGACCCCCTATTGACTCTCGGCTCTCCGCGTTCAGCTCGAGAACATGGCAAGGGACACGCGAGCGGCTACCGCGGCGAAAGATGCGATAGGTGTGTTCTTACTGTTTCAATGCGACTTACCACCTGCTTACCTTGCAATACCTTCAAGTCGAGCTATCCTCCACCCCTAAGAAACGGAAACGCAGGTCGTCTCCATCACCTATCCCAGTATCCGCAAACCCGCTCAAATTCATCCTTCCCTCCCCTTCATCCATCTCGCACTCCAATGGACCCCTTACCATCAATATCTCGCCGCCCGAAGCGAACGGGGATGCTCATGAACCGAAGAGACAGAAGATCTCGTTGAAGGTCTCGCCTAATGGGGTGAGGAAGTCGCCTGTGCCGGAGGAGAAGAAGGAGGAGGTGGAGCTAGATGAGGAGATGCCGGTCGAAGAGGTTGCTGAGACGGAGGATTTGAAGGAGGAGGATGCGAAGCCGAGACCGCTGAGTGCGGAGATCCGAGGAGCACTGGCGCTAGTCATATCACAGTGAGCGCGAGTCATCCTAGATGACCTGCTGACACCGGACAGGATGGCTGTAGAACTGCCTAAGCCTCTGAACGGCATACTCACCTTATGGCTTCCTCCCGACTTTGCACAGAAGGAAGAGAATACCCTAGGCTACGTCCTCCGTCAGAACGATCTGACTTGGGAAGCTCTTGCGGTATGTCATGATGTCGATATCGGTGGAAGCACGCTCATCTTTCTCAGGAAATACTCCACCTCTTCTCCGAGAACCTCCTCGTCCCATGCTCGTATCCCAACCCCATGCCTTCCCTCGCCCAATTCCATCTTCCCATACCGCCCCTTCCATCTCACTTCCCACCGCATAGCATCTACAACTTCTGCGCCTCCCTTCGCACTCTCATGCTCCAGATCGCACCGCCCAAAGACAGCTTAGCCGGACCGTCAGCTGAGAGATGGACGTTGATGCAGAAGACACCAGCGAACAGTCAGGCGGGATTGATCGGTGGAGAATGGTTTACAACATCGGTGGATATGCGAGCAGCAGAGGGAGCGAAGCAGAAAAAGAATGATGGCCAGTCAGAGGAATCGGGTAGCTTGCTGGAGATGATGGTGGCGGAGGGAGACAAGCTCGGTAGGTGCTTCATTTCGGTCCGTCTGTACTCACTGACGGTTCGCAGGACACGCTACACCTGTTGCTCTGCAGTCAACGATCGCAGCTACGCCTGTCAGTAAAACGAAGGTGCCGAAGCTATCTGAGACGGTGATACGTCGAGCAAGCCTGAAGATGCAGCGATGGAAGGAGCAGTCAGCGACGAGGCGTGCAGGAGGATTCGGCAGTATTGCCCGGGGAGGTGAGTTGCTCCGTCAAGCCTGACGTTGAGCTGATATCCGACAGTCGGGGTACCTGTAGTGGCCAGCACTTCCTTCACACCTACATTCGGTCCCACGTTTGACTCGTCTGTCAGCACTGGCGGTGTAGGATATCATGCAACTTTGCAAGCCATGTACGAGAGAGCAAGACATAAGGAGTGGTCGAGAAGGGCGATACGCAGATCCGGAGCGGGAAACATGGAACCGGAGAAGGCGGGATGGTGGGGCTGTCTGGAGGTGGAGAAGGGAGATGAAGAGGTGCAGATCGTCAGGTCTACGGAGAAGGGCAAGGGCAGAGCGGTGGATGAGGTTCTGAGGGTCAATGGCAAATTGATCGAGGAATTGCAAGCTTGGCAGGAAGTCAGGGTCAGGAAAGGGGATGAAGCTTGGATACCGCAAAGGGAGCAGCGAGTCGGTGAGTGTGGTATCTCCCCCTGCCTCTTCGGCCTAATGTAAGCAGCGGACGAGCTTCTGGCTTCTCTCACGAGCCTCGCTGGATCGCTTTCGCCGTCAAGTTTACTGCCAAAGACCGAGAGCACGATCATTCCAGGCTTTGCTCACGAACTCGCCCAACGCTTCGTTCCGACATCATCCCCGGTAATTCGAGGCACTCTTGACCCTCGCCGCCCTCACGCCTTGCACGACAATGCAACAGTACAATTACGCTCGCCTGTCACTCAAAATCTGGGTGGCTCCGCTTCCGGTATGGCCTCACCACATGCTCCTCCGCCAACCAAGACGGGTACACTCGGATACATGGCTCCTCCGCCGCTACCTCATCAGCTACCGCCTCCTCCTCCTCACATGCTCCCTCCGTCAGCTTCCTCACGATATCAGTCTCCCTCTCGCTCGTCATCTACTGCTCCAGCATCGCAAAAGACACCTCAGCCGGCGTACTACCCGTCGCAGAGCACGAGTAGCAGTTCCTCTCGAACATCGACCTCATCGGCACATAATCCCTACGCACCGAATACACTGGGCAAGAGCATATACGGACGAACGACGACCACCGCGACTGGATCTACACGTCCCGGACCAGGACCATCGAGCCTGCGGCAAAGTTTCGGACCTACCACACCGACACCAGGGAGTCCATATGGCTCGCAGCCGAATCGAGGACCATCTTTGATTTCAATGGCGCAACAACAGGCGAGATCGGGTGGGACGCCTTCGAGAGTGTGATCGTTTCAAGGTCAGATGACTGGAGACCGCTTTGTACATGTGCGGTCGGCGTTTGAGCCGTTCCGTCATCCTATGTAGATGTGGGGGACAGTATGCATAAGACGAAGCAGATCTTAAGGGCGCAGCCAAAGAAGGGAGAGTATGATGGCACGTGACGTCACCTTGAGCGGGACCTGATCCCGAAAGTGGGTTGTAGCACGACGTACCATACGTTTTGCTCCGTAGTAGGAAGCCTCGACACTAGCTCTTCGGGGACAGCACAGGTTTTTTATTTTGTAATTGAGTCCGACGATTCCAGCTTTTGTCTTATCGACTGGAACAAATAGTTGCCGAAGATATCGGAATGATCGGATCTCGTTTGACACGCCGGTTTCGAAGTCACACAACATCTCGGAATTAGAAGTAAACGGCCGGTTTGTATGCAACGCCCCCGCACTACGACTATCGCCAACTTCGTAGCCATCAATATTTTTCCAAGCAAAATAAATACCATGGCCGAGCTTCTTCATCAATCTTCTTCATCTTTAACACGACTCCATTCCGACAGTCCGAGCACTACTTTCCCACCTTTATCGATACGACACGGATCTTCTTCCGAAGGGATACTCCAAGTCTCACCATTATCAGCTTTCCCGACTACACCGGAACTGAACAGACGAACATCCGAAGCGGTCGGGGTTTTCCCGCCTCCGTCTGAGGAGGTGAGCGGCGGTGAGGCAAGTGGAAGTGGGAGTGTCAAGAGGAAGAGGTCAAGTCTACCTTCTTTGGGTCGGAACGGTTCGGGCATCCAGGAGAGGGTTCAGACGATGGGTGTGGTTAGGAATCGGTCGGAAGAAGAGGAGGAGGGGGGGATAAAAGGGAATTCGGTAGGTCAGAGTGGGATTCCGACTTTGACGAGTAAGTCGGAGGGCGTTTGGAGATCATTGGTCATCTCGCTGAGATGTCCAGGTTGCGAAGCATGTAGGAAGGGGAAGTGAGCGGATACTCATGCTGCGTGGAAGAGCTAAGCTGATGCATGACGTAGGCGTCGATGCGAGCCTTCACCGCTAGTCTCGCCTACTCATCCAGATGCTGTTACTCTGCCTTGTGCACGTTGTCGTCGGTTCGCTTTGCAATGTGTGAGGGTACGGGTGACGCGACGGAAGGGTCCGGCTCCTGTGTACGCCTGTCACGTCCTTGCAGTCAGTCACGCTGACCCGGCTTCTTCGCTGTCGTAGCGACTTGAGGTGAGTATCTTGACCGGTCGAACAATGAGGACGATTGGACGAAGTTGACCATGTCGTTAGTGCAATATCCGACGCCATGCACGGTGTTCCGCACATCACCAACGGGCTTGGCCAACCGGAAGCTCTAGACTCGGCGGAGATGGAGAGCTTCGACGAACGAAGACGATCATCCACCCGGACGATAGATTTCCCGGGCCCTCAAGTGCAAGCCTAAACCATCTTGAAAGCCTTACAGCAGCTGACGAGTATCGTAGGGTAAACGACTTCTCCGCATCTTCCTTCCCTATACTTGCCATTTCACCTTCGCTCAGCAATTCTACCTTACCGGATAACCTTGATCAGGTCGTCTCTGGGCCGGTCATCGATAATATCATTAATTTATTCTTTGACTATGTTAGTCTAATCACTGCCGGACGAAGTGGTGCTGAACTCAGTGTCAGGTCTACCCTTTGACACCCTGCCTCCACAGACCAACCTTCATCGCCAACCTCACAGCTCGGACGGACAAGACCGACCCTGTGTTTTTCGCTCTTACACTCGCTGTTATTGCCTCCACCCTTGTGCAAGTGCCGAGAAGCCTGATGAACCTCGATAAGACGGAGGTGGAGGCGTTGGCAAGGAGGTGTATACGAGTTGCGAGGGCGAAAGTCGCCTTCATCTGGGAAGAACCTGGGCCGGTGCTTAGTACCTACATCGTCATTTCGTACCTGTAAGTTCTGGTCAGGATGGGAAGACAGCTGCTCATGCCAGGCAGAGAGGGCATCGCCCATCTTCTGCTTGGGAACAACACCGCACATGTGACGGCTACTGCACAAGCGAATCAGCTTGCTCTGGCACTGAGACTGAACGAAGAGGCAGTACGTAAACCATATTTGGCTTTGAGGATGGCTTACACAGTCTTCGATCAGAGCTACGACGATCTTGGTCGGTCGCTTGCTGTCGAGCGCATCTTCCGAGCTAATACAGAGTAGATCCTATAGAATGTGAGATCAGGAGACGGATATACTGGGTAAGTCAGGCTGTCTCAGCCAATGACCGAGCTGATCACAAATAGCTCCTGTTCCAAGCCGATAAGAGTACCGCATGTCTGCGAGCGCGAACCATCAGCTTACGGCTGGAGGATGCGGCGGTGAGCACTGCGTCTGTTGGTTTCGCAACGCTAATGCATGCTTGTCCTAGGCACTACGGCTTCCTTCCGTGGTGGATGATGAGCAAATCACTCCCGCTGGTATCTTGCCACAGCCCTTGGATCGTACGCCTCTCATTGCAGGTTTCAACATCACCACCAATCTTTTCCGGTACGTCCGAGTATTTCGCCTGACCAATTTGCTGACCGAAGAGTAGCATCCTCAACGATGCCCTTCTTCTTCAGCGGCGAAGAGCCCCTCCGACCGTCGACAGTATTCTGGCGGATCTGCAAAATGTCAATGAACTCCGCGAGAAGGTCATGCAGACGACTCTCGAAGTCGCTACACCCTTACAGCTACGCAAGGCATACGATTCGAGGGTGTCAAGTCCAGCTCAAGATTGGGAGGCGAAACTCCAAGAGAGGTTTTTGGACTTCTTCCATTCCGCTGGGGATACGACACATGCTCTGAACAGCTTCCTCGTCATGCAGGTGAGTTCACTCGTGCTTCGACGCGTTTGAAGCTGACGAGGTACTAGGGGAATATACTCGTGACCCAGCACGTCGTTCGACTTGTCCTGCTTCAGACTAGAGAGACATTATTCGAACAGCTGGCGTTGCTCACGCAGATGCCGATGCAAGGAGTGGCTGGGTTAGCAGGGCTGCAGACTTCGGAAGCAGCGGAAGATATCGCTTGTGAACTGCTTGACGGCTTGAACAGGTGAGTATTCCAGCAGAAGAGATGTGCATTTACTCATGCGGCGATTCTCCAGCTTACCGGTCGAATGCGTGAGCGTCCTCGCGACAACTCGGCGTAAAATCTCAAAGCTGATCCGTGATCCGATCAGGTCGCTACAAATGGTCCCTCGCTGGTTCAAAAGGGTAAGGCGGCCTTCTTCATTCGTTCGCAGTCGCTGATCAGGCGTTTCTAAAGTTCGATTCGTCGCCATCCAGCTCATGGAATGTTCCGTATCTGTTTCTCCCACGACTGCTCGAGCGTGAGTCTTCGAATACCAGTAAGGTTCAACACTGACAGGATTCCAGTCAGAAGCTGCTCATGCAGTTCCTTTCAGTTCTCAGCGTGATCGAGGGGATGTATACATTTGGCCGGGACATCTCGGCGGAGTGAGACGTGGTGTGGACGACACGTCTTCATTAATTGATTATAGTGTAATTCACGGACAGTACTCGCTCGATGGGCTGTATGTACTGCTATTTAGAACTCTCGACTGTCTAGTATTGCTTCGCTGCGTAAGCTTCCGTCGAATGTACGGCCATAATAGGATCTTTAGCAGGGTCTGAGGCGATCCCTAGGGAAAAGTGGGATGACTGTTGCAATTTGCGGTCCGTTTATCACAGGCTGAGGCGAATTTGCCTGCAAGTAACCTCTGGAAGAGAATGTATGTATTGCATATCAGCTCATAAAGGATATCATTACGAGGCGAATCCCACGTCTCGCACTCCGCTTCACGCCTGTGTAGCCCCAGGGGGTCCAAGGGGTTTTGGAGCCCTGACCCATTCGATGTACGGCATCTGGATGGCTTCATCAGCTTTCTTAACGTCAACCTTGACAATGTACATACCATCGCGAACGGACTGTCCTGTGTACCTTTGATGGTCCTCGACGGATCGAAGCCAAACTCGATCTGCGGGAAGAGCGGTGCGAAGGGCTTCACATTCTCGAGTCGCTGGACTTGCTCATCGTAGAGGACAATCTTAAGGGCCTTACACATCATAATGTCAGCTTACAGTTCGACAAGTGAAAAGATCGACCCACCTCGATATTCGCCTTGAGGTACTCCGGGTTCGTTCCCCCCACAACAGGGAAGATATAGGGAAATTTGCTCATTGTCCAGGCCTGTGCGATGCTCGCAGGAGCAGGTTTACCAGTCAATTCCGATCCAACCTTCTCGAGCTCGGCGGAGATCGCTCGTTCCTCGGGTGTCGGGCCTTGACCATAGCGGAATGTACCGGCTTTCTCGCGTTCTTCGATCTCGGCGGCGGTCTTGAACTTACCAGAGCCGGTGACACCGTAGGCGCCTGAGCAGGTTAGAACTCCAATTGATAATAGCACGAAAAGAAAATGAGACTTACTGATCGCCATGCCATCAGCCTGACACATCGGTATGATTTCGGATTCGAGGTCGCGCTTAAGCAAGGACCATTGGCCTTGGCTGGAACCTCGTCAGGATGAAACAGGTAGAGAGAGGTATCACTGACTAGATCGAGAAGGGGGTGAGGCGATTATTGCGAGCATACTCGTTCGCCTTGGCCACGATCCAAGCTGACTCCCTCAGCCGAGCTCAGTTCTTAAGAATGCGAAACGTACCCGGCGTGTCCGAGATGCCGAGATAGAGTACCTTACGAGTCCTGACCAGCGCGTCGAGTGCGTTCATTACCTCAGGAATCGAGGTCGTGTAGTCCCAGAAGTGGACGTAAAAGATATCTTCGGGTCATCAGCGGGTTTCTGCGGAGCAGTTGAAATGTGTTTACCGATGTAGCTCGTCTGGAGACGTTTGAGCGAGCTCTCGAAGCTCAGGTACAATGATTTCGCGTTGTTCCCTTGGAAGTTCAGCTGTCCGCGGGAGTAGGCCGCTTTGGGGTGGTAGCAGTAGGTGTATTTCCTGACCAATCCGTCAGTACACACAAGGGATGAGTGGAGAAGAACAAACGCGGTCAGAACGATCTCGTCCCGACATTCGCGAGCAGCCATCCATGCACCAACGATCTCCTCAGCTTGGCCATCTTGGTACATGTTGCTGACATCGTTTGTCAGTTGGAGCTTGCGACCGGTGCCATTCCCGCTCACGCTGTATCGACGAAGTTCCCTCCTGCGTCGCGGTAGACGTCGAGATATTTGAACGCTTCGTCCTGGTTGGCTCCACCTCCTGTAAAGGCGGACCACTTGTCGCCTAGCGACCATGTACCGAGAGCGAGGGGAGATACCTTGACTACGCTTGGATTAGAGAGGGTATATGGCAGGAACCTAGACATACCTCCAGCGGTCGGTGAAAGGATGCGAAGGTAGGCGAGGGGCCCAACAGGTTTCGGGAATGGGTCAGCCATCTTGGGTGTTACAAGTGCGTAGCAGTATCAGTTGCGCGTCAAAGACGAGGTCTGTTTCTGCTTGACGAGAAGAAACTCCTCCTCCTCTAGAGTCATTTTATATACATCTCGGATGAGATCCTCCATGACCAAGCCGAAGGGGTTCCTAGTGTAACCCATAAGTAAGAACGAGACGGCTGAGGCTATTGGAGATCTGTTCACGTAAACCGCTTACTTTATCCAAGGGGCTGACAGGGATGACATCACAACGCTGACTCACAAGAGTTGAGCGGGAAAAGCGGGAGTTTTGTTTCCGAGCCAAGTGGCGGATACTTCCGTGTCTGGGGCGTGGCTACTTTTTCCGTCGTCCCATGGCGTTGCTTTCACAAAATCGTTATAGCTCTTAACTCTTTTCTCCGCTTCATCCAGGCTTGTATTACTTCGGTCTCGGTTCACGACTTCACTACATACTCTCACTCCGAGAAAATGGGTGTCTTTGTCCAGCTGATCGAGCGTAACACCGCAAGCTAACCTCCCTCAGATGCCAGTCGAAGTCCGCTCGGATGAGCGAGTGACGAACTATACCAAATTCTGGCAGAAGGACTCGGCGAAGGATAATGAGGAGCATCGTGCCATCCGATTCGATAAGTATACAGAATTGGTCAATGGTAGGATTTAGAAGCATGCCTAGAAAGGTTGACTGAAACTCCGCTACAGGATACTATGACGGTGCCACTGAGCTATACGAGTACGGATGGGGTGAGCTCATCCCTCGACTAGATGCGACATAACCTAATACCATTTCAGCCGAGTCATTCCATTTCTGCCGCTTCTTTAAAGGAGAGGCTTTCCTTCAAGCCGTACGTTCGAGTCACCAGACACCCTTCCGCCCTGATCCCTTTCTCTAGCTCGCCCGACATGAACACTACCTCGCCTCGATGATGCACCTTAAACCGAATATGCGTGTCCTTGACGTCGGATGCGGTGTCGGTGGTCCAGCTCGGGAGATCTGCCGGTTCTCAGACGCCAATGTCACTGGAGTCAATAACAATGACTTCCAGATTCAACGGGCGAACAAGAAGACTCGGAAAGCTGGGCTGAGCGAGAAGATTTCGTATGCCAAGGGGGACTTTATGAAGCTCAGTAAGCAGTTTGGAGAGGGCAGCTTTGATGCTGGTGAGCGACGTTTTCAAGAAGAAGCTCAATTGCTTCCTCGTTTGAAACGCGTTGATCAGAACACATCAGTGTATGCTATTGAAGCCACTTGTCACGCACCAAGCTTCGAGGGCATATACAGCGAAATCTACAAAGTCCTGAAGCCCGGCGGCACTGTGGGTGATCATACAGCTGCTAGAGCAGGAACTGACAGAGTCGCAGTTTGGGGTGTACGAATGGTGCATGACGGATAAATGGAACCCATCCATTCCCGAGCATAAAGCTATCGCCCATGGTATCGAGGTGAGCTGCTACCGCCCTACTTCAACCCAGTCTGATCGGCTCAACTTTATAGGCCGGTGATGGAATCCCGGAAATGCGAACATTGCATGAAGCACGCAAAGCATTGAAAGCTGTCGGCTTCGAGATCATGCACGAGGAGGATTTAGCTGATCGTGAGTAGCACCTCTTTCCGACGGAGCTCCACTGACTGATCCAGGGCCCGATGTTGTTACTTGGTATTACCCTCTCGAAGGCGATCTGCGGAAGGCTCAAACATTGTGGGATAGTGAGTTTAATCTTTCACTTCCGATGCAGGGACTGACCTAGTGTCGCAGTGCTCACTGTTTTCCGAATGACCAAACTTGGTATCATCATGACCCAGAACGCAGTGTGGGGTTTGGAGAAGTTCGGCTTGGTGCCGAAGGGGACGTATGACGTTGGAGAGAGCTTGAAAGGGGCCGCGGCCGCCTTAGTTGCTGGCGGGAAGCAAAGGCTTTTCACGTCAGTGGCTCCCTTGTCTGCCAGTAATCGAGCTGATCTTTCGAGCAGCCCAATGGCGCTTTGGGTTCTACGGAAGGCGAGTTTGTCATCATACATACAAGGTCATGCTGACAAACAATGAAGCCGGAGAATTAGACTATACACTAGATACGTTGCAAGTAATATCAACGATACCTTGGGTACCATTGTTCAGCATGCACATATCGGCCCGCTTGCTTGCGCATATGTGGCTGAACCGCTGATTTCAATCTTGACTACACATGCGAGCTGACGCCAATACCCGCCGCGGCTAATCGTCGCGCCATGACAATATTAGATCGTCCTAACTTTCTACCTCGCTTTCACGATCTACACTAATGCTTCATCTAACTGATTCACCTCGCGTCTCGATATAGCGATTCGGGTACTACAAGGTTCGCGCTTCATGGCATCCACTTATTCCTTCGCCTCGCCAACGATTCCCCGACTCCTCCAATCCCGCATCATCCCCTCCATCCCCTTCCAACAAACCCTCACCCTCTCCCCACCCCCGCCTACGATCCGAACCGTACCCCTCTCCTCTCCGATGGGTGACATTTGCCCCTCAACCTCCTCGCCATCCATTTACTCTCACCCGCCAAGCCAAACAGGCCATGGTCGACAAACAATCCGAACTCGATCCGGTCTAGGGATACTATTCGAATCGGACTCCGAGGACGACTCACATCTATCGATGATCTCCGGTCCAACCGTACGCAAATACGCCGAGAACCCATGGAACGAAGGATGGCCTAAGGAGGATGGATCGGGGAAGAGTGGGATCAGTCGACAAGCAACGAGGATGATGCGATCTGCTACACAGATGAAGACGAGGACTGTCAGTCCGTCTGGGTCGAATAGCACCGATTCATCTGGATCTAATCGGCGAGGTCTAGTACATATACTAGGAGTTGGAGGTAAACATATCCTTACTTCGGGATCAGCGGTTTCTCTCGCTTCGACCCAAACGGCAAGTAGGGCGAGTGCCGATGATCGGTCACATCCGATCACTCCGAAGCTAAAAGCGGCGTTCTCACCTCCTTCACCGAGGAGCTTCGCCGAGGATGAGTCGACACCTTTCGCACCGAGGAAGTCGATTGGAAATGAGATGAAACTTGGCCCGTCGGCTTTGCCAAACTTCAATGATCGACCACTACTCAGCTCGGGATCGCCTGGGTTTCGGCTCATCAGCCTGGAAGTCGCTCAGGAATGGGAACGAGTCCGAGCGCTCAACCGAAGCCAAGCGAAAGCAATCCCACGAAGGCAAGTTGATTCGGTCGATATCCACAATCCAAACATTGGAGTCATCCGAACAGACACGACCTGCGCCACCTATTTCTACCGAGATCTTGAAGCCGACACCGGCACGTTCCACCACTTCCAATTCAAGCCTCTTCCCCCGTACACCGAGTGAAGGGGAAGAAGTCCGTTCTGATCAAATTATGGAACAAAGTTTCATCCTTTTATCCGACTCCGAGCCTTCCACCACCATCTCTTCCCGTCGTCAGACCTTCGTTCGACAGCCGCATCAGCCAGGATAGCAAATCATCTTGAGCAGGAAGCGTTTGGTCTGAATCGTCAGACGGGACTTTGCCGACTCTCCAGCCAACTCCAGGTTTCCCGAAACCTCCGCTCGAGCTTCGACCGGTATCAACGACTTGTACACGAGGTCTTCCATCAGACTATCTGAGCGGGAAAGATGACTCTCCGACTCTAAGAGAACGAACTAGATTGATTCCGCTTGAGACGAAGTTGACAAACGAAGGGAACGAAGTCGACATCGCAGAAGTATTCCGTGAGCAGATCAATAATGTCCGGAAAGCATGGGAGCTCCAACTATTCGAGCTCGAAGCTCAACTCCGCGAGCTCAAAGATCAGCTTGACGAGCGTGAGCATGCCAGGGCTAAACATAATACCTGCGAGTCTTGCGGATATACTTGTGGGGGAGGTGAAGCGAGACGGAGACGAGGGAAGGAGGAAAGCGGAGGCAGCGTGATGGATCGAGCTAGGGTTAAGACAGCCGGGCGAGAGGAGCTGCGGGAATGAAAAGCAGACACGTAGATGGGAGGTATGCAATGTGAATACATTACTCCTGAGCTATGCGGTGTTGAATGCTTTACTTCCGCCCTGCACGTCTCTTCTCTCTTGCCTTCTCTCTCTGCATCTCCTTCTCTTCCGCTCTCTCCATGTTGATATCCCCTTCGACCCTCCTCATCTTCGAAACATACGCAGAATCCTTCGCCTGCTGCTCTCTCGCCTTTTCACCCGCCAAGAATCGGTTGTCCTTCCGCAATTCCCGGATAGCGCCTTTCCTCTCCTTCTTATACCCCGCGCGGACCTTGGCGGTGCTATTCCGCTCGGCGTCGGGATCGTAATGTCGTCCAGGAGCGAAGTCATCGTCGAACTTCGGCGCATACGAGGCGATAGGAATGGGCTTATGTGCTTGCATCGATAGGGGGCGCCGAGAAGCGTGGGCGTGCTTGAGCATGCGTGAAAGGGTTGACATGGCTGAGGAATGAAGATTTCCTAACGGTTGGGAGAGCTTCGCGACTCGCGAGCCTTCGAGTATCGCTTGCATCGGCGTGATAAGTTCGATGAAAGCTGGAGAAGACGCGTAGAGAGTGGCGAAGTTGTCGACGAGGCGTAGGGCGCCGGCCAACAAATTCGCTTTGGTTTGCTCATTCGAGATATCGTCAAGGGCAGTTCCGGTCGCACTGAGCATAGACGGCAGATCCACCGGCTCTTGCGGCGCGAGCGAAGACGAGTAAGAAAGGGAGAGCTGCGCATTTGGAGCTTGCAGGTCGGGATAGACGGAAGATCTGTCGAACCCCTTGCGACGAGGCAGAAGTGCGAGTATAGCGTTAGCGACGAAATTCATGGCTTCCGGAAGCAGTCGCTTGGCCATGGCTTCATACTTCAAGAGGGTTCAACTTCTGCCAGGCTGTTCAGAAATGCTTACCTGAGCAAGAAGAGAGCATAAGAATAGTCCAGAGCCAACATCCGATAGATTCCGTATTCGGCATTGTCCCAAATACTGACTCATCAGGAGCACGGCTGGCGTCACGACCGGATGTGAAAAGTCGCTTGTTGACCATGTTAAGCCGATCAGTCGAAGAAGCACCCATTCGGGACAACCCGGAAAGGTCTTGGAATCTTCTTTCGTCGCTCCCCTCGCAAGACCGCGTATGAGATTCTTCTGCATAAGGGTGATTTTGGCCATAAAATGGGTGGCGGCGGCTAAAGGGTTCAGCTTGACTACGGCGATGAGGTGAGGCATCAGGCGCGAGACGAGGTCGAAGGCCGGTGAGGGTCTGCTGGTCAGGACAAGGGTGTAGTCGAGAAGGACTCCAAGGAAATCCTGCGGCAAATCAGTCAAGTCATTGAAGGCTCAACAAAACCTACCTGTAGCTTCTCTTTGTTCCCCTGAGCTAGACTGGGATGGTGGAGTACTCGTATTCGCTGGACAACGGTCGGTAATGCCGAATCCTCGAGACCGTCGAGAATGTCTTCAAACTCCTCAATACTCGAAGGGCAGGCGAAGGTGTAGGGGATCTCCTTCTTCACCAAATTCGCAGATCGACGCTGTAAACTGAGCGCTGGCGCGATCGTCAATTTCGGCGGTTCAGGAAGCGCCATTGCCACGTCGTCATTGAGATCCTCCATTGCAGAGGCCTCGCCGCTACTCTCGCCTTCTTCACCATCGTCATCCTCATCCTCATCGGTCTCCTCCTTGTCCTCGTCGACCTCCGAACCGGATTCTCCTTCCTCATCCACGTCACTTTCCACAGTGGGGAGCTGCACGTTCTCCAAAGCTTCTCTCGTCAAACCGGGACCGAGCAAATCTTCCTCATCTTCGAAGTCGCCTTCCAGATCATCCCCATCCGGTCTTCTGCCGTCCTTTTTCCGTCTCTTTCTAGATCCAGCTTCGTCCTCGTCCTCGCTCTCTTCTCCCCGCATGCGCCGTAAACGCTTCGCTTCCGCTACCTCTAGCCTTTCTTTCTCCTCCATGGCCAGTTCCTCTTCCGTCTTCGTCCGGTTCTTCGGCTTCGAGCGAGCATCGAAAGCTAGAGTCCGAACGACCTGATCATAATCGACATCCGCGTCTTCTGGGCGCAAAGCAATTTGTCGAGAGGGGTGCATTCGGGAAGGACCCGCAGCATTCGGAGCTCCTTTTTGAAGCAGTGCACGGAGATTATCGAGATCCTCGTCGAGCTCTTCCCGGATATCGGTATCGACTTCCTTCTGCTGCTGTCTCTCGTACTGTGACTTATCAGATTTCGAAGAGGAGGAATCACCTGACACTCACCTTGTGCTCTTTGCTCTTTACGATGATCTCGGACATGACCTCAGCCTTGGTCTTTGGTCTTTCGGGCTAGCGCAATCTATTTAGCCTGCATGTTGGCTACTTGGGCCATACATACCTGATCTTCCTCTTCATCTCGATCAACCCCCTCAAATCCACCGGAATGACCCCTCGTCACCGTCCGCCTCCCGATCGTCCCCTTATCCTCCCCATTGTTCTCTCCAAGACCTTGCGTCTCAAAGTCATCCCCTGGCAGGTCCATAACGCTCCGTCCGCCATGCGTCAAACCACCCAGTGCGGTTCCTTCCTCAAACCCGTCTAGTCCATCATCCTCGTCCTCCAGGTTGAACAAACCCTTCTTCCCCTGACCTCGTTGTCGTTCTCGGGTGTATCGCTCAAGCATCCGGTCTTCGAGGGAGAGTGAAGGGTCGGATTCGCCGAACCGACGGTCTTTGAACGTACCTGAGTGACCTCGAAGCTGGTGCTCAGGAAGGAGGGACTTCTTGCGCTGACCGGTATCAGCTATTTGTCATCAAGGAGTATGGAGCTTACCTGCTCGAGACCAGCTTGCTTGCTCGCGCTCGGTCGACCTGTAACTCCCTTGAGATTGCGTCCACCGACGTCGTGCTTGAGCTACAGCTCGATTAGTACATAACCTCCATCCAAGAGAATACACACCTTTGTCTCTTGCTCATCAAACTTGTTGAGCCCTCGACGGATCTCTTCAAGCCGCTGCAAAGTCTTCCCCTGGTCCGTCTCCCTCGCACCGCCCTTCTTGAACGCCTTCTTGTCCTTCTTTGAGGTAGATTTACGATTCAGTCCGGCCGTGGTGAGGGCGGCTTTCAGCTGAGAGAGCTGAGAAGCTGGCATTTCGAAAGTCTTGCCTGTCTAGACTGGACTGCGCAGACTAGGCGAGTGGTGTACGGACAGGTTTCTTGCTCGGTGTACTAACTTTTTTGGCGCCGGAAGGAGAGTGACACGTCAGGGGGCCCGAGCGGTATCAGCTCAGCTCCGGCGGCATGCTTTCAAACTTCCTTCTGAGATGCAGCGGACAACGACGATCGCGATGTGCAGATAGCATAGGGCGATACTCGAAATGCAGACGGATCCGTCTTGCGACAAGGATTACTCCTTCGCCCGCATTTGCGACCTGAAATCTCTTGTAACGCTGAGAATGTAGCCTGCAGTCCGTTTAATTCCGGAGACTAGGCTTACAGCTTTCTTAGTGCATCCCTCGAGGGCGATATACCGAAGCGATCGTACAGCGAGATCCTTCAACATCCCGAATTGCGGTATGCAGCGCGTTTTCTCATAATGCTTGATTTGACGATTGCTGAGCCGTACTTAGAGGCTTGCCCGACCTATACGTCAGCTGTCAGCTCTGGGCTGACGCCAAGGAGTCTACGCTTCCCTTTCGGACAGCATGGAAGGACTTTGCCAGAGCGTACACGTGAGCGTGAGCAGCATGTGGTTCATGACAATCTCGCTGATATTCCAAAGTTGGAACCAAACAATCGTCCTTCCCTTCACTTACCCCTCCCTCCTCCTGTCCTCACAGATAGCGTTTACTGTCTGGGATGTACAGGGAGCTGCAAGGGCGGTGCCGGTGGGAGGTACCACGATGAAGCTCTTCACGTCCAAGCGGTCAGAATTCTCCGACTGCGTTCGTGAGATTAGCTAAAATGATGGGCAGAACTCTCAAGCGAGGACAGCAACGGCTGTACGTCCACCGGGATGTCGAAGCGGATCCGAAGCCGGACAGCTTCACGCCGAGCGAGCTTCCTGAGGAGAAGCTTGACGAGATGGGGCGGCTCGAGCGAGTAGGTACTGGACGATGATTGACATGGTTGGCTGACGAGATCGTCAGCTGGTCAAGGATTACGAACGAGGAGATATACCCAAGATTGACTGGCTCGATCGGATGGCCTTTCGTCAGATCGAGAAGGTTCATGCGGTTGGTTCTTCAGTCTTTCAAGATGCCTGCTGACAGTATACTCTAGGCGGAGGCGAGCAAATCAGACAAACTGTACCTCTATGTCGACCTTCCTAAGTTTGACTTCCCGGTAGTCTTCTCCGAGCAAGTAAGCACTTTTATGTATTTCCGTAAGAGAGAGGTCCGACGATGCACAGGAAAGCCTTATAAGCCTTCCCCCACAGCCACTGCTCCCTCCGCCAACCCAGGTCAACCAACACGTATCCGCTCTTCCACCCAACTTGCTTTCCTCCGATCCCCACTTGTGGCGGACGTACGATCCGGAAGCCTGGAGGGAGAATCCAGTGGAGATCAAGCATCGGAAGCTTCTCCGCAGTCAGCGCTTGGGCGATGAGGGCAAAGATCTTAAGCCTGGACCAGCTGATCGTGACCGTCTGAACGTAAGTAGCTAGCGGAATCCCAAGAGGAATCTGACTTTCCTTGTAGGAGATCTTCCGGTTCCCTCCGACGGCGTCGCTCTCGGCGCTCGACAAGGATCTCCTGTGGAAGTTCAGATTCTCGCTATTCCGCTCTCCTCGTTCCCTGACCAAGTTCCTCAAATGCGTCACTTGGTCTGATCCGGTCGAAGCGAAGCAGGCGGTCGAGAAGCTGCTACCTCTTTGGGGACATGAAGTGGGCATGGATGACGCTCTTGAGCTACTCGGTCCTGGCTTCACAGATCGAGGCGTGCGAGCTTTTGCCGTACGGAGATTAGCGCGAGCGGATGATGAAGTGAGGATCATACGAAGCTGATCTGCTGCTGACCTCTCGTAGGAACTGCTCTTATACCTGCTTCAGCTAGTACAAGCGCTCAAGTTTGAGTCTCCGACCTCGCCTTCCGGATCAATGCTATCTGGGAGGTCAATGCATCGGCGACGATCACTCGTCAACATCGATGAGATTAACAGCGGATTGTCTCCATTTTTAATCGATCGGAGTGTGGCGAATCCTGTGCTCGGCACGGCGTTTCATTGGTACCTGATGATCGAATGCGGGACTCGCCTGGCGGTCGGGAAGATGTACGCCAAGGTCGCATTCCGCTTCATGCAGAAGCTCGCAGAGGTGAGTGAGATTTTGCAAGGCCGCTGATAGCCGGAAGACTCCTGAAGGAACGGCTCAGCGGGAGATCCTGAAGCGTCAGGGTGAACTTGTCGAGATCCTGTCAGCGCGGGCGAAGGAGATCCGATCGTCCAAAGACCAGCGGTCGAAGAAGATAGAAAAGCTGCGAACCTACGTATCCGATTCGAAGCATGGCTTGTCGCCTCTTTCCGGACCTCTGCCCCTTCCGCTCAACGCTCGTGTATCCGTCACCTCCATCGCGGCCGACAAATCCTCCGTGTTCAAATCCAATCTCTTCCCTCTGCTTCTCTGGTTTGAGACGATAGAAGCGAGTCGACCACCCGAAGACGATGTAACGGTGATCAATCCAGATTATCCAATCATCTTCAAGAATGGCGACGATCTCCGTCAAGACCAGCTTGTTATCCAGCTTTTTACCCTTATGGACCGATTACTGCGGAAAGAGAATCTCGATCTGAGGTTGAGTCCGTATAGCGTACTAGCTACTTCCGTTAGTGAGGGGATGATTCAGTTTGTCCCTAGCAAGAGTTTGGCGGCGATCATGGCGGAGTTTGGGAGTTTGCAGAATTATTTGCGACAGGAGCACGCGGACGACGGAGCGCTCGGATCATATGGGATTGAGGCGGGAGTGATGGACACCTTTGTCCGGAGCTGCGGTAGGCTTTGTTGCACTTCCCAGGATTCGCTTAGCATTTGAATCAGCGGGATATTCCGTTTTGACGTACGTGCTCGGTGTCGGCGATCGGCATCTTGACAATCTCATGCTGGCGCCGGATGGTGAGGAATATTAACGGAATGCGCCTGTGCTGATTCAAAATTTAGGACACTTCTTCCATGGTCCGCGTCCCAGTCACTCATGTCTTCGCTGACCTTTGCAGTCGACTTCGGCTATATCCTCGGACGCGATCCCAAGCCCTACCCACCACCCGTCAAAGTCTGCAAGGAGATGGTCGATGGTATGGGCGGGACTGGGTCGTCACACTACGCACGATTCCAGAGCCTTTCCTACACCGCCTTCATCGGGCTACGGAAGAACGCAAATCTTATCCTCAACCTCGTTGCTCTAATGGTCGATGCCGGTATCCAGGACATACAGCTTGAACCGGATAAGGCGGTCTGGAAGGTAGGCCGGGCTATTTCATGGAGGATTGCCTAACATATACACAAAGGTGCAAGAGAAATTTATGCTCGATCTTGCGGAGGAAGATGCTATCAAGCAATTCGAAGCGCTGCTGAATGATACGTCGTACCTGACCGTTGTCTTTGATCGGATCCATGACTGGTACGTTCATGGTTCCTGCTACGCTGAGCAACGGTACAGGGCGCAGTACTTGCGAGACTGATCCACTTGGTGTAACCTTGCATAAATTATTACCTGCACATGCATACCCCACCCGCACGTATTTTAGGCACGGCGAAGTAATTCCTGCGAAAACGTGCAAATCTGAAACGCCGGCTAGACTCCATAACTTCTTGCTCGGATTGCGTGAACCGCACGTCGTGATCTAACGAGGACGATGGCGCCGACTCTCGCGTCCGCGCTCACCATATCGAGCATCACACTCGTCGGAAAAGCCTTCACTGGCCTCTTCACTCGGTCCGTCCGGGTTGAGGGACTGCCCATCCTTCTGGAAGCCTTAAGAGAGCCCGAACCTACCGAAACTCGGAAGCGGAAGGAGAAAGCTTTGGGCGCCGAGGAATCACCTAGACGGAGGAGAGGGATCGTTTCTGGTCAGACTACTTGCTAGATTTACTGAAGACCGAGCTGATATTTTCGACACAGTCTGTAACCACAATTCCGTCCTGGATGATCCCGGAGTGAGTAAGTCTTTCTTCATTCGAATATGTTCGATTGATGAATCTGGCTTGGCGAGGTCAGATGTTCACCGCTCTCACGCCATGGTCCGATATCTTCCCTTTTGTCGGTCCATCCCATACTTCCCGTCATACTCGCTGGCAACTGGGCGGTACGTCCCCCTTCCATTCACTTTTAGGAAACTGAGTGAAGGCCTAGCATCCGACATCCTTTTCACGAAACGTTTGCACGCCAAGCTCTTTTCCTTGGGCCAGGTGATCGAGACACTTCGTGGGAAGGGGATCTTCCAACCTGCTTTAGATCAAGCGGTCAAGCTCGTCTCTGCTGGCGAATGGGTAGGTCACGTATGGATTCTGGAGGCAATCTCGGCTCAATTGGAATCAGATACATATGTTCCCGGAAGGCAAAGTGAACCAACCGAATGTCAATCCGCAAGGCGGTCTGTTGAAGTTCAAATGGGGCGTGTGAGTACTTTCCAGCTCGATTACGGTTTGAGCTGACGAGTAGAAAGGGGAAGAATCGTCATGGATTCTACCACTATGCCTGAGATAATACCCGTGTGGATCTCTGGTATGTTTCACAGACTTTCAACACAGCTGATCGGTTTCAGGCTTCGACCAAATCATGCCTGAGAACCGACGCTTTCCCCGCTTCATCCCCCGACCAGGTGCTCGGATCAGCATCACCATCGGTCAACCCCTCACATCAAAGATCAAGCCGCTCGTGGATGATTGGCGAGGCATAGCTGAAAAAGAGCCGGGTAGCGCGGGTATAGGTGGCGAGTGGACTGCAGGCGAGGGCCAGCGACAGGAGCGCTCACGAGGGGATCTGGCGGATGGGAAGGAGATCGAGGTGAGGAAGAAGATATGTGAGATGCTGCAAGAGGGAGTGAGAGATTTAGGGGAGAGAGTTGAAAGGGATGAGGGGCGCTTTGAGAAGGGTCTGTGGTGTCAGTCGAGATCGGGAATAGGTCGCTGAGGGTAGAAAGCGGCTCCATTGCATGGATCATGGTTTCAGATATCTTGCTGAATCGGCGAACTTCTCATCGACCATATTTCTGAAGCTCCCATTGTCGACTACGTTTCGTCAATAGCTGATGGGACGAAAGGAAAGTGAAGAGACTGGCTTATCGAGCGGACAAACTGCGGAAATGATTGGCGTCAGCGGGATCCTCAGTGATCGGGCGAAAGGGACACACCATGACGGGTCTTAAGCCAGCGAGAGATGCAGTGGAAATGGAAAGCGTGCTGTGCGACGATGAGCTCAACACACCACAAACGTCGCTCTTCCCGCCGGTGAGACTGACGTTGCAGATACCCCATGCGACGGTACATCCTGGTTCTAATCAGCATTGATCCCCCAAACGGGAAACGCTGTCACTTACCCTCACTCTCCGCCCCCTGATTCGCCTGGCATTCGATACCTATTCACTTGGTCAATCACGACCGAAATAAATAGCCCTCCGTCGGCTATTCGTAAAGGTCAACGACTGACAGAGGTCCATGATATGGTTCCGACAGATCGCACAGTTGTCAACGACGATATCTGGCTGTCGTCAGCGCTTGGACCGAGCTAAGATGAATATAGCGGCATACCCCAAGCCCAGAGTGCGACGGCATTCCACTGGGGCGAAGATTGTATCAGCTAATCGGACTCCATGTGAGGCCTTGAGCTGAAGAGAGTGAAAGGAGAGACCATGATGATCTCACCTTCTTCACTTCAAACCGAGGCTTCTTGTCTCCCGTTGCGACCACTTTCGAAGAGTTCTCCACGGGAGGATCGACGTCCATTGCGGTAGCCATGTTAAATAGGTCGATTTGAGCGCAGATGAAGAGGATGTAGAAGAAGATTCGCGCGGAACGAAAGAAAAAGGAGAAGAAGGGGACCTGCAAGGTATTGCGAGCAGGTAGCGAGATTCACCCGTGGGAGACCTGAATTGGCATTGTAAATCTCGAGGCAGGCACTCGAGCCACGAGGGGGATGCGTCATGGGATATGTCCTTTCGCGATTTGCAAGCTCTAGGGCTTCTCCTCTGTGGACCAAGCAGTGATCCCCTCGATAAGCTCGTAGATCATTTCCCCGTCATGTCTGCCCAAAAGACCATGAAGAACGCAGTGTCGAAGGTGACCGATGAACCTCTCACTCCAAACTTCACCACGAAGGATTACTCGAGCTTCTTCCTCGCTGGAGCGCTATGTTGTACTCTGTGAGCGAGTCCAGCTCGGGAAGAAGAGGATGAGGCTGATGAGATCGCAGATCCCATGGTGCTATGACCCGTGGGCATTTACTCATCCTCGGCGGTCCAAGCTAATGGTACCCTAGCCATTGACGTGGTCAAGACTCGAATTCAGATCGATCCAGCATTGAGAGGCTATTCCCTGCTTACAGCCGGAAGATCCATCGTCGCCGCTGAGGGTACAGGAGGGCTTCTGACCGGTTTCGGACCCACCGCTGTCGGCTACTTCTTCCAGGGAGGAGCGAAGTTCGCCGGGTATGAAGCTGCGGTGAGCGAAGCGTAGACGGATGATGGAGATGAAGCTGACCCAACCCGCTAGAAAAAATGGTTGGTCGAGTTGAGTGGGAGTCGAGAGAAGGCCATTCAAAACCGAACGGCAATCTATCTCGGAGGAGCAGCCATTGCAGAGTACATTTCAGAATTTAAGACGGAACTTAGCTGATGAAACGCAGATTCTTCGCAGATATCCTGCTGACACCCCTCGAAGCGACTCGTATCCGTCTGGTCTCGAATCCCAAGGTGTGCTTCACATCTCCATCACTAGACGTAGCTGAATCGAACTAGTATGCCAGTGGCCTCGCATCAGGTCTCACCAAGATCGCCTCGACGGAAGGATTCAGCTCTTTATACGCTGGCTTCATCCCTATCCTCTGCAAGCAGGTCCCTTATGCCATCGGTACGTCCAGAGTTGTTGCCTGGCAGACTAGCCATCTGATCTGCCTAGGCCAATTCACCGTCAATGAGCGGTGTACCGAGTTCATCTATAACCAGATGACGCCGGAGACGCGGGCGAGCCTCAGCAGTACCTCATCGTTCGGGATCACCCTTGGATCCGGTGTCGTCGCCGGGTTTGCCGCGGCCATCCTAAGTCACGTACGCTGATATGGCTTGACCTGATGAAGCTGACCAGTATTTCGTAGCCCGCCGACACCCTTCTATCCCAGATCAATAAAGGCCATGGACCACAAGGCTCAATGGTTTACCGACTAGTCACGCTTGGAAGGGAAGCAGGTCTTCGCGGTCTCTTCGCCGGTCTTGGTCCGAGAATGAGCAAGTCCTCAGCTGAGCATAGATCGCGCACTGACGAGCCACTCTCAGTCATGACCGCTGGACTGGTTAGCTCGCAATTCATCATGTACGGCGCGATCAAGAACGCCATGGGCGCTGGGGCAGGAGTCGAGATCCACAAGGAGGACGCGGTAGCACCGCCGTCCACAGGAGGACATTAAATCAGTGTCGATTGGGTGACCAAGGAGGGAGAGTGGGCTGTACCGAATTCGCGAGGCTTTGCGCGTCTAGATTTCTCCAAGGATTTTAGTGCACGCCCAACATTGCAGTATGTACTCCGCGCTGTGGGTAATCTTATATGCGTACAATATCTGCTTGACTTTACTCATGCGGTCACCGCGACTTTCTGCCCAGAAGTCACCCCAAACACCTCCTTGCCCTCCCAGAATCTCGGCAACTCGTTTCCAGGGATGAAATGCCGCTCGACTTTGTCTTTTGTAATGACGCACATACGTATGCAGCCGCCTGATGAGCCGTCTCGAGACATCGCCAATGCAAGAGCTAAAGGGTTAGCTTGTATACTGAATGAGGGACGCACTGTTTTTGACGAAGCGAAGCGTTTCGGTCTCTCCCCATCCTTCCTGGTAGGTCGCGTCGCAGTAGCCGTACACGTAGGTCGAGCCGGAGCCTACAAGAAGCAGCGAGGCTTAGCATGCACTACAGACTCTACGTGAGGAGTCCATCTGGTGCTCGTGCTTCGTATCGCAAGATGACGGAGAAGAGCAACGAGTGACAGCTGTGGGTACTGGGAGTATCTCACCTCCTATCGCCCAAGGCTGCTGGAACATCCCTCCACCCAATGGGATATTATACACCGCTCCTCCCGCATCCGCATCCCATCCCGCAACGATGATCCCCGCCGATAATTGATCTTTGTTCTCGTAGCACAACTTCTCAAACAAGGCTGCGACTGTTGCAACGGGAGGTGGGGAACCGTAGACAGCGGTATACACTTGCGCATGTTGATGGACGATATCGGCGACGGCTTGGGTATCCGCTGCAGAACCGGATCGACAGCAGTAGATTCGGTCGTGGATGTGGGTGAGTTTATCGGTCACTCGGTTGGCCTGCACGAGGCAGAAGATCAGCGCGCTACAGGTTGCGCGCCAGCGTTTCGATTATAGAGTGACAAGCTCACGCACTATGTAGCTTCCACTCGTTGTCCGACTGTCTGCACCGATGACCACTCCACCGTCAAACTGAACCGCCATGATGGATGTCTGCATTTCCGTTAGGACCCGACATCTCACTGTGGATACCCCTAACTAATGGGTGAGAGGTGCACCGGACTCACCCCCAGATTGACCTCCCCGGTCTTCAGATGCATGACGTCGACCGAGTCGATATTGGACATCTTGGCGGAAAAGTAGACGGAGTAGAAACGAAAATACAGGTTGAGGAAGGACGCACGCATAAGCGAGCGAGCCGTGACGCCCACGTGGGAAAATTTGAGCGCACTTTATCTGGTGACCCCGCCAAGGAGAGAGGCGTTCTGGCGCCTGGCAACGGGTGCAGACACTGAATTCCTCCTGCTCGCCGCCGTTGACAGCATGTGTATACCGAGATCCGACCGTCACTGAGCGTTCACGTCCAATTCTCGCAATCTCGCTCCTCCAGATAGGCGGTGTAAGCTTCAGGTCGACGTGACGACTCCAGCTACCTGCCTTCAACAGGCCTTCCCCGTCAAACGTGGTCAGTCGCTTTTCCAAAGCTTCCCGCTTTCTCGAAACTGGATATCTAGGCACCAGTCTCACACCGCTACCCGACTCCTAGCTCCCGTCATGCCATCGTTGCTGTCCCCAACTATGTCCAACAACTCCGCTGGGAGGAGCTACACGCCCCTTGCAGATGAGGTCAACCCGTCCTTCGGCAATACAGCTTCGACGTCGACAGTGAGACGGAATGGTACGATCGTCTACGCGAAGCGCGTCGCGAGTTCCTCCAGTTCGACCTCGACGGATTCAGAAGAGCGAGAACCTGATCTTGACAGACAGGAATCAAATTTCCGTTCCGAGTCTGAGGTGACACTCTCCGCCAGCAGTATTCAGAAGGGAAAGGAGCGAGCTACGAATGGGCACGGACTCGGCTTCGAGGAAGCGGATCTGGGCGAGATGAGACGTGAAGGGTTGAAAGGGACGGAGAAGCGGTGGGATTTAGAGCAGGGTACGGCGGAGATGGAGGGCGGAGAGGGGCGGTACCCTCCCTTGAACGAGACCGAGGAGGAGGAACGGCGTGTACAGGAAGTGAGCAGATTTTTATTCCGAGTGTTCGTGGAAGTTCACGCTCGTGCAGAACCTTGCTCGGTTTGCCGCACGGGATATGGCAAGGCGACGAGCCGCTCGCGTATCTCGCCAATTACCCTCATCACCGATCCCCGGATCACCACCTTCATCCTCCTCTTCGTCAAATTTCATGCGTCGACCTCTCTCATACCTCAGTTCTTTGTCGTCCAGCACCGAGGCTAAGCTGAATAGCAGCATCGTGGGTTTGATGGACGGGATCATACCGAAAGGCAAGGGGACGTCATGGCCGGATAGCGAGGTCGGTTTACATTGAGCGAACTTTCCGATCTGATCTCCCTAGTTACCCCTCACCAATCAGAATGGATATCATGCCGATCCGTACAACAACCCTTATGACACCCACCTCGCCTCCTCCCCGATACCCAAGATGGTCGTCTCTCCAACATCATCACCCTATCCTTCCCCCTTTGCGGATCCTTCAGATCTTCAAAACCATCGACGGGCCTCGCTCGCTTCGGCGGGTTCTGGTACATCGCTTTCTCCAATGAAATCGCCGATCGAGAACAACGGATTCAGCTATGGTTACGTCGGACCTGCATGGCGAGGAGGAGCAGCGAGTCAAGTTGGAGCAACACCTGAAGGAGGGGACAAGTGGTGGCATGCTCTTTGTGCCTGGGGGTCCGACCTGGATGGAGCGGATGAGAACGATCAGAGCGGTCAGGCGGGTAGGACGAATCCATTTGAATGAGTTTGCTGTTGCACACGAGGTTTCATGCACTAGTTGGGCACGCGCTTACTACTTGAACCGTGAATGGTATCATCAGGCCTAACTGGGGGCAGTCCTCGCTTCTGGCACCAAAGCAGACGGATGGGATACTTTCGGGGTAGCCTTTTTCGCTTCCTCACAGCTTATACCGCTGACCGGATCCAGGAAGTTCTGGATGCTCTGCTTGATTCATGGAAACAAACTGATAAGCGCATGTATATCCAGTCAGGTCTGATGACGGGGAGGAGGTGATTGGTATTTTCATGTCGAGCAAGATGCCACATGCTCCTTGAGTAATGTCATCCACCTACTTATTGAACGACCCCGGATGTTGAACACCTTTGTCATTTCGCTCAATATTCATCTCCAAGATCCACTCTATCATGCGCTCAACATTCATCTCCAAGATTTACTCTATCATGCGCTCAACATTCATCTCCAAGCTCCACTCTATCATGCATAGCCCAATCCATTGACCCACGCACTGTGTGAATATCTTCTGACAGGTCTGGGGTACCCGCAGGTACCGCTCTCTCCTTCCCTTTCCTCCTCCTTGACTCCGTAGCTGCTTCTGCCTCCCGTACCCTTTCCAGGCAGTCCTCGGTGGAGAAAACGTGCGTACCAAGGTTTCCAACAGTGATTCCAGCCCTCTTTCTCTTCCTAGCCTCACTGGCGTCCCTCAAACCCTGATTCTAGTTCTCTAAGACCGTGTTCCTTGCATTTGCATTATCAACGGCGGATACAAGTGAAAAGATGCGTTTCTTGAACGGTGTTGGCAGGGAGGGGCTTCAGGACTGCAGAAAGTCCATGTTTTCGCTTGTCAATGATGACAGAGGGATCCTAAAGAGTGGACGCACCGGTGTAGGTGTGGAAGGGGGAGTGTTGAGGATGTGCTGTGGGCTGAACGGGTGTAGACCTGTATCCTTCCATCCGGCTCGTATGGTGTGCTCAGTCATAGCTGCAGTCCCTGCCGCAGCAAGCATGGACGCCCAATCAGCCTTGGAGATACGGCCAGAGTCAAATGTAGCGGCTTGATCGGTGGCGCGAGCCATAGCGGCCTTTAGCGGTCCGAATATGCCAACATCCAGGGGTTGGGTGATATGGGAGGTATGGGAGGGTAGAACCATCAGATCGATCGAGTGATTCACGCAGAAAGCAATAAACCTCGCCTTGACATGACTGCCGTGACCGTCCACGATGAGAAGGCGGCGGGTAGGAGGAGTGGTGGTGGTGGTGGTGGAGTGTGCAGTGCAAGGCTCAAAGACGCGTTCGAGCCAATCTTATGCGAGAGTGTCGTTCGTCCAACCGGTATTTGAAGTCGTCCACCTCCATCCCTGTACCTCTAACTCCTATGGTAGCCACCGTGTGTTGAAGCTACCTGTGGCCTTGAATATGACCAGCGGAGGAAGCGCTCTGCCTGCAGCGGATACGCACACAATAGTTGTCCCCCATTCCTGTCTCCCTGACGTCCCTTTCGTAGCCTTCTTCCCTTGCCCTTTGCCCTTCCCGCTCATATCCCTGATCACCAGACATCGAGTGGACTGAGTGGTACCGACACCGTGCCCAGCCTCGTCCATGTTGAAGACGTTCTTGGGCTTGTAGCGGTTGCGGTCGAGGATTGTGCCAATCTCAGCG
>JAABUH010000286.1_pt1 | contig 77926 bp, 84 predicted proteins | sample 5559121 | NCBI WGS metagenome assembly JAABUH01 (sample SAMN10711871, study PRJNA513364) | rock metagenome | isolation source: Antarctica rocks | place: Antarctica: Victoria Land, Battleship Promontory nord | collected 2015-12-28
TCCCCCCTCACCACCCACAACCTCACCACCACCCCCCTTCTACTCCACCACCACCACCACCCCTCCCCTCCCCTCCCCCTCCTCCTCAAACCCCATCCACAACCCCCACTCCCTAGAAACAATACCACACTCCACTCCAAGTCACTCACGAATACGAAACCTTTGCGCGTTTGGTAGGGCGTGCGCGTTATTTTTCTATGAAAATATATATTGGGGGGGTTGAGGATTATAAGGACGGGAGGGGGGGGGGTTTTCGAAAAGCCAAGGGGGCGGGAGGGGGGGGCAGGGGTTGGAGAGGTGTGGTGTGGTAGGAGGGGTGGAGGGGGTAATGGTGAGGTTAGGGAATGGTTGTTTGGAAGTATGATGGACGGGGCTTTCTTCTTTAGTCTTTTCACAGGAGTTATTGCGTTTTCGGTCTTACTTTGTGAGGAACGAAGGAGATGCCTAGCGAGTAAGAGGCGCGTTGCAGGTTCATGGGGGCTTTGTGGATTCCTTTCTGGGGATCAGAGTTTCTGAGATGTGTGTGAAGCTATATACTGTATATAGGTCGGATGAAGTACAGCTTAATTACGAAACCGTCAATTTCTTCTCCCCATGTCCAGGAGCGCGATTCCAAACATCGGTTCACTTCTTAGCCAGCGGCGGGCGCAACACCGGGAGGAGCTTGGTTGCCTCCAATCCGAAGCGGCTCAGATGGCCCAAACTCACCCGTTACTGGATCTTGACGACCCATCAACGCCGGCCCCGGATTCTTCGGCGGGCGGCCCAGCGCACCCAGATCCCGTATAATAAACCCCTCGACCGCCAGCTGCACGGTCATCGCCTTGCAATTATCGCAATTAATTGCCGCTTCGCCCGCCGTCGCCGGCGGGTCGCTGAACCGCTTGAACATCATCACCGTCAAACCATCATACGCTGTCTGCTCGTCGCTGGGGAGCGGCCAGTAGGCTTGCTCGGCACAGTTGCCGCAGACCCAGGGGGCGGCTTGCGGGACCCCTTGCACGGCGGTGCTGAAGCAGGCTTTGCGCGCGTTGATTATGTCCCTTTTCTCGTCAGGATTGCCGCCGGCCACGACGCCAAAATTCGGGTACGGCATCGTTGCGTCGGGGGAGCAGGGGACGGAGTAGCCGACCATGGCGGGGAGGCCTTGGGCGCGGGCGCTTTTCTTGCCGTAGGGGAGGGCGAAGGCGTTGCAGCAGATGCGGACGCTTTCGAGGATCTGGATCAGGGGCTCCGGCCCGAGGACTTGTTTGTCCTTTCGAGGGATTTGCGCAAATGAGACTGGTCTGTCTGTGCGCTTGTCGCGTCTTGTGCCGAGGGGAATGAAGCCGTATCTCTTGGCTAGGATGGTGTGCACAACGGCGAGAGCGTCGTAGATGTTGAACATGGGATAGCTGGGCTTTCCAGGCCATTGCAGGACTGTCACACCTTGGGCCGGGGGGCCAAGATGCCAATGCAAAGCTTCATTGGCATCATTGGCGTAGAGAGTCTGGACCGGATTAAGCAACATGGCGTTCAGATTCTGGAAATCCGCCGTAGCAATCGGCGGGGCGTTGGTTTTTGGGTCAATTGCTGACAATTCATGTCTGATGAGAGTGAAAATGGCTGTTTGGAATTTCCTTGGATACTCTGCGGGCGCCAAGTCCGCCGGTGTGAGTGTTTGATAAGCTCTTGTTGCAATATCCGCCATTATAAAAGGACGACTTGAAGTAAGAGATGCAAAAACAAATTCACAGACTTCGAGAATGGAGATCAAAGAAACGCAGTTACTTGTAAGAGACTGTTTTCTTATGTGAAGGCAAGGACCTCATCTTCATTACTGCTTACTCTCGATTGATAGTCTTGAATGTTAGTATTACGAATGATGCTGCTAGCTCTAGATCAGGCAAAGCTGAGTAACCATACGGTCCGGCATATGAAGCCTGGCCACCGCATTGCAAGGATCTACATGTAGCAGTGGCGTTTATCGGTTGTATTCTGGGTGTATGATGTATGAATGAGATGAAGTATCTAGAACACAGTAAGGTAAGGTAGGTAGGTAGGTAGGTAGAGAAAGGGTCAGACGTTCAACGGTCGATGTGAACTAGCCCATTAGAGACAGCAAGCTTACCAACGACTAGAGTACTCTTACAAGCACCAAAGCAACAAGAAGCTTGCTCATCAAATAAGCACTTACCAAGATTCCCCCAATAATCCGAGCTGATTCTCCGTTCATTTGTGATTTACAAAGAACGCCCCTACGAGACTGACTCTCATTAGCCATCTAAGGTAAAGCACAAAGATAGCCAACCCTAGCCTTATCCCCCAAAAAACAACGCTCACACATTTAAGACATCCATCATTGAGGACATGACCATAAGAACGGCTCTTGGGCGCTCTGTTGTCAGCTTAGACACTCGACGGCGCTGGAAATCAGCGCCGCCACGCCTCTAGTAAAAGTTCATCGCGAAATATGTGCATACCATCATATTTATCCCGCCATCGTTTCTCCCGTACCTTCTGACTTTGACACCTCTCTTCCAGCCCTCTCTTCCACCTCCTCCTTAAACCACCACCATGTCTTCTCCCCTCCCACCCCCCCATCTCCCTGGCGCAACCTCAACAGCTCCAGGCCCCCGTCTCCCTGCCGCCCCTCCCAAAGCTCCAGCTCCCCGTCCCTCCACCGCCGCTCCAACAGCTCCAGCTCCCCGTCCCTCCACCGCCGCTCCAACAGCTCCAGTCCCCGGCACCACCGACCCAGCTACAATTCTCGAGGGCGATACCGCGAGCCTCAATGACATCTACGGCGCGGCCAATTACTGGCAGAGATCCACCACTGCAGCGGCCAAAGGCGCCCGCGGCGCTGCTCCAGGTGAGTTACCTTGCTGGCGACAAAACCCCGATCCTTGTTCGGGGACGCTGACATGTGGGCAGCTCCAGGGTCGAGCAATTTGCCCGGTAAAGCGGTTCCAGGAGCGTCGGGCGCGGGTCCGGGTGGAGCGCCGGTTCAAAGTAGGTGATCCATCGGTCTCTTCCTCGGCTCCAGCCTTTGTTGGGATTGGTGAGAAGATGTTTCTGACAGATCTGCTCGGTGTTAGCGTTCGGAGGAGCGATGACGGGTTTGGCCGCTGGCATGGCAAAGGATATGGTAACGGCGTCTGCGGCGCCAAAAGCGAGATAAGGGCTGTGGAACTGAGGGAGGTGGGTGGGAACTGCGGATTGTAAATTGAAGATTTGTAAATGCTATCATGAGAAAACAATGATTGTTCGCTTTGCGAACTTGCAGATGGAAGATGTGGCTTAGTTGAACAATTATGACGAGATGAGCTGATGATGATGGAGAGAATAAGGCTCGGGACCCCATGATGTACTGTAGATGGAAAGAAAAATGCTAGGATGAGTCTTCAAGTTTCTTGTAGGAGATTGGATGGCCGCCAATGCTAGATCCCACAAACAACTCTGTCGATTCCGGAGTATAATAATACCAAGCAATGGAGCTACCAACCATGGCCATTTACGTAGTCGCCGCGAAGGCATCCGAGTAGGAATGTAGACATTGTTGTAGGCGGATTTGGTTTAGTGGTCCAGCTGCTTGGGGTTGCGTGTGATGCACCAGCCGGTTTACTTCATTAACGGTATGTATCCATGAACAGAACATGTTTGACAGGCACTCGGAATCCGAGCCCGATGGTTCTGTGCTTCCAATTTCGAACTTCCTTGTCCGGCACCGAATTCTCCAGGTATCAAGTTTGTTCATCGATTAGTTCGTGTTATGTATTGGTTTCTCTGCAACACCATTCGGCCCTCAATCCTTCATCTTGCTATCCTATCTTGCTCCACCCCGCCATTAATATGTATTCCATGCTTTACATCCTTCACCGCGTCGGGCTCTCGGGCCCTAATCTCGGCGACTCCATCTCTGTTTTCCGGCTTCTTCCCCAAAATCTCCTCTCCTTGGTGTTCAATGTCTTGGCCGATTCCTCAACCGGACTCCCTGGTTCCGGGTCTATGACCTGGTACTTTCGCGCCTCAGGTAAGTCATCGAAATCAATGCCAGAGTCTTTGGCTTGTTTGCGCAGTTTTCGGGTGCGTAGGAGCCAGATGAAGTGGGAGAGGAAGATGCCGGCTTCGAGCATGATGCAGCAGATGTACAAGATGCCACCAAGGACGTCAAAGGTTTGTTGGGCTACGAGAGCCATGAGAGAGAAGAAGGCGCCGAGCCAGTCCAAGGTTAGAAATACGAAATCTACAACCGTTAGTGATGTGATCCTTTCGCGGGATAGCAAATTACCCACTGATTCCAACTACCCTGCCGCCGCGTTTAATAAGTTCTGGATATGGGGGAATGATACCAGCGGCTAGCAGGACTGCGGCAATGACACCGACGAGTATCATGGGCCACGAGATTCCCCGGTTGTACGGTCCCTTGTTAATGTTAGCCCGGTTCGTTCCCGTTCCTGAACCGCTGACATACCCTCAGTGTAAGAATCAAAAGTACTTCAGCACCGCCAAAAGCAACCCCAAGCGCTGTGGATAATGATGCGGCTTTCCATGCAGGCCATTTGCTGAGTTCAAAGTCAGAGGTGTTCCTACAGATGGCAGGAGAGAAGTGTACTGCGTGTAGACTAGAATCTGTGCGAAGCTGACCAGGGAAAGGCAACAGAATATTTGCGGCTGTATCTGGATGGGGATGTTGAAGTTCTTGTGGTGTTAGTACTGCAAGCCTAATGCGGTCGAAGTGTCGCTCACTTGCACTACTGCGTACACTCCGAACGGGACAGCACCTAGTCTCAAGATTAGCCAATATATCCATCTTCCATCAGTCAGTGGAAGTACCAACACAATGCCCACAGAAACATCATCAACGCCGGCAAGCCGTCGGTCTTCTTCCTTTTCCAATTGTACCATATCTGAGGAACCAGTTGCACACACCAGAACACAGTGCCGATGGTGCCCAAGACGTTTGCCGCAACCGGGATCCTGGTTTGGGGAGCCATGATGAGAGCTGCCTCAGGAACGCAACGAGAAAGTAATGGAGTATCACCCAAGTAAAGAATCACGGTCTAAAGTGAGGAAGAGTTCAACATCCACGACTGAAGATATAGAAACGGGGCCCACGACCTAAAGCTCATGTGCTCGGGCCCAAGATGGACGCAAGAAGCAAATATGAGTCCGGACCGCTGCATTGACCCCTTTCAAGAGAAGTGAAGATAGCATGAAGAAGCATGAGTCGACTTAGTAATTAATTGATCGGTGCATTTCTCACTAACCCATAGTCCTCTCGGCATGCCAAGCCTGATGGAGTAAGACGGTGTGGATCTGGCATGAGATCTGCCGGAATGGGCACATCGTCATGGCACCGGTCAAGATCCTATTCCTATTTGTTCGCCTGCTTAATAATGGCGCTGGGGGCTCTAATCTAGTGATATTCACTACCTTACCCACCTTATACACCTGAAGAAGCTTGACAATAATCAGGATGCGACTTCCATATCACTCCTAGTCTTAGAGGGGCTGTTTCGTTCGTGGGGGTTTGCGTCCGGTTTCCATCACGTAAGGAACACGGAGACTCGGGAAGTTTTGTTTGTGAGCATGGGTTGGTGACGAGGCGGATCACGTGCGGCTATCGCTACTTCATCAACTCCGCCCGATTGAATGAATCTTCTAAAACCAGATCTTTTCAAATATCAGTACCAACTACATACACGACTTCTTTCAAATCTTCTTTTTTTGGTATCCCAACCTACTTGAACCGTCTCTACCTCTTATCGGAGAATTGTAGCAGGTCCGAGCGCCGCATGCAGTACAGTATGCAGCTTCAGCCTCATGCAGTGCATTGACATTTTTCGGAGATTTTCCTTTTGTCCCATGAGTACCTACTACATATACTTAAGTGATATCGAATACGGTATGCTGTCAGAAGAGATGGTGTGATGATGTTCGTGTCAGCCGTTAACTGGATATTGAATTCCATATACCGTAGAAACAGCATGAGCTTCTTCTAAACATGCTCCCGATATGAAAGGATCTCTCTGTCCAGGCCCGCAAACAAAGGTGGAACGCATTGCGGATCTTCATTACGATCACTGTTGATGATCTCTGAGGCCTAAAACTTTGTCGCGACCGCATAGTGGCTCCAAGTATTCCGTACACGGTCATGTACTGTAATGCACATGAAAGTCTCAAGAACCCCTACCGAGAAAGTGGATGCAGCAATATCACATGGGATATCTCGAGAACCTCTCCTCGAAATTGCGTGCAGCAGCAATATGGCAGGATAAGCCCTTCGAAGGTAATCTCGAGAAACCCTACCTGGAAAGTGACCAACAGCAAACATCACATGCTTATCTCCAGAAACCCCTACCCAAAAAGTGCGTGCACCAACTTTGTTCCGCTGACTGGTTTTGGATTTTGTATGTCATGAAAAGAAAAAAAATACCTGGATATCCTTGTATACACAGACAATTGTATGTGATTCTACCATTTCCAAGGTAGAGAGGTTCTTTTTGGGTTATCCTCGGGGTAATTCCTCCATCTTCTTTTTTCGCTAGATACAATCGACGTAGGGTTTCATGAATGGATTGGACACAGGGGGTTGGAAGAGATCTTTTCATTTTTAGCCATTACACAAAGTATGCGAATATAGTTACTATGGGTATGTTTGTTTGTTTTTTTTGTGGAAGAATAGGAACCGAGATTCTGTCCATGTCGTTCGTTGGTTTTGAAGCCTTGTAGCGTTGGTATAGATACCAAACATCTTCGCGATGTGTCAGCTTTCAGTGGACCGTTACACCTTGACTCTAACAGCCAGTCTCAATGTCGTGTTGCTGGACTCATTCCTGGGCAGGGGGTTTTTGACATCTTCTGTGCCCGCCATGAGACCGCGACGGCAGTAGTACAACGACATGTTGGTTTACGCACAAAGCTGGCAGCATATCGTGACCGCGAGAACATAACTGTCGTCCGAGCATTGACAGCCAAAAAAAAAGATTATTGTAGCATGCCCTCGTCAAGATAAGTTATGCAAATGTAAATCTAAAGGTGCCACCCAGCGGGTCCTTTTGCAAAAGCCAAACCAAGCGCCCCACACCATCTGCCAGACAAAACGCCTCGATATGCTCCTTGCCGTCAGAAATAATACACCCTGTAGCCCAGCTAAAGATGCGCAACAAAGCTCCATACCATCATAGTGCAAGCCAATTCCCCCCCCCCCACCCCCTCCAATGAAGCGCCTCCAGAGAGAAAACGCGCAAAAAGCAAATCCTGGGGGCCATCAATCGACAACAACAACCAATATGTACGCATAAGGGGGAATCATCGCAAAATGCATGCCTTGCAAAAGCCATCCATCCCATTTCGAGTTTTTTTTCCCTCCATCGAGACCCTGGTCATACACAATAGCCCAGAGAACCACATGCGCATCTCCCCGTCGTCTCCGTGCAAGTGCTGCTGTACCTGATGAAAACCGTGTTGTAGATGAAGAAAAAGTAGGAGATCCCCTGCCGATGAAGCAAGGACCGGCGCCGTAGCGCCGTGCCAACCGATACATAAATGACATAAACAAACCATGCGCATCACCCTCTCTCTCTCTCTCTCTCCTCAGCGTCCAAGCATATAATCAGAATATTGTCCACCCTGGTCAGCCCACGGGGACCCGGCTGCGCTTACTGCTATGCCTCCTGGCGGGCCCTTTACGCTGGACATTCCAAGGCCGCTCATGCCAAGACCACCTATGCCGAATCCACCGCTCATCATGCCTCCTTGAATCGGACTGCTCATACCATTCGCAAGGCCTCCGGCTGCACTGATGTTTGTTAACCCAGGAGGAGCGGTCAGGCCAGGAGGAGGTCCATTAGCCGTCGAAAAGGCTTGCATACTCCCCACTCCGCTCATGCCAGCCATGGGACCTTGGGGAGACATTGGCGTGGGAGGACCCATTCCCCCAGGTTGCCCGGTGCGTACGCCAAGAGGGTTTTTCGAAAAACTCAGCCGAATGCCACCTTTGATGCTGTTATGCAGTGGATGTCCGTAAAGTTCGTTCAGCGCCTTTGTTGCAAAGGAAATGTCTTCGAATTCGACGAAACACATCGGACCATTTTGCTTGGTTCTGAAACACAGTCTCTTGTAGCCGCGTTGTTTGGAGAACATGGCCTTTAGTTCATCCTCGGAGGTGTCGATTGGAAGATTGCCTACGTACAATGTATTACAAGGCGGATTTTGGTCGGCAGGGTTTACCGGAGGATAATTATGTCTTTGGTAATGCTGATTCGCCAATTGATAAGTGGCATTTGGTCCAAGATTTCCCATGATAGTTGGGGACATGGCAGGAGCTGGGTTTTGCATAGGTGCCATAGTCCTTGGAGAGGTAAAACTTTGCATTGGAGGTGATGCCACATTGCCGGTACTGAGGGACAAACCAGCAAATCGAGAAGTGGGTAACTGGGAACTTGTTGAGCGCCGGGACAACTGGCCCATCGAGCCTGACATGTCGCTTTTTGCATACGCAACTGGGTCTTTTAATAGCTCCCCAGGCTCGTCATCCACTCCATCTTCACCAATGACTGATTTACCCGAGACACGCTGGCGATCCCCAGACAACTGTCCGATTGGCGACTGAGGGGAGAAGAAGTTTTGAAAAGGCGATGCAATATCGGGAGTAGGGTATTCACCGGAACCCAGCGGACCACTGTTGGAAAGTCCCAATGCGTCACTGGGAGGCGAGATGCGATCCATGGCTTGAAATGTCCCGTTGAAGCGTGATGGGTGCCGTGTTGCTTGACTGCTAGTTGAGCCGGTGGATGAGGCTGAATTCGTTGCGCTGCTGGCGGCGGTATCGAAAGTGGTCCGTCTCAGTCCTAGACCGCCGCCTGGGGAGAGGCGCAACACTTCCACAATCATCGGCGCCTCATTTGCTGAATTCTGTTTCCCGTCCAGCAGCGCCCGAGCTTCATATGCCGCAGTCGAATTGCGGAAACGTGCGATTGCCGAGAGATACCCTTTGTCATCCGGAAACTCTGCAGGAACAAAATCCGCATCCACGAAATCTTTTGCAAACAGGAACATGGTGCGCAAGGCTTCGTTACTTGTATTCCGAGGGAGTTTGCGCATCAGAATGGCAGCGACCGAGTCTGCGTCGGAGCGCACATGAATCCTGTCTGACCCTATCGGCGGGTTGGGAGCTGGCAGTTCCATGTCGAACGGGTTAGGCTGGCTCATCGGCGACATGGCCTGGCTTGAAGGCATCCTGAAGTTTGCGTGATTCTGCCCACTGGTGAGCATGAAAGCTTCAGCAGCCATACCACGCTCCAAGGCACGATTGTGACGTGACTGGATAGGAAACGGCGAGGTATGAACGATTTGGTGGCTCTGTGGCTTTGTGAATCTTCGATGAACCGCCCAGGTTGACAGGCATGTGAGAAACCCAGCAGACCCAAGTGTGGCTTGTTATACGTTCTCAATTGGTCGAGTAGGTTCAACTCGTTCTGACTGTGGAGCCTCGTCGAGGTTGGAGTGTGCGAGTTCGAGTTTCACCAGATAGATGCCGATAACAGAGTTCTTTCGCAGACCAGCTCGCAGGTTGGATATAGTCTGCAAACTTGATTTAGCATTCGTAAGGCGATCGCGATCTCTTCGTCCGTATTGCGCGCGTTGGTTTGGATTGCTCGAGCTTCAGATTGCTAGCACTTGAAGTCGCGCAAGCTTGGTGAACACTAGGGCTGTCGGACCTCGAGCTACCAGCTAGTGATTGGTCGACGAGAGGCAGTGAAGGGGCGTTGCGACGTGGACGCGGCGATTAGCAGTGAAGGTTGAAAGGAATGCGGGTTGACAGAGAGGTGCGCTTGAGGAGTGATGCTTCAGAATGCGACCGGGGGGGGGGGCGGGGGAAAGAAAGAGCGCAGCGAGTGTGAAGGTTGGGGTTGACTCGGTTGAGTGGCTTAGGGTCGGCAGGGGATAAGGAACGTCTATTTCTTGATAACGGGTTTGATTCGCGCAATTGCGCAGCTGTCAGGTCTCTCACTTTGGTTGTTCACTTTGGGGGGGTTTGAAGAAGTAGAGTACTGAAAGCATGTAGTATGTACTTTAGTGAAGGAATGAATCCCAAGTACCTTGTACCTGATGATGATGGAAAAAAGAAGGAGACGGAGACGAAGGAATCACCAGCTCAGGGCTGACGGGGCCAATGGTGTTTGGTCAATGCTTTGGCGTGGTGCACTTGTAATGCATCGAGTCAAAAAGGCGCAGCTCTCCCGTCCACGGTAATCGACGATCTCGAAGTCTAGGTAGGTCCTTCTGCGACAACAAGCGTCTTGGTGTCAACAGTGCGTTACAAGTATGTACTTCCGTACTTGGATGTCACTGTACTGGGCTCATCGGCGGTTAATAATCGTGCCAGATGATTGAGGACGTCCAATACCTCCGCAGCCGGGCTTCCCTGTTGTTTTCCCAACGAACAAGGTCATGAGGAATTGTTTATCTCGTAGCGGGGTGGGATCCGTATGAAGGAAGTGGAGGCGGATTAACGTCATCCGTAGCAAGTGAATGGGCACAAGGGAACAATGCTTCTGGCCCGTCGTGATTGGTTGATCCGAGACAGTGAGTACGGAGGACTCCAGTAAGGTAGTGGGTTGCTACTGGACATAGTAAAGACGCTAGTATCTGTCGGTTATCATACAGCCCTACGCTAATTAACAGACCTCCACACGCAGCACGCTCCACACGCTCCACTACCTTACTGTCCATATTCACAGTATGTATTCTATTCTCCTCCCCCACTTGACTCCGTAAGGTACCTCGGTCCTTTACGGAGTATATCCCGTGTACCTCCGTGCTTCAGCCGTTGTTCTTGCGTCTGTCCTCTCCCCTCCCCTCGCTGCTTTGATGTTCCGAGAGTAAAGGAAATCTCTTATCTCTACTACTCTATGGCAGTCTCACAGGACTTGCCGCCTTGTCGGTTCTGCGGGGTGGGTTGGAAAGACGTTCGAAAGGTACCTCGCTGAATCCCATCCTCAACCTCAAATCACCCACCAGTGCATGGGAGTACTGATGCTATTGGATCGATTAAACCCTGTTATTCAAGTTATGTGTCATTCTCAACCCTACCTATGCTCCATACTTTCCAATTCATCTGTTGAAGGCACTTGAAGCCATCCTCCCTCCGTCCTCCGTACCGGATGGCCAATGCTTCTACTACTGTGGTACACCAGTAAAGTACCTTAGGTAAGGTACGTACTTTAGTACCACGCTACCAGTTCCTACATGGTTCCCACAGTCCCACTCCCCCCCAGCAACCTTACGGAGGTATCGTCCGCGCCATCCCCGCCCTTGACCTTGACTAAATGCTTGGTTCCGGAAGACCAACCCTGGTCGATGGGATTCAACACCCCCCCCACCCACCCCACCATCCCCGCTCATCCATCTCACTCGTCCCACCTCTTCGCGCTATCTACCGCTGGCGATCGAGGGGCGACCTGGCAATCATGATCATACTATCAGACTGGCTGCAGTTCCATCAAGCCACCACCGTTGGCGCCGAGTTGCCAACCCCACCCATGCGATCTTCATATCGCCTTTACTACTCACTAAGGTAAGTACAATTTTGACTCTGATGACCCATGCCTTAACTCAACCCCAGCCTTAACCAGATGGAACTGGATGTTTTGACTCCAGAGTGGCACTCGATTGGCAGTTTCGGATAAGCTATATTCTACGGTATCGTGGTAAAGAACGCCCAACTAGCGTAGATGGACCAGATCCCAGGACGAACGAACAACACAACCATGCGGCAAGTTGGTCGGATCTGAGCTAGGATCTTGACACTCGAAGGCCAGCTTCTGAGACTCTGGTTTTTCAGCTTTAATCATTTGTGTTGAGTAGGAATGTATGTTCAAGATAGCCCCTGAGGCCCTGCCTGGTTCTTCTCGTACGCATGCTGGGCACAGACTACCGTGTTTCGAGGCTTGATAAAACCCCGACATCCCAACAAATCGCGATGTGGACCGTCATACAAGGTAACCCTTGATCCTCTTATTCCCCGTCGAAGTCTTGCATTCCCGCGGGGTGTTCTCCGCTTTGAGGACCTCGATCTCGATCATATGCTCATCGCGCGTGATCTTCTTCACTGCTCTTTCAAAGCATCCATTCAAGCACAGCTCTGATAATAATAGATTCCATTACCCCGTATATGTCATGAAACGTTTTGGTGGAATGGCCTTCTTTCCTGACGCTAATCATCCGCCTGCGACTTGAGCTATTGCCTCTTATCCATGACATATCGGCTCCATACTTGGCGTTCTAGAAAGGGTGCAAGGAAACTACTATTACCAGCAGCCGTCAGCCTCATTGGCACATTTTCGAGACCAACCATTAAACATATACTCCCTTCTGCCTACCAGCACTGAGAGTGAATGTTACTGGCTAGAAGTTTGTTTACTTCTGTAACCCTTGTCTTTGAGCATTTCTTTGTCCAAGGAACAGATTCATCAAAATGAAAGGGGCACTGCAAAGCTCAGAAGCAATGACTGGTCAGAGTCGTTACGTGAAGGCTTTCTTAGAAGAGCGATTAAAGCACTTGAGATGATTTGGTGAAGACCGCTTGTCAGGCAACATACTGGTTCTAATGGGGTAATGTTGAAAGTCGGTAAAGAAAATGGTAGAATTGCTTTCCTTCTGTGTGGTTTACTACTCATTGAGCATCGCCTGTTGTAGACTTACAAAGCGCTTTGAGACTCTCCAGCTATCATGAATTTCGATTACAAGGAGCTGTATTCCAACAGCAGTCCCAGCGCTATACCTTTCGGTAAGAAATACCAGAAAGTCTTCGAGATGAAAGAGAAGTGAAAGCAGAATGAGATCTTGTAAGCATTACTCCTTCCATGTGGTCCAATGGGAATTGAGCACTCGATGGCTTATACCGTTCAGTCTCAAACATCGAAGACCCTACCTTTATCAATCTTTACCTAAGGTATCAAGGCATTATCGGAAACGTCTTCACCCCCGCTACTCATGTGAAGATTGTGTGTAACACTTGTGATCAGCCCTTGCATTTGTGACATATGCAGGTCTAAGATAACCACTACAAATTATTTTCTGGGAGAGTCCTTTATCCTTTCATGAGTGCACCAACGCATTGGATGAAGTAGGAATATTCTGCAGAATTGAAGGAAGCACATACAGATCATGAGATATAATACTCGATGGAGGATTGAAGGAAGTTGTACGAAGTTCTATCTGAAGCATCGACGAAGCGTTGAATGGAGGACTGAATGGAGCATGTATAAAGCTCTATATGAAGCACGTATGAAGCTTTCTATGAAACACGGCGAAGTAGATTTTTGAAAGCTGCTCCTCCTCCACCTACTGCCTTGCAGAGAGGAAATGGAAGTTCCTTCATGTTCATTGCCACCATTACCTTACGAGTACCTTAGCTAGCATGTAAGCTAACCCACTTAGGGGGCGGGAGTAAGCGAGGCTAGCCGCGAATGGGCAAGGGTAAAAGGAGATCCTGCGGCAACCAGCGCCAACACTGATCGTCTCGCTCTGATGTGACTCAGCTGCTATAGCATGGATGGTTTCACTTCCTTGCCCTCAATGCGCAATACAATGGCTCGGGGCTGGGTTGTCCCTGGGCATTTCTCCTTATCTAGCTTCACGATGAGGTGCTATCCTAAGCTTCCTTGAGTGCGCCCGACATTTCTTATGATAAAGCCACCTCTTGGGTGGTTACCTATCCTTCCTAAACGAGCCAGGTTTCCGTCGTTGGCTCTACCGTACAAATGCAGCACCTTAGAGGCAAATCTCCCCAAAGGAAGAAACAAACATACGGCCTTGTACGACCAGTAGAGGTCAGGATCGCTACAGTTTCAGCAGTTGAAGAACAACCTCCAGGACGAGTTAGTTGGACAATACTCTCGCGGATTACTACCAATTGAAGATGTGCTCTTTATGCTTAAGCGGGATCTCGACGAGCTTGATCTATATGTTGAAAGATCTACGCCGACCTGGACAAGAGAAGAACGCTTGGATTTGAGGAAGATTCTCTTGAGTTATCAGCAGGCCACAGAAAATCAGTACGCTATAACTCAGCAGTGGCGCTATGAAATCTCCATTTGGTGGACGATGACAGCTTAGAAGTCCATGATCATGTGGAATAAAATTGTTGCTGCGATTCGGAGAATCGTTCGATGATTGCGACACGGAGAGTAGAGGGAGTTTTGCCAGTGGCAGCATCAGGAATCTTGAACAACAGTTCTGAGTTGCGCGTCTTTGCTTGATTCTCGTCAAGTGCGGGTTATGATGATACACTATTGTAGCGGAATTGATTTTTGAGATGAGAAGTTGCTTGAGGCTTTTCGATATCAAATAGATACATGTATCTTTCATGATAGATCATGGAGAATGGCAGTTGCTCCCAGCGGCGATAAGATAGTCAAGTTTGATTTACATGCCAATTTCGTGTCCAGACGTTGTTAATATGATATTCGCTAATGTTTGGTTTTCACGCTTGCCGTTGACCGTCATTCTGTCGGAAGCTGCGCTGGGAATGACCCAGGTTGCAACCCAAAATGCTACTCGTTCGCAAGTGAACGAGGAAGTTTTGCTCAAAGCTTTGTTTACGTCTTTTCGCACTCAAATCAATCGGAGTAACTTGTTTTAACAAACATATTACGCGGGAAACCTCGGAGTCCTGCGAACCCATTCTTTGAGATCCAAAGTCTACACTTAAAAGTCTTGCACGCCAGTCTGACCCCGTAAACTCTCCTCTGTTGACCCCTCTTCTTCAGACCCCGCAACCCACCTCGGCTCCTCTTCCTCAAACCACTTCTCCTCCTCTTCCCTCTCCTCAGTGCCCCGATCATCAAACTCCTCACTCTCATCCACCGCCACATACTCAAACTCGGCATCCTCCCCCTTCAAGAACCTCATCTCCATCTCCCGCCGCCACCTCTCCATGCCCTCCTCTTTACTAGCCGGAACCTCATCTTCTGTCTCCGCTACAATCTTCCCAGCCTCGTCCCTCTTGTTCGGCGAATTCGTCAAAGCCTGCAGCTTAGCTTCTGACCGCCATAGATCCGCTTCTAATGTCCCCGAATAGCCTTTTTGGCGGCCTTCGGCTTCGCGCTCGGCTGGGGTTTGGAAGCGGCGGATTAGGCGGTCGTAAGCGAGGGGATCTTTTGAGCTGATCAGCGGGGGCAATTCGTAGAGTTATTCATTGCGACGAGAACCGGACCTGCGAGCTCGAGTGATGGAGAAGATAAGTATGTGGGGTGCGTGTCGAGGTAGCGTTTTCGCCGGTTCTTCACTTTGATGCGGGCGGTCGATGCTGGGGATATCGATCGCTGCTTGGCGATTCGTGGATGGGTTTCGAGTGCGTTGTTTTCTTTCTGCTTGTTTGGGTGAGATTCGGTAGGCGTGGGTGGGTTGGACATTGAAGGTATCTTTTGTCGAATGACGCATTGAGGCACGGAAGACAAGCGCGCGGAATCGGGCCGCACAGCCTTGTTCGTCTCCACTCATGAGCCAGTCTCATAAAACATCTATCATTCTCTTGGGTTCACAAATACATCGGGTACCATGTTCGTTCGTTCAACCACAATAAAGAGGGTCTTCCTGTTGAAGCTATGATAACACATAATCCAACGGCCCGAAGAATATCAAATTGAACCATCTATCGAAGATCCTGTACAGGACCAATTAATTACTTGAGCTTAGCAATGGCCTCAAGGCGCAGCACGCGTGCGAGAAGTGCAGAGCACCAAGATGCGCCGCACACTGAACCTGTCGAAGTAGATGTGTCCATGACCCAGCGAGAGGCCTTGCAATCATACATTAAAGCCGCTGAGCTCTTAATGCTCGCTGCTGTATATTCACCAATCTCTCAACTTTCACTCTCGCCCGTCTACGGATCTATTCCCCCTTCCGCTTACCACTTACGGATGACAGCTGTTGCGATCTTCTTGGCCTGGGCAGCAAGGCAGAGAATACCCAATTATGTACCAAAAATGGTCGTCAATTATCTACCTGTCTTGGCATTTTTGATACCAACTATTCAGTTTGTGCTATTCAAGTACAGCGGGCAACTTGGCCCCGTATACGGCCCGCTGATTACGGAGCTTCTGACCTACTTTCCACTACTTTTTATCTCCCTCATAGGTGTGTCAGCATCTCTCGATGACTTCGACTGGAAACGTCATATTGGCGACACTATGCCTGCGATTGCATCCTATGGCTTGTTTAGCATGATTCAGAGAGCTTTAAGCCACTTCATCTCTCGGAATATGGGTTCTAGCATGATCTTCACGCGTTCTGGGCTGCAATTCATTGTTGCCACTTTTTATGCATTGCTTCTGCCCTCCAAATTCATCGTACTCGCAGTCTTGCCGTTACTGCACTCTGCTATTTACAACCCTCACATCCCCCTTCAGCAGAATGCCGACGTTCTCAACTCTACGCTACAGATGCAAGGCTACTCGCTGGTCGCTCGTCAGGAATCTCTGACTGGGTATATATCTGTACTCGATAATATAAAGGATGGATTTCGCGTGTTGCGGTGCGATCACAGCCTTCTTGGCGGAGAGTGGCTGCATTATCAAGATAATCCCATTTCAAACCCAAGAAAATTAAGAGAGCCGGTATACGCTATCTTCGTCATGCTCGAAGCTGTCCGGCTGGTTGAATTCCAAAATCTAAAAACCCGTACCCTTATTCCGGATAATGACAGTCAGGCACTGGTCATGTAGGCTCCTTGACTACACACTGACTCGAAGTTTTGCTAATGATTCGATTTCCAGTGGCTTGGGCATTGGTACAACACCGTCTGCGCTTGTTGCTCATGGGATCCATACCACGATCGTCGAGATTGACCCAGTGGTACACGAATATGCTACGAAATATTTCAATCTTCCATCAAATCAAACATCGATCATCGAAGACGCTGTTAGTTTCGTAGAGAGGGCGCAGACGGGCGAATCCCAGCGCCCATCCTACCACTACATTATTCACGATGTGTTTACTGGTGGAGCGGAACCAGTAGAATTGTTCACGGAGGAATTTCTTAAAGGCTTGAGTAACATGCTTGTCTCTGACGGGGTTATTGCTATTGTAAGCTGAAACCTATAATCGTTATGCGCTGTGGCTGTATACTCATGAAGCCAGAACTACGCAGGTGATTTACTGTCCCTGTCTGCTAGACTCGTGGTTCATACAGTTATGTCTGTCTTCCCAAGCTGCCGGCTGTTCCGAGAAGAGGCTGGGCCTAGCTCATCGCCAACTTCTAGTGATAAGGCAACGGGGAAAGACTTCACCAACATGGTCATGTTCTGCCGAAAAACAAAAGGACCTTTCACTTTCCGAGATCCTGTAGAGGCAGACTGTCTGGGTAGCCAGGCGCGCAGATATCATCTATTACCGCAGCACGAAATTAACGCTAGCTATTTTGATGGTAGGGCGAGTGATGATGACCTGGGTTTGCTCAGGCGAGGGCAAACGCATAAACTTGAGGCCTTTCAAAGGGAAAGCGCCGTGGGGCATTGGAGGATCATGAGGACTGTTCTTCCGGATAAGATATGGGAGAGTTGGTGAAGGGGAATCTGTGGACTTGAATATCGGCTAAGATCAAATATCGTCCTGTAGTAGTAATCGAGAACCAAGTTGGATAAGGTAGAGCAACAACCTTCAAAGGCAGCAGCATCACGATCAGGTCTATAAAGGGAAATTCCGAACCCACGTCCAACCCCTGCCTGACCACCTTATATATTTCTTATTGAAGATGTTTGATCTGCGCAAGGATTTTTAGCTCCAATAAATATGCAAGCGTTGGGATCGTGACAAGCCCGTTGATGGCGAAATCAAGAAACGCTCCATGCGCCTGGTACCCGGTGGAAATTGAATGATACGCCTCTCTCATTTGCCTCCTACGAGTACTGTAATCCGTACAGCGAGATAGAAACCTTGTAGTCTACGTAGAAGATAAGGCAAGACACGTCAGACACGTGGTAGGACTTGCTTGAATATCTGCATGTACCTCGTCACTTCCTCAAATCACCCTGCAGTGGAGCAAAGAATTGTCCGTCACACTCCCACAAGTCCAAGGTGCTTGCTTGCTGCATGCTGCAAGCAGTAGGATTTGCCGGAGCAGTGCGCGTCAAGCAAATAAAATATCTTCTCCGTTGATACTGTAGTCTTTCCTGCAGAAATGCTTCAACGAAAATACAATCCCATGATGACTTCTTCAGTGTCATCACGGCACTGCTGAGCAGAATCGACGCGGAATAACATCATGACCTATTTTAAAGCGCGCTTCAACGGAATCATGCCACTATTCCGAAGATCCTCTACTACCACAACTACATCAACCCCCAAATCTTCCTCCACTACCCTCACCAACCATATCCGAACCAGAGGTAACCAGAGCAAAACCTCGCTTGTGACGCCAAAAGCCAGGAAACAATCGGTGGGTGTTCCGGTTGCTGAAGAGCTGGAATTGCCGCCGCAGATCCCACCACTTGATATAGCCTCCCAGACGACGGAAGATCAATCTCTCAGAGCGCACTCACCACAAACGCCCGATACAAGTCTTGAATCACCAAGGGCTACGCCATCAGAAAAGGCCGCGGCTCCCTGTCCGCTGGTAACATTGGAGGAACCGACACCAGAATTGTCTGCTACTTTGGATAGGGCCACAGGATCCGACGGTGCTGGGAACAACAAAGTACCTACACCAAAGGCAGGGGTTAGTGCCGAGAAGCCGCACCAAAGACTAGAGGCTGTCCCAAGGAAGCAATCTATAGCCCACCGAAGCCAGGGAAGATTCATCACAACCTTACTCGAGTCTGGAAGGCCAGACTCCCGGCCGACCTCGCGGGATACCAATAGCGACTACTTTGGGGACGCTCCCGCAATAACAGCCAGCATGCTGCACCGCAAGATCTGGGTGAAACGGGCAGGCTCATCGGCAACGTTGATACAAATCAACGAGGAACATCTGGTAGACGATGTGAGGGACATCATATTGAAGAAATACACCAATTCGCTGGGCCGTACCTTCGATTCGCCGGACGTTACATTACGGATCATACCTCGAGACTCGGTACATCGACATTCACAAGGCGAGCGTACACTAGGTCCAGAGGAGCCAATGCTACGGACGCTGGATGCGTACTTCCCAGGCGGCCAAATCGTGGATGAGGCCCTAGTCATTGATGTACCAAGACCACGGACTCCTAGGCATTCGCCGCGAATAGCTATGCCCTACTATGTGACCGAGGATCATCGGCCAGTTGAGAATGGTACAGATTACTTTCCGCCAATGCCCATTGGAGGACAGCACTCGCCTCATCTTCCATCGAGTCTCTCGGTCGTAAGTGGTCAAGGAGCGCCTCATCATCCAACGATGCATTCGATGGCGGTTTTAAACACGGGACATGTCCCGCCTCTACCGTCACCTGGCAGTCGTGGCATACGGCATCCTACACATAGGCCAAAGTATGGGCGGACACATACCTCCTCACCCACAATCCTAAGCGGTATCAGCTCGCAGCACCAAGGTAGGCGTCGCACTCCTGTGACTCTTGTCGCTCTAGCTCTTGGCTAATCGTGCCAAAAGACCCTCTCAAACAACAGCCGAATGGCATACCTAACCCACCTCCCTTGCCTACTCCGCCTGTACCATCCGATTCCCAACCCCACCGTGTCTCCACACCTCCACCTGCACGCGTCTCCTCGCCCCGACCAATACTCCCCCAGAAAAGGTCAAAAAACAAGGCGAATCAACCCAAACTACCAGCTGGCCTCCTCGACGGCGCCGTCCCTCCCATTAACGTTCTTATCGTCGAAGACAACATTATTAACCTTAAACTCCTTGAAGCCTTTATGAAAAGGCTAAAGGTCAGGTGGCACACAGCAATGAACGGGCAAGAAGCTGTCAAGAAGTGGCGAGGAGGTGGCTTCCATCTGGTGCTGATGGATATTCAACTACCTATCATGAACGGGCTGGAAGCGACAAAGGAGATCAGGAGATTAGAAAGGGTGAATAATATCGGTGTTTTCTCGAACAGCGCGTCTAGTACGCCTACATTTCCGAATGGAGGTGAGCTGGAAGAAAATGATGGCAAGGCGGACGGCGAGGATAATTTGATGAACACGGCTCTGTTCAAAAGTCCGGTCATCATCGTTGCATTGACTGCCAGCTCGTTGCAGAGCGATAGACATGAAGCTTTGGCGGCTGGATGCAACGATTTCTTGACAAAGGTACTTCCCCTTCCCCTTTCGCCAACTCAGCTATATCAGGCCAACTACTAATCCCGATTTCGCCTTCCAGCCCGTCAACTTTGTCTGGCTCGAACGCAAGGTCAAGGAATGGGGCTGCATGCAAGCCCTCATCGATTTTGACGGTTGGCGCAAATGGAAAGATTTTTCCCAATCCAAGGAAAATCCCCCGAACCCCTCAAACCCCTCGAAACCTCCCACATCGAATAATAACCTCGAAACCAACAACAACCGCAAAGTCTCTTCCAGTTCCGCCAAAAGCGATAAGGGGATCAAGAGTGAGAGTGGAAAGCTGGTCCTACCGGAGAAGGGCAAGAAGAGGTTGAGTTCCAGAACTGCAAGTTTGGATACGGGGACGATGAGTGGCAGTGGTAGTGAGGGATTGGCGGGGGAGGAAAGGGATGGGAGGGGTGGGGCTATTGCCACGGGGGCATAACGGGGACACCCCTCTTTTGCTCGCCTGTCGAGAAGCGAAACAAAAGGAGAAGCGGAATGGAGTGAGCTGGAGAGGTGGGAGTCGCATTTTCCGGAAGATCCATCTTTGGAGGCAAGCGGAGTGAGCGTAACTATTGATTTACATGCATGGCGTCCAACGGAAGCGCAGGGAAGTGCAGGGCATTCTTCCTCAACAGACAAGGCATGCTCGCCCGTCCTGAGCCCTGGGGGAAAGCTGGGACGGCTGGGTATCATTATCCGTACATACACAAATGGTTATATATCACCTTTTTAATCACAACGCGAGCTGGAGACCTGGCGGGGCTGGGCAGTGTGGCTTTTCGTTCTTTTGGGACTCTTATATATTTCTGTGTATATATATATACTATCGCTATGCCCACAATTTTCTTGTTTACTGGTCTCATCATCGTCATCGTCATCGTCGCCGTCATCGTTGTCGCCGTTGAGGATTTGGATATGCGTGTGTGTGAATTGAGATGGCGGTTTTGAACTTCCGCCGTGCGGTTTGTGGCTGGGAAGATGAGGGTGGGGAAGAGGGGTGGGGAAGGGAGAGGGGAGGGGGATGGGGAGGGGGAGGGAGGGGGAAGGGGAGGAGAAGAGGGGAAGGGGAAGGGGAAGGGGTGGCGTGTATGAAGGAGTGGGTTTGTGATATTGCTGATCCAAGAGGTAAGGGGAGGATGGCTGTTTCTTTCTTTTCTCCTCCTCGCCCTCTCCTCCGCCCTCTCCATTCCCACCCACTTCCCCATCAACACCCCACAAACCCAATCCAAAATCCTATGTACACCACAAAACTTCTCTCTTACTCCCAACCTCACAAATCTCACAATCTCATTACCGAAATGTGAACGTACTGTGTGTACATGTGATAGTAAATATACGCTCGTCTCTGTTCAGAATATACACCTTGCTGAATCGTCGTGCATCAAACATTTTCATTATTCATCTAATCCCTCACCTGGGTGGATCTCGAGGCCGACTCCTCAATGCACCCGCATTTGCATAACAACATTCGCTAGAACACGACTAATCAAGTCCTTACGATGGAAGGCAATCCAACGCGATCAAACCCTCCCAAAGGCTTCACGGTGTTCGTTCCCAACCCCAATTCACAACTACCGCGACCCCAAATCCAACTTCTGCAGTATCACGCCTGGCAACCTGCTCTCCTTCGGCGGCAAATGATTATGTACCTTCCTAACCCCCACCCTTCCCACCACCTTCCAGCTCTCCTTGTCCTTCGCATCAATCCCCACCCCTCCGCCATACTCCTCCAGACAACAGCACTCGATTCCTTGAACTGATCTATCTCCCACCGCTTCATGTATTGTAATTCTTTTATTCGGGTTCGGATGCATCATACGCAGCAGCAAATTTCTGATGGCTGGTTTGTGAAGGCTGGCGAAGAGGGGACCGCAGGATGGAGTTTCAGAGCCGGTGATTAGGCCGTCGGGATACTTGTCGATGAATTTATCCCAGCCGGAGAGGAAGCGGGCATAGTGGTGGTGGGGATGGGTGCGGTTGGCGGCGGGCCAGGGGTTGCCTTTGTAGATCATGGAAAGGAGTACGATGGCACATGACCAGACATCCAGGGGTCGAGGGTCGTAATGGCCTGAAAGGGAAGTCAATCCTGATTCGCTGGATAAGCCAGACGATACTTTACCACTTTTGTCAATAACCTCTGGAGCGATATATGGTAGACTGCCACATATACCCGGTGCACAGAGTCGACACTCGTTGGCGTCCTCGTCGGGAAGTGTTTGAGCTTTTCTCGTGCCAGGATGCTCTCCGCAGAAGACCTCTGAGACACCAAAGTCAGTAATTTTAAGGTGGCCTTCATTATTCATGAGCAGGTTCTCGAGCTTGATGTCTCGATGGGCGATGCCGTTGGAGTGTAAGTGCGCCACACCTCGAAGTAGCTGTTTGAAGAGACATAAGTTGTCTTCGAGAGTCAGGTAGTTCTTCTGCACCAAAGTGTATATCTCTCCTTGCGAACAAAACTCCATGACATGATTCCATCGCCCACCATGCGTACATAATCGTACGCTCTCGACAATGTTGGGGTGATGCAGACTTTTAGCAATCATATACTCCGAATTGACCTTTTTGTTGTACTCATCTTCAGTCTCGTGCTGCCCCTTTTTCCGAAACTCTTTGACGGCAAACACTCCGTCTGTGGATGATCCCTTTTGTATCATAAGCTTCACTGTGGCCGTCGAACCCTTGCCAACCAATTTCCCCCTCCTTCCCGGCAATATACTCCCACTTGTATACTCGTCATGGAGCTCAACGGTTTCAACGTCGAAATCAGCTGGGAGATTAGTACTGAATCTCCTAGCTTTCAGGCCAGCACCGGTAGCGGCTGGCATTGAAATATAATTATCAGCCTCGACTATGGCGGCGTTATTCATGCTGGTCGAGCGCTTCGTGGCTGATGAATGCTGTGGCCTCGGCGGGCTGGCGAACAACGCGTTCGGATTTTTGAAGCTGAGGCCCGTTGAAAATCTCCTGGAGCGATTTTTAGGCGTGACCGAGAGATGCCAAGGCTCGGCAATGCTATTGGTGGTGCTAGTATTTGAGTATGTAGAGGCAGACATAGTCGAATAAGAATTTTCTGAATTCTCGGCAGAGTGGCCAATGTACTGGGAGCAAGACGGCGTTGGTGATAGTGGCGCGGTTGCTGTTGGAGTCGAGCAGGCTGACTCCTGTACGGATTGGGGATTGAAATTTTTCTGCATTGCTTCCAGTGTCGATGACCGTGATCTCCGGAAGAACCTTCTTATTCTCGAAGGTGTTCTTCTCGGAGTATTGGGCTTCGTATCAGGAGTCACTGTCCTCGAGGGTCCGCTAGGTATTGCCTCCTCATCTTCTTCGGTTCTCGCATCTCGCGGATTGGACGCTCGTGGTTCCGCAAAGCCTATACGCTGTGGTACATTTGAAGCAGTAGCACCCGACATGGCTTTTGGATCGAACGGGGTGGGCTATTGGACTAGGACTGCAGTGAATAATGATTTCGCGGATGTTCGAGTGTTACTTATCGAGCCTGTAATTGTGAAAGACTAAATGTTGTAGAAAAGTGCCCATCCTCGAGAGATCCGCAATTGAAAAGGATGATGATTGAGAGAAGTAGACACGGCGTAGGGGGGTATGCGAATCGTATGCCGGTTCAAAGTAATAACGACCCCAGTTTTGAGCTGAAGACGTGAATAGAGGCTTCGGAAACAGCGTGGAGGTGTACAGGGAATTGAAATGACGGTTTGTAGAATCCTAGGTGACAGATGGATAGATTGGTATCTGGTTCTCGGTAGTCACCCAAAAGTTCATCCTCTGGCCAACGCACACATATTAGGAAGTAGTAATCGACAAGCACAGTTTTTGGTGAGCGGATTGCGCGATAGACTAGCCAAAAAAATTTCCAGATCACTGGGGATAGCGAGAAATTACCTTGTAGGCGTGAGTGTATTTGAGCCTTTCGGGAGTGTATACGGCGTTTGTTCCACTAGTGTACAATAGTAAGCATGATTTGGAAAACCACATAGAAGTCTACGAAGAAGTTGCAAGAGTCGATACGAAAGCTGTTGATGGAAGGCGCTCCCTCAAGGCTCCCAGTCCGGCAACTGCTAAGGAGACTTGGCAGGGTCGTAGGCGCCTATAGAAATACGACCTTTTGCTTCGTGTGGAATGTAAAGGACTATAGCAGAGACCTGTGAGCATACTCAACGATACTACCATAGAGATGTTTCATGTATTCGATGCTGCCACAACAGAGACTGTGATAAAGAACGTGGCGTTGTGACGGCCATGATGATTAAGGACCCCTGAGACACGAATGATATTGGTTGGATTATTGATATACCTTGCTTTTGGCTTTTTTGAAAAGTGCAAATCCTACTGCTACTCCAAATTTTTAAGTTTTATTAAAAACGTCTTGTTGGATCTGCAGAAGACATACTGCATCGAAGAGGATGTTCTAAGACCCCACGATCTTACCGCAACCCTTTGCCATCTCCAACAAGCAGCAGACCTTCTTCTTCTAGCTTGAACTTCTGAATCTTGCCACTTGCTGTTTTGGGATAGTTGTCTACCCAAAACACGTACTTCGGTACTGTAACGGGACTTGTCAGCCGCTATCTCAATGATAGGTAGAACGCCAAATACAAGCCAAACAACTTACCTAGATGATGGCTTAGCTTTTCTCTAACCCAAGCTCTGACCTCCTCTTCCGTAATCGACATTCCTGTAACGGGAATCACGAATGCGGTGACGACTTCACCGTACCGCTCGTCAGGAAGGCCCACGACGCTGACCTCTTTTACAGCCGGGTGGCTGAAAAGGCAATTCTCTACTTCTAAGGGATGGATGTTCTCTCCGCCCTTGATGATCAAATCTTTGATGCGGCCAGTTATTTTGATGTAGCCGCCAGAGTCCATTTCTCCCTCATCACCAGTCTAGAGAAGCATTAGGCTGTACCCTCACAACATTAGAGTCATAGTCGAACTAACATGCATCCAGATCTTTCCACTAGCGTCTGGTATGAGCACTTCTGCAGTCCTCTCCGGCGCGCCCCAATATTCCTTCATTACACAATAACCACTGACTGCCACTTCTCCTCTGCTACCGATGGGCAGTATTTTAGTATAATCCGTGGGGTCTACTATCTTGGCTTCCACGTGCGGCATTAACCTCCCGACGCTATCAATGCGCTTTTCGATAGGATCATCCGTGGTCGTCATCGCTGATACCGGACTTGTTTCGGTCATCCCATAGCAAATGGTCAGCTCTGTCAGGTTGAGTATTTTATGTAGCTTCCGCATGAGCTCGGCAGGAATACTAGATCCAGCTGCTATGCCCGTTCTTAGATGCTCGAACCCAGTGTATGGTACCGTCCCGTTTTGCAGGAGCTCAAACTCTGCAATGAAAATGGTTGGAACACCATAGAGAGCGGTACACCTTTCTTCTTGTACACTTTTGAGAGTAGCATACGGGTCGAAGGCTTCAGTGGGGAAGACTATGGCAGCTCCATGGGTGGCTGTTGCCATGTAGCCAAGGATACAGCCAAAACAGTGGAATAGTGGCGGGGGACAGCAGACAATGTCCTTTTCGGTTAGGAGCATTCTATCACCAATGCTTTTACCGTTGTTCAGAATTGAGCGGTGACTGAGAGAAGCAGCTTTTGGTGCAGATGTTGTTCCTGAAGTAAACTGAATGTTGACTACGTCATTCGCATCAAGCGATTGCTTGGGTATAGAGCCACCAGGTCCGCCATCTTCAAGGACGATATTGTAGTCTATGGTGGGCTTCCATGAGTTTGTGTCGATTCGGCCATTTGAGTTATCCACGATAATCACTCGGTCCAACGATGGAACAGCTTGTGATTCGACCCTGTGAGCTTGGAGATCAGGTATTATTTGCTGTAGTAATGGAATATTCGAGCGTGGTGATTTTCTTGGTAGGTTGGTTTCGGTACCAACAATAAGATGAGATGCCGCTAGATGGCCGAGTGCAGCAACAACTTGCTGCGCATTGAAGGCAGGGTTTAATGGAACCTATGAAAAATTATGAGAAAATAGCAGGCCTAATGAATCGCAAGGTGTGGGTCAAGTCATTTGTCATGGAGGATTCGACGCTTATATACACAAGTGGTAAAGCTCACAAATCATGTAAGGAAGAGGGGGTGCTCTGGGAATGGTTGTTTTCGGGTCTATCACACTACCGTGCACTGTTCAGGTATAAGGAGAAGAATGACAACTTACCAAAATAGCCCCAAGCTTGAAGATACCATAGGTCGCCTTTTGAGGTTGTCAGCTATGTAATTCCAGCCATCCACTTGAGGCTTAGCTTTCTTACAATGGCGTATTCAATGTTGTTGCCCAGCGAAACAGCCACTCGGTCACCTTTCTTCACGCCAATCTTGGAAAGACCACGGGCGAAAGCATTACTTTTTTGATCCAAGGCGTCGTAGTTTAGACGCATCTGCTGATGACGAGAAATGACACTACGGTGATGTTATAGACGAACGCTCCAATTTGGATGCAAGATATCCTGGATGCGTACGCTGTACGGTCACCAAACCTCGACACTATGGATTCGAAATGCTCCCCAATAGTCTGCTCGAGCAGTGGAGGCTATAAGAAATCAGCTAATAAGCGCCAGGTCCTAGACTGTCGTTTACATGATTGGGGCCTTGAGCATAAGATTTCGTGAAGAACCCCCTGGTGTACCACTTGGACTTCGATAGCCGTGAGAAGCCCAAGGCTCGACGCGCAAATTGCCGCATCGTACCGGGACATCAATGGGCACAAGCCCATGGATACTATGTGAGATATCAGGCGGCTGGAGAGCCATCGACCTGCCCTTTACTGAGGTGTGGGCGGGGTGGACAGGTTGTCTTGGCGGCGCTTGAGCGATGCGCCAGCGCCTTAGGCGGCAGCCCTTCCTGTCGCCATCTTTCCCCAGTCAGCAGCATGCTTCTGCAGAACCTCAACCACACCATTATAGCTTCGGCGTCTTTATCGCACGTACAGTCTCATGTATTGCTGTTTGCGTGTGAACTCTGACGTAGCTGGACCTTGCGTGTTGATTGTCTCAGTTGGGTAAAGATGCTCTAGATGTGTATAGCAATCTGTTTATTGATCCTTCCTCGACCTCATGAGCCATTCATAAGCACACCCAGGCAGTGCAATCCATTCAATTGAAGTTTGATTGGGCCGGAGGGCGTAGCCTCCATTTTCACAAACATCTGCTGCCTATCCCGCCGGTGGATAGACCAAACAATAGCTACAGACTGTAGGCCAGTGGAAAGAAAAGCTGGAAATAGGTTTTTGTCTCCCATGGCCATAAGTCAATCAAGCTTTCTTCGTGTACTACGGTATAGCGTAGTATGATATAACAGTCGTGGGTCTTGCCGTGATTTGTTTGTTCTTCCTTTCGTCGCCAAAGAATAGGTTGTCAAAAACGATCACATCACAGCAAATCCCCGTTGGCAACAACAGATAACTCACAGCAGCAAGAAGTTCACAAGCAGATTACTGCGAAAGCTGCAGCACAGAAAGAACCAGAAATTGGCACAAAGGAGCGCGCACTGACAAACGAGCAGGAGTCCTTCATCAGTTCCAATCTAGCAGCCGTGATGGCACGCGAAGCGCCATGGCTCACACCAGAGCAATGTACATGGATTATACAGAATGCCACCTCTGAGGAAGTGAGGTGGGCCATACGCAATTCCCCGGGCCACCCACCGTTTACGGAATGGAGGAACAAAATCTTGGAAAAGAGATTGATCTCCAAAAACGAAACTGGGGATGATACGGTTGCTCATGTCGTTCTCCATCAGTCCATCTCTTTTGCTTCCGATAATCAAGTCGTTCGAGGCACGATCTGTCGGACAGCTGAGGAAGATGCTCAGATATTCAAACGATCGGACCTTTGGGAAGATATTTCATCGCCCCGATTTGTAAGACAGGCATTTGGATGAAGTATAGGTTGGTCTTGATCCTGACTTTCTTACCTTCACTGAATGATGCTAAGTATGCGACGTCTACGATATAAATCTCTATGTACGCCCTAATGGCGTGGCATACAACGTTTACTACGACTAGCTCGTTCAGCTCCTCGGATGGCCTGCTAGAGGATTTCATGCTCAGACGTTGATCAACACTGACGAAAGGCAGCGTGAGTTGACGGATGAGCAGAAGCCATTTATCTGTTCAAAACCGGTGCTAGCACACGATACGGTATGGCTTACACCAGAGGAATGTGTATGGGCCTCACAAAACCCCCCAGACCACCCACCGTCGCTGGAATGGAGGATTAAAACTCTGGGGAAGAAATTGATTCCGGAAGACGAAATCGATGACCAGATTACTGATGAGACGGTAAGTGCTTATGTCTGTCTCACTTCTGCAAACCGTATTCAAGTCTTCCGGAGCACGATCTTAGTCCGGGAGGGAGCTTGTGCTACAACCCTTTACAGGCCTAGATTGTAAGAGATCGATGTGGGTCAAGGATATGTCAGTCCAGAACTTTAGACAGCGAATTTTCTAGTTCTGAACTGGGATGCTAAATCCGCGGCGTCTATAGTACTAACATCAACCCCCCCCCCTCATCAACTGCTTGCAAAACTCTGTCTTTCCTGTATAACAACGTCTCAAGCCTTACTCTCCCCTCTCATAAACTTCCAGCTATTCCCACCTCCACTCCCGCTCTCATTCTCGAGCATTGACTCCATCAACATAACCGGCAATCCGCCGTCCTCGAACCTCACACGAAGGAGTCCAGACATGCAGCCACATTTTCCACTGAAACCCATCCCACGTAGTCTAGTCTAGTCGTGGAACGACGCAAAGTCATCACCACCAGCGCAAACTTGCTAGATACTTCATCCCGCGACTTTGAACCTCGTTGGCGCTGGTAGCGTTCAGCACGCCGAAAGTTTCATCAAGACCTCCTCCCCACCATCCATGCACAAACTACCTATCGGCCCTTCCGGCCCCAATTCTGCTAAAATCCCCTACTAAAGCACAATCTCCTAAAGAGGGCTGACTATGAATCTACATATATGGATTGCTGCACTCCATCTCGGTGTCGTCACTACATACTAACAGCGCCTCGAAACATATTCTCTCTCAATTTCCTTCCCCGAACCCCCCCCCCCCCCGTCCTCACTCAAACAAACCGAGTCAAACCTCTCATGCCACCGATCCACACAAATCTCTCCCAGTTTTACCAAATCCAACCCAATCTTTCCCGGTCAATTCCCCTTCACACTGGCAACCCCATCCACACCCATAAAACGCCACCATACCCACCAACAACGACTTCTCTCACTCAAGGACACAACTATATCAACATCCATCAAACCAGGCGGCAGCCTTGCCCTTTTCGAGACATGTCTCTCTTGAAGCATGTCCGAATCTCGTATCAAGACTCGAAACCGGGAAATTGTTGACGGTGGAAAGAAATCCTTGGGATGAGAGAGCAGATGGTATGAGTAGAAAAGCTTGACCGTTGATTATCGACCTACTTGTTCACTCAGTTGTAGTGTTTCGACTCCCACCACCTCTTGCTCCACACCTCAAAGTCATCGAAACAGCATCATACCTCACAGTGCAAGCATCAAACACGCTGGAACGCTTAGGGTATTGATTCATAATCCTAACATGTTACAGCTCATCACCTTTCTCACCCACCTCATTCCCCCCACCCGAGGAATATCCCTCATCTTCTCTATCCGCTGCCTTCCCTGGCTGGCCTTGACCCCTGTCCTGCTTATCCCCCTGCTCCGCCCTCGCATCCCGTTTCCTCCCAACCACCCCTTTCAACACCCTCAACCTCTCCTCCGTAGTCCTAATCGCCTCATCAATCTCCCTCTCCGCCATCCTTTCATCCGCCAGCCTCGCTCTCAGCCCCCTCCCCTTCGCTTTGATATCCCTCTCCCTCTTCTTCCTTAGCTCCTGCGGGTCCTCTCTTCTCGCGTTGGCAGGATACGCCATTCCTTCCATGCCCACACGTTCCTCGAGCCAGTTCCACAAATCGCTCTCCTCTGCGCGCCAAATTTCCTCGTAGGCTGCGATGCGCTCGGGTGTGGTCATGCTGGGGAAGCCGAGGCGGCTGGAAGGGGGGAGGGTGGGGGAGCGGTACCAGGTTATTAGTAGAGTGATGAGGAGGAAACCGATGATCATATGTGAGTTAATTATGGTCATGACTGGATCAACGACAGGACCGAAGAGGGAATGGAGAGGTTCGAATAGGCCCCAGTTGTTGTCTTGTTTTTGGGCGACTGAAGTTTTAGAGCTGTTATCCACCAATGAGCCCTTCGGTGTGTCTGCATCACCTTTTCTTCTTTTGCCTTTAGACTTGACTTTTGCGCCAAATGTATTCGTCCGCGATCTGGATGCAAGGCCTTGCTTGAGAGCTTTCACCAGGTCGTTGGCATAAGTTCCTTGGCCGTCGCTCGCACCTTTTTCAATAGGTCCTGCGAAATATAGACGTTAATGTTGCCGATGCAATTGTGGGGAACTTGTATTCACCTTTTAGCCAGCTTTTGCCCGACCATTCAATTGTGAAATTCATCAATAACCTTGTCGCATTGCCAGGAGCCCACATGAGGCAAAATTTGGTCTTAGTGGTGAATACATTACCACTAGGCACGTCAGGCGTCTGCGTAGATACAGTAACAGAGACCGCCTTTTCTAGGTCAAAGGAATCCATATTCTCAACTATAAGACATTTTGTTGATTTCGGCCCGATTGACGCATACAGTGGTTTGATATAGGAGTAGGACCGACTCTTCCCTTCAGCATCGAGACCCTTCTTATCGTCTTCCATTTGCAGCTCCGTGACTTTGATGTCATCGAGAAGCCACTTGGTCATGAATCCGCCAGAGGCAGGGCCAAATATCATGGAATAGACTTTGCCCAGAGGCGCCGGAATAGTCTCATCTTTAAGGATTCTGTCATAATGGGTATCGCCGTCACTACACTCTGTTGGCGCATGGGTTAGTGGACCCGAAAAGTCCACGCTTGCCGCATTGGCCACTGCAGCAGCTTTTTCGCCAGCCTTGGCCTCCCCATTCGTTGGAACACTTCCTGCAGCAGAGCCGATAGCATTTCCCATGCTAGACGCTTTCCGAGTGGCCAGTTTGCTTACAGGTTCGCCAACATCGCTACCTCCAACACTGCCATCCCCGGCCCCAGTGAAGCTACCCAATCCTTCACCCTCTTCCTCGTCTTCGTCATAAACCTCCTCCTCCTCCTCCGAGAGATCACTAGCATCTTCACTGCTGGGCTCAGCCTTCTCGGTTTTGTCGCCCGTGCCACCTGTATCTAGTGTCACGCCATTCAACGAGCTCTTCAGTTGCGGATGGCTGAGCTTCCAGATGCCGACTAGTAACTCGTAGGTAGCTTCTCGACTAAGAAGACTGCGGAAAGTTTGTCTTGCGTGGAGGGTTTGAATGGCGATAGCGTTGGGAAAGACCATGGCAGTGGTCTCCTTTTCAATGGAGACGACTTCGTCAAAACTGATTATCAAGGTTGTAACCCATCCCAATATGTTACTGGAAAAGCAAATGTGGCCTTCTGAAACGTAGATCCTCCCGGCTAGAATGATGTCTCGTTGGAGAGCACAGCTATAGTCTTCAATCAGATAATCATCCTCTGGGACACTGCGAAATAATTGATGAAAGTCACGATTACGCTTTTTGCTCGCAACGGCAAATCCGGTCAGTTTCGGAGTGCTACCTGATGCTGAAGGGTTGGCGAGTGCAGAATGACCTGCTCCTATAGCAGCAGCAATGGTACTACCTGTGGCGCCTGAGCTATTCCGATGTCGCCGGGCCACTGCACCAACTCGACTGCGGACACTCCCACTCCTCTTGAAGCCACCCTCACCCTCAAAGATACTCCCGTTGGGCGGTGTCTTGTCACCTGCAACGCTGCTCTCGTAAGTCGATCTAGTCTTGAAGGCAGGTGCGGCATCTTCAGCGATAGGTGTGGAGGCCAGCTCATTTACAGTAGTGTCACTGTAAGCTGCGGATACTGCACGAGCGGCCGATGCATCTTCGGCGCGTGCAGCAGCTTCATCTCGCCGAATCGTAGCACCGTCCTTTGACCGAGGTGAGCCATTCAAAGCGGTCGCAAAAGTGCCGGTAGTGGAGTTGTTGGTTGAGGGGGGTTCTGTGGCGATACCAAGATGTTGTAAACTCAAGTCACCTGAGCCCATTGTGTCGATGGCAAGTTTTTTTTTTGGATCTGATGGCACATCATCAACCCCTCCAACGGTCGTTGAGCCTGTCTCAATCTCTTGGTTGCTGCCCTCATCAATCATCTGAGATGAACTCCTTGACCGTGGCGGATTGTTGGCAATGGTGTTGCTCAATGTGTTCGCAGCGTTTTGAGCAGCCGAAAAAACCGACGAGAAAAAGCCAGCTGGGCCACCGGGCGAGGCTGAAACTCCTGGGGAGCGCGTCCCTGGTGTGCTAATCTCTTCGATCGTTGGCGTTAGTGGAGCGGACATGGCATTTGATAGTTTGCTGGGTGGGTGCGTTGCAGAGTCAGACCTGGCCCGTCGATGTGAAATCATGTTGCCTGAGGCTGATGTGACAGTTTTTGGGTTTGTACCCGCTGGTGCTGATTGTTGGGGTTTGACTGACGGGCTCCCAGGAGGATCGGTCCATTGATCCGTCGGAGTCGGAGGAGTGACTGTAGTGAGAGGGGTCTCGAGCGATGCGCTAGGAGGTGTTTGAGGGGTTGTAGAGATATTTGGGATATCGGGCTTTTTGACCGTTCTAATCTTCGAGTCGGTATCCATGGATTGGGGCATGACGGGGCGATCCTTCAAGACATTAGGAGCTTGGTCTAGAGTGGCACTTTTCCTTCTATCTGCTGTACCAAAAAAGCCTCCCAATGTTGTTCCGCTCTCTGAAGACTTCACAGAGGCGCGGTCTGGACTTGTTGGTGGGCTAACCCGTTTCTTTCGAGAACCGGGCGTGAAAACCTCCTTGATCTTTGCACCTGGCGATATTCCGCGCCCATTTCGGGAGCTTTCTTTCTCGGATTGACGAGTATCCAGCGTAGCAGCATGACGAGGAGCCAGATTCGTTGATGAGGATGTATTGCTAGAGACTGGCAAGGTCGTAGACTTGTGATATTCCGGGGCCTGCAAGGTGGGAGTGTCTATGTGTGGGTTACTTGGTGCGCTGACGGTAGTTGATTTGATTAACGGCGATGTAGAAGTTAGGTAGCCAATGTGGGATTGGTGACTTATGAGCGGCGGTGGAGTGGTTAAGGGTCTACCCACGAAGACCAGTCAGCATCAGTCAGAAGCGCGATGTAATAGCCTATACTAAGAAAAATTTAATCATGGCGAACAACAGTGAGTATAGTATATTGCGAAGCGAATAGCTGGTCGTAATGTTGATATTCCTTCTGCCTTGTCGATAGGGACCTCAGAAAGGCGTTGTTTGCGGCTGATCCGCCTTCGCTTATGCGCCAAATCCTACCTCATGCAAGGATCAAGGAAGTTCTGACTTACGACTCTATATTTGAGTCCATTGTAATAAGACTGCTACCACCGTCGTCACCCGGACTCTGCTGACCTGATTGGGATTCATAATCTCCAGAAGCTCCTCCTTGGCTCCCGATAATCCGACCTCGTACTTCCTCTTGCTGTTGCTCGGCCTCCTTCCGTTCTCTCCTCTTCTTCTTTATACGGGCTGGTACGAGCTTTGATAGCTTGTCGCTTGCAGTGGGTTTTCCACCGTCAATGCTGGGATGACGGCTTGGAAGGGCCTTGTCCAGAAGAGAGTCGACTGAGTTCCTGATACCATGACCTTCGCTACTGTTGTCCGTGCCATTGACAGACGGGGTAGAGGAATTATCCATGCGGGAGCGTCGGGCTTTAGCCAGTACGCCTTTCAGACCGCGTTCAGAGGGGGCCGGTGAGGCTTCTTCGGATGCTGGCTGCTCCATGATAGCGTTACTAACTGAAGTGAGCTACTTGGGCGCGGTGTAGATTATGTAGCCACGGTCTTCATGTAGGCTTGGCACTGCTCATGCCGGCGACTGGCAAGTCTTCAATAAAGTGAAGGCAAAGCTGTGATTATATGTGCTGGTCAAGTAGAGGACAAGGGTAATTTCTGCTACATGATAGCTTTGTTTATGCCAAGATCTATGACGGGGGTACCTCGGTTCGTCATCCGCCAAAACCCCGGAGTTAAGTCCGATGATGATGATCTATCGTAGCCGTTTATGGACCATCTCTACGAAAAGCGGGAATCTCTTGACTCTTGTCTACAAAGGTTTTTGTGACGGGTATCTCACAAGATCGATTCTCCGAGTTACAGTCAATACCCATGGAGCTCTCTCCTTTGACTTTAGTATGGTTTGAAGCAGCCGTCTAAGTAACTTTCGCTAAATACCGTTCACTCCAGGCACAATCCCATGCCCGCAACGCCCAGAATGCTGCGACCCCGGTCGCCGCAATCGAAGAGCATGATCTCGCGGCTGCGCAGTTTGCGACGGCGGCCAAGGATACTGGGAACTCAGAAGTAGGCCTTGTTCGTAGCGAAGCCTTCCTGTCCAAATGCTCACAGGAAATGCCAGGCCTTTCGCACTTTGAAGCTGCTCGAGCAACACCATGAGAAATTATCCCAACTGATCAAGCTCCAAAACTCGCATCCTGTGGTTCAGGCCTCAGGAACATTGCCGGAGCAGAAACATGCTACACAACCTCCTGCTTCGCCGAATACCTCCAAGCCTCGCGAAAGCTCCCCTTACCTTTCCCAACAGCATAATCCATTGCCGGCGCATCTACCTTCACGTGATATTAGCTCCTCCATTGCCAGTAACCTTGCATCAGCCCGTGGAATACCATCGAGCATACAGCGAAGAGATAGGCATACATCGTCGCCACTTCTGCCTCCAAATGCAGATGGGAAGGTTCTCAGTCCGCCAAGAAGGCCAAAGATAGGTCCACCACCCAAGTCCGCGCCAGAGCAGCGCCTCCTGCAAACTCCCGTGGCGTCAATACCTCAAGTATTCCGCACCGAATCCCCATCTCCGAAGCCAACCCCCGAATTACCCTCCCCCCGCAACGATGAACCCTTCCAACGCTTCTACACAACCTTCGAAACCCTCATTTCCAAGATATCTGCCCCCCTCGCCTTCGCCGGCCTCCCACTCATCCCTTCCTCCGACTCAGAACCCCCAATCAAACCCTCGCCTCCCCAACCAAAACCCCCAGTCCCCCCTTCCTCAGACCCCTCAACCGCCGAAATCGACTACAACAAATTCTTCTCCCGCGCGGCTCTGCGCGCCCTCCGCGAAGAACACGGGCCCAAAGGCGGCGGCGGTGGTTTTGGCACAGCGGCCGAATCCTTTTACGTGGTCCCCACAACCGGTGGCACAATCTCCTACGCCGACATCCTCGCGCGCGCCCAACAAGAAGCCAACCTCTCCAAACACCACACCGCCAGCCCCTCAAACCCCGAAGACCTACGTGACGACGATGAATTTGTCGACGCGCGCGAAACGCCCCAACCCGCCTCACCCATCCTCACTCGCACCGGGGCTCGCCACCACCAAAACCCACCCCCCGGCACCAAAACAATGGAAGAGCTGGTCCTCGAAAACTCCGCCCTCCGCGCCCTCGCCGACCAATTCAGCAAACGCCTCGCCGAATTCGAAATGGGCGCGCAGACGTCCTCGCTCGCGCTACACACCAGCATCCGCGCCATGGCGCGCTCGCAGTCCGAGGGCGCAGCCGGGATGGCAGGCGCGGGCGATGAACGCGCGAAGAGGCTGGGGGAGGAGAGGGTGATGAGGTTGGAGGAGGAGGCGGGGGGATTGAGGAAGGAGGCGGAGAGGTTGGGGAGGGAGAATGAGAAGTTGAGGGGGGTGGTGGGGAGGTATCGGGAGAGGTGGGAGAAGTTGAAGGAGGGGGCAAGGGGGAGGAGAGAGGGAGGGGCGGGGGGGAGGGGGGAGGAGGGTTGAGAAGGGGGGGGGTTTTTTTTATGGGGAGGTTTGTGTGTGGTTGCGAGGACGTATATGTTTGTTCATTCAGCCTGAAATGGAAATATGAACTATTGTCGGAATGTGATAAAATATACCTGAACAGGGCCGTATCAAGTGTATCCAAATTCTGGTAAACCGGTAACCCAACACAGACCACGATTCAAGCTGGCACCAGCCGTTCCCAGCCTACAAATAATGTCACTACGGAGGCTCAATGCATGGATGGACACTCAAAGATGGAAAGCAAGCATTAAGCGCTTCTATCGCGGTAGCACAACCAGCCATCTATCTATTAAAGTATTACCAACCGAAGCCAGAGCTCTCGAGCCATTCAGCCAGATTACAACTCTTACTCTAGCCTTCCTGCATACATTTATTTATTCCAGTACAGCTAGCAGCAATACATACTTCCCACATCTTTCTTTAGAATAAGGAGACAGCCATTCGGTACTCGAGAAAGATATTTGTGGAGATGAAATACTCCGAAAGAACTACAGTCCCTTTCAGCCAGTCTACGTCTCCCACCGAAGCTAGCAGCAGGAATTTCCGAAAGGCGTTTGAGCACAAGTACGACATCGTTGCAGGAACCGGGTTCTCGGCAATGTCGAACTTCCGGTGGGCGGGCTTTGAACATGCATCGGAGGCAGCGACGGAACGAAGTATGCAAAGGTTTGTTCAGCGATAAGAATCAAGATGGACTTCCATAGCCGTCGACCTTCCTCGTAAAGAGTAGTGATTGGTACCGCCCATAATGGTAAGGTCGACAGCTCCAAACGCTCTCAGTGCCCACACAATTTCTTCTTCTGGTCGGTGCCGCCGGATTGAAAGAATTCGAGCACTTCAGTAGCACCATGAGCATGATGCTTAATGCATTCGGCGTTGGAAATGTCCCAGCCGCCCAAGACGTGGAAGTGCATTCCAAAGCTTGTCAAGGCAAGGTTGTTAGTTGCCATGGATCGGAAAGTACTGCCCCAGGAGCCGTGGGCGGGTCTGTGTTCTCCGTGCTGTGAGGCCCGTGCCGAAAAGAGGGCCACCTGCTGTAACCAAAGGCTCTGGAGGGTTTGACTGTGTCTCTTAAAGAAATCAAGAAACTCATTTTCATGCATGACCATATGGCCGAGGCGAAGGGAGCGAAGACGGGGCCATGTGCCTGTGCCAACCAAATTTGCGAACGAAGTTACTTCGCATGGCGTGTCGCAAACGGCATCTTCAAACCCCAATTCCAAGGTCTCCAGGTGTATTGCCGCGCTCAGAACTACGGCAATGCTTTTTGACTCAAGCGTTTGTGACCACACGTGGAAAGTAGCCGGGTAACCAGCCATACCAGGTCGGCGGTCGATGACTGGCCTTGAATCAATCCATAATTTTATGGTTTTCAGGTTGCCGAAGGCATTGGTTGCATGACGAAGCTCGCTTGACGACATGTCTAGGATTGAATGAGAAAGTCCACAAAGGTCATGGTTGCTTTCAACGTTGAACGACTCAAGTCTCTTCATGTTCGTCATCGACGCTGCTTGCATTAGGACAGAGAATCCGCGATACCAAGAACGATCGCTATCCGGATCTTCTTCCTCCATAGGTTCTGGCCATGGACGGGGATCTAGTACGACTGCATCCAACCCACGGATACCTTTGTTCCGTATAGAAAACGTAATGTCTGGAATGCCTTCAATGTCAGCCTCTGCGAAATAGGAGAATCTATAATGCTTGTCGTTACTGGTGTGACGACAATCAGAAACTGCGAAGCGCCTGACGTTCGGCATTTTGGGAAGCGCTTCGACAAGGCGTACCAGATCGTCAGGCAGGTACACTGCCATCGCAGCATGATATTTAGGGTCCTCTAGTAATGCCGGGAAGTTGTTGGGCAGAGTGTCGGAGTTGACGAGCTTTGTCAAATGTGCTCCGCAATATTCGGCGAGGTTCACCTGATCCTGAAGACCAGCTTGATAGCGATTGAAGCCTCGTTCTATTGCAGCTTTTGTGTAATCTGCGTCTGCTAGGCGAAACCCGCCGTTCCAAAATAGTCTCTTGTAGTTAGCTTTGATGAGCCTGTCTCGATCCAATGGCTCAGTCGAACACATGTAAGTAGAGTCATAAATGATTTCTCTAACACTATGTCGAATAAAGGCATGATTTGAAACCGATGCCAAGTTCTCTCTGTCTTGCAACTGTGTTGAGATGTAAACTGTCTGGAAGAGGAACTGGGAAGCAATCGCGGCTAAACCACTGCAAACTTGGCGAATATTCTTCAGATCTGCAACGGGTAGCATTCGTACAATAGCATCCAGTAGTTCTGCAGGCACGTGGGAAGGTCCGAAATCCATGTTGGCGGTGCCCAGTGTTCCTACCAACAAAATGCTTGAGGGAAGTGTTAATGATGAGGAGTAAATTCAGGTTCAGAATCCTGGCTCGGTCAATTTCAAAGAGAAGTATCCTCAGATTCTAGTTGACCGAGAAGTCGTTGAAGTGATGGAGATGACCTAGTAGATAACAAACTTTATCATAACGTTGTGTGGAGATACCTTATCAATGACTGGGTCACAAAGTATCAACACGAAGAATTAAGCTGTTCCTCGTGGTCGTGATGGAAGGCCCTGCTGGCCACACAACCAAGAGATTGATGGCCCACCAAACAGGTCTTGGAGTCCAGCAGATATTGACCTGCCTAAGGTACGCATAGGAATGGCCAGGGATGCCAATTAGAAAACGAAAACATATGTCGATGTCGAGAGCAAAATGAATGAGTCGCGAAAGACAGGGTACTTGAGGCAGGCGCGACGGCTGGACGCGCCTAATGTGGAAAAGTCAATGGACGGTGATGAATGATTTCCTTAAATTACACTACAAGTGAGATTACAGATACTCGACTGATAACTTACTGTTGATGCTTGACTGGCTTCGGTCCTGCATTTTAGATACTCCGATGATTCCTTTTCACGATGTATCATAAATGAAAAGCGTACGAATACATCAAGGCCTGAGTAGGTGACAAAACCGTACTTAGACACCACTACAGGTCAGGCTCCAAATCGGAGATGAATGTCGGCAGCTCTCCACAGTGTATACTCTTACGGCTACTCCATGCCCTTTCGGAAAAGGGATAATGCAGAAGTAGCAGCAGCAGTGAATGAGCCAAGGCCTAAAAAGAAACGAATAAAAGGGCTGTGGTGGCTAACATTTCGTGGTCGAAGATGAGGAACAGCGCCTGATCATTACGGCTAAGGGTAGCGATCTTGAAATAGATGGATTTTGCTGCTAGTGAGATGATAGTAGTGTAGTCCGCACCATTGGGGATTGGTTAGTACTTGCAAAAGAAATCATAAAGAAATCCCTGGGAATCTGTAGCTGCTCAAAAATTGTCTTGTCGACAAGCTGGCTTAGAAGATTCTTCGTCTAAGCAACCAGATTGCCTTACTCAACAATCTTACTCTAACATCGAGCAAGAAGACTCGTCCTCAAAGAGCTCATCTACCCGCTCTTGCAGGATGGAATTAATAGCTTTCCGAAACGTAGATCCGCGTCTGTTGCTCGCCACGTTTTCCTCCACCTCGTCCCAGTCGACCTGGCTCAGAATCGATTCAGAAGCTCGCTTCAATTCCAGAGCTGAAATCTTAGTCACTTTGGCATCTTGTTGGTTATTGAGAATCGAGAATCTAGGAATTGGGTCTGTCCGGAAGGGGCTCTTTGATGGTGATTGCAAAGCTTGAATAAAGCGGCGTTTGCTGCATGGAGTAGTCGTATCGTTCTCGCTCTCCTCAGGATAGCTGCGCTTGGCGCCGCGTGTTGGTGTTTGAGCAGGAGTAAGAGGCAGATGTCCGCTGGGGACATATCCGTTGAATAAAGATGCTGATTTTTGTGGAGTTGCCGGCCATTGCTTCGTTGCTTTGCCATTGTTTAAGTTATCTTGAGTGGGATGTCCTGAATTATGGTCCTGTGAACATCGATTTTAGTTATTGTTTGAAAATATTAGCACCTGCCCGTGCGTCACATACGTAGGACTCTTCAGAAGAACCTCGAGTTTCCTTACTCGAACAGGACAGACTCTCTCCAACGATGGCCAATTCTCGAAGATTCTGCGGCATATTCGAGCCCATAATTACATGCTTGTCGCCTGAGTCGGGAGATTCTAGATCGGCGTAGGCCAGGATCATTGTGACAATTGGATTGTAAGGAAACTTTTGAGCAGCATGACACATGTAGCCGAAATCTCTAGTACAGCATGTTGTGCAAGTCAAGGAACTGACGTTGAGGCTACTGTAATTAACACTAAAGTAGATAATACGAATAGACGCGGATAGTTTTGTCACTTTTGCGTGCAGGTGAGAACAACGTCCGATCCGAGATGGTTTCCACGCCGTTTTACGAGGCCTTCTCACTTGCTATTTTGGCATTTGGGAAGATAATTCGATGGCTATATAGAGTATCACGTGGGACAATGCAAGGGGCGCAGCACGCAGAGTTTGCCTTAAGGCCGGCTTCAGTTGTCTTCATTGACAGCCACATGCAGGATTACTCAGTCTACACTGAATTTACAATGACCATGTTTCGCAGCGAACAAGATACCGTCAGTATCTACCTCATCTTCCACCTATCCCTCCCTTGTTCTTCTTTGCTGTTGGCTTCTGCTATCTCTCTCGTGACCCGCGCTCGGAAAATCTATTAATGAGAAAGGCAACGACCTAGTACTCACCAACTTGATTTCAGTACTTGGCGCTAGCTTCATGACTATTTCTTCCCTTGTTGTTGAAAGGTGTTGGAATACGAGGTCATATGGGGGCATATTGATATTTTGGTTGTTGCTGTTAGGAGGCTATCTACTTTTAGGAGGTGGAAGGTGAAAACCCTACTAGCGGGTCCCAGCCCTACCAGCCCTATGAAGCGGAGATTACCAACTCCTCTATTTCCAACAAAAGGATCAGAGTAGCCAACATGGCCCACAACGCCCTTTTCGAAATAGGTCCACGGTCTGACCTATGGTGTGTTTCCTTAGACTCAACAATGACAAGAAATGTAAACCAGAACTGGGATCATGTCTAGGAAGGATGAGTGCAAACGGGCGGACAGCGCATGACGCACTAGTCCACCGTTTGCAGATATATCTAGATTCTCAAGAGAAAGCAGAGCCTTTAGCCAACACTGAAGAGTGGAGACTTACCCCCTTGGTCCGATCAAAAACCTGGTCCGGCACTAGAAAGCCCCTGGGCTTGACCTCTTCTCTCAGACTGCCCACAGCACCTCACCCGCAACTTTCTCAGCGCAGCAATATTCGCTCTCGACGGCACCTCGTGCGGTACGAACTCGTGGTACAGGCCATGTCTAGGAAGAAATGCGACGATGAGGGGCGTGCCCGGGGACCTTAGGTACGAGAGAATTGTGATGGGCGACGAGGGAGTACCCCACGGTGTGCAGAGCGTTGGGTGCGTGAGTGGGAGGCAGGCAACGGGGCTGAAGCCGGTGAGGTGGGAAAGGCCTGTGCCGCCGAATATGGCAATGTGAACGGGCCCTTCATGAAGAGATGGTCAGTCTCGTAGCGCGTATGGCAGAGACAGCTCGAATTCGGATTTGAGGGAGAGAAGGACATCTTGAGAAGGCTCGTGTAGCAAGTCACGCCCGGAGAAGGTTAATATGGAAGAGATTGCGCGACTGGGAATTACCTGCGAATGTTTCTGGCAGATTCGCCATATTTGAGAGTGATGGATAAGGTGCAAGGCCAGGGTTGCTTTAATTGTGAGTGAGTAGTGCACAAAGAAGATGAAGATGTTTCCGCATATCAAAGCAAGCCTAAAAGCACATATCTTTTTCATCGAGTATTCAATACATTACATGTGCACGCTCCCGATGATTGTTCTCGGTTCTTTACAGCATGTATGCAATGTTTCGGAATGTTTGCTGCAGCCTGATTCCTTCGAGATCTTATGAAGTCATTTAACGAGTATGATTACTACGATGAGCACCATTGCCTAGCCCCAAAAGGTTATAGATACCCAACTTGACCACTTCGACAGCTCACTATGAACTTAATAATTCTGACAAGATTCCAACAGTAACAGCCTTCGCCTTCGAAGTGACGTTTCAAATGAAAGGATTGTTCTTTCGGGAATCTTGATCAAGACTATCAGTATGTGTTGATAGGCTAATAACAGTGGTTTTCTTGATTCCTGGAGTACATGGATGCGGTGTGTGGTAGTCGAATCCGATTCTATTCTTACTATGCTCGGACCAAGAAGTTGATTGAATTTTTTGAAGATTGCTGAAGGAGCCAAAATCTTGTAGGTTATGAGAAGCATTCTCTTGCACGGCATATCGACGGGGCAATAATGTCACAGACAGTCTTCAAGCTAATTTTTGGTCAATCAAACGATGGATAGCATACGAGGAGTGTCCTTTCTGACTGAAGAGCTTACTCGAACCAGATGTTTCAAACTAAATCGTTGCCTAAGAAGCTTAGCGAGGTGCATGCAGGCTACGCCATACTGTAACGTACATGTAATATCATCAAAGTTTTCCGTGTTTGCAACAATGATTCTAACAATAGCGCAGATTGCGGTGCTAAACATGAGAACTTAGAGATGATTATACATAACGTGGAAAGGGAATACTGACAAGAAGCCCAAACCTATAAGAGAATATATTCCGACTTTGATCCGAAAGCTTATTTGGATATCTCATAAGAAGATGATTGGAAGAGTTGTAAAGGCCAAATCGCAAAATGCGGACGATACTTATCTTATTAACTAGCTGAAACGATTCGTAGAGATTACTTTGTAGCTTGAGAGATCACCTCCTTAGGATACCCCAACTGCAGCTTGAGCTGACGGAGGTCAGCAGCTACCAGGCACGGTAGGGTCTCGGAGCTTATTGATAGGAGTACACAGGGGTAAGACAGTGGTAGCAGAAGCCAAATTGGCCGCAATATTTACGCCGTTAACAAAATGCAAGAATGATTTCCACGTTCACTCTGTGTGATGGTTCACAAAGAGACGACGCAAAAGGATGTATGTGCGGTCCCAAGCCATAGTGAAGAGAGGCGTCTCCCATGCCTATGCCAATCAAAGCTGTGATCTGATGTTCTGACTTAGCTGCCGCGTATCTAAAAACCATTTTGAATTACTTTACCATTGCGAGGACGATAAAGAAGTCATTTTCAGCCTAAATCCTTTATAATCTTGACTCGGACATAGAACCTTGAGCTATGTAAAGCGAAAGCTAAAGCCAACGTGATTGCCTGGACTATCTTGAGAATACAGTCACGGTCCTCATACTGTGCAGAACTTTGATTCTACCATTTTCAAGAATGTAGCGGAATGAGAGTATCAACGCTATTGAGAAAAGAGAAGGGGCAACGTCTTTCAGCAGGTAGCCTCGTCGTTCGGGTATCGACCACTGGTTGCACATGTCCACGTGAAGATAGGATTTCCTCTAAGAGGGAGGATAGGGGTGAGGACACATGATAGCAATTCATCTGATCGAGCCAATTATCGAAGTAACTACGGCCCCCCAAAATCCACCGTATGTAACTGTACCTTACCTACATAGCTTTCAGATGCGATGACCCAGTCTAAGAGGCAACGCCTATTTTGCGGCTTATGCTGAGATTTGGATTTGTTCCAACCTGAACGCAGAGTGCTTGTTGTCGGTATCGCATCCAATCTGATGCAAGAGCTGCACCTCATGCTACGACATTTTTATTATCATTTGTGATTCTCTTCTTCTTCCGTTCGTCCTTTCTTTTCCGGCCTTCGCCCGTCCTCCTATTTCCATGATAGGTTCCAGTGATTTCTCTCAACAGATATTTTAGCAAGCCTCCCTCATAAGCCTTTACACGTGGAAAGACTCTGCCCGTCTTCAGAGTATAATCTCTTAGTTCTTTCTCGGAGGCAAAGACTTGGACTTTACTGCGTTGCCTCGTGGTGTCAAGGAGATCGCACAGATTCACGTGGGTCTGAATCATGGCCTTACTTATTTTTTAGACAGGTCTGCTAAACAAATAAAATGCAAGGGAGAACTGGCTTACGCACCTCTCTTTGTGCTACTAAGGTATCAGGAATATGTTCCATACCAACGAGCACGCACATCCTTTCCCATGCCTCCATGTCGTTCTCGTCATCGCCAAATGTCATGTTGAACGCTTTCACCATTGCGATGCGGAACCCCTTCCAAGCTTCATCCCGCTCAGCGTGATCATATTCCTGCTTGCGGGACGGCCAGCCGAAAAAAGCGCATAGACGTCTATACTCATCATGCGAGGAGCTATAGCGATTGTATTCGAAAGAGCTATGAAGGGAAAAAAAGGCCGCTAAAGGATCGTTATCAATGGCAAAGGTACTGCGAACATAAGGGACGGATTGAAAGCGGGCTGCTGAGAAGGGCTTCATGGTACTGCCGATAGATGTATTAGATGGGAAAGAGTCAATGAACCACCCATTATGCTCCCCGTCAAGCCGCTGATCGTCGACTACTGCTGAGGTAGACGGTGGAACAATACTCTTGATCCCCTTTCTGGGTTTCGCTGCAGTCTTTCCATTGATTTTCTGCGCTTTCGTTGGCGATTGAGAAAACATTGAGGATTTGACACCAGTATCTTCGGCGTCATAGGCTCCTGCTTTGAAACACTCTGACTTCAACTTCACCGGGAGCGTCCCATCAACTTTTGCCAAGGCTGCCATGTGCCGTTTACCCTGTTTATGTGCTGTGATATCCTTCGGTGCCATAGTGGTCAAGCATAGCGTGCATGTCCATTTCGACTTGTTAAGGGGTTCTTGAGGCTCAGCTTTAGCTTCGGCCGCGGCTTGCAGCACAGGGGATAAAGATAAAACTATATATTAAGTCAAGTCAGCATTGATTCATGCCGAGAATGTGGTACCAAATTAGTTTGACTCCAAGTGTTCACGGGCGTTAATCAAGTTCCTTGACTTACATCTAGTAGCGGGCGTTGATCCTCTCACAAAAATTATCTTTGGACGGTTGCAAGAGATGTTTGAACTTGACTCCATCCTCTAGCTCACAGATTCGGGTCTTCTTGTGTTTGAGGAGATGAGTCGAAGGCAACATGAGAAAAGAATGTAAAACGAGCAGAAGGCTGAGCGATTGGCTCTTTTGGAACTGCCCCGCACCACAACGGAGTACGTAGAGAGTACATGCTTAACAGCCTTTGGCCGTAAGCGAGATGTCGTACTCAAGTTCATTGAGATGCACGTAGACTCGCCTAACAATTTTAAAAAGATCGTAGAATTGATAGAGTATAAGACAGAACTTCATACATGCTTCGGAAATGTTATATGTAAAGTGACATGTGATGCGCTCATGAAGACATTGTGTTCCAGCTGGCTCAGGTAATGTCATTAAAGGTCTTGTTGTAGGCTCTACTAGCGCCTGATCTCGACCCCAAATCTTTGATGCAACGCTCTCAGCATCGCAGGACATTTGAGTGGCTTCGTCTACATGTGAGTACTACCTGGTGGGTATAGATAGGTTGCTTACTATCTCCACCACTCATCAGCCTTTTCGTAGCAGATCGGTAAGCAGTCAGTCTAATTCTGGGACGAGTTTTTGGGTTGGTTACAGTTAGTGCGCAACAAGATGTACCTGAGCATCGCCGAGCTAGTCAAAGGCAACCTTTCAGAACAGCCCTTCGAGCGCTTATCTACTGAAAAAGTGGCGACCGAGGGAACGACAGAAAGGAGATCTAACACCAACGTTGTTCCCTTAAGCTCTTTTGAACCATCTCATTCAACTTTGTTGGAAATAGCGGAGTTGATAACCTCCGCCTCATAGGGCTGGTAGGGTTGGGGCCCGCTAGTAGAGTTTTCACCTTCGTGCCTTCCACCTCCTAGATAGCCTCCTAACAGCAACAACCAATATACATATCAGTATGCCCCCACATGACCTTGTATTCCAGCAAAGTTGTTCGTAAGCCGAAGCCGAACTGAATCCAAAGCGATGGGGACTGGGCCGTGTCGACCTGAGGAAGCACTAGCGCTTGACACCAGATACTCTTCGTTATGATACAGAAGATACTGATAGAGTACACTCCTTCTGTATGAGAAGCAGTCAGTCTCTGGAATAGGCGTTTCGCTGTACCCTCGTCTGCTACGAATACGGTAGCCCATCAATTGGATATAGTGCGTTCTTTCTTGACATTTCTCTTTGTGGATCACGAGCTTCATCTTGGCATCTTATCGCTTTGCTAGGGTCGATACCGGGCGTCTCAGAACGATGCTGCTGCTCGTTGGACTTCCGGTAGCGTTTCAAAATCTGTCGCTTGCCGGTTGATGCCTTTCGCTAGTCCATTGGCTTTCGTCGTCGGTTCTATGCTTATAGCTCTTTTCTAACTCCGACACCTTGTATCTCAAGGCGACGATCCGCTTGGACTTCATGAATCTGTCTACATTCAACACCCTCTATCTCAAATCGATTTTCTGTTCGCAATTTATGAAGATGTCCAGATCCCTCCATCTCTCCAATCAACACAGGCGTATATGCGCCCATTTCTGGTTTCTTCCAAGCCTCCCCCGAATCCTTCTGTCCAAACCTCTGCCCATTTCTCCGCTGTGATCTCCTGCGCTGCACCCAAGCCACTGCAATTGAAATAGCAGCCAGGCCAAAGATCGTACAAGCGACACCTATCCCTGCCTCAGCTTTCCTCGAGAGACTGGAACCGGATCCGGGACCGGAATTTGTCGCTGTAGACGCCGATGTATGGGGCGAGCTATTTTGCGAAGAAGAAGAATTTGCTTGCCCTATTCCATCTTTACTCAAGATATCCTTTCATGTATCTTCCCACACTGGAGCATCAATCGTAGCCGAGATGGCTGTGTCATTAGGCTCGATGATGACGACCCGGGACTGAGGCAGACTTGGTCCGGGCGCCTGTGCGAGGAAGTAGCTTCCTGTATCCCAAATCTGGCCAATGAATGCACCTTGCAGAAATGCATGACCGAGATAGTATTGGGCGCTTCCGGAAACGGTGCCACCGGGTAACTTGGGTATGTAGGGTCTGCAAGGAAATTAGGGTGTTGGAGTTTTGACCAGAGGAGGAGTTAAGGTTAGATTGAGAAGAGCCAGAGGGATGGCGATGGTGGTGGACGCATTAGAACTGTTTTTGAAGGTGAATCGTAGGTTGGAGAGAGACGAGAGAAGGATCGATAACGATGTGTGACCAAGGTTTCAGGTATAGAGTTGGAGGTCGGAGTTGAAATTCAATGGGAGGTGGAAGGCGAGAGATGTGCAAACGGCTGGGAGAAGGTAGAGGTATGGGACAGCGGGCTCCGGTACGACTGAAACGTTAAAATTGGAAGACGATGTGTCGGTGGGGTTCAGAAGGTTATTTGAGCTTTGGGATGCTGCGATGGTACTGTTGATGGAGACATTCGTAAGGAGGATGACTGTGCTATTGAAGATTCCTGGAGTCTCCAGAATTCGCGCTTCGTCATAGCCGCCAAAGTACACAGACCCGGGGATATTGTGTCGCGCTGAGCCCACATGTAGGCCCCATGACGCAGAGATGGGAACATCACTTCCCCCGTGAGCGCCAAGGAATGCTAAAGGCGTGTACGTCTCTACAGAAGCACCTCTAAAGGATGTAGAGATATTAGGTTCATCGGTCCGCTTGGAAGCCAACGAGAGAATTCCTGTGTCAAGCGAGGTTTGGATTCCTCCTGCAAAGTCGACCGTCATTCCATCACTAACTAAGAAAGTAAGGTTATCCAAGTACTGTTCCTCGCCACCTTCGAGAGATATGGTTATCCGTTCGAGCGTATGCGTTACCGATCCATTTAAGCGTAAAGGATCCATCAGGTTGTCATTCCACCCTGGGATGCTATCTGAACGGATGTCGAGCTCGTTTGATGTCAAATTCTTTACGGGGTTCTTGTCATAAAACCTAACGCCGGGATTCGAGCAATTGGAGCCTTGGCGCTCGCAAATAGCTTTCGAAACGACGAGGGTTGCTTGGCTTCGTCCTGGGTATACGGATACATTTTCGGGAAGCCAACCGATTTGAAGTTCGAGTGCAGACCACGGTCCATCCGGCCCCCGGGGATTCGTGGTGTTAAAATGCCAAGCCACGGGCGTACCGCTGCCATTTTGGGCTTCCGAAATGTCTACTGAAGCCAGGAAAGAGAGAAAGCTGATAAAGACCTTGGAGAAGAGCATTCCGCAGAAGTACGAGAGCAAAGCAAGGTACATTAGTATAACGGTAGACGATTTAGATTGCTAGCAAGAAGCCGAGAATCATGGCTGAGGAGCGGCCACAATCCTACCTACGTACTCGTTAAGAATTCATTGGTGTAAGAAATGTCAAAGGAGGATGTACAATGTATATATGGTGGAACTACAGTAGGAAACTGCGGAAGGGGAAAGGAGCTGAAAACCCTGACTCCATATACCACGCCCTAAGGTATAGGGGAAGGGAGATTGCAAACCACACCTAAGGTAAACCCACTCCCGCCCAAGATGCTGAGAACAGGTCCCTGTCAGTGTCCTCCTGCAGCTACTGTTTCACAGCCATGAATCCCGTTTCTACCATTTTTACATTTATGGAACAGGATCGCTACGGTGCACTCATTACGGCGGCGTTGGTCGTTCACGACTAGCCCTGAAAAAAATGCGAAAAAAAGGTTGAAAAAACTGTAGCCGAAGGAACCCGCGACCTTGAGGTGCCTTAATGGACATAAGAGCCACACGCTCTACCGATTGACTGGGAATAATCAGCTAAGCAAATAAAGGGCATTCACGTTGGAACGTACGCTACCCCGGCCAAATGACCTTTTCATAGCAAATCGAGGCCTAGTACGCAATTATATACTTACCGTAATTGCTTAAAAAGGTCAAGGCGTGCAAGGCTAAATCACCGGCCATTGTCAGCCCTAAATTTACCCGCGCAGGAACACCGAAAATCAACTCCAAGCTCATACATTTTTATCTATACATGCTATACCACACTACAACAGTGCCAACCTAATACATTTACTACATTCGTATACTAGTCAAGTACACCTTTCAGATACTTTCTTAGCACACGCCTAAACTTCCTCCAGAGAAATCTCCGCCCAAGCTTGAAGAATGTTATCCGTCATATCTTCCTTATCCTTCTTTTCCAGCTTACGAATCTTCTGTTTCAGGATATTCCATACAGCTTCCATAGGATTGAGATCTGGCGGCTATGTAGGATATACAAGGGTCTCGATTTCCTTTTTAAATATGTATAAGTGAGCGTAATTGAGATACAAGTACGTATCGTGGTTTGGATCGTTGTCCTCCTAAAAATAATCTCTTGATACCCCCGTTTTGGTTTGATATTTTGGAGTTCCTCAAGGTACTTGGGGACGATTTCCTCCGTATGGAATGGCGATGTTATCGAGTTCGCTTTTAGTTGTACTTCTACGTCAGCTGTAACGTATTCTAAGTAGTGCTGACTTTTCTTAAATTGCTTCTGTGTCTCCTTCTTCTATCCCTTTAGTGATTCAGCGCGCCATGGAGGCTCCTTAATATGCACATTGACATGAGCTTCTGGTACGTCGTAGGGTTGTCTTAAAGGAGTAACTCTCCTTTGTGGTAGTACGAGACGGAGGCAGCCAATAGAGCGTTACGTCCTAGAGTAGAGGTACCTCGCCTATAGTCTCTGGTTCGTTTGCACTCATGTTGCGACGGGTGTCCTCTGCTACGTTGTAGTTCCTGCTATATGTCTCACTCGGCGGCGTTTGATTCTGCATACAGACTGTACAGCTCAACCGAGGTCTTCATAAGTTGCCAGTCTTTTTTGAAGATAGAAAGACATCAACACGAAGATCTCAATGCTGACTGAAGCTATCACTATACGAAGTTCCCTACCCCCTGAATTCGGCAAGTTCAAGGATCTGTTGCCTCAAGCTGCTATGATATCTACCACGAATTCTCGTAACATAATGGGGCCCGCAAAATGGCAGCCTATCTGCAGGCCAGACGTGGGTATAGGGGTCTAGAACGACCCCCTGAATCCGGTCAAAGACTGAATTAGCAAGCTTGGGAGCAACAGGCCCTCTTCGCGAAAGCCAGATCCTTTTAGTATCACCACCGACAACCTTCGAGGCTTCTATACCCAAACGACGACCGTCCTGGGAATCGGAGCATCTTGGTACGAATGGAAGGTGATGGCGATCCGGTTTTGCATCGCAGCGAGTATTGATGCATCTTAGATTCAGTCAGACCCCAATCTTCTCCGGTAGCTTTCGGTATCGAAATCCCTGTTTCGAGGAGATAAAGATTGGACACGTCATTGATTCCGGTTTCCCTGTTACGAAAGACAATGACTTTGTTCTCTCTACCATTCCTTATACAATTATTTTTTCTTGATACGATTGAACAAATAAATCTACCGACTTTTGTGCATTGTTAAATTATCAAGAATTTCACCGACTTTGCTAATGTTATCGACAAATCGCAAAATCCGGCCCAGGTTCTGCATACAGCCACAATCAACCCAGTTTACCAGTGTATGATTCTTCTACGCAGTGCTATGTATATGAAGCTACAATAAATTTGTTATGAAGAACGACAGTCCTAAAAACCTGTCTAGTTGCTGGCTCTTCGAAGATTAATCACTATTCAAGTCTCATGTTCTAGCTCACATAATTGTGCACGAATCATTGTCATCTTTTCAATCTCCTCTCAAGGCAGCATATCTATCTCGACTTACCTGATTTCAATGTCTGTTCTTCGTGAATCTGTTTCATTGCGATTGCATTCGAAGATCTGACATGTAACTCATATCATAGTTCATCAGATCTGGCGAAGAAAGCTCGTAGAGAGACACTGCGCTGCTGTTTATCTCGTACGTGAGCGTCGATGATTGATTCGATGTTCACGAAAATATTGACTGATGCTGCGATGCTTGAAAAGCAGAAGAAAACGACGATGAAAGCATTGAGACGTTCGATTGCAGAATGTATGTTGAAGGCGCTGATCGAACGTACGAAGAAGCAGAATATTGTTGCTGAGAGTTCATGTACTCTGAATGAGATGAGAAAGATGTCAAAGCAGGCTGATACTGAGAAGAAGCGTGACCAGAATTATGTTGATTTCAATCATTCCGAAGGGAAGGCGCATACTGATGATTCGGATGCATATTGACATTATTGAGTTCGAAACTCGGATGAGGATCTATATACTGTCTGTGCGCAGGTCTTTGAAGCTTCCTCGGGCTAAATTGCATGAGACTGGTGCTCCTCTAGGTTTGCGTAGCATTGAGGCTTTGGACAGCTTCAAGGTAGTCACCCTTCGCATCCTTGCGGGCCTGGTTTAGCTACTCGGGCTTCTCGTCTGGGAAGGTCTCTCTGAGCTGAGCGAGCTTCTCCTGGAAATCTCGAGAAGACCAGGGCATACGTTGACGAAGCCGCGAGAACATCATTGCTACACTGTCTTCGTTCAATCGCAGGAAATTTTGGCATAACAGTCTCGATGGTGCGACAATCGAGTTACATTCGATACTGGGACAGACTTCGCACCGGTTTCTTGCTTCTTTATCGCCCGTGGAGCGTAGCCGACGGCAAAGGATCCAAGGTAAGGGACCTGACCAGGCTTCGCCCCCAATCGGGGTCGTGCATGTGCATTAGCGCTCATGCAAGACAGATTGAAGAAAGGTGCCACCAGCGTGTACAATATCATCGCAAAAAAGGCAAACATGAAATATACGGAGTACATCTAACGCTGATCGAGAGAAGCTTCCAGGATCTGCGACGGCAGGCAATTTAATTCAAAGAATTGAGGGGAGGGCATTGGGAAGTAGAGGGCGGCAAATACTACACGCGCAGTTGGCAGATGTCAGGGTTAGGGTTATGTTCGGAACGCAAAACATTTAAAGTTGCATAACGGATCAATTGGTGGAGCAATATAGTGCAGTCAAAAGACATACAATAACCGTGTACCGCTCTTTTATTGGCTTCGATATTCTCATTAGGGGATACCGCTGAAATTCGTGTCAATACTCATGTTATCATCTCCTCTTGATGAGAACCTGAGGTTCGCGGGTTACAAATCCTCACTCTCCCCATTTCGAAAGAATACTGTATATGTCAAAGATGAAAAGCGTACATGCGGTTTGGAAGGATGTACATGTCAAAAGGTTTCCACTGCCAGCTATGTCATAATTCAACGACCATTTAGGAGCCCCTACACGCAGATATCGCTCCTGCGATCTCTTCTCCTCCCAATTATTCAACCACCAAATGCACCATACCTTGCTTTCAAGCCCTTCACATTCGCAGCCGCAACTCGATTTATAGTTCGCGCTTACTGAGTGGAGCAGGGCGTGGAGGCTGGAAGGAAAGTGCATAGTATTCCTGCGACGCCTGACCCTGCAAAGCCCACGTGCCACCTCCCTGGCTTTTTTCGTAACAATTTCCTACAATCGATTCCTAAATCACTATTAGCTAACGTACTCTAACGTTTTCCACCAAGCTGAACATTTCCAAAGCAGCTAGGTAAATGTATATTTTTTGCTCACCATGGCCGTAGCGCAATTTGAAAAGTCATTTGTGCCGTAGTTCTGACGATGTGCCTGAATCACGTAATCAGCCTGGGTGATGTTCCTGTCACAACCGAACTGTTCTCCAGGCAGTTGGCAAGCGTCGGCGGCGCAGATCGATTGTATTGCTAGAAGGACGTTTGCCTGCTCGTTGGTCTGGAATTGATCGCCTGTGCATTGCGGGAAGGGTAGGTTGGATGGCTTGATGGCGAATGTGTAACTTTGGAAGTTTTGGCTGCCCCCGCCGTTGAAGTTGCTGGCGTACGAGCCGCCCACTGGGCTAGCGGAATTTCCCGAGGCTACACCACAGTGCTGGGCTATGAAGAACTATAATTCAGTTGTAAGTCAGCAGCCTGAGCAAGCCGAGAGCGGAGAGGTTTTATCCAACGACGTACGGGAGCCCCAAGGCAGAAATCAAGATGACCACTGAAGGCATTGGTGGTGTATGATGCAGTATATTCGGGGGTCGAGGCGGCGAATGTACAGACGTCTCCATTACAGGAGCCGTACTGCTGATGTTTGCTTGCGTATCCTTTGTCGCAAGTGGCTTGGATCATCTGAGAAATCTCCGAATTCTGGTTATTGAGGTCGGCTTGTATACCACCGAACAGGTTCTGGGGGATAGTTCCAGCTCCGTTGGGTGGCGCTGCTGTACCTGAACATGCTGCCACGAGTCCTATTTTCGAAATTGCGGCAGGAACAGAAGTAGAAGGGGGCCATGAGGTGGCTGTCTGGCTGGCGACCGAATGGCAGCAGTAGGCAAAGACGATAGATGTATATTTGAGAGCCATAGGAGAGATATACGAGAACGGATTTGATGGAAAATTCAGATATCGGTGGGTTGAGCTGTATTTCAACAATGGCAAATGGGGAGGTTTATAGATGGAGTTCGCGACCGGCCACGAAAGACCGGCTTACAAAGCTGGCGGAAGCCCGATATAGCTCATGAATAAACAGAGGCGAGCAGATGTAACGTAATGCTATAGCTTTGACAAAGAAGAATAACGCCGCAGTACGTAAGGTAAAAGGTCAGACATATCAGATGCGGAACGTGGCAAAGTCTACAACGGAGCTCTGGCAATGTGCTAGCTGCTGATCGAGCAGAGTCAGACAAAACGAAAATACCCAATACCAACAGATCGTAGCCCCAATCATATGTGTCTAATAGAGAGTCGAGGGCAAGGAAGCAACGTTTGTTGCTCTGAGTGAGCGAGCTTTGACAATGATTGGTTGAGGATCAGCACCAAGATGCTACCGCCACCACTGCAATGGCAAAGAATGTATTTATTTAGAATGTATCTGCTCATCTCTATGTGCAATGCACCTGTTACTAACACGAGTAGAGTCAGATACAAGCAGCCTAGCAGGAGACGACGATACCTTAGCGCCGGCCCGCTTTGTCAGCCGCGCACGCGGTTGTAAGTACCTTAATTTCCCCTAATTTTCGCTAAAATAGTCTATCTTGCATGCGACCGGTACCTTAATATAACAGTCTACCTAGTACCTAGACTTCCGTGTCTTCGCTGTCCCTTACCCTACACCTTACTGTGCACCCATGACCTTCGCTAAGGTTTCCTGTTTGAGGCCCCGATTATGTATCTATACAAACAGCTGTGTCAGCATCTTGTTTCCGTACTGCCCCACCATTCATCTGACATGTTCCGTACTCCTTAGCTCTTGGATTGTCATTCTCCGAAGAATGAGAGACAGGTCGACTAATCCGCTTACCTTGCCATGCTACTCATGCTTGTCCTTATCGCCACTTAATTCTCATCTTCTTTTCTGAGAATCACAATTATAGGAGTCCTTGAAAATGGAATGGAAGTCTTGCACACCATTTCCCCCCCAATCTGACCGCTTACGGGCATTGCAACAGGGGAAGCCTCGTATTTTTATTTATAAGAAACCCTATTATTCTTTGACGCACTGCCCCTGAGCTACTACGGGCTCTACGGTCACAGTTCCGTGATCGGCTATTTTCTCTTTTGGTTCACTGAAGCACACTTGTGGTTTGTAAGAAGGCGAAGCTTTCGACTTTACTATAACATGGTCGCACTTTATATAATGAGCTTCCCCAGCACGCGGATCCGCTGTTCCATCTATACTATTTCTGGCGACTTTATATCTTCAACATGATGTATAAGGCTCTTTTCGGGTCCTTGTTCCTCCTGAACTCGACCTTCAGCGCTCTCGGCCATGTTCTCCCCACATCTCGACATGTGGAAATCAGCAAGCGAAACGTTAATCTCAACCTACATGACTTTGAGGATCTTGAATTCCCTGGTTTTACCCAACAACAGCTCGAGGATCTTTTCCGCACAGACGTGGAAGGTGCCATCGCATTAGCTTTCTCGGCAAGCCAGGTTCTGAGCCAGACTGGTGTCGAGTCGACGCCTGAATTTATACGATGGTTTGGACCCGGAGCCACAGCTGCTCACGTTGCTCCTATTCTCCGTGAGTGGTCAATGCACATCTCAGTGCTGCCATTGAATTTCTGACCCTTTTATTTAGACAGTTATCAAAACATTGTGGACCTGTACAGTCCAAGCAATACCCGTACACTGGATGTCTTCGCCAGTGTAAGCCTCATCTGGACACTGCCTGAATAATCGCTGCTTCAAACTCATCTAACCTCTATCTCATTCAGAATGCGAACGTCAACACCCAAGGTGGTGATGTTCAAGCGTTCGTAACGAGGGCCCAACCCCAAGCTATGTCGATTTTCCGGGCATACTGGTCGTTGCCACCATCATCAGCCGTGGTACCTCCTCAACCCGGCACAGGCACGGGAGCTATAACGACACTCGAGAGCAGAGCAGGCACACTAATCCATGAGGTATGCACGACGTCTCATAATCACCCCAATAAAAGCGAAATACTTACATGCCGCGTAAAGCTCTTCCACTACACCTTCGTCATCCCCTTCTCCACAGGTCAAAGCAACGATCCTCACTATGCCGAACGCTATGGTCAAGATAACTGCCTCGCCCTTGCAGTCAGCGACCCTAATGTTGCCGTTCTCAATCCAGAAAGCCTCATGTATTACGCTTTGGGTATGTGCCGCTCCAACTCTTGTTCCTCCATAGAAGATCCGACCCCGCGGAGAAACCTTGTTGCCGCCCGTTCGTTGCATTGAAAACCCCACTGCTAATTAACTACACATCTAGACGTCACCTACGGCTGGACCCGTAACCAAAAAACCCAACCTCCGCCCCCTCCGCCCAAATCAAAGCCCCTCCCTAAACCTCCGCCAGGCAGCGACGGCAACGATCCCCTCGCGAGTTTTAAAGCACCCGGCGGAGCGTCATCGTGGTGGGCTATCATCCATCATGGGTCAAAAAGCGAATTGTGGCCTGATCAAAATATATGATCCCCAAAACCATTTTGAGTACCTTGAGCGTTCGGGATGAAGTCCTGTGTCTCGTTTCGCTTTCACCTGAACGCCGGACCTAACCTACACTTCGTTGCGCTTGATGGTGGGTTTAATATTGAAGCATAGCTGTACGATCTGTCTTAGATACTGCTAAGTTATTTCTCAAATACCTATAAAATTGTTAAGACAAAAGCTTAGCTACTTGTACGAAAAATTATACCTTGGCAACAAACATCTGGCATACTTCCTACTCACGACACGATTATAATCATCTGACAGCTTTACATTACCATGAATAGGTACATCATCTTATTTCGTAGAACTTTGATCGGAATTTAATAAGGATAAGTTTATCATTTAATTCATCAGAAGAACTAGATACGAAGACGTATTTAGAACGGAAACACTCAAGATCCACAACAATAGCAAAGCTGAAGAAGAGAAAAGCAGAAAGCAAACAACGATATAGGACAAGCTTTACCTCATAAAGAACTTCCACCTGCACATTAACTAAACACACTGGTAACCTTTCTCTTTAACGGCCCCCGGACAAGGAACTTCAGGACAAGTCATCCTATATTTTCGACCAAGTACAGCAATTTTTGGCATGCATCCATTGAAATTGCTGATGATTGAAAATAAATGATCCTGCTTTGCTCTCACAAGTGCTTAATCTTACCGACGCTGGTTTGGTTCCAAAGCTTATGCGATAAGAAGTATTGGGCGGTGGAATTATAGAGAATTGATTAATCTTGACTGCCCATACCACAAATGCCAGTTGGTCTAACAGTTGGCTTGGCTCTTATTTCTTCTTTGCCGAAACCCGACACTGCTTGGTGGGATTTTAGACAGAATCATGTTTAAACCTATAATTATTGGGGGGTCAGTCTCGCAGATGATGAGTATACCTTACTCAGGTGCAGTTGACCATCGAAAGAAGCATCATCGCGAAGCTGAGATGCGGCTACCGTTGTGACACAACAGGATACTCGAAAGTCAATTCAAGATTATGCATCTGGCACATGACGCACCACTAAACCTTGAGTTTCGAATTCTTGAAGCTCAGATGGACAGGTATGTTGGTGTTTCGGAGGATAGGAGAGCTTCCTCTGGCGCGCATTCAAGATGCATCCATGCGTCCTAAGGTGTATTCGACATCTCGCTGAACCTGGATCGCTTGCTTCTAGATACCCAAAACTGCAAATAACCACTATGTACTCCATTGCTCCCGAAACAACCTTGTCCATGGCGCTCTACCCACTCAAAAGAGACATTTAGTGCAATATCACCACAGTAACAAATTTGAATTTATTCATTCCCAGAAAGCCTTAAAAGTAGCTCAGAAAGATAACAAAAACAAACAGCTTCAATGAGGATCAGACTCTCAACCAAAAAGACAAAAGGATGAATCCACTGACACTGTGCAGTAAATAATAGGCTTTAACCATGTCTGCTAACACCGTCAGAATTTCTAGTGACACTGTGCACTAGATTAATCTTGCTTTCGATATTTGATGACATTGACGGCTCTATTATCACATATATACATTACAAAAGATATCGAAGAAAGAGAAGGTGAGCAGATTATGGTAGAGAGATGGGAGGTTGTTCTCGCCAATTAGAGTACAACCCAACGTGCCAACCTTACTCCAAACAGCAAGCGGACAGGCATCAACGCTAAGGATCCTAGCTCAGCCTTCTTGGAAGCTCAATGGCTTCTCCGCCTCGTATTTTCTCGACAGCCCAAATGCAACCTCACCCAAAGCATTTCCACTCCATCACTCGTTTCTAGATGAACCATCATCATCTCAACCTCCACTCGTTGGGTTCTCGTCAATCATGACTTCATTTACAGCTTACTCCAACATGTTCCATATCCTAGCTATCGCTCTTTTCGCACTTCTGGTCGACGTGACATTCGCTCAAACTCTTATCTCGTCAACTCTGCCTGCCTGCGCTCAGCAATGTCCGGTTCTTATTCAAGCACAGGGAGGTTGTGTCCCTCCTGCGGCTCCGGTTACGAATCAAGGCATCTATCAGTCTTGTTTTTGTCAATCGACGTTTCTCCAGCCACTATATGGGGGGCCGACACCCCTTTGCCCATCATGCCCGCCGGCAGATATGACTACAATACAGAATTGGTTTCAGGGGCTGTGTAAGCCCGGAGCTCCGCAAGGAGGACAGCAGCCAGCGCCTACTACAACGACGCCTTCAACGACTATTTCTGCCACAGCAGCCGCAACTTCGAGTGCCGGATTGACCGGAGTGAACGAAACGGCGACACCAAGTGGCCCGCAGCCGGGATGGTACGAAACCCCCCCCAAGCTGATCTCACGTAAAGCTAATCTACCACTCATCCAGGATGTCAACCCACTGGCGCTGGGTAGTAATGCTAATCGTCCTCTTCATCGGCCTCTCCCTCGTCGCCCTCGGCTTCTGGCTCCTCCACCGCCGCTACCGCCACCGCAAAGCCGCCCAAGGAACCACCCCGGCAGCCACCCAGCCCGATCTCGGGGTCTGGGCCCCAGGCCAGAGCGTGCACGACTTTGGCGCCGGCGTGGGAGCGGCCAATAACGAGAAGGGGAAGGGCAGGGAGCAGGTCAATGATGCGCCGAGCGCTGAACCGCCTGCCGGTACGAGAAGGGTCAGTCGGGTGCTGAAGAAGGGGTGGTTGGGGAATCGGGGTTGAGGGGTTTGTCTGAAGAGCGAGGCGCCGCGGTGTTTCTGGGGGGGGACTATAGGCATGAGGTTGGGTACTTGGTATGGAAGGTAAAAATCACGAGTTATGAATCGTTTAGCTATCTATAGCATTGTGCGCTCTCATCCAGTTGTGCCAGTCTTGAAATCAGGCTAGTCACTTTCATCTGGCTATCTCCTCATTAAGTCTGGGAGTGGGTTCCGGCAAATGATTTATCCACTACCCCAGCTACCACTCAACCCGCTCCGTTTCCATGCTCTAAGGTAATGGATGACTATGTGTCCATTTGGTTAAATATTTATTCGCACTTCATAGCCCGATTGAGGTTTATAAGTAGGGTAACACATCTATCTACATTGCAGCCAGCATATTCCCCTGTCCGACAAAGAATTTTTTCTGCAAGAATTTGTCAGCCACGGTAAAATCTAGAGGGCCAAAGAAAGCATGGCTTACCTGCTCCAGGCACCTCTCACTCGTACAGTTCTGACACCTCAGCCCCATTTGCCTCGAACAGCTCTCCCCACTCCTAAGATGCTGCACCGCCACATTTGCCAACGCCTCGATGAAAATCGGATTCCCGTTTAGACTTTCCGCCCTTTTAACACCGGGATGCCCTGCCTCGTGGATGACTTCTTGGTCCAGCTCGTATAGCGTCTCAATGTGGTCGCTGGTGAAAGCTATGGGGATGAGTATGAGGTTTGTCTGCCCCTTTTTCACGTAATTCTGCACGGTGTCACTGGTCTGGGCTCCTAGCCACTTCGAAGGCCCGACCTGCGATTGCCAGCACAGGCGGTAGGGGTTGGAGAATTTCAGGCGCTGCATGACGGCGTATACGGTTGCGGAAACTTCGGCGGGGTACGTGTCACCGCGGTTTACGACGCTCATGGGGAGACTGTGAGCCGAAAAGAGGAGGATGACATCTTTCCGCTGGTCCTCGGGGTAGGTTGCCAATTGAGCTTCGACGTTTTGCGCAAACGCCTCGACGAGTCCGGGGTGCACAGGCCAGCGGTCAATTACGCTCCAGGTAATAGCTCCTCGGGGGTTCGATTCGCCGGGTGTGCCTTTCCCTTCGAGCCGGTTCCGCCATTTCCAAAGTTCGTTCAGCGAACTGCCGGTTGTGGAACAAGAATATTGGGGATATTGTGTAAACGCTACTGCACGGCCTCCCTTTCCGCCACCAAAACCGTCTGCTAGTAGCTGCGCGTACATCTCTTCTGTCAGCGGATCGGTATAGCGAAATGCAACGTAAGGTTTATGGGGTGCGGTTTCGGGAGATATCCTATCGAGGATCTTGCACATCTCTGAGGATTGGTACTCTGACCATTTGCGGATGGGTGAGCCGCCGCCTATCGCGGCGTATTGTTTCTCAATTTTGGAGGTTCGACGGCGGGATATCATAGGGCCGAGATATGATTGGAAGGGACCTAGGGGAATGAGATCTTTGTCGGCCTAAGAGAGAAGCTAGTCAGTTGGAAAGGAGGATTTCGTCTATGAAGTTTGATGAGTCCTACGAATAGCCTGCTAAGGAAAACTCCAACATCTTTTGTTCTTAATGGGCCCCCCATATTCATGAAGACCATGGCCGTGGGACCTTTGGAGGATGTCGCATCCTGAGTGACTGGCGGTACAACTGTGGCCATGGATCTGGTGTGTTCATATGGCTGCCGTGGCCGAGATTGCTGTAGATGTACGGATAGTGAGGCGGCACATCTTGCTGAGATGGGAGAGGACGAGGATGCGTATTTCGAGAGCTTGGATGTAGGGTTTCGGAGAGCCATGGGACCAGCTGTAGGCGAGATTAAGAATCAGATCAAAATGGCCCGATGTGATAGAGCAGAAAGGGTGCAAAATTATAGATGTTTCTATCGAACAGTATTGCAGACCGTAAGAAAGTTAGGGCAAGCTCGAATTGGGTCAAGTGCCCGTCAATGACGCCTCTGCAAGATAATCCCTGTCGCTGTCAGCCCTGTGCGCGGGGTCAGGTGTTTTCGCGAAACCTAATCGCGGGTCACGTCTGCCTTGACAGTTACCAACGACCGAGGGCGTTCCGATAAATAGGAATGATCTGTAGTAATTGGGGACTATCTACTTCTCCATAATGCACCAAGTACTTGCGCTGACAGGCACTGAACATTGAATTTCTCTACAGAACGATCACGGTATCTTTCACCATGGCAGAAGAAAACAAGTGGAAGCCCCAAGATGCAGATGGGGACGAGCAAGACCAAGAGCTTGATGAAACTGTAAGCTTTGCCGGGAGCTCTATGACAACATTGTCCTGATTCCTTTCCATCCAGGCCTACAAAGCTGTCAAAGATGCAGTATTGTTCGTGGTTGAAGTCAGCCCTTCCATGCTTGCAGTGCCTCCATCGGCAGACTCTAAGAAAGCAAATGAAGATAGTCCTACATCAGCAGCCTTGAAGTGCGCCTATGCTCTCATGCAACAGCGCATCATCTCAAACCCTAACGACATGATGGGAGTCCTTCTGTACGGCACAGAGAAGTCCAGATTCCAAGGAGATGACAACGACCGAGGAGGACTTGCGTATCCGCATTGCTATCTCCTTACAGATCTTGATGTACCAACAGCGGGGGATGTGAAAACCCTTCGAACCTTGATTGAGGACGAAGAAGAATCGAAGAACCTACTGGTGCCATCTAAAGAACCAGTTTCAATGGCAAATGTGCTCTTCTGTGCTAATCAGATCTTCACCACCAAAGCCCCAAATTTCTCTTCACGTCGGCTCTTTATTGTCACGGATGACGACGACCCTCATGCCAACGATAAAGCACTGAAATCATCAGCTGCTGTCCGAGCTAAGGATTTGTATGACCTGGGTGTTATCATTGAATTATTTCCTATATCAAGGCCAAATAGTGCATTTGATAGAGCCAAATTTTACGATGTACCACCTGCTTCGCCTACACTCCTGTTCGGCGTGCTGACGAAACTTAGGATATCATTTATAACGCTTCACCCTCCGACCCAGAAGCACCGGCACCAATTTCAGGCGCCTCCGTTCCCTCCTCTACTGGCGACGGGATCTCTCTTCTGACTTCTCTATTGTCCTCCATTAACTCGAAAGCTGTTGCACGGAGAGCTCTGTTCTCAAACCTTCCGCTTGAGATCGGTCCAGGTTTTAAAATTTCTGTAAAAGGCTTCATCATGTTTAAACGTCAGGAGCCGAAACGGAGTTGCTATGTCGACGTCAGTGGAGAGAAAGCGCAAATCGCCACTGGAGTGACAGTCCAATTAGCCGAGGATACAGCACGCGCAGTGGAAAAGGTAGAAATTAGAAAGGCCTACAAATTTGGCGGTGAACAGATTACCTTTACTCCTGAAGAAGTCGAGAAGTTACGTCACTTTGGAGACCCGGGTATTCGCATAATAGGATTCAAGCCTCTTTCAACGCTGCCTATATGGGCCAATCTCAGGCCTTCGACCTTCATCTACCCATCCGAGGAGGACTATGTGGGGTCGACCCGCGTCTTCTCAGCGCTACAGCAAAAACTTCTAAAGGATGAGAAAATGGGAGTAGCTTGGTTTGTAGCCAGAAAGAACGCTACACCGCAGATTGCAGCGATCATCCCAGGAGCTGAAAAAATGGATGACAACGGCGTTCAAACTACCCCTCCAGGTTTGCGGATCACTCCCTTACCTTTCGCAGACGACATACGACAAAATCCAGAAACGACATTGATTCAGGCACCCGGACCGCTCATCGATCGAATGAGAGCAGTGATCGAAATGCTCCAATTACCAAAAGCACAATATTTCCCCGCGAAATATCCAAACCCTGCACTCCAATGGCACTATCGTATCCTCCAAGCCATGGCCCTCGACGAAGATCTGCCCGAAAAGCCCGAAGACAAGACAATCCCAAAGTACAGGCAGATCGACAAGCGAGCCGGCCCCTTGGCCATTGACTGGGGCAACGAGCTACACGACCAGCATGAAAGGTGGCAGAAATCCAATAAGCACGACTCAGTACCGGCGAAGCGGGCTGCGCCAGAAGCGGACGATCTAGCCATCCGGGGGAAGAAGGCCAAGACGGATGACGCCATCGATGATAAGGAGATGAAAAAAGCTTTTGACAAGAACGCTGTTGGAAAGGTAAATAGATCTCCTTGACCGCCTCCGTGGTCTTGATTGACATTACTGTGCGATTTCAGAGGGCGATGCTGACATCACTATCCTCTTAGCTCACAGTCCCCATTCTCAAGTCCTGGCTCCAAGCAAAGGGGCTGCATACTTCTGGGAAGAAAAGCGATTTGGTCGAGCGCGTGGAGGGGTTCTTTGAGCAGAAGTGATCCATGGCTTGTACATCATGGATTGAAAGGAGAGGTAAGGAGGCTTATATTGATTTCTCTTACCCGTTATCTGAAACGCACTGCTATAGCCAGGACTCGCGTCGATGATGTTCAGGATTTTGCAAAGAGTATGAGTCACGAGTGATGTCGAAACGTGGGTTATGAGGGGAGCGATGGGGTCCGGCGTTGATGTATATCTCAGAGACCTGCGCAGAGGCGGGATTTTTGGAGGACCTGATACTAGTTTTTTCACATGGGGGTGCTGACTACAAGAAAGACAAGTGCTGATAGGCCGAGAAAGAATGCATCCAGTGATTCTCTAACCTGCTTCTGTACCGATACGGTAGTTAGAGGTTCCACATGAGTGACTGCGAAAGATCATTCTGTTCCAGTTCCCTCCCCGCCAGCACTATAACCCATTCCCTCGCCCTTCAATCCCAGAACCGCCCCCTTTCCCCCTTTTCTTACCACCCCCTCCTATCTCACTCCTCCCTAACCCAGCTCCACCTCCCCTCCATCATATCGACCCGCAAAAAAGCGAATGATAGGGGTTGGGATCGCGGAGGCGGGGGGGATGTGGTATTTGCGGTCGTTGCGAGCGGACTCGGGGGTTGCGGGAAGGGGGGGGGTGAGACATGGTGTTTCTTGAATGGAGTGGGTGAGGGGTTTTTCTTGGTTATTTTTGTCTAAGATGACGTGCCATGGAAAATACAATGGAAGTAGCCAGACCGCCCTCACGATAGAGAATGGATAGCGTTTGATTGTTTTGAAAATGCGAGAGCCGGATACACATCAGAATGCTTCATCGCACACCAAACCTTTTAACTCATGTCAAACACTATAACCTCAATCCCAGCCAAAATTGAGGCAGTAAGCTAGACTTGTGTTGAAACATCATCGAATGTGTTATAAGGTATCCTGAAAATCAATGTACTAGATAGAGGTGGTTGTATACTAGAATTGTACATGGATGAACAACGGTTTCCAATTCAGACCATTACTTCAAGAATTCCTTTATCCTTTGATCCATCCAAGTTGTATCTTCTTCATTCGCCCCTCCACCGCCAATATGGCCCCATACAGTCTCAATCACGGCAAGGGTGCCGTGCTTCAAATGCTTCATCTCAATCTCGTTATCCTCCGGTGGGAAGTACTGATCCGTCCTTGCCGGCATGACCAAAACTCTCGCCTTCACCCCCTCCAACGCCTTGGTGTAATCCCCACTCTCGCTCGTCGTACCCACATCTCCAGCTTGCCACATCCGAGCCAAAATCAACAGATCTTCGGCGTCCCATGTCTCGAACGAGGCTTCCCATTGCCCTTTGATGAAGTCTTCCAAGTCTTTATAACCGGACTTTTCAAACAGGCGTTGGCGAAACCACGCGGTGCTCATGGCCCAGGCGCAGTATGCTCTTCCAAAAGCTCGGAGACCCCTGACTGGTTTGACCCCTTTGGCTCGGAAAGCACCGTCTTCGTAGTCAACACTGTTGATTAGAGCAGCTTTTGGGCCTTCGATGAAGGTGTAGTTATGCAGACTCGTGCGCGCAGAACCGCATGTCACGATTGCATCCTTTACGAAGTCGGGGTACATACAGGCCCAGTAGTAGGCTTGTTGACCACCCATTGAAAATCCCTGCACAACTTCTAGCCCCTTGATCCCAAGGTGGTTTGTCAACAACTCATACTGCGCGCGCACACAGTCGCGGTAGTCGAGCTTTTTGGGAAAATCGGGTGTATTGGATGGGGAAGAGGACTCGCCATTGCCGAACATGGCAATAACGACGACATGATAGGAAGAGAGAGCACCATCTGTGCCATTGAAGGCGAGGGTGGTGTTGATCCGACCGCCGTAGCAGGTGGGGATGCAGGCTTTTTTGGCGGAAGAGGGGTTGTAAGAGCGGTAAGCGATATTGACGGGAAGAGTTTCGCCTGAGACGAATTGGAAGGACGGAATTTTGTAGTACTCAATGCCGGTTGCATCATAGTCACCTGGAGTCGGCATGTTGGTGGAATGATGTGGAGGAGTGACTATGATAGATCAGGTGGAACACTTGCCAGGTAGGTTAGACAAAGGTAGTTTAGAGACGAATGTTTCCAATATCGTGATCCAGGGCCTGAGTGGGAGAAGTTCGGTCCACCAATGTCACAAAACTTGTCTAAACAGACTTGACTGTCTTGCAGATGGTGATGGTTGACGTCATCGGTATTGGGAGCTCGGCACATTATGCCCCGACGGTTTTGTCCGGGTCTACACCAGACCGTCTTTGCAGAAATTGCTCTTTGCTGCCCACAAATCTTCAGAGCACTCAGCAACGAAAGTTGCAGGAGGCCGACGGCGTAGTCTCGGCTGATCTTGGTCATTTCAGAGCTGGATAGGGGTGGTCTTTGTTCGTCTCTGTTGATTCAAACCTGAGAGTGATGATACTTCCAAGTAGGTAGAGTGATTCTTAGATGACTTGCGTTTAAACCCATGAAACATCCTGAACCTAGAGATACGCTTGAGCTTTTGCTGGATGTTCAAGGAGATGTACTGGGGTTCAAATGACAGCCACGGGTGAAGTGATTATTGAAAGTCGCTGAACATCGTCCTTGAAGGGCCAATCTGACTGACACCAATGAGGCTCATGATGTATTATTTTTGGATGATCGGCAGCTGACTTGTAGCCAGTGAAACACCAAAGGCTCTTGTAATTGCTTCGTAACTCCGAACAACGATATCTCTCAATGACAGATCTGTTGACATTCAATTTTTAACTGTGGATGCTGCACTAGAATGTCTGTCACAGTATTCCTATAAAGATAAGTAGGTATGCAAAGCTTCGATGATATCTTGAAACTCGACAGAAGACATGAAGATTGATCCTGTAAGGATCGTTGTTTCACCCAAGAAAGCTCCGTGAGAAGTCGTGTCCTATCATACAAACCAAAAAAACCTGGAGCGATCATATCTTCAATTGGACAGGAAGGATTGTTACACCAAATTATTATTGTCCATGTCGGGACGACACCAGTGACTCCTGTAGGTTGTCCAAGAATGTCCTATCAGAACAAGACTTCAGATAGCCTGACTCTATTACTACATCGACTTTGATAGCGCAATTGGCAGGCAATTTGCCCAAAGGGTGCAGCAGCAAACGCTTGAGTTCCCAATGACCATATGGAATATCGTCGTTCCAAGCTATTTCAATTTCCCTCAATCTGGGTGCTTTGGCCAAAACAAGACAGAGTTTATCGAACATGACCTGAGCTTTTGTAATGTTTTCCAGTACCTGCCCAGTCCTGCCGAAATAAGTGCGGTTCATCTTACAGCTCAGGTGCATGTCGAAGCTGAGGCGCTGTACAAACTGAAAGCAAAGCGAGTTCTGGAAGGCTTTCAAAGTGCTCATCGAGGCCTGGGCATTTTCTTTTCGCGAAGGCCTGGTATTGATATAGAATCGTAGTTGATTCATACCATAGAAAATTCCCATTGCCTCTTGGTTAATCTGTTTATTAACACCAAGAATGCCACGGTGGAACCTGTAGGCCCAGGAGGCCAGAAGATGGCCACCCCAAGGATGGTCTTTGTAGGGGCGATCATAAATGATCAAATCCTGATAGATCTGTAGTCGAACCTCGACGGGTAGAGTTAGAATACGCGCCATGTCTGGTTCGGGGAACAGAAGAACTGCCGGTGGTGAGCCGTACGACGTCGAGGGTGTCAAATTGACGGAGATGTATGTAGGCAGCCGCGAGAGTGGTGAGGGTAAGAGATGGATGATAGGCTGAATGTCGAGGAATAAGGCTGTCCGGATTGGTGCTTATTGCTTATTGCTTATTGCTCGCCTTGTTTTGTGCTTGGGACGGACCTAAGCGCGACTAATTGGCTGTGCCACTCTCCCGATACTTCGGGCCTGGATTTCGTGTGCACCAATCGACCAACTTCAACAGCCCTTCCCACCTAAACCTAGATACCTAACCTAACCTTTTCTTACTGCCGACATTTATCCATCCACCACGTCCACCACAGCCTACCACCAAATTCCAAGCCATGGCGCCTAGCCATATCAATCAACCCACAACTTGACCTTGCACTCGATCCTGACCGCTCCTGCCAAATAAAATAGTATTGGTGGCCTCATCCACAATCTGTTCGGCGTTCTGGGGCAGATGATCGATCTCAAAGCGTTGATAATCCGGTAGCAGATCCGACACTAACGGCGAACGAGCCCGTAGAGTCATTAGCTCATTCATCGCACAAGATAACTGGGGTTCTTTGAGGGAGACTTTCTTTGGCGAACAAGAGCAGTGGAATCCGAAGATACGGTGTGCAAAGGATAGGGAAAACACCTACGCAATGTCCCAAAGGTAGAGCCCTCCGGAGCAGCGCTCGCTGGGTTGTAGCTGACAAGATGAACTAGGCGGGAGTACCACATAGTAGTTCTAGGTGCTGGTAAGCTTCGTACACTACGATCCTGCCGAAATATGCTGACCAGTACCGAATAGGTGGCGTTGGGAAAAGCTGTCTTACCGGTTCGTTGTGTTGATGGTCTAGCGAAAATGAGGCAGACGCTGATTTGCACCGACAGCGCAATTTGTACAGAATGTGTGGATAGAAAGCTACGATCCAACAATAGAAGACTCGTATAGGAAGCAGATCGAGGTCGATGTACGTGACCGACAGCTCCTTGTTGAAATCCGCCCCTACTGACTTCAAACAGGGCCGTCAATGTATATTAGAGATATTAGACACCGCTGGCACGGAACAGTTTAGTAAGCTACTCCTGTACCTCATTTACTCGCAAGACGCAGCTGACAACGTCCCGTCCATAGCGGCTATGAGGTACACTTACCCTTCTTCCCACCATCTCAATACCTACCTAATCCCTCCACTTTTTCCAACAGAGAACTCTACATGAAATCCGGCCAAGGCTTCCTTCTCGTCTTCTCCATCACCTCCCTCTCCTCCCTCACCGAACTAGCCGAACTCCGCGATCAGATCGTCCGCATCAAAGACGACGCATCCGTCCCCCTCGTCATCGTCGGCAACAAATGCGACCTCGAAGAAGATCGCGCCGTCTCCCGCGCCCGCGCCTTCAGCGTCTCCCAAAACTGGGGCAATGCTCCCTATTACGAGACGAGCGCGCGGCGGAGAGCGAATGTCGACGAGGCGTTTGTGGATCTCTGCAGGCAGATTATCCGCAAGGACGTGCGGGGCCAAGTTAAGGATATGGAGAATGGACGGCCGAGGGTCAGACCGCAGAGGCCGCCGGGAGGGGGGAAGGGGAGGCCGAAGCCGAAGCCGAAGCCGGTGGAAAGAAGGCCACGGTGTACGATTCTGTGAAAAAGGGAGAAGCGAGCATTCGGGTCGGGTTAGGCTGGGTGTTGGTGGAGCATTATTGGGACATGCCGTTACTTATTGGAGAGGAGCCGTGTAGATCTGTGGCTTTTAGATCTGCGGCTACTAATGGTAATTTAAATACATCCTCGTGGCTGGGGGTAGATAATCCGAATTACCTGCTACCAAACGGACAAACCGGTGCTTTGTGGATCCTCTCGCGGACCTACCTACTGTACCACAAAGCGGGCCCCTCGACAATATCACGGTAATTGCAGGCCCAAACAACACCAGAATTGAGACGTAGCTACTACCGTCAAACAAATTGATTTCCGGAAAAGCACACACGAGAACAGGAACAAATTTGCAGCACAAGATTCATAGCCAAAGCCCCTGATTCTTTTCCCAATTTTCCGATCTCGGTCATGGCCGCTCATTAGCAGTAACTCAGGTAAGGTCTGCCAAAAAAAAAAAAAAAAAGGGGTCGGTTATTTAGATTTACTTTTTATATACTCGACGGAGAATTTTCCATTGTGGAGGGGGGGGGGCTCAGGAATGGATGGGCATTATGGATCGATGGATGGTGGGAGAGGACGCAAAAAAACGGAAGAACGTGAGGTCTCGAACTTGTTTGGTGGAAAGGCAGGAGTTACGGGCCTGCTGCTGCATTGTGTTTAATGGGGGTACTCTTCGGCTCGAGGCCTGTTATGGTCCTCATTCGGTCTGAGGTCTGCTGTCGAGACCGTAGTGTGGAGTGTTGATACAGAACATTCTTCAACCAGGCTCCATTGACATACTTATACATCCTACCGCTACCCAAGAAAAGTGATCTTTGTTGCTGATGTTCCGGTGGAACCCCTCAACTCACACATCCCAAGGACGGCCTCCATCGCCCCCAACCCACATCTCCTCTTCGCATCCACCCATCGCTCCCCATAGTCTCCTCACAACAACACCCCCTCACATCCTAAAAACCCCCCACCTCGTCTCCCCCTCCCTCCCCCTCCCCCCCGCCGCAGCCCTCAGCCCCTGCGCCACCACGGCCCTCGTCTGCGCCGGCGCTATCACGCCATCATCCCACAACCTTGCGCTCGAAAACACGGCCTCGCTCTCGCGCTCGATGCGCGCTTTGAGGTCTGGGTCAATGGATTTGCCGACGGCAGCCATGACGGCGGAGAGTTGGGTGGAGCCCATAACGGCGGTTTTGGCGCTGGGCCAGGTCCAGAGGAAACGGGGGGAGTAGGCGCGCCCGCTGGATGGGGATTTAGTTGGGTTGGTGTGGTAGAAAAGAGGGGTGAGATAGGATGGGTGGTTTTAAGGGACGTACCACATGCCGTAATTTCCCGCGCCAGCACTCGCACCAAATACTACCGTGAACTTTGGTACTTCCGCACATGCAACTGCCGTGACCAGCTTCGCACCGTTCTTGGCAATGCCGCCCCTTTCGGCCTCGGCGCCGACCATGAAGCCGCTGATGTTTTGGAGAAAGAGCAAGGGGATACGACGTTGGCAGCAAAGCTGAATAAAGTGCGCGCCTTTGAGGGAGGATTCGGAGAAGAGGATGCCGTTGTTGGCTAGGATGCCGATGGGTTGCGAGTGAATACGTGCGAAGCCTGGGGCCCGGCGGGTTAGGGGACTTCCAGCTATGGGGTAAAAAGGAAGAGGGTGGGGAGGAAAGTACCTGTGACGAGGGTGGTACCGTAATCTTTTTTGAACTCTGCGAACTCACTGCCGTCGACGATTCTGGCGATGATTTCGTGGGCTGGGATTTGCTTACGGAGGTTCGTGCCGACGATGCCGGCGAGTTCTTCTGGGTCATATAGCGGCTCTTTAAAAGGGACTTCTTTGGTTTCTGGCTCCGGCCAGTTGAGGTTGCTGATAGATCTTCGAGCGAGAACGAGTGCGTGAGCATCGTCGACAGCGAGATAATCGGTTACGCCTGAGATGGAGCTATGTAGTTTCCCACCGCCTAGCTCCTCGGCTGTAACTTCTTCGCTAATGGCGGCTTTGACGAGAGGAGGGCCTGCGAGGAAAATCGTGCCTTGATTTTCTACGATGATTGACTCATCGGACATTGCAGGGACATAGGCTCCACCGGCGGTACAAGGGCCCATGACAATGGATATCTGAGGGATACCTTTCGAACTCACTTGGCAAATTAGCTTTAAGATGAAACGAATAGATTGACAGATATACTTCTTGCTTGATTATAGAAAATGCGACCAAAATGCTCTTTGTCTGGGAAGACATCTGCTTGGTGGGGAAGGTTTGCTCCACCAGAGTCCACGAGGTAGATGCATGGTAGCCCTATTGGCTTCAGTATTGTTCAATTATCTGTACCAAATGTATTCATACTATTTTCCTCAGCTATGGCCTGAGCTCGTAAATGCTTCTTGACAGTAATAGGGTAGTATGAGCCTCCTTTGACTCTGTCGACAGGATGAGCCATGCTCAGCGGTTTAGTCCCATTGCCACTTACGTGCTATCGTTGGCCACAATCACACAAGAAACGCCTTGAACGGTGCCAACTCCAGTGATGATGCCACCGGCTGGTACATCTTCCCCTGGGTACATTTGCTGTCCCGCCAGCGATGACAACTCCAGAAAAGGCATTCCCGGATCTATAAGGGCAGTGATGCGACTTCGACGTCAGTCGCGTCTACCTAGATAGCCCGTGGCTCGATCGCTTACTCCCTCGGCAGCATCTTTCCCCTAGCTATATGCTTCTCCCTGGCTCTAGCCGGCCCGCCCTCTTCGATCTTCTGGTGAAGTTCTCGCATCCGCGCCATGGCCTCTCCCATTTGTCTTGCATTTTCCGTATAGTCTGCTGAGGAAACTTCGACATTCGTGGGGAGTACCGAGAGCGCAGCGGCATGGTGACCGTAAGTATGACTAGCTATTGATCGGCTAGGTTGTTGCCCGTGGAATGGCTGTTTCGCCCGGCATGATTGCCTGTAAGCTGCATAACCGGTACGGACCGTCAATCTCATCGCAACTGCGTCATCTGAGCGAACAAATTGGCTGTCCAGAACCCCAATCTCCGAAATGACTGCGCATTGATGGACATCAGTTGGGATGAACTGTCACTCTGAGGTGGAGTCAGGCGTTCAAAAGGCTGATAGCGGGATCAGCCGAACCGAACCGAGGCCCTACCTTAGAATAGTCAAAATTCCCCATGATTCTGCAAGCGATCACGTGCTATCGTGGATCAAGAGCTTCGGCTTTTCCTGCTGTTTCGATCATTGTCCACCGTATCTTCTCAATGACCGATGATATCGAGCAGACTGCCAGGGGTACTGTAGATCTCCTTGAGCAGCGGCTTCGGAGAATTGAGTACTTCCTAACGGGCCATGATCCTGCCCAAGAGTCTCTACAGGAGGCGGTCGCTGAAGGGAAAGATCGCACAGTACTGACGCGTCTGGCTAAAGTCGAGAACAGTTTGGCTAAGCTAGCTTCAAGCTCGCCCGTCGTCGAAGATCTCTTGAAGCTCTGTAAGGCATACGCAAGCTTAATGTATTTTGACTAACCTATCGACAGACAGATCCCATCCAGATATTTTCCAGCCTGCCAGTATAGCAGAAGTCCCGACATCTTTGACGACGCCTGAACTACTTGCCATTATCAGCTCATGTGCTACGTCTTACCCAACTACAGCGTCGCGCTTAACCGCAATCAATGGTTCCCCAATACCCTCAGCAGAGTCCTCTGCCTCCATGATCGCACTACATCCCAGGCTGGCACAGGTGGAGCTACGACAAGACTCACAGGGACGAGAAATAGCGGAGCTTCGGCTGCGCAGTGCCTCTATGATACAGAGATGGTACGAACTTGGTGTCTTGGCTGGAAGTGAGTGCTGGTCGGAATGGGAGGCAAGATTGAATGCTGTAGAAAGTAGAGTCAGGCGAGGGGAAACTCTGAAAGCGCTGGAAGCCAAGGCTAACAGAGCTTACGGATCATGAAGTTCAGTCACCAGGGCGAAGGTGACCATAACAAGGAGCAGCAACAACGCCCGCCCCCGTCATGGAGGATCGTCGCGTTGCCGAGCATCTGTACTGGGGCTCAAGTTTCTCCAGGAATACTAGGACTACTCTCCTGCTTCTTCCATTGACCGCCTCGGTTCCAGCCGCTGAATCTCCGAATGTCAAGCATCAAATAACTCAGAATACAGTCCGATTGGGAGAGCTTCGCCTACAAATCATGCAGTCATCGATAGAACGTGTTCAGTGTTGGTATTGCATCCGTACTCGCAGCATTATACAGGACGCTTTACCCAGTAAACCCACTGGTCGTGCTGAAATTATGCAAAGTACACATGGATCAGGTCAAACCTCAATAGTTGGGCATTGTGGTACTTTAATGAGTCCGAGGGCACGCCTTGGTCACTCACGACGAGCGGCATTCGAAGGGTTGGGCAATGACGGATTTGAAGTGTATGCACCTTGCACAGTCGCCTCTATCCATGCTCCTCTTGCCGTCAGACAAAGGCTTGTTAGGCGACAATCAACAAAGAATCAGCCACTGATAGAAATAATTATTGAATACCCGTGAGGATGGTGCATGCAGTCTTTATTTCCGTACTCCCGCTGTGGGGCTAAGCCGGGAATTATGCTACAATAATAAATAATTCCGAGAGCTTCATGTTGTGGTACCTTACAGGCAGATACATAGCAGTATCCTCAATCTTCGCGGGTATCGTGGTAGAAAGAAGCAAGAAGCAAGAAGCGTACCTAGATAGGATTCTGAGTTTCCCCACAAGGTAGTCTCTAAATATAGAAAAGTACCTAAGCTTCGGTTCTTGGTCAGTGCGCTGTTTGCGGCCAGGCCCTGGTTCCTGCTTTGTTGTGCAACGCAAAGGGAGCGGGACAGCAAGCATTGCCACCCACCCACCTTCCCCTCTCTCTCTCTCTCTCTCTCTCCCCCCCTCACGTGATGAGTCTAACCAAAGCCAACAAGTACCGTACTGGTCGCATTCTACAGGAACAAATCAAATGAGAATCTTAGAAATCTCTTCAAACCCAGTTATCTGGACTTAGAACTTGAGAGGATCTTACTCACGCGCGCCATCAAGTATCATTGACAACACTGATTCCATAGGCGTTGGTGCAGGGTTGGCATGAATTTAGTGGCGCCTACTTCCTGCTGAAACCGAAGCGACTCCTTTCACTCCTCCGAATCGAGCCTTAAACTAGTCGTCGCAAATCCTCCTTCCACCACCACCACCACCGACCTATCAACTTATAATCCCTTGCGAGCCTCGAAGCAGGATCCTGACAAACTTGCATCCCATCGGTCATCACTTTCTTCGCACTTCATTGACCAGTGCAACAGTCAGTCCTTTCTTACTACCAGAAGCTGTTAAACCGGGGCAGGCACCATCCATTCCGCAACAGACCAGCATTAATTCAACCACGAAGACATATTCATTCAGACGATTTGGGAATCCTTAAAGCATCGTCACAACAAACAACATCTTCACTGGCCTGTGCTCAGTGAATAGTTTAATCAACGCCTTGGTTTCTCTATGCCATCATACGGCAGCCTCCATTCGCCATCTCTCCGCAAGATGAATGGGAATCTGGAAGCCAACAGCCGTGCGCGCACTGGTTTTGGACGTGGATTTAGTTTTGGTAAGGGACATGTCAACAATAGAAAGGAAGAGTCACTAAGCATCGTAGGACACATTGTTGGCGACCCATTCGCACTGGCAACACTTTCTATTGCTTATGTATGTCTACATCATACCTGGATACAAACGTACAAGAACTTGGCTGATGACACATGATCAATAGCTTGCGTGGTTAATCGCCTTTATCGCATCTATTGTCTCCATCGTCCGATCTGAGTTCCCAAACTTTGCCTGGTGGACCCTCGCATACTATCTCTGCTGTATAGTCGGAGTTTTGATAGTCGTGGGGTCAGACTCTACGCAAACATACCATGTTGCTGTAAGGCAAACTCAATATGCTTGTTATTGCTTACACTGACTCTCCATAGATTGTCGGCTTCCTGGCCGCTGGCCTTGCCTTCGCAACTTCAATCATCAATGCACTAGTATACTCCTCAGATGGCGCTAAAGAAGCTGCTGCAGCAGGTTTTATCCTGCTCGCTATGGTCGGCGTAAGTACCTGCGAGGACGGTAAAGATCGATCAAGCCTAACGGACTACAGATCGTATGGATCTTCTACTTTGGTTCAACGCCTCAAGCCAGTCACCGTGGTTACATTGACTCGTTCGCATTACACAAAGAACAACGTGGCTCAACGCGCAACAGCAGACCCTTAAGCCCACATTATGCAAACGGCCGACCAGAAACAACGGTTTCAGGGAACCATGCGCCACAGATGTACACTTCCGCCCAGCTGAATGGCTTCGAGACCTCGTCACCTGTATCCGGCTACCCTGGAGGCCCAGTGGGCGTTGATAACCGCAACGCTTCACAGCCACGCTTTGGTGGACCGATAGCCACGCATTCACCAGCACAGACCCCCACAACTGTGGCACCGCTTGGTGGAATGGGCGCCGATCATCATGATCCCAGGAATGATGTTGGATCACCCACAGAATACCCATATCGGGCGAAAGCTATTTATTCTTACGAAGCGAACCCAGACGACGCAAACGAGATCAGCTTCTCCAAGCACGAAATCCTGGAAGTCTCAGACGTAAGCGGGAGATGGTGGCAAGCAAAGAAGGAGACTGGAGAGACGGGCATAGCGCCGTCAAATTACTTGATCTTGCTTTGAAGCGTATCTCAATCCTCTGTACTATGACCTCTCATGACCCACTATTTCATATTGTTTGGCACCTTCGGAAAATACTCGGGGTTGTCTTTTTAAAGCTTTATTGGTCGTAATGGCCGTTGCGTTCTCCTGGGAGGTTATGTGTACCATATGCCCCTTTCTGCGACCACGAAGGTCAGGTGCCAAATCCTAGTGGGAGATACTTCGGTTTTTAAGTCAATTTTAATCCACTAGGTGTGGAGTTTCTAATGCTAGTCTATCAGTACGTAGAGCTGTTGACGGGGGTACAATCTGTCACAGATGATACGGTGCAGCTATTTTCCAGTTCTTCACGTTCCAGAGTCGAAAAAAAACTATACTCAAGATCGTCCCTTTATACAACACGACCGAATCGAGTCCCGCGTTCTATTAATTCCTCAAGGCCTCCATGGCTCTTCCTGATTCATTCTCATCGCTTTCTATTACACATTCAATGTCCAATTCGTGGAGAGGTACTGTGCTCAAGGAACGAACCACACACAAAGTCGTCTAGGAGGCTGTTGCTACATACTTCCTCCTTTTACCCTGTATTTTTTTTAACCCACCTAGCATACTGTTGTATGCCAGAGTCTAAATACCGAGTTTCGGAAAGTCCAGCATCGATTACCTTTGTCGTTTTAATATGCCAAGTCCACGAATATCCATGGAATGGTATGGAAAGGATCCAAAGCCAGTCCATATGGAGACGGAGATGACTTGGGACAATGAGTAGCTAACACCGTGTCTCCACACTCAACGGCACATTAGGCACATTCCGTGGGCCGCTTCCAGCACAAAGAAGCCATTCCCTTGGGAGGCTGTTTCTGCTTTCCAACAAACAAAAGAAAGAACCTTATCTGCATGTTCTTGGCTTTTCAATCACGCACTGTGGAAGTATGTCATGGACTCGGAACTGCAGGGGCATCGGGTAGCGTAAGGGCAATGGAGATCCGATATCCAGGATGCTTAAGAGGGATTTCCTAGGCAAGTAACAGCAGACCAAGAGCAGATCGGGAGTCGGCACAAGGGACGACTGATAGAGCTACACAGTATATCGATACTTGCTGTAATCTTGCTCTCGAAGTCTCTGCTGACAGCGAAATGTTACCTAACGCTTGAGGCTGGGAGGTCGATAACTAGCCGGCGCAATCTTATCAGTGACGTAAGGGGAGGAGACATGCTCTAACGACCAGAACGACCTTCTTTTCACGCGATCTAAAACTACTTAGAGATCAAGCTATTGATTCCTAGATATAAGGTCAGGTATGTCAGGACGACACCCACCCTTTCAGCGGAGTCAATTGTGAGTAAGGGCTGATCAGACGTGCAATGCAGCGATTCACCGTCAACATTTCCGTTGCCATACTCGCTCTTGTAGCTGGAGTTGCTCACGCTCAGAATGAAACCTTCGATTTCCGTGAATCAACCATTGAGGGCGTTCATAACGCCCTCTTTAGTGGTCTCACGTCTTGTCGAAACATTGTGGAGTCATTCATAGCCCGCGTGGAGGCCTACAATCCTACCATCAACGCCATCATCACCCTAAACCCCAATGCATTATCGAATGCGGATAGCAAAGACATGGCTCTTGCGGCTGGAAATGCCACAGGATTACTTTTCTGTATACCCGTGCTGCTCAAGGATAATTATGACACCATGGACATGAATACCACAGGTGGATGCTTGGATCTCGCAGGCTCGCAGCCAACGGAGGATGCTCCAGCAGTGACTGCTTTTAAAGATGCCGGAGCTATCATACTAGGGAAGACGAATTTACATGAATTGGCTCTGGAAGGGATTTCTGTCTCGTCCCTAGGCGGGCAAACGATTAATCCATACGACCACACCCGAACTCCAGGAGGAAGCTCAGGAGGTACTGGAGCAGCGATAGCAACTTCGCTGGCCATCTTCGGCACCGGCAGCGATACCGTCAACTCCCTTCGCAGTCCAGCAAGCGCAAATAGCCTCTTCAGCGTCCGCCCCACCCGTGGCTTGATTTCCCGCGCAGGCATCATTCCCATCTCCTTTACCCAAGACGCCATCGGTCCCATAGCTCGCAACGTCAACGACCTTGCCGTCGCCCTAACCGTTATGGCGAGTGTGGGCTACGACCTTGATGATAACACCACAGCCCTCATCCCTACATCTTCAGTCAACCTCGACTACACGGCGGCTTTACACGGCGGCTCTCTACGAGGTCTCCGTCTGGGCCTTCTTGAAGGCTTCTTCAACCGCACCGCCAGCAACGAAACCACGCCAGTCAATGCCGCCATGGATGCGATTGTCTCCGCTCTCACCGCCGCTGGCGCTACCATTGTCCCTATCCCTGACAGCATCTACAACGCCACCGCAATCCTCGCCACCTACGATACCCAACAGCTTGAATACCGGCAGGAGCTCAACAGTTACCTTCAACGCCCCTCGCTCCGCGGCATCCACCCATCAAACTTCACGGAACTATACACCAGCGGGAAATACCTCGTCATCCCCTCCCAATACTCCTACGTCAACACCGCCCTCGTCTCCTCCACAAGCAACACCACCTACGCCCCCATCAAACTCGGCATCCAAAACCTCACCACCACCCTCTTATCCATCTTCCGCGCAAACAACCTTTCCGCCCTCCTCTACCCCGAGCAGAAAAACCTCGTCGTCAAAATCGGCTCCCCCAGCCAATCCGGCCGCAACGGCATCCTCGCCGCCGTCACGGGGTTTCCCGTCGTCACCGTGCCGGCGGGGTTTTCCCCGCCGAGCAAAGACGCGCCGAT